>Ga0114129_10004201_pt1 | contig 20347 bp, 14 predicted proteins | sample RhiMetdeltSRZDD1_FD_80071 | JGI IMG/M metagenome (GOLD analysis project Ga0114129, IMG submission 80071) | Populus rhizosphere microbial communities from Tennessee, USA - Rhizosphere MetaG P. deltoides SRZDD1 (version 2) (version 2) | ecosystem: Host-associated > Plants > Roots > Rhizosphere >... | reverse complement strand
GAGGACGGCGGCACCGGCGGCGGCGGCGCGGCCGGCAGTGTCATCGGAGCAGTTGTCGGCCACGACGAGGACGCGGAAGCGGTCGGGCGGATAACGCATGGCCCGCAGGCTCGCCACCGTGGCGCCGATCCCCGCCTCCTCGTCGTGTGCGGGAACGACGACGGCAAACCGCGTCCAGGCCGCCGGCGCCGTGGGCGCCGCCACCCGCCGCGCGAGCAGGGCCAGCGCGCACAGGTAGGCCGCGGCCGCGACGAATGGCAGCGAGGCGACGAGCAGCAGGAGATCGGCCACCGTCAAGGGATCACTCGACGACGACGACGTCGCCCCGACGGAGCGCGAAGCGCAGGTTGCGCGTCCGCGCGCCGGTTACGTCCTCGTACGTGAAACGGATGCGGAGCGGCTGCGGGTGCCGGCGGACGACGTAGATGTCGTCGCGGTGCGCGTACGACGTGAGCCCGCCGGCGGCGGCCAGCGCATGGGCCAGCGAGCTGTCGGGCTCGAGGGTGTAGGTCCCCGGGCGCACGACCTCGCCGAGGACGGAGACGTTCAGGGGCTGCGCCTCCTCGACGACCACGTTCACCCGCGGGTTCAAGACGAACGGCTTCAGGCCGCGTTCCAGCTCGGAGCCCAGCGCGGTCGGCGTCTTCCCCGCCGCCTCGACGTCGTTCAGGAACAGCATGGAGATGCGGCCGTCCTGGCGCACGCGGATCTTGCCGGACAGCTTGTCCTGCTCCCACACCTGGATGTTGAGCAGGTCGCCGGCCGCGATCAGGTACGCAGGCCCCTCCCCCGTCGCGGGCAGAAGGTGCGCCCAGACGTAGCCGCGGTCGGCAGGGGCCGGACCGTGGGCACTGCAGCCGACAACGGCGGCGACGGCGGCAACGAGGAAGAGGGAGCGTACAGGCTGCATGTCCTTACCTACGGTGCCGTCGAGCACGCGAGGCCGACCGACGAGAGGCCGCAGACGTCGGTGTGGCCGTCGCGATTGACGTCGCCCCATTGCAGCGACGAGCCGTACCGCACCACCGACCAGCCGAGGGCGTTCGTGTAGGCACCGGGCGTCAGGCTCAGCACCCGGTCGAAGGTGATCCCGTTCGAGATCCCACAGACGAGGCCGTTCGTGCCTCGGCCGCAGAGGTCGGCATACGAGTCACCGTTGACGTCGGCCAGGCGAATCGACCCGTAGGAGCCGGCGCTGCCGCCCCACCCGTCGGCGTCCGAGAAGTCGCTGCGCAGCGACCACGGATGCGCGTAGAGGAAACCGGTGCCGGTGCGGGCGGCGATGGCACAGCGCACGCCGGCCGGTCCGCGTCCGCAGACGTCCGCGCGGCCGTCGCCGTTGATGTCGCCGAGCTGCAGTGTCGATCCGTACTGCACCGGCTGCCAGCCGGCGGCGTCGGTGAAGTCGTTCGTGACCCACGGAGTCGACGCCGCGAACGCGCCGCTGCCGGTGTTGAGGGCGCAACGCACGCCCGCCGCCGTACGGCCGCAGACGTCGTCGAAGCGGTCGCCGTCGACGTCGGCGAGACGGACGCTTCCCCAGTAGCTTGCCCCGGCCGCGAACCCCGCCGCGTCCGAGAAGTCTGTCCCCACCGACCAGGCCGTCGGCGCGCCGAACGCCGTCCCGCCGGCGTTGGCGGTGGCGCACGCGATCCCGTTGGCGCTGCGCCCGCAAACGTCGGCGCGTCCGTCGCCATTGATGTCGCCGAGCTGCAGCGTCGCCCCGTACTCCGGCGGAAACCACCCGGCCGCATCCGAGAAGTCCGCGGAGTACAGGCTGTAGGCGGAGAAGCCGCCGGCGCCGTCGTTCGAGGCGCAGTACACACCGGCCTCGCGCCGCACGCAGGCATCCACGAAGTGATCGCCGTTCACGTCGCCGAAGCGCAAGGTGCCCCAGTAGCTCTGGCTGTCGAGGATGTCGGCGTTCGAGAAGTCGGCGCCGGCGGAGCGGATGGTGGACGGACCGGACGTCTGGATGAAGCGCTGCGAGTCGAGCACGGTGTACTTGTTCGTCGAGGTGCTCGCGTCGCAATCCGTCATCTGCATCGCGCCGGCGTCGTTCGTGAGGCAGAGCGCCTCCGTCGAGCGCACCTGGCCGTTGCTCGTCAGCGTCCACTTCTGGCTGGCCAAGCTGAGACACGCGGAGATCTGCACCGAGTGGTCCGCGGCCACGGTGAGGCACTTGCCGCCCGAGGTGCGGATCTCGTCGTTGGCCGTCACCGTCCAGCGCTGGCCGGCGGTGCCGGTGCAGGCCACGGCATCGACGGGCGTGCCGTCGGCCGTGCTGCCGCCGCGGCCAGCGAGACACAGACCGCCCGAGGTGGTCAGCGCACCGCTGCCGCTCGACAGGCGCGAGACACCGTAGTTGCGGTGGCACCAGTTGTCGAAGTCGCTGCCCGCCGGGAAGCCGCCGGCGTAGCTCTCCATGATGCGCACCTTCTCGGCGTACTCCGGGGCCGAGAGGTTGGCGATCTCCGGCGTCGGGATGTCGAAGTAGTTCCCGTCGATGTTGTAGCCCCGGTACTGCTGCAGCTCGTGCGGCGCCGGGTAGTAGTGCGAGGCGGCCAGCGCGATGAGGGCGGAGGTGATGTGGTCGCCGTGTTCCTCGCCGTACGCGAACGTCGAATCGAGGGTGGCGATGCGCGCAGGCGCTGCGTCCGAGATCAACGCGGCGACGGTCTGGATGATCTGCGCCTTCGTGTAGGTGGCGGTGCCGTCGACGGCCGAGAGCGTGCCCACCGGGCTCACCCAGAAGGGCGGGCCGAACGTCTCCGACCAGAGCGAGGCGAGGCCGCCATCGGGCAGTCGCATGAACACCAGGCTGACCTGCGGCGCGTTCGTGAGCGTGCACTTGCGCACCGACTTGCCGGCATAGTGGCTCGACGCGCATGTCCAGGCCTTGGCGACGCCCGCCATGTCCGCGTAGCTGTTGTGCACGCCGTTCTCGCGGGCCTCCCAGCAGGCCTGGCAAGAGCCGTCGTCGCCCGCGGTCTCGTACACGACCTGCACCGGCCGGCCGCTCTCGATGCTGTACTCGATCGCCGGGTTGATGAACAGCAGGTCGTCATCCTGGTGGGCGACGAAGTACATGTGGCCGGCGCCGCCCGGGGCCTGGATCTGGACGGTGGCCGTACCCGGGTTGCTGGTGCCGCCGGTCGCGCTCGTCGCCACGCAGGACAGCGTGATCGTGCCCGAGGAGCCGGAGGTGAACGTGATCGTGTTGACGCCGCCGCTCGTCACCCCGGCGGCACCGCCCGGGCTCGTGATCGCGGCGTTCGAGACCGTCCAGTTGTAGCTCGTGCCGGCGGTCGCCGTCACCGACGCCGTCAAACCGGTCGCGCCCGGCTCGACGGGGCTCGTCGCAGAGATGACGGGAGCGGGCACGAATTCCACGACAGTCACGCTCGCGCTGCCCGGGCTGCTGGATGAGCCCGCGCTGTTCGTCTCCACACACGTCAGGTCGATCGTGCCAGGCGCGCCCGCGGTGTACGTGATCGTGTTGAGGCCGCCGCTCGTGACCCCCGCGGTGCCGCCCGCGCTCGTCACGGTGCCGCCGGAGATCGTCCACGTGTACGTCATGCCGCCGCGGGCGGTGACGGACGCCGTCCGCCCGGTGGCGCCGGCGCTCACGGGGCTCGCCGCGGTGACCACCGGCGTGGCCGGCGCCCCGACGACAGTGACGCTGCGCGTGCCGGGTGCGCTCTGCGTGCCGGCGGCGTTGATTTCGACGCACGTGAGGGCCAGGGTGCCGCTCGCACCGGCGGTGAACGTAATGGAGTTGGTCCCGTCGATCGTCTCCCCGGCGGCGCCGCTCGGGTTCGTGAAGGTGCCGCCCGCGATCGTCCAGCTATACGTCATCCCCGCGCGCGCGACGACGCTGGCCACGAGGCCGGCGTCTCCCTCGTTGACGGGGCTGGCGGCGGTGAGGGTGGGGGCCACGGGCGCGGCTATCGACAACACGTTCGCGGTCCCGGGGCTGCTCGTGACACCGCCGCTGTTCCGCTCGACGCAGGTGAAGGCGATGGTGCCAGGCGCACCCGCCGTGTACGTGATCGTGTTCCGGCCGCCGCTCGTGACTCCCGCCGTGCCGCCCGCGCTCGTGATCGTGCCGCCGGAGATGGTCCAGGTATACGTCATGCCGCCGACGGCGGTGACCCAGGCCGTGCGGCCGGTGGCGCCCGACGTCACCGGGCTGGCGGCGGTGATGGCCGGCGTGCTCGGCGTCGGGGCCGGGGTCGGCGTGGGCGTCTGCGTCGGCGTCGGCCGGGGCGCCGTGATCGTGACGTTGCGCGTGGCGGCCGCGCTTTGCGTCCCGGCGGCGTTGCGCTCGACGCAGGTGAGGTTGATGGTGCCGCTGGCACCCGAGGTGAACGTGAGGGTGTTCGTGGTGCCGCTCGTCTCCCCCGCCGTCCCGTTCGGGTTCGTGAGCGTGGCGTTCGTGATCGTCCACACGTACGTCATGCCCGCGCGCGCCGTCACCGAGGCCGTGCGCCCCGGGGTGTTGGGCGCCACCGGACTCGTGGAGGTGATCGTCGGCTTCACCGGCGCGGCGATCGACTGAACGGCAGCGGTAGCGGGAATGCTCGCGGCACCCGCGGCATTCTTCTCGACGCAGGTGATGGTGATGGTCCCGACGGCGCCGGCGGTGAAGGTGAGCTTGTTGACGCCGCCGCTCGTCTGGCCGCCCGCGCCGCCCGCGGTGATCGTGCCGCCCGAGATCGTCCACGTGTACGTCATGCCCGTGCGCGCCGGCACCGTCGCCGTACGGCCGGTGGCGCCGGTCGTGACCGGGCTCGCGGCGGTGATGGTCGGAGTCGCCGGCGCCGCCACCACGTTCACTGTCGCGTTGCCGGTGCTGCTGGCCCCCGCGCGCGTCACCACGCAGCGGAGGGTGAGCGGCCCGACGGAGCCCGCCGTGAACGTCGCCACATTGGCCGTCGACCCCGCGGTGATCGTCCCGTTCCCGTTCGGGATCGTCCACTCGTATGTCGCGCCCGACTGGCTCGGCACCGAGGCCTGCAACCCGGTGGCCCCTGTCGTGGCGTTCGCGGGCGCGGTGATGGTCGCGTTCGGACCGGCGTCGACGACCGCCCATGCCGTCGCTTCGATCGACGGGTTCACGGAGTCCGTCGCCGTCACCCAGCGCGCGCCGGCAGTGCGGAACGTGATCAGTACGCCGGTCGCGAGGCCGTTCGAGAACACGGCGGGCGGCGGCAGGGTGGCCTGCGTGTCGTCGGTCGTGACGACAGCCGTGCCGGCGTAGCCGGTGGCCACGTTCCAGAACGCGTCGTAGGCCGTGATGTCGAAGTCGGCAGCAACGCCGGCGTTCAGGTTGGAGCCGTTCGTCAGGTTCGCGATCACGTACTGCGCCGCCGCCGCCGCTTGGACGGTGGTGCTGCCCGAGGCATTGAGCGAGCCCTGGGTGGCGCTCAGGATCTGCGCGCCCGCCTCGCGCGGCGTGAACGTGAACACGCGGCTGCCGGCGTCCGCGGCCACGAACGTGTACGCGCCGGGGACGGTGGTGGCCGGAAAATTCGAGCCGAACTGCACGGTGCCGGTGTAGCCGGTGGCGGTCTGGCCGGCACCATCGAGAGCCGTCACGCGGAACGTCGAGGCCACGCCGGCGGTGACAGTGGGGGCGAGCTCGGTCATCACGAGCGACGAGGCGGTCTGCGCGTTCGCCCAGGCCGGGAACACGGCCCACGCCAGCAGGACGACGGCCACACGCCTGTACGCGGACACACCCATATCGCTCTCGCCCCTCCGTTGTCTTTTTTCACGTTCGTGGCGGTCGCAACGACGCGCCCGCCACGATCGCGACCCCTCGCCTGATGAGGACCGGAACGTAACATGAAGGCCCAGGCCAACCTATGGAACGTAATGGGGGGCGGATATGGAACTTTGGTGCTACCCCGGGCGCCGCCAGGGGGACAGCGGCCCTGACATTTAGTCGCTTAGCGGCCGCTCATGGCCCGCAGATGATCCCTGAGCAGGACTCCCCAGGCCGTCGGGACGAGGGGAGAGCCGATCCCGCAGCCGCCCCCGCTCGTGTCCTCGAGGAGGTTCGGGGGGCACCGCATGTGGAACGTCCAACCGAGATACGGCACCCCCGCGGCATCGGCCTGGCGCATCAGCTCCTGGCAGTCGCCGGGCGTCATCAGCGCGATCCCCGGCTCGTTGATGGGTCCGAACTCCCCGATGATCACCGGCACCGATCGCGCCGGCCCGCCGAAGCGCGCCTCGAAGAAGCCGGCGGTGTCGTACACGTGGGTCTCGTAGGCGATGTTGACGCCGCCCCCGGCGGTGATCGGGTGCGTCAGGTAATAGTCGAGCACGCGAGACCACTGCCGGGTACCCTGCACGGCGATCAGGCGGTGCGGCGTCCCCGCCGTCGTCTCCACCCGGCGGATCGCGGCCACGGTGTCGTTCATGGCCGACCAGACGGCGCCGTCGAGCGAGCCGTCGAAGTTCGCCTCCGGCTCGTTCACGAGGCCGAAGATCACGTGGCCGTCGTTCTTGAAGGCGTCCGCGAGCTTTTCCCAGACGCGGATGGTGTTCGACGTCGGCCAGCCCATGGCATTGAACGACGGCTCCACCCACAGCGAGAGCATGATGTACACGTTCGGCTTGCGGCCGACATGATCGACGATCTCGCGGAGGTCCTGCAGGTAGGCGGCATCGTCGAGGACGCCGCGCCAGTGGACGCGGCCGTCGGCGGACGCGTAGCTCTCGAGGGTGAGGCGGATGAAGCTCGCCTTCCACCCGTCCGCGAGCTCGTCGATGCGGCGCTTCACCTCCGCCACGCTCGGAGGCTGATAGGCGCAGGCGTTGCACGAGCGCGTGTCTTGCAGGTTCGCCCCGCGGCCCATCCAGGCGGCCCCGGTCGACGTGCGGATGCGGTTGCCGGAGGTCGCCAGCCAGGTGCCGGTGGCGGTCGAGCTCGGCGCGGACGGCGCGGACGGGGCCGACGGGCTCGGCGACTCGGGCGCGTTGCTCGTGCCCCCGCACGACGCCAGGATCAGGGCGACGACGGCGATCGCAGTCCGCTCAACGCGCGGCATCGACATAGGCCTCCCAGTATCGGCGGGCGGAGCTCTCGAGGGAGAGGTTCTCCGCGACGTACCGCCGCGGCTCATACGTATCGAGCCGCGACAGGAACGTGTCCAGGACCTGCGGGAACCGATCGACGCCGCTGAACGTCTCGCCGCATTGGGGCGCGAAGTAGGGCACGGAGCTCGCCGCCACCGGCTCGGTGTCGTAGCGCAGCCGCTGCGGGTCGAGCCAGAGACCCTGGTCCCACGCGAGCACGGGGACGTTGCTGGCCATCGCCTCCTGGTAGGCGAGACCCTGCGTCTCGTGCTCGCAGAGGAACAGCATCGAGCGGCTGCGGCGGAGCAGCGCGCGGTAGTCCTCGAGCCGGTAGCGGCCGTAGCGCAGCACCTCGATGCGCAAGCCCCGCCGGCGGAGCTCGGCCAGGATCGGATCGACGACGGCCGGTTCTTTCTCCGCACGGTCCCAGAGAATCTTCTGGTACACGAGGACGTCGATGTCCTTGGGCTCGGCGGCGAGATCCGGCCACTGCGCGAGATCGATGCCCGCGTACCACAGCGTGCATCGCCCGGGATAACTCTCGTCGAACACCCGCCGCATCCACTCGCTCGGCACGATGTACGAGCGGAAGCGCGGATCGTCCATGAGCTGGGGGGCGAGGCGCGGATGGTCGAGCAGGCCGGGGCCGAGCACGGCGGGGTTCGGCAGGTCCCAGCCGTCGAGGATCTGCGGGTAACCGGCGATGCCGACGGGGTACTGCGGCATGCGCCGCGCCAGCGCGCGGTCGTTCACCACCACACGGTAGCCCTGGCTCTCCAGGGCGCGCTTCAAGGCCATGAAGGCGACCCCGAAGCCGCTGACGCGCTGCCCCTGCTTGAACGCGTGATAGTAGCGGCGCAGCAGGCGGCGGAGGTGGCGGTCGTGCCGCACGAAGGTGTCGCGCTCGACGTCGGCGAAGAACAGCAGCACCGTCTTGTCGCGCTGCAGATCGAGCGGACGCCGATACAGGCCGCGGCCGCCGATGCGATCGACCTGACGCCGGCCGAGCGCGGCGCACTCCGCGGACAGCGCCGCCGTCACCTTGAGCACGTCCGCGATGCGATCCAGACCGGTCCTCGCCATCTCCGAGCCGCAGACACTAACGCCTCCGGCGCTCGGGCGTCAAGAAACGCCGCGGTTTGACGCGGGCGCGCCTTGGCCTTAGTGTGCTCCGGCGCGCGCGGGGGCGCGTCCAGTCATGGCGAGTCCGGCACCAGATCCAGCGTCCATATCCCCCGCGCCGGCCGCGCCCGTCCCCCGTGCCCCCGCCGCCGACACCCACCGCGCGTTCCTCGACAAGAAATTCTTCGGCTCGCTCGACGGGCTGCGCGCCCTGTCGATCGTCGGCGTCGTCTGGCATCACTCCGCCCGGGCGGCGGCGCTCCCGCTGGCCGAAGAGGGTGCCATGGGCGTGCCCCTCTTCTTCGCGATCAGCGGCTTCCTGATCACGACGCTCCTGCTGCGCGAGCGCGACCGCCGCGGGACGTTCTCGCTGGTGAACTTCTACGCGCGGCGGTCCCTCCGGATCTTCCCGCTGTACTACACCGTGCTCGCCGCCTACGTGGCCATGGTCGTGCTCTTCGAGCGCGACCCGGCCGAGCGCGCCGAGTTCCTCCACAACCTGGGCTACTACGCGACGTACACGTCGAACTGGTTCGTGCACCTGGACGGCCGGGTGATCTTCTACTTCGCCTGGTCGCTGGCCACCGAGGAGCAGTTCTATCTCTTCTGGCCGTGGGTCGAGAAGCTGCTCACGCGGCATCGCCCGGTACTGATCGCCCTCGGCCTGCTCGCCGCGTGGTGGGCGGCGGAGACGTACCTGCCGGCGGTGCCGGGCTCGTTCCTGCGCACCGTGCTCACCTCGATGGCGCCCGCCATCCTCACCGGCGTGGTGCTCGCCCATGCCCTCCACGATGCGCGCGGGTACGCGGCGCTTCGGCCGCTGCTCCGCGTGCGGATGGCGAGCCCGGGGCTGCTCGCGCTGGTGGTGGGCCTGCTGATGATGCGCGTCTCGCCCCTGCTTTCGGCCCTCGCCATGACGCTGCTCGTGGGCGCCTGCGTCGTCCGCGAAGACCACGCGCTGGCGGGCCTGCTGCGATCACGGCCGGTCGCCAGCATCGGCCAGGTGAGCTACGGCATCTACCTGATGCACATGCTGGTGCTGAACTTCGTCGAGCGATGCGCCCGTACCCTGCACGTCGAGTCGCGCGCCGCCATCTTCGTGGCCACGCTCCTCGCCGCGTGGGGCGTGGCCGTGCTCTCCTTCCGCCTGTACGAGTCGCGCTTCCTCGCCCTCAAGGGCCGCTTCGCCGACTGACGTCTAGCGGAGACGGCGGCGCAGCGACCGGGCGAACATCCCCGCCGCGAACGGCAGGTCGTCGTACAGGTAGCGCTTCACCAGGCGCCCCGGCTCCTGCAGCATCCGGTGGATCCACTCGAGCCCGGCGCGTTGCATCCACCCCGGCGCCCGCGCGACGTCGCCGGCCATGAAGCTGAAGCTGATCCCGACGCCGAGCATCCAGGTCGCGGGCAGCCGCGGCCGGAGCGCGCGGATGAGGTGCTCCTGTTTCGGTGAGCCGAGGCCCACCAGCAGGATCGACGGCGCGGCGGGGCCAAGACGTTCGGCCAGGGCGCCGATCTGATCGGCGGACGGCGGGATCGAGACGACGCCGCCGGAATCCGAGTCGACCTCGAGCCGCGGCCACCGCTCGCGCAAGACGCCGGCGGCACGCCGTGCGCTGTCCCCGGCGCCGCCCAGCAAGAATACCGAGCGTCCCGCCTCCGACGCGCGGGCGGCCAGGTCCCACACGAGCGAGGACCCGGCGATGCGCGCCAGGCGTGGGTCGCCCTGCAGGCGCGCCGCCCACACGAGCGGCATTCCGTCCGCGACGCGGATGTCGGCGGCGTCGTAGAGCGCGCGGCATTCGGGATCGCGGACGTATCGGCAGAGGAAGTCGAGGTTCGCGGTGACGAGCCATCCGCCGCCGCCGCGGGCGAGGGACGCGAACATGTGATCGACGAGCCGCGCGGAATCGAGGACGGCCAGCGGCAAGCCGTCGACGTCGCACGTCGGCCAGGCGGCGGCACTCATGGGCCGCCTATCGCCAATCCTGGGAGTAGGAAATCGACAGCAGCAGCGCCGCCGCGTGGGGAACGACAGCCGCGCTCGCGGACTCGCGCCGGCGGAGCTGGTACCCGGCCCCGAGGGCGAGCCGCGAGCCGACGATGTATCTCAGGTTCGCCTGCACTTGATCCATCGACGCCAGCAGGGCGTCCGAGGATTGCGACCGGCTGATGATGCGCACGGCGTCCGCGTCGGCCGCGATGCGCCGCGACGGCCGCCACGTGCATCGGGCCTGGAAGAGGTCCATCGACTGCAGACCGCCCACCCCGAACGCCGCTCCGACCGAGCGCTCGTACCTGGCCCCGAGCGAGCCCCGCAAACCTTCGATCGACAAGGCGGCGGAGCCGAAGGGCTGCACATCGATCTCACCGCCCTCCACCGCCACCGCGCCGGCACCCGTCTCGAGCCGCACGAACGGTCCGATCCGGCCACTCCATGAGGCACCGAGCCGGCTCACCGCCCCGGTGGGCTCCCCCGTCCAGCTCCACTCGCGCTCCGCCACGAGGCGGAGACGCCCGTAGCGCGACGTCTCGCGCTCGAGACGGGCTTGAAGCGCCAGGCGGTCGCCGGACGCCAGCCGGCTGGCCTCGTCGAAGGTGACGTGCGTGTGGCGTACGGCAAGACCCGCCGTAGCCCGGCGGGAGAGCTGTCGGCCGATGTCGCCGTGGACGTCGTGCGTCCGGCTGCGCGACAGCGGCTCCGCCACCGCCAGCTCCGACAGCCCGCGCTGGTCGGCGGAATAGGCGACGCGGTAGCTCTCTTCCAGGCGAACGTTCGTGCGCCGGGTGAGCTGGCGGGAAGCGGCGAGGTGGCCGCCGTAGAAGAGCTGGTCGAGGTCCGAAGTCCGCGCGTGTTGCAAGGCGGCGGCATCGGCGGAAAGGGCCAGCTCTCCGCGCGACCGTGTGCGCTTGAGCGCGGCCCGCGCCCCTACCCGCGTGACCATGTCCCGGTCGCTTTCGTCGAGGAACCGCACGTTGTCCGTCCAGGTCTCGTCGATGAACAGCGCCAGCGACCGTGCCGCCGGTTTCCCGCCGCGGTCCTGGCCCTGGACGGCGCCGGCCAGCGCCCCGATGACGAGCGCCCCTGCCGCTATTCCCCTCATTCCGCCTCCCGTAGCCGCCGGCCGGGAATCATCCAGTCGACCGGCACGTGTCCCTTGCCGCCCATGGTGAAGATCGTGGCCAGGGCGATCTTCACGTCGAGGGTGATCGACATGTGCCGCACATACAGCAAGTCGTACTGGATCCACTGATGGAAATCGCCGGCGGCGCGGTCGTGGCGGCAGACCTGCCACAGCCCGGTGATCCCCGGCCGCACCGAGAGCCGGCCCTCGCGCCACGGCACGCAGAGCTGGTTCTCGCGGAACGGCGAGGGCCGAGGCCCGACGAGGCTCATCTGGCCGAGCAGGACGTTGAGCAGCTGCGGCAGCTCGTCGATGCTGGTCGGCCGCAGGAAGCGGCCCATGCGGGTGACGCGCGGATCGCGATCGATCTTGAACTGCGGCCCGTCCATCACGTTCTGGGCGGCGAGCTCCCGCTGTTTCGCTTCCGCCCCCATGTGCATCGTGCGGAACTTCCAGCATCGGAACGGGCGGCCCCCACGGCCCTCGCGCCAGTGGCCGAACAAGACCGGCCCCTTCGAATCGAGCTTGACGAGGAGGGCGACCAGCAGCAGGAACGGCGACAGGAGAACGAGGGTGGCCCCCGCCGCCGCCGCGTCGAGCACGGACTTCACGCGCCGATAGCCCTCGCGGCGCTCCGCGTCTTCCGTGACCTCCTGCTCGGCCCGCTCCGCCGAGCGCAGCATGGATTCGTAGCTGTGAGCCGCCCTCGCCGACGCATCGCCGTCGGTCACCACTTGATGTCGGATGATCTGCTCGGGGCCGACGATGGCCCCCGGCATGAGGATGCTCTGGGCGACGACGGCGCCGGGGCCGATGCGTGACCCGCGACCCAGCACCGCCGGACCCACGACCATCGCGCCGTTCTGGACCACCACGTCGTCGTGGACGACGACAGCACCCATCAGCCGAGCCCCTTCGTGGATGGTGTGCCCGCGGCCGACGAAAGCGGCCGCGCGGACCTGGGGGGCGGGCCGAGGGGGCAAGGTCCGCAGGAAGCGGTCGTTGAGAACGAGGGCATCGTGCTCGGCCCCCAGGTCGAGGACGCCGCCTTCGATGGGAAAGTCGCGGCTCGGCACGCCCTGCGCGGACAGCGACTGGCGCAAGTCGGCCAGCGATCGGAACTCCAGGTGCTCGGAGGCCACGTGGCAGGCGGCGGGAATGACGGAAGCGGCGACCCCGACTGTGAATGGCCAGGTCACCGACTCGTAGTAGCGCAGCACACGGCGGACGTCGCCTTGCGGATCGATGTCGACACGCTCTCGCGTTCCCGCCGGGCTCGCCTCCAGGCCGACGAGGTGGCGCACCCAGCGCGGGTCCGCATTGCCGGAGAGCAACCGGCGGGGATCGAATCCGGAGGCGGGCAGGCAGCGCGGATCGGCCAGGAACATCGCGTCCGACGGCTCGTAGTCGTGCAGTATCGCGGTCAGGTCTCCCAGTCCGAGGACGGCGGCCACGGAAGGATGGCCGCGCCGCAGTGCAGATTGGTACTCTTCCGTCGGCTCGAAGGTGGTGAGAACCACCGGAGGCACCGGTGTCACCGCGGCGAAGCGCGCGGCGAGGTGCGACAGCAGCGTGCCCTCCCCTACCGGCAGCATCAGCAGCGTCGATCCCGGGCCCCCGCCGTCCAGATAGGACGGCCGCGAATCGAGGAGCACGGGATGGATGTTCATCGGGCGGCTCGCGTCGATCGGATCAGGAGACGGCGGTTCCTGCGTCCGCCGGGGCGGAGGTCAATGACTCCCAGGCGCGCCACGCGCTTCCCAGACGGCGCCAGACCGTGTCGCGGGTCGGCTTCCGCGTCCGCACCGCGTGGATGAGCTCGACGCCCGCGCCCACGCGCGCCCCTTCGGCGAGCAGGCTGCGATCGACGCTGGCCCGGCTTCCCACCGCGGAATGCGCCCACAACACCGACCGCGAGACGACGGCGCCGGCGCCGACGACCGAGTAGCCGCCGATGGCCGTAGGTCCGACGATGGTGGCACCGGCCTGGATCTCGACGTGCGGGCCGAGGAGCACCGGCCCGATGAGCGTCGCCGACGGCGAGATGCGGTCGGTACGGACGGCCTCGCATTCCGAAGGCGACGCCGCGTGCATCCGCTCGATCATCCAATGGTTCACCGCGAGGTACGTCTCGGCGTCGAAGATGCGGGGACCGGCGCTGGGCGCCACGTAGCTCGCCACGCGCTCTCCCGAACGGTAGAGCCGCGGCACCAGGTTCTCTTTGATGTCGTGGAAGCCGGTATCGGGAACCTGCTCGAGGGCGCGGCGGTCGAAGACGTAGATGCCGGTGGGCATCGCGATGTCCCGGGCGCGGCCGCCGGCCCGATGGGTCACCACCGTCAACGCGGCGCCGCTCTCGCGATGCTGGCGAAGGACGTCGCCGAGGTCGACGGAGGGGATGAGAGTCGCCTCCGCCACCACGAGGGTCTGCGCCTCCGACGCCCGCGTCGCGTCGCGCAGGCAGCCGGCGGGGCCGCGCGGGCTCGCATCGCGGTGATAGCCGAGGAACGGCTCCTCGAACCCCTCGCGCAGGAGCAGGCGCCGCAGGGAACCGTCGCCGTTGACGCACAGCGTCACGTGGGCGAGACCGGCGTCGCGCAGCCAACGGAGCGGATAGGAGGCGAGCGGGTGCAGCGCCACCGGCAGCAGCGGCCGCGGGAGAAGGCTGGGGAAGGCCGCGTCGCTCCAGTGGTACCCGCCGGCCAGGAGCACGCCCTCGATGCCCTGCGTGGCGAAGTCGCTCATCACGCCTCCTCGACCGCCGCCGGGCGGAGAAATCGATAGCTCAGAAACGCGGCCGCCATTCGGCCGGTATGGAGCGACGCGTCGGCGCGCACGACGCGCCCCTCGCAGGCAATGACCACGGTGCTCTCGTCCTCGGCGGCGACGGGCAGCACGAAGACCATCTCAACGTCCTCCTGCGTGCGCAGCGTCTCGTCGGAAGTGAACAGCACTCCCGAGCGGCTCATGTTCTCGGTACGGCCCTGGCGCCACTCGTTCTGCCCCTTCGCACGAAAACAAACCGGCACACGCAAGGCGAATCGAAGAGCACGCGGAAGACCCCACGCCAACCTTTCCTCCTTCAAACCCACGTTGTTCCGAAGACACACGGAAGATAACGTTCGGTAGCCCTCCAGCACCATCGCCCGGACGTCGGGCCGGAATAGCCGGAAGGTGGGAGGAGTGCTTAGAACTTTCGGGGGATACGCCGCGGCCGAACCGCGCGGCGTGCGGCCATCAGAGAGCTCTGGGGGCGGCGCCGCGGGTCAAGCGCGGCCGCGCGATTTCAGTCGCGTTCGACGAGCCGGTGCTCCACCGCGAGCAGGGCGAGCTCGAGCCGCGTGGAGACGCCGAGCTTGTCGAAGACGTTCGACAGGTGGTGCTTCACCGTCTGCTCGCTCAAGGAATACCGCTGCGCGATCTCCTTGTTGGAGAGACCGCCGACGATGGCGGACACGATGTCGCGCTCCCGCGGCGTGATGCGGTACGCGGGGGCGGGCGGGGGCGCCGGCGCCGCCGGCCGCGTGTCGGGCTGGGTCAAGGCCGCGATCAGGCTGTGAACTCCTTCCCGGCCGATCCAGAACTCCCCGCGCATCACGCAGCGGATTCCCTTGAAGAGCAGCTCCGTCGCCGATTCCTTCAGGATGATGCCCCGGGCGCCGAGCTTGAGCGCTTCCAGCGTCCGTCCATGCTCGAGGGCGGCGGTGAGCACGACCGGCCGCACGTGGATGTTCTGCTTCTGCAGCTCGCGCAGCACGTCCCAGCCCGCCATTCGCGGCATGGCGAGGTCGAGCAGGAGCACGTCCGGCTGGCGCTTCAAGGTGAGGGCGAGGGCCTCGTGGCCGTCGGCGGCGCGGCCCACCACCTCGAACCCCGGCTCGCCTTCGAGGAGCTTGCAGAGGCCGTCGCGGACGATCGGATGGTCGTCCGCGATCACGACGCGGATGGGTGCTTCCGTCATCAGCGGATCCCGATCTCCAGGCGCGCGCCCTGGCCGGGACCGGTGTCGAGGGTGAGCTCGCCGCCGATGGCGCGCAGCCGCTCCTTGATCACCCACGGCCCCTTCCGCTGCTGCTCGAGGTCGCGATGCGAGTAGTGTCCGGAGAAGCCGAAGCCGCGCCCGTCGTCGTCGACCACGATCTGCAGGCGTCCACTGGACTGCGTCAGGCGCACGAGCAGGTTCCGCGCCCCGCTGTGCTTGCGCACGTTGACGAGCGCCTCCTGCACGACACGGGCGAGGTCGTTGCACACGCGGGCGGGCAGGTGCACCTCCTCCACGTTGGACATGAACGAGGAGTGGATGCCGGTGTCCCGGCCGAAACGCTCGACGTAGTCGGCCAGGTAGTCGATGAGCTGCTCCGGCCGCAGGTCCAGCGGCTTCATCTGCGCCATGAGCTCGCGCAACGCGGCGAGCTCATGGCGGAGCTGCATCTGCACTCCGCCCAGCTCCTCCGCCAGCTCTCCATCCTGCGTGCGGCGCCGCAGGGCGTCCACGCGCATCTCGATGCCGAACAGCGACTGGATGGAGCCGTCGTGGAGCTCGCGGGCCACGCGGGCGCGCTCCAGGGCGCCCACGCGCGTGCGCAGGCGCCGCAGCAGGTAGGCGTTGTGGATGACGGGGGTGACGTAGGAGAAGTAGCGCTCGACGAACCGCATCTCCGGCTCGCCCCACCCGGCCTGCCGCCGGCCGAGGACGAAGAGGCGGCCGGTCCACGACTCGATGGCGTCTTTGGCGATGAGCGCGTCCTCGAAGGGATAGCGCTCGACGAACACCTTCAAGTGGCCGCGCATGCCGAGGGTCCTGGACGCCGAGGCCCGCGCGGCCAGCTCGCGCCAGACCGGCTCGCCACGAAGCCCGTGGCGCCGACGGACCAGGCACGCGCCCGCCGGGCTCTCGAACAGGTAGTGCGTGCGCTCGTCACCCGAAAGCTCGGTGTAGTGGAGCGTCGGCTTGCCCTTGCCGATCGTCATGTGCCAGCGGTAGGCGCGGCCGGTCTCGTTGTCCGCCACTGCGAAGACGACTTCGTCTCCGCCCAGATAGGCGAGCAGGTCGTCGAAGACGACTTGCAAGGTATCGCGGATGCCGTGCTCCTGGCGGCTGCGCGCCATCGCCTGCGAGACGACAGCCGCCTCGACGCGCAGACGCTTGTCCTCCCCCACCACCAGTCCGATGATCGCGGCCGGCACCACCACCACCGCCCCGAGCCACAGTTGGCTCTCGTGCGTGAACGGGTTCTCGGAGCCCGCGAAGGGCAAGCCGAGGAGGGCGGCGACCGACGCCGCGCCGATGAGCCCGGCGAATCCCAGCGCGGCGCTCTGCAGCGTCTCCCGCCGATCCCACCGATGGGCGGCCCCGACCATGGCGAAGACGAACAACACGCAGCCCGCCACCATGTTGCCCGCCATGAACACCGCGGCCCAAAGCAGGTCGAGGACGTGGATCGACCAGGCGAGCCAGGTGGGCACACGGCTCAGCCGGGGCAACACGAGGACGACGGCGAGAGCTTCGAGGCCGTAGGCCCCGAGCACCCACGCCTCGGCGGGGAACGAGAGGTGATCGAGCCTCACCGCGGCGGCCGCGAAGGCCAGCAGGTACAGGCGGGCGACCGCGAGGAGCCGTTCGGCATAATGGGCGTCCTCCGGGTCCGCGTAACGGCTCGGACGTTTTCCCGGATCAGGAAGAATCGCGAGGCGAACCATCAATATCGACCGGACATCAATTACCGCCGAATTCTTCGAATTTGCGACTCATGTGCGACAACCCCGTCCCCCCGGAAGACGCCAATATTACCCGATTCAGTGACGACGCTGTGACGTCGCACGAGCGGCGAGAGTTTTCTCGAGCCACGCGTTCCACTCCGCGCGAGGGACGGCTCGCAGCTCCACCGAGCTCGATGCCGCCAGCACCAGTTTCCGTACGACGGGCAGGATCGCCAGCTCCATTTCCGCCCGGGGTTTCGCCGCGCCGTCGAGGAGCCGGCCGACGTCGTCCCCCCATGTCGCCGAGGGCGCACGAGCGTCGCCGATCGCCGCCACCGCTTCTTGACCGGCGGTGGCGAGGGCGGCGAGGTCCTTCGACAGGCTGCGGATCTCCCATTCGTCCGGCGTGCCGCTCACGGTGGGCTCGAGAGCGCGATGATTGTCCTTCCACAGGGTGAGCGCGGTGTTGACGATCGCGGCGTCGCCACCCGAGGCGAGCCACCGTTCGACGTCTCGACGAAACGCGCGCGCGAGATCGCTCTCGGGACGGACCGTGTCGACCAGCCGGTTGAGCGGCACGCTTTGCACGTACGCGCGCTGCCGGGACCGTTCGTACTCCTTGACGGGCTCGAGGACGTCCGCCAGCACGCGGAGCGGCCCTTCCGGGCGCGTCCCCACGAGGCGCTTGAGCATCGGGCGATAGCTCGAGCGATGCGTCAGCCCGAGGGCGTCGAGGCGCGCGCTCTGGCGATCGAGCCGGCGGTACATGTCGTCGACGTCGCGCACCTCCGCCGGCGACCACAGACGCTCGGCGATGGCGGCCGCGCGCGGCCAGATCCGGGAATCGATGGTATCGGGATCGACGTACTCGCTCCACATGCATGCCTCGCCGCCGAGGACGTGGCGCTGCTCGTCGGGAGCGAGCTCGCTGCCCGGCGGCAGCGGATCGACGGCGTAGTGGCGGCCGGCCGGATGCATGAGATCCAGGTAGTAGCCGTTGGACAGGATGCCGTCGTAGCCGCGCCGTGCCGCCTGGATGAGCGCCCCCGGGCCGCGCCACGACTGCACGACGATGCTCTTCGGGAGGTTGGGATGGAGGATCTCGTCCCAGCCCACCATCTTGCGCCGGTGCCTGGTGAGAATCGTCGCCAGCCGCGTGTTGAAATGCGCCTGCAGGTCCGTGTGGTCGCGCAGTCCGTTCTTGTAGGCAAACTCCTGGATCTTCGGGCTCTGGTTCCACGGCCGCGGCGTGACCTCGTCGCCGCCGATGTGGAAATACTCGTCGGGGAACATCGGTGTGATGTGCTCGAGGAGCGTATCGACGAACTGGTACACGTGCTCGGAGCTCGGGTCGAACGCGTTGTCGAAGATCCCCCACTTGCGCACGATCTCGTAGGGGCCGCGGGCGCTTCCGAGGTCCGGATATCCGACGAGCCAGCTCGTGGTGTGACCGGGCATGTCGAGCTCCGGCACCACGCGGATGCCACGGTCGGCGGCGTACTGCACGATGTCGGCGATCTGCGCCGCCGTGTAGAAGAGGCCGTCGCTCCCCTTCTCGTGCAGCGCCGGAAACTTCGGGTTCTCGATCCGGAAGCCCTGGTCCTCGCTGAGGTGCCAGTGCAGCACGTTCATCTTCACGGCGGCCATCCCGTCGAGGGTGCGCTTCACGACCTCGGGCGGCTGCCAGTGGCGGCACGGATCGATGAGGAGGCCGCGCCACGGGAACCGCGGCCGGTCCTCGATCCGCACGGCGGGTACGACGACTCCCACCGTCTCCTTGCGCACGAGCTGCTGGAACGTCTCGAGGCCGCGCAGCACGCCGAGCGAGGTGGCCGCGCGCAGGCTCGCCTCCTCGGCGCCGACCTCGAGGGTGTAGGACTCGTCCTCGCGGAGCGCGGGTATCGGCCGCGCCGCCGCCGTCCACTCGATGCGCAGCGCCCCTTTCCCCGGCGAGCCGATCGAGGGCGCCTTCGGCAGATCGGCCTGGCTCTGGAGTACCCGGCCGAGCCGCGCGAGCGCGCTCACCAGGCGCGCGTCCTTGGGGCCCGCGGCCGAGAAGCGGAACGACTTGTCGATGACCAGGGCACCCGGCTGCCACTGGAGCTGCGTCGGCGCCGGCATCAGGTCGTGCGTGGCCGGCGCCGAGGTGGCCGTGACGGCCGCCCCGGAGAGCACCGCGACGGCGGTGCTTCGCATGGCTGGGAAGAATCCCATGGCTCGCGTTTCCCTTCCGGTGAGGCAGCCCCCGCCACCGCTGGTAATGACCACGGAGCGTACGTCTTCTGGCGAGGAAGTCAACCCCGATCAGCGGGGCTCGGCGAGGGCGGCATCGAAGAACGAGACGAGGGTCTCCGCGAGATCGCTCTCGGGAGCCGTGGCGTACGTGAGATGGGTCGCCCCCCGCAGGAGGTGAAGACGCTTGGGGGCACAGGCGGCGGCCAGCATGTCTTCGCCCGTCCCCGCCGCGAGCGCCTCGTCGCGATCGCCGTACACGAGCAGCAGCGGCCGCGGGCTGATCGCACAGGTCACGGCGATCGGTCGCACGGAGGCCGCGGGCACGCCGAGCAGGCGCAGGGTCGAAGCGGCCGCCCACGCCCCCAGCGCGCCGTGGCGTCTCTCGTCGTGGCGCAGCATGTCCGCGAGCGAGCGCGGCGTGCCCTCGAGAACGATGGCGCCCAGGCGCGGATCGCGCGCCGCGACCTGCGCCAGCACCATGCCTCCCATGGAGAATCCGACGGCGCCGCAGCGTCGCCCGGTGCGCGGGCAGGCCAGGTCGAGCGCGCCCTCGAGGTCCGACGTCTCGTCCGCACCCCAGGTGGTCCGCTCACCGCCGCTCGCCCCGTGCCCCCGCCAGTCGAACAGCAAGACGCCGTAACCACGCCGGATGAGGGCCTCCGCCTGCGGCCGCATGTCGTCGCGGTTGCCGCCGTAGCCGTGGCCGAAGAGCACGACGGCGCCGTTGGCCGACGCGCGATACGCGCCCGACAGCGGCGTGCCGTCACGCGCGCGGAACGCCACCTCCTCGAAGCCGTCGGCCTCTCGAGGCGGCGCCGGCCGCTGGCGCGGCGGATGGAGCGATGCCGCCGTGCGCCATCCCACGCGGGCGGCGACGGCGGCGGGCCAGGCGGCGAGCAGCAGCGCACCCGCGGCGAGCCACCGGCGTCCGCGTGTCATTCGTCCAGGAGGACGAGATCCTCGAACGTCTCGGCGCGCCGGAGCAGTCTCGCGCGCCCGTCCTCCACCATCACGATCGCCGGCTGCGGGAACGAGAACGACGTCGAGAACGGGACGAAGTAGGCGCCGGCGTCCAT
>Ga0114129_10004200_pt1 | contig 20349 bp, 20 predicted proteins | sample RhiMetdeltSRZDD1_FD_80071 | JGI IMG/M metagenome (GOLD analysis project Ga0114129, IMG submission 80071) | Populus rhizosphere microbial communities from Tennessee, USA - Rhizosphere MetaG P. deltoides SRZDD1 (version 2) (version 2) | ecosystem: Host-associated > Plants > Roots > Rhizosphere >... | reverse complement strand
CGCCACTGACTTTGGGCCAATGGGCGGCAAAGATCTGGTAGGTCTTGCGTCCCAACAGCAGCACGCCGGCTTGGAGGGTCGATTCCACGATGCGCTCTCCCATTCCCTCATCCCAGTAGTTGACAGACCAGCCGCCGTGCTCGAACCCACCCTCGCGGTCCTCATGGGGTCCACCCGGCGCCTCCATGACGCCGTCTACGGTGAGGAAAGTGCCGACAACGAGCTTTCGCATTTCAGTGTTCCTTCCTTCTCAACTGTGCTACAATGAAGCGCGATGCATATTCTGTGTAATGCAGTATCTGCATAGTGCAGATGATACGTGGGGGACACTTCAACGTCAACACCTAAACACCCGACTGTGACCAAGATCACACACACCAGGTCCCGGCCTCCACGCGGCCCCGACAGCCCACCCTTGACTCGGAAAATCGAGGAGCTTTCCCGAGAGATGCGCCTGATGAGCTCGTTCGACGCGCTGTTCAGCCAGGCGGTGGCCGAGCACGTCGGTATGCACTCGACTGATATCGAGACGATGGACCTCCTCAATACGCTCGGCCCCATGACAGCGGGAGAACTCGCCGCGCGGACGGGACTGTCGAGCGGGGCGACGACGCGCCTCATCGACCGGATGGAGCGGGCGGGATATGTTCGCCGCCGGCCCGACGAACACGACAGGCGTTCTGTGATTGTCGAGCCGATAGAAGAGAACCTGGGTGAGATCGGCGCGCTCTTCCAGCCTCTTGCCGACGGCCTGACGGAGCTCTGGTCGAGCTTTAGCGACAGCGAGCTGGATGTCATCATCGACTTCCTGAGGCGGAACAACGCTGTGGTGGCTGAGGTCAACGCCCGGATGCGCGGGCGGCCGGGGGCCGGAGGCTGCGATTAGCGGGTTACCACCCGCCGCGTTGGTTTCGGACCGAACTCCGCTCATTATCTCTACTGCCTGGTGAAGCGCCTTGATCTCGAGCTTAGGTGCGACCGCCGGACTCTTACTCCGGCTGAGGACTCGCCGCTCGTCGGCAATCGGTCCTAGGACTCGGGCTATTCGAATTTGAGTCGCCGTGTTCATTGGTCTGAACTGCCTTTGATCCTCGGGTCCATCAATATGACAGACGGAGTTCGTCCGAGTGTGACGCGGCCCCCTCGATTGGAACCGCTTTTAAGAGCGCGCGCGCCGTTGCTCTTGCCGGAGGAGAGTACGAGGCCCCTACTAGTCCCGCGAGCCTCGGGAAAGACGAAGCGCCCAGCCCCTGCGGCGTCCGACAAGAACAGCGTAGGAACTCGGGCGGTCTGGAGACTGTGACGCACATCACACCTATCCCTATGCATTTCAGCGCCTTTTGCGCGCCCTTCCGTTGCCCGCATGCCTATTTCGGCTCTTCCAGCGCAAGAACAGGGATACAGACTCCGCCCCGTAGCTGACCGCTCCTACTGGGACCCGGCCGCCAGTCGCTTCGATCACTCTGGCCGCCCAGACAGGCCCGAGCATCCCGCATAGCTCTATGACGTCAACGCCCCCGTCGACAAGATCGATCGCAGCCTGGACCGACGCCGACTGTTCCGGTACTCCGACCAGCGTCGTGCGTACGCCGCAACGCTCGATTTCCACTCGGTCAACGACCGGACTCGCAGCCGGCCTCACATAGATGAATCCCCAGCTTTCGACGATCTCATCACTCTGGTCTTCGCAGATCTCGCTGTTGGCGCCTCGATTTACCTGGATCACTGAGCATTGCATGGTGCCCCCTTGTGTCCCTGCTCGCGGGATGTCTAGTGTGGAGGCCCGCCGGGGGGAGGGCTCGCCTCCGTCCGGCCGGCCGTCCACACATAAGAGTGTAGAAAGCCAGTGGCCGGCAGCTCTTCCGGAGAAACCCGTATCTTTGGGCGCTATTTTGGGTCGAGGCGCGAAGAAGACACGCCCTTAGCCCAGCTGTTTGGCGGGAAATATGCAGGCCGCGTCAGGAACCTGTCGCGAGCCCGTGAAGGAAGGCGTAAGCGGTGGCCTCAGCGCGGTTGTGCGCGCCGATCTTCAGGTAGATGTTGCCGATGTGTCGCTCCACCGTACGTGTACTGATTGAGAGTGTTGTTGCAATGCCCTCATTGCTGGCGCCCCCGGCCAGAAGCGAGAGTATCTGTTGCTCTCGCTGAGTCAGGCCGGCAGGCCGCAGGTGATCAGGCTCCGAGAGGAAGCCGTCGATTGCCGCTAGCACAGCATCGGTGTTGCCAAGAAAAGGAAGAGCAGCTGCCCCATCGAGAAGAACCAATCGCGCCTGTGGCGCATCGGCAGCGAGCCTCCGTGCGAGCTCGACAGTAGGGAACGATGTGGCCGTCCGCTGTAAGACAAGCACGGGCATCGTCAATTGGCCGAGCTGCGGAGTTACATCGACCTCCTCCCGTCCTCGGGCGAGGAATGCCTCCGCCGTGAAACAATCGCGCGTGTAGGAGGCGTAACGGCGCGCCTGGTCGATATCGCCACGGCCGGTCATGAGCTCTGCAGCGAACTCCGTGAACGTCATCCAATCTTTCGGAAGCCCGGCGAGGACTGCCTGGAGTGGCGGCGATGACTCGACGAAGCTCCGACTACTCGTGTAAGGGCACCAAAGAACGAGACGTGAGACCTTCTGTGGATGCTTGCTGGCGTAAAGAATGGCGGTGACGCTCGACGAACCTTGGGCCAGAAGAGCAAACCGCCGGAGCGCTTCCTTTCGCACCACCGCCTCAATATCGAGCGGGGCGAGAACCAAACTGTACGTTGTATCTCGATCTGACAATCCAGTACCCCGGTGGTCGAGGCGGATCAGACGGGCGTTCGCCGCCAACCGCGTGAACCACGCCCGTTGCTCTGGATATTGCCACTGTCGCTCCAGGTGACTCCCTGGCGTCAAGGACACCAGCGGTGTGCCGTCTCCTATTGCGTAGTAGGCGATGTTGATCCCATCGCTAGTCTTTGCGTATTGGATTTGCGGTTCCACGGCGGCGGTCGCGGCCTAAGGTGAGGGAACCAGGCTATGGCGAAAGGCGAACGCGGTCGCCTCGGCGCGGTTGTGCGCTCCGATCTTCAGGTAGATGTTGCCGATGTGGCGCTCGACCGTACGCGAGCTGATCGAAAGCTCGCGCGCTATTCTCTCGTTGCTTGCGCCGGCCGCCAGCAGAGCCAGAATTTCTAGCTCGCGCTGGGTCAGATTGTCAGGTGCCGGCGAGAGCCGCGCAGCGAGAAAGTCGTCAATCGCGGCGAGGACAGAACTTGAGTCGCCGTAGAAAGGTAACATCGCGTTGCCGTCAAGGAGGACGAAGCGCGCGCCTGGACACCCAGCCGCGACCTGGCGGGCGAGTTCAACGCTCGGAAACTGCAGGTCACGACGGTGAAGGACCAGGACAGGCATCGTCAATTCCGCCAACTCCCGGCGAACATCGAAGTCCTCCACGTCGATGTAGCTCCTGGGGTCCGCGCCTTGACGAAGGTATGCGGCGAACCGCCGCGCCTGCTCGGCGTCCTCCCAGCCGGCCGCGTGGAGACCGACTAATTCCGATAGCGTGGGCCAGTCTTTCTCGCCGGCTGCCACGGCTGCCTGCAGAGCCGGTGACGATGCAAGGTGAGAGGCCATATCGGGGTAGGGACACCAGAGGACCAGGTGACTGACATTCTGGGGGTGGCGATGCGCGTACACTATCGCTGTCGCCGACGTCTCCAGCTGTCCGAAGATGGCGAACCGGCGGAGGCCTTCCTTCTTCGCGACGGCCTCCACGTCCAGTGCCGTAAGTCCAGCCGAGAACCGCCAGCCTCTGTCGGATAGACCGAGACCGCGCCGATCTATTCGGATAAGGCGCCGGCCCGACGAAAGCGCTTCGAGCCACGAGCGCAGTTCTGGCACCCGCCAGACCTGGCCTGCGCTGCCACCGGCCGGAAGATAGACAAGGGAAGCGCCTTCGCCTATGGCGAAGTAGGCGATGTTTACGCCGTCGCTGGTCTTCGCGTACTGAACGACTGGTTCCATGACGGCGCCATTTTAGCACCGGCCCGGCCGTCGATTGGCCGAGCGCTGATGTGCCCGACAGGGAGAATGAATGCGGTCCGGCCTCAGGAGGCGGAAATACGACGGCGGGCGGCGCTGCTGCCGGCCAGGAGGGCGGACGCGGAGTTCCGTTCTTCGTCGGTCAGCCGGTGGGCGTAACCCCATTGGGCCAGCGCCCGCACGACTGAAGCGAGCTCTCGCCCTATCTCCGTAAAGCGATATTCCGCCCGCGGCGGATGATCGCTGTAGAAGAAGCGCTCGAGGATCCCTTCTCGCTCAAGGCGCTTGAGACGCTGTGCGAGCAAGTTGGGCGAAATGCCGCGCAGGGAGTCGAGCAGGTCGTTGAACTTGCCGCTACGGCCAAGGACCAGATCGCGCAGTATGAGGATGGTCCAGCGATCGCCGATGACGTCCAAGGTGGCCGCTACCGGGCAGCCGGTCTGGGATTCGTAAGTCCGTTCCACGTTTGCCCCTCGTAATGTGATTTACGTCACTTCTGTAACTTCAATATACGTAAGTGGCTTGACAAATGTCAATTTAGTGCGTACAACGGAACATAGTCACTATAGTTTCTTATAGCAGGAGTCCGCCAATGGAAACAACAACTCGAATGGCATTTCGGCTGCGCGCATGTGAGACATGCGGCGGAGACGCCTACCCGGACGCCTGGGACAGCGCCGAATGGCGGTGCCTGCAGTGCGGCCGGCGAGTGACATACGAATCCGCGGCTCTCCCGGCGAACCAACCGGTCGAGCTGAAGAGGGCCGCATGAACAAGCGCAAAGAGGAGGAAAACCCGATGAACCTAACCCCTGAGCTAGCCTGGGCCACGCTGCGGGAGCGTGCAGAGCAGGTCCCGCGGAACTACTCTGACGCGCGGCGAGCAAGCTACCAGGAGCCCCCGGATATGCCCGCGCTCAACACAAACCCGGTTGTCTCCGTTCGGGACCTGCGCAAGACGTACCCGGGCGGCATCGAGGCGCTCAAAGGCATCTCGTTCGAGGTCGGTGAGGGCGAGATATTCGGCATGCTCGGGCCGAACGGCGCCGGCAAGACAACGACGATCGGGATCTTGACCACGACAGTCCGCCCATCGGCCGGGCACGTCCTGGTCGCCGGCCACGATGTCGTCCGCGACGCCCTTGCGGTTAGGCAAACGATCGGCGTGGCCTTTCAAGAGAGCGTACTCGACAACGACTTCTCAGGCCTCGACAACCTGCGGCTGCATGCGCGGCTCTGGCGGGTGCCCCGCGCCGAGGCTGACGAGCGGATCGCCTCGCTACTCGAGGCTATGGACCTGACCAATCGCGCCCGAGATGGTGTGCGGACCTACAGCGGAGGAATGCGCAGAAGGCTCGAGATCGTGCGGGCGCTGCTCGCGAACCCCAGCGTACTGTTTCTCGACGAGCCCACGCTCGGGCTGGACCCTACGGTGCGCCAGGACATCTGGGAGGCGATCGAACAGTTGCGGTTGCGCTACGGCGTCACCGTTGTTCTCAGTACGCACTACCTCGAGGAAGCGGAGCGGGTCTGCGACCGCGTGGCCATCATCCATGAGGGGCGCATCGTCGCACTCGACACCCCTAAGGCGCTCCTCAAAGCTCTCGGCGAGGAAGCGGTGGAGCTCAAGGTTGACGCCGACCCGGCGACAGTGCTGCCGGCGCTGGTGGGATTGGGGCTGAACGGCTCATCTCCGCTGGTGCTCGGGAAGACGATCACCATCCCGCTTGCGGACGCACCGGCGCAGGCCGCGAGGCTCATGGATGAAATACGTTCCTCAAGCGTCGCGGTGGCCGCTATGGGCATCCGCCGAACGACGCTGAACGACGCATTCCTGAAGCTGACAGGCGCCGGTGTGAACGGACACAACGGCAGCTAGGAGGTTGCAATGATTCAGACGGCATCGAGAATCCAGACCACATCGGTCATCCAGAGCGCCATTCTCGGCACGTTCACGCTGTATCAGCGGCGCCTGGCGGTCGCGACGAAGACACTTAGCGGAATCGCGGGGACGATGACGCCGCCCGTCCTCTGGGTGCTTCTCATCGCGCCCGCCCTCGATGAGGCGTTGGGCGGCTTCAACCCAAAGATCGATTACTTCACCTACGTAGCGGTGGCCCAGGTCGCCCTGATCGTGCCGTTTACGTCTATGTTTAGCGGCATCAACGTAATCGTCGACAAGGAGTTCGGCATACTGCGCGAGTTCCTGGTGGCGCCGGTGTTCCGGGCGAGCATCCCTATCGCTAACGCTCTGGCGGTCCTTACGATCGCTTCAGTGCAGGTGGCGCTCATCATCGGGCTGGGCACGGTCCGGGGAGCCGAGTTCGACACCTCAGTCACCGGCGTCCTGTGGTTCGGCTCTGCGGTCGCCCTTCTGTCGCTCACGACATACGCAATCGCCGAGGTACTGGCGCTGGCTGTCGGCCGGCAGGAGGCATTCGGACCGCTGATCCCGGCGGTCGGCGTGACCCCCTGGTTCCTATCCGGCTCGCTCTTTCCGCTGAACGTGCTGCCCCCGGTTATCGAGCAGATCTCGCTTGTGTTCCCCTGGACGCACGCTCTCGCCGTCATGCGATACGGCATGATGGAGAACACAGACCCCGGGCTGGCGAATATCTGGCACATGGACTCGGAGCTGCTGATGGCGGCTCTCAGCCTCGGCGTGCTCATGCTGATGGCCGCCGGCGCGCTGGCACTGGCGGTCCGCGTCTTCAACCGCAAGACGATGGCCTGACGGCCTCCGGCCGAATGTACGGGCGGTCGTCAGGGGCACAAGTCTTAAGCCCGAGGCGACCGCCGGCCGGAATTGGGCTGGAGCCGGAGTATCACCAGCGCGGCGAGGACCGCCAGCGCGCCTGCTACCACCAACCACACAAACGGCGAGGCTGACCCGTCGTCTTCGAGAAGCGAGGTGCCCGAAAGGTCGAGGCCAGCGGCGACGCGCGATGGGCTGTGGGCGCGGGTGGTGTCGACGGCCAGGTCATAGTGAAGATCGGCCGCGGAGCTGTCGACGTGAAGTTTGGTCAGCCAGGCGGCGCCCGGTACCCACTCGCCTCCGGCATCAGAGCGGAGGTCGGCGAGCAGCGAGTCCGTCGCTTTGTCGCTGTGCGCGAGCGTGAGGCCTTCGCGCGGGCCCGGGAGGACGGCGGGCTTGGAATCGGTGAGCAGAAACACATCTGCGTCCACGCGGTCGTCAGGTTGCTTGCCGAGGCCGAGGATGCGCAGCGGGACCCAGGGGTTCGAGGTCGGGATGGTGATGTGCACGGGCGTCCCGTCGCCGATCTGCTGGCCGCGCGCCGCCGCGGCTTCGCCGTCGAATACGGCGGCCAGGAAAATCGGGCTGCGCTTGGCGTAAAAGTCGAGCACTTCGGGGGCGTCGGGGGACAGGCGGAAGCCATGGTCTGTCGCCCAGGTCGCCACGTCCGGGCCGCCGCCCTTGAGCACGGTGATGTCGAGCGCGTCGATGCGTACTTGCTGCAACACCTCCGCGGCGGGCGCTGCGGCGAACTCCAGATCGAATGCGCCCCGCCCCACCGGCTGGGTCTCGCGGATAAGCCGCTGGAGGGTCCAGTCGCCGCCACGCTCCACTTTGGACGGCACGCCGGGCAGAGGAATCAGGGTCCCGAACTGGCCGCCGCCGCCCTGGAACTGGAACGCCGTCACGTAGTGCTCGACGCCCTCGTGGTATCCGGCAAGCGTGGTCGTGCGGCCGAGGTTGACGGCGCCGTTTGAGCCTATCAGGCCTGCACATGCAGAGGCTGGCCTCGGACTCTCTAAGAGCAACGCCGCCATTACTAGCACGAAGACTGCGGATGTTATTGCCAGTAGTGCCCGCATCGTTTTCCTCCTTAGCAATATCGCTGATATCACTAGGACGGAAGCCGACGCAATTTGGTTCCCGTACGCAGCGTCGGGTCGCCGCAAGGGCGGAGCTGCCGCGACTAGGCTGCGGTTGAAGCGCGCGCCCGATGCTCGCCCAGGAAGGCGAGCACGGTCGCGTTCACGTCTTCGGCCCTCTCGACGAGGAACCCGTGCCCCGCGCCCTCGAATTCCACCAAGCGCGCGCCGGATATGCCTTCAGCCAATAGCCGCGCGTTCTGAGCCGGGATCACCCTGTCAGCCGTCCCGGTGAGCACCAGCGAAGGCGACTTGATTTCGCCGAGGCGTCCGAAAGTGTTGAAGCCGACGATGGCCATGAACTGACGCTGTATGGCGGACATAGGCGCCATGAGATGCGCGTTGAGGAGCGCCCGGCGGACCAGCTCGCCTTTGTTCTTGGCGATGTGTTCTTCGCTGTAGAGGAGGGCAAGTCCTGCCTCGAGCGCTTGAACGATCGGCATGCCTGCCAGCGATACTAATTGCTGCACGACTTCCGGCCCGGCAAACATCGCTGTTGGGCCACCGGCCATCGTCCCGCCGAGGATGAGCGTTCTAACACTGTCCGGATATCGCAGGGCGAGCTCCTGCGCGATCATGCCGCCAAGCGACATGCCGAATACGTGGGCCGGGCCCACATCGAGTTCGTCGAGGAGCGCGTGGGCATCATCCGCCATCTGGCCGATGGAGTACGGCTCGTTCGGCTTATCACTCCGCCCGGCGCCCCGGTTGTCGAACGCGATAACCTGATACTCGCGACTGAAAGCGGGAAGCTGTGCCCACCATCCCGTTGCGTTGGCACCCAGGCCCATGATCAGCAGAAGCGGCTCGCCCTTGCCGTGGACCTCGTAATAGAGGCTGATTCCGTTTACTCTCGTGATTGCCATACCGCCGGTCCCTTCCGCTCTAGTTTCGCTAATGATTTGAACAACTTCGGCGGCAGAGCGTTACGGTCAAGTTAAGGGCCGGTTGGTAGACAATCGGGGTCAAATTTGGGCCTGCCGGGATCTATTTTGTTCCCACCAGCTCAACGTCAAAAATCAGAGTCGAGTTCGGCGGAATCTTGTCGCCCTGCCCATTTTCGCCGTAAGCGAGGACCGGGGGAATGATCAGACGGCGCTTGCCGCCCACCTGCATCGTCGAGAACCCCTCATCCCAACCCTTGATGACCGCACCCTGCCCGAGCGGGAACTCGAACGGCGTGCGGCCTTGATTGAACGAACTATCGAACAGGGTCCCGTCGGACTGCAGCCAACCCGTATACTCTGCGACGATCGTCTGGCCGGCCTGCGGCGTCGGCCCCGTGCCCGGCGCAATTTCGAGATACTGGAGGCCGCTTGCGGTGACGACAGGCTCACCGGCGACGGGGGGCGGAGTGGCTGCGGGCGCCGGGCGAGGAGTCTGGCCGGGAGCAAGCGTGGGAGTCGGCGCCGACGGGGTGAGGGAAGGCTGGCTGACCGCGCTCTCTTTACCGCCGCCGGCCCCGAGGACTGAGGCAAGCGTCAGGCCCACAACCGCGATTAGGACGAGACCGATCGCTGCCGCCGTCATCGTGTACGGGCTACCGAGGAACTCCGGCAACCTGATCTCCGGGCCGACCAAAGCGCCGCTCTGCCGCGCGAGCTTTCGGTCGTACTCAGCACGGCGCCGAGGGTCGGTCAGTACGTCATACGCATCCTTGATCTGCGACCAGCGGGCCGCAGCGCGCGGCTTTCTGCTGACCGCCGGGTCGTACAGCCGGGCGAGTCTCTGATAAGAGGCATCGATCTCGTCCTGGCCGGCCAACCGGTTGACCTGCAATATCGAGTAGTAGTCTCGTTCTTTGGCCATGTTTCTACCAGCTATTACGTTTGGGTGAGAACAATTGTATCGGAACGCTGTTTAACGCGAGCAGAGCAGCCAGACCGTCACCGACCAGTCGAGCCATGTCCGCCGATGTCCCGAGAGGTCGCGGTCAGCTCCTCCGCCAACTCGATCGAGACCTCCTCGGCGCGGCTGATCACCATCTGGGCGATTCGGTCGCCGTCTTGCACTACGTGGGCGTCGCGGTGAGGGAGCGCGTACATTGTGACGAGCACTTCTCCCCTGTAGTCGCTGTCCACCGTCCCGAGGACGACCAGCACGCCCCGCGAGGAGAGACCCGAGCGCGGCCTGATCTGCACATCGAGCCCATCTTCGAACTCCATCGCGAAACCCGTCGGCACTCGCACGGGTTCGCGCGTGACCTCGAGCGGCTGATCGAGGCAAGCATAGAGGTCGTAGCCGGTCGAGCCCTCGGTCGCGCGTTCGGGAAGACGCGCATTCGGGTGAAGTCTTTTGATGCGGATCGATTGCCGGCTCACGCCGCCCACCAGCCGATCCTCTCCGCCGGCCCCTGGCTCGCCTGGATGAGGGCCTGGATCAGGGCTTGTCCCATGCGATCTGAGGGATCATTCCGCGATCGAACTGGCCCAGACGTTCCGGGCCAAGTTCGAGGATTCGCTCGAGGCATGGCTTCACGTCCCGCAGGAGCTCCTCAACGTCGACGCCAAGCGTTACCGGGCGGTACGGCTCGAGAAGTCGAAACGCGTCCGAGATGAGGCTGACCGCGCCCTTCTGATTGCCGCGCAGGACGTGGTGAAAGCCGGCGGCGATCTTGATGATTCCCTGGTAGAAATCTGCCAGCGTGCCCTCTTCCCCCTTGCTCCCCACTTCTCGCCAGACATCTTCCAGCGTCTCGTGGCAATCGTAGAAGCGCCAGCTGTTGAACTCCGCGATGCCTTTCGCCAGCGCATGCCTGGTGCCGGAATCGAGGTCTGCCAGGGCGGGGCGGGCGGACATCGGTCTCAGTATAAGGGGAAGGAGGAAAAGGATGAAGGCAGGCGTCTGAGGAAACGGCGCGAGAGAACAACCGGGCGGTTAAGGTCGCCGTGTATCATTGGCGAGAGAACGCGCGATGACGACGGCCAAAGTATCGAGTAGTGCGGATCTGCCTCCGCCGACACTGGAGGAAGTCATTCAAGGCGTATTTGCTTACGTCCAGCCGGACGGGAGCTGGGGCCTGAACAATACCGGGTTAATCGCGGGCAGCGAGAGTCTAGTCGCCATCGATACCTGCTTCACCGAACGGCGGTCTCGCGCGTTTCGGGACGCGATCCGGTCGGTCAGCGGGTTGCCGGTAAAGACCCTCGTGAACACGCACCATCACGCCGACCATACCCACGGGAATTTTGTTTTCCGCGACGAAGCGCTGATCATCGGCCACGAACTGTGCAGAAAAGAAGTCATCGAAACAGGCGTCGGTACGAAAGCGCTCTTTCCGGGCGTCGACTGGGGCGAAATCGAGGTCGCCCCCCCGGTCGTGACGTTCGAGAACTGGATGGCGCTCTATAGCAACGACCTTCGCATCGAGCTGATATACGTCGGGCCCGCGCACACCACTAACGACATCCTGGTTTGGCTTCCGGAGCCGCGCGTGGTCTTCACGGGCGACATCATCTTCAACGGCGGAGCACCGTTCGCGCTTATGGGGTCAATCGGCGGCTGGCTGGAGGCGCTCGAACGGCTGCGATCGCTCGGGGCGGAACGGATCGTGCCCGGCCACGGTCCCGTCTGCGGCCCGGAAGTGATCGATCAGGTGGCCGCGTATCTCAGGTTCGTGCAGGACGTAGCGGCCAGAGGATATGACGCAGGTGTATCGCCTCTGGAGGCGGCCCGAGAGACAGACCTCGGGCCCTTCGCGGAGCTTCTTGACGGGGAGCGATTGGTCGGAAACCTGCACCGCGCGTATAGCGAATTGCGCGGCGAGCCACGCGGTGCGCCGCTGCCGCTACCCCAGGCGTTCGCGGACATGATCGCCTACAACGACGGCCAGATGCCGCGCTGCCTCGCGTAGTCCTCAGGCTACTTTAGCTGGTAGGTCTCGATCGTCTCGAGGGTGGGTGCCCGCTCGGAGAGGTGAGCGCTGACGAGCCGCACCTCGTCGACCGAAAACGCCGGGCCAGGGCCTTCTTCGCGCACCCTCGCGACCGTCTCCTTGAGCTCAGTAAGTCCATCGCTCGACATGAAGCGCGCGATACTGACGTGGGGCAAGAAATGAGGCCCGTCGAACGGGTAGCGTACTATGCTCGGTATGGCTTGAAGCACCCTTTCATTCAAGCGACGCACCGGCAGGGCGTCCCAGACCTCGGCGAAGACGACCTCCGGGAAGGCGGCGGCGAGCCCGATCCGAGCTTCGAACCTCGGCTGCTCGGCGAATACGGCGCGGGCGGACTCGGCGACTGACCGCACAAACGACCCGGAGACATCGTCCGGACGATCGGCGTTCTCGCTCTCGAAGCCGACGCCTTTTATCGTGATGTGCCAGTAGTGGTCCGGGTAGGGCTCCACACCCGGAATGTCCTCGACCGCGCGAATGAGCTTTCGAAGGTGCGGGGTAACAGCAGCATCCACCATCGGGACCAGGAAGGCGAGGTACGTATCGCGGCCGCGTGACCATTCGGCCTCTAGCGTCTCAGGGACGAGGCGCAGACTGTCGAGGGTTTGGAAGTGGGCCCAGGCAGCGTCAAATTCGCCTCTGAGCGCCTCCATTGCAGCAAGACTGACGGATGATAAGCCGGTGGGTCAAGTCTCGTCTGGAGCCGTCGGCGCGCCCCAACCGGCCCCGCCCGGTGTCTCGATCGTGAGTCTGTCGCCAGCCTGAAGGTCCAGCCTTACTTTTGAGGGGATCTCCTGGGGCAACGGGCCGGCCGCCCCTACATCATCCGCCCGCACGAGGAGGTTGCGCCCCGTCAACCCCGGCCGTCCGCCTGCCAGAGGCCAAGGAGCGCGGCGCCGACGCTCAGTCAGAAGTGTGACGGTGGCCGGCGATAGCATCTCGTAGGACCGCACGATCCCGCTGCCGCCTCGGTGCAGTCCCGGGCCGCCGGAACCGGTCCGCACGGCGTACTCAAGCAAACGGAAGGGATACGCCATCTCCAGAGCCTCCGCCGGCGTGTTCATTGTGTTCGTCATGTGGGTGTGCACGGCATCGAGGCCGTCGTCCAGTGGCGACGCTCCAGCGCCGCCGCCGATAGTTTCGTAGTAGGCAAACTCCTTGTCCGGCCGGGGGTCGTATCCGCCGATGGTTACGTTATTCATGGTGCCCGCGCTCGCCGCCGGAATGAGGTCCGGCAGGGCCTGGGCAAGCGCTCCAAGCACGACATCGACGATGCGCTGGGAAGTCTCGACGTTACCCGCGGCGACGGCCCTCGGAGGACCGGCGTTAACGATAGAGCGCTCCGGTAACTTGAACGTCACCGGCCGGAAACAGCCGTGGTTCGCGGGAACGCTCTCTCCACCGTCCACCAGCGCCTCCAGCAGGCAGCGCACCACATAGAAGACGGCAGAGCGCGTGACAGCCGCAACCGCATTCACGGAGGACGGGCGCTCCGCCGCCGATCCAGTGAAATCGCAGTGCAGCGTGCCACCTCCGACGGTCAGGCGTACGCGGATGGGCACCGGCTCTTCGCTCGCGCCATCGTCGTCGAGAAAGTCCTCGAATTGGTACTCGCCTTCGGGGACCACCAACAACGCGGCTCGGGTCATGCGTTCGGCATAGTCCATAAGCCGCGCCATCAGCACGGAAGCGCGGCGGAGCCCGTAGCGCCCGGCTATTTCTTGCAACCGCGCCTCTCCCGTGCGCTGAGCAGCGATTTGCGCATCGAGGTCACCCCGGCGTTCAGCGGGCGCGCGCATATTGCGCAGGAGCAGGTCAAGGACCGCGCCGTTCAGACGGCCGCGTTCGTACAACTTGATCGGCGGGATGACGATCCCTTCCTGGATGAGCTCTTGCGCGATTGGCATCGAACCGGGCGAGATGCCGCCGACGTCCGCGTGATGGGCACGAGAGGCGACGAAGCCTGCCAACGTCCGCCCGACGAAAACGGGCGAGACCATCGTTATGTCGGGCAGATGAGTGCCGCCGAGGTAGGGGTCGTTGAGAATCACGATGTCTCCGGTTGAAAAGGGGGCGAGGGGCATGGCAGCCTCGACCGCCATTGGCATCGCGCCGAGATGAACGGGAATATGCGCCGCCTGTGCGACGAGCCGCCCCCGCGGGTCGAAGACGGCGCAGGAGTAGTCGCGCCTCTCCTTGATGTTCGGCGAGTGAGCGCTCCGCCCGAGTGTCACGCCCATCTCTTCAGCAATCGAGGAAAATAGCGCGGCTGCGATGCCCAGCTCGGCGGCTTCGGGGTTGGACCTCGGCACTAGACTGTTTCCAGTATGAGATTGTTCATCTCATCCACCTCGCAGCGCCAGCCCGGCGGGACGGCGGTCGTTGAGTCCATCTGCGCGACGACTGCCGGCCCCGCGAAACGGAACCCCAGCGGCAGCTCGTCTCGCTTGTAGAGCGCGGCCGGTATGGGCTTCCCGCCAAACCACACTTCGCGCGTAGCCGAGGCAGGCGCCGAAGACTCCTTTCTCGTCTTTCCGTTCGCCTTTCCCGCGCCAGCGCCGGCCAGCACTAACTTCAGACGTAAGTTAATGATTTCTACGGCCCGCGACGGGTCGCTGTGGCCGAAGCGGGCGTGGTGAGCAGCGTGGAAAGCCGGGAGGAAACTCTCGGGCATCATGGACTCGCACTGGACCGCGAGTTCGTATGACTGGCCGGTGTAGCGCATTTCGAGAAACGTCTCCGTGCGCAGGCCGGCGAGCAAGAAGCCTTCGGCTTCGAGTTCTTCGCGGCCCCGTCGTTCTAGATTGTCATGTGTTCGAGTCAAGACTCTCGAGGGCGAGTCATCAGCCGAGGTCGGAGCGAACTCCGCGTGAGAGAGATTGCCGCCCGGGCTGTACTTCCTCCCCCTAGATGGATGAGTCGCCCCTACAAAATGAACGTCCCGCCCGGGCTCAACCGTCAGCAGCACAGCGGCCGATAGGTCCTTCACGATCGGTGCGGTTGCCATGCCGAGCGCCGAGAGAACGCCCGGGTGCGGCGGAATCAGAACGCGCGGGATGCGCAGAGCCTTTGCCAGATCGCAGGCGTGGAGTGGCCCGGCGCCACCGAAGGCAACGAGTGTGAAGTCGCGCGGGTCGTAACCGCGCTCTACCGAGACGACGCGCAGGGCGCGCTCCATATTGACGTCGGCGACGCGGAGCATCGCGTCTGCGGCGCGGTGAGCATCACCGCCGAACGGCTTCGAGATCCTCGCTATCGCTTCGATGGATAACTCAAGGTGGATCGCTATCTGTCCGCCCAGCAAGCCTCGCGGCGAAATCCGGCCGAGCATGACGTGCGCATCCGTGACGGTCGGCTCGCTCCCCTGCCCGTAGCAGGCAGGCCCCGGATGGGCGCCGGCGCTCTCGGGGCCGACTCGCAGCGCGCCGCCGGCATCAAGGCGAGCGATCGAGCCACCGCCAGCACCCACGCTCACTACGTCGACGGTCGGGCCGCGCAGCGGCAGCTCGCCGACGAGCGTTTCGTCGCGCTCGAGGATGCGGCCGGGACAGAGCGCCACGTCAGTCGATGTGCCACCCATATCGAGTGTGATGATTCGGTCGAAACCGGCGTTTTGGGCAAGCGCGAACGCGCCGGCAACGCCACCCGCCGGGCCCGAAAGCGCCGTTCGGACCGCCAGCCTCCCCGCCGACTCTGGGCTGACACTTCCGCCGTTCGATGACATCACCCGCAGCCGCGTGACGCCATACCGCCTCGCACCCTTTTTCAGGTGTGACAAGTACTTCTCCATGACCGGGGACACGTACGCGTTAGCGACAGTCGTGGCAGTGCGCTCGAACTCACGGTGCTCCGGCAGGACCTCGCGCGAAACGGAGGTGGGAATCCGCCGTCGCCGCGCTGCATTCGCGACGGCGGACTCGTGTTCCGGGTTGAGAAAAGAGAACAGGAAGCAGACGGCGAGCGATTCGACCCTGTTCTGCTGTACGTAGTCCAGCAGAGTCTCGATTTCGGCCGGGTCGATGGCCTGAAGGACCTCGCCCCGGTAGTCGAGACGCTCGTTCGCCTCCAGTCGAAGCTCTTCGGGCACGAGGGGCGGCTCCCTCTGCGGCGAGAGATGATACAGCTTCGGACGGTTCTGGCGTCCAATGACGAGCACATCCCGGAAGCCGCGCGTCGTGATTAGCGCCGTCCGCGCGCCCTTGCGCTCGATGATCGCATTCGTGGCGACGGTCGAACCGTGAACGAGGTCAGCGGGGGAGGACGAAGGAAGGAGGAAGGAGGAAGAGGAGGTTAGTTCCGCCAGGCCTTCAAGAATGGCGCGCGCGGGATCATCGGGCGTCGAAGGACGTTTATGAACCCAGACTTTGCCGTCGCCGGTGATCAGGTAGAAGTCTGTAAAAGTGCCACCGGTATCGACGCCGAGTACGGGCATGGAGCCAGTTTAACGCCCAGCCGAAGCGATTCGTTTTTGTTGCCGGCGCTTACTTCGCGCTCAAAGCGGGGCGGGTCTTCGCACGTGACTCACTCACCACGCGGGGCAAGACGGAGAGCACGCGGTCGATCTCCTCGGCCGTGTTCTCGGGGCCGCAGGTGAGACGAAGGACACCGGCGGAGCGCGTGAGCGGCATGCCCATCGCGGTAAGGACGTGTGAGGGTTCCCAGGTGGCAGACGTGCAGGCGCTTCCAGCACTGGCCGCGATCCCTAGCTCGTCGAGCGCCTCCAGCATTACATCTGACTGCGCCCCCTCGAAGCTGAAGTGCACGTTGTTGGGAAGGCGCTGTTCGGGACGTCCGGACAGCCTCGCTGCCGGAATGGAATGAAGGACGCCTTCGGCCAGTTGTGTCGATAGCTGCCGACATGTCTTGGAGTAGTGCTCGCGATTCGCCTGCGCTTCGCTTAAAGCGGCGGCGGTCCCAATAATGCCGGCCACATTTTCAGTCCCGGCGCGCCGCTGACGCTCTTGACCCCCGCCGCTTAGCTGCTCGAGGAACGGGGTTCCGCGCTTCATGTACAGCACGCCCGCGCCCTTGGGGCCGCCAAACTTGTGCGCGGAGAGGCTCAGGAGGTCCACGCCCAACCGCTTCACGTCGAGGGCGAGGGCGTTGGCGCCCTGGACCGCGTCCGTATGGAAGGCGATGCTACGACGCAACGACTTTGCTCGCCGCCGAACGGCTTCCGCGATCTGCGGCAGCGGCTCAATCGTGCCTACTTCGTTATTCGCGAGCATCACGCTTACAAGCACCGTGCGGTCGGTGATCGCCTCGGCGATGGCGTCGGGGTCAACGACGCCAAATTCATCTACCGGGACGAATGTCGTGCCGAAGCCGAACTTTGCGAGGTAATCGCATGAATGGAGCACAGCGTGATGCTCGATGCTCGTCGTCACGATGTGGTTCCCGAGCCCCGCAAACTGCTTGGCGAAGGCGACACCCTTGATAGCGGCATTGATCGACTCCGTGCCCGGGCCCGTGAAGACCACCTCCTGCGGCCGGCAGCCGAGCACCTCAGCGACTGAGAGCCTCGCCTTCTCGATTGCACGGGCAGCCTCCTTGCCAAGCGCGTACATCCCGGAGGGGTTCCCGAACTCGCCCTCCAGATACGGCAGCATCGCCTCCAGCGCCTTCGGGTGGAGTCGGGTAGTAGCCGCGTGGTCGAGGTAGATTCGCGTCTTCAAAGGGTTGTTGTTAGCGGAGACCGGCGACGAACAGTTTAGCAAACGAGGCGACGTGCTTCCGGTAGGCGTCAGTAGTTATTTCCGCGCTTTTCAGCCCATCGACCGCGCGGGCAAATAGCTCTGCCGTTTCCGGTGCGCTCAGCCCTGAAGCACTGAGGTTGATATCGGCTGCTTCTTCGGCGCGCTTGAGAGTTCGGGTCAACATTCGTTGAAAGCGGCGCTCACTATCGAGCGCCAGGTCACCGCAGAGCCGGTTCTTCTCGTCCGTTAGCTCGCTCCCATGGGGAGAATGATGACCGATCTCGATCATGCGTAGCGTCTTCGCCTCCACCGCTGCGCGGAGCCGGTCCGAGAGAGGGCCGTCTGTGCCGAGGGCCGCTTCCGCCTGCGACAACGACTCTTCATGCAAGTCGGACGCCAATTCGCGGAAGATGTCCTCCTTGTTGCGGAACTGCAGGTAAAGGGCCGCACGCGAAAGTCCCGCCTCGGAGGCGATGTCTTCCATCGATGTACGCTTGAAGCCGTAGCGCCCGAAAAGCTTGAATGATGCGCTGAGGATGCGCTCGCGGGAGGTCGTTGCTGTCCGAATCATGTCCCTAACAGCTTGACAATCCGAGTACATAATGTCAATATGACCACCACCCGGCGTAGAGCAGACAAGGAGAGCGAAACATGACTTCCGCCCAAATACTAACCGGCAGGACTGCCGTTGTGACAGGCGCTTCGAGCGGGATTGGACGCGCGATCGCGGAGAAGCTAGGCGGCCAGGGCGCGCATGTCTATCTGGCCGGCCGCACGCCCGATGCGATGGAGGCGTCGAAGGCGCGCATCGAGGAGAACGGTGGAAAGGCATCGCCGGTGGTGGTCAACGTCCGCGATGTCGCGCAGGTGGTGGACCTCGTTGACCGCGCGGCCAACGACACAGGCCGGCTCGATATCATGGTAAACAACGCCGGCGTGTCGCATCCCAGCCCGATCATCGAGGCGGATCCCGAGGGTTGGCGCGAGATGTTCGAGACGAACGTCATCGGCTTGCTCGCAGGTTGTCAGGCGGCCGTCCGCGCCATGCGCAAGACGGGGACGCAGGGCCACATCGTCAACATCTCCAGTGTCGCCGCGACGCGCCCCGACTCGGGCGTATACGGCGCCACAAAGCACGCTGTGAACTGCATATCCAACACGTTGCGCGCGGAGCTAGAAGGTGATCCCATCCGGGTCGTGATAATCATGCCCGGCGCGATCGCGACGAACTTCGGGCGAAACTTCGATCCGGCCGTGATTGCGCCCTTCGTCCGGGCGTCCGGCGTCGAAGTCGAGATCAAGCAGGGCGAACGGCTTCCGGACGCCGTTTTCGAGAAGATGCCCGACGCTTTGCGCCAAAGCCTCGGTAGCCCGGACGACGTGGCAAGCGCGGTCCTCTATGCCGTGACGCAGCCGATTGATGTCAACGTGGCCCAGATAATAGTCCGTCCGCCCAGGCAGCTCGCGCTTTAGGCAAACACGATCCCGGATGGCGGGCCGCTAGCCCTAAAACGCCGCCGCTGTCACCGACAGAACCGGCGGCAGCGTGCCTGGGAGCCGCTGCCAGCTCTCGCCGCCGTTTGCGCTGGCGTACACCTCGCCGTTGCTCGTTCCGACGTAGACGCCTTCCGAATCGAGGCCGTCCGTGTCGAGGCCTTCGCGATAGACGCTCTGATAATCGTTCGGGCCGGGCAGGCCTTTCGTGAGCGCCTGCCAGCTCTTACCGCCGTCCTGCGTCCTGTAGACGGCGAACTGGCCGAGCGCAACGCGGAAGTTGTCCTGTCCGTAATCGAGCGGCACGACGAACGCGCCGTCCGGCTGGTGGTGTGTGACCGCGATCGGGAAGCCGTGGAAGGAGGGCAGGCCGACCGTTACGTCTTCCCAGGTATCGCCGGCGTCGTCAGAGCGAAACACGCCGAAGTGCGCCTGTCCCCAGATGCGGTCGGGGTTCTTCGCGTCGAGCCGCATGCGGTGCAGTTCGTCGATGGCGGCCGGATCCTTGCCCGGAGGAAGCCCCGAGGACTCCGGCATCTCCTGCACGAGCTCAGCCAGCAGCTTCTTCCCTACCGGGTTCGTGACGATCGCATTCTGCGAGAACAGCTCCCACGTCTCGCCGTTATCGCTCGATTTGTAGGACCCGCCGGCGCCCACGCAGAGAAAGATGCGCTTCGGATCGACCGGGTGCACGTGAATCGAGTGGATGCAGGAGTCGCCGCCGCCGGTGCCCGTCCAGTACTTGCGGTTCGGGTGCCGGTTGATGGAGTCGACCGGCTGCCAGGACTTACCCCAGTCCTCGCTGCGGAAGAGCCCGGCGGGCTGTGTCCCGGCGAAGACAACGCCCGGTTCGCTCTCGTGCCCCGGCTGCACGTTCCAAATGTTGGCGATGACGCCCGCCGGCGTGTTGTCCCAGTCGCCGGGGGCGCCGGGAGGGGCGCTGCGGTTCTCCTTGTACTCTTTCATCTCCGGCGGGAAGGCGAGGCCCGAACTGTTGTAGTCCCAGGTCTTACCGAGGTCCTCACTCTTGGCTACCGAAGGCCCCCACGCCCAGTGGTTGGCCGCCGCGTACATCCTGGGCTTCGAGTCCCGCGTGTCCGCAGCCATATGGAAGAACGACCACCCGGGCAGGATCGGCTCTGAGACCTCCCAGTTCTGCCGCTTCGCGTCCGAGGTGTAGACGAAGCCGGCCTTCTTCGTGCCGACGAGGACCATCACGTGGGGCATTGTGACCTCCTGTCTGGACTAAGCCGCTGTCCGATCCAGGGCTAAAGGCGCGCCGAAGCGTTTTGACCGGCGCCAGCATCCCGTCTCCCAGCCGGTCAGGTCAGGGCCTGCCCTCCCGGGATAACGTG
>Ga0114129_10004199_pt1 | contig 20349 bp, 14 predicted proteins | sample RhiMetdeltSRZDD1_FD_80071 | JGI IMG/M metagenome (GOLD analysis project Ga0114129, IMG submission 80071) | Populus rhizosphere microbial communities from Tennessee, USA - Rhizosphere MetaG P. deltoides SRZDD1 (version 2) (version 2) | ecosystem: Host-associated > Plants > Roots > Rhizosphere >... | reverse complement strand
TCACCGGAATGTTGGCGATTTTCCCCGCTTCTTCGGCCTGGATGTAGGGATCCCACTCGGGGCCGTTGTAGTGGGCGCTCTTGATCCCTACGATCACGCCCTTGTGCTTCAGTGCCATCTCCGCGGTCGGCTGCGCCTGCATGTCCGCAAGGTTCTGCTCGATCGCGCCGCCGCCCATCCCGTTCCCGACGATGTTAGGAAGGCCATCACGCGGGTCTTCGACTGATCGATGATGCGCTTCTTGAAGTCCTCGAAGTTCCGCCAGCCCGAGCTCCCGGCGTCGGCGACGGTGGTGGTGCAGCTCTCGAGCGTGAACCCATCGGGCGGGACGCTGCGGAAGCCGCGCGAATAACTGTCGCCTTCCCCCGTGTAGACGTGGACGTGGATGTCGACGAGGCCGGGGGTCACGTAGAGGCCTGCGGCGTCGACAGTCTTGGCCGCCTGCGAGGCGGGAATGTCAGCGGCGACTGCGGCGATCTTGCCGTCCTTGATCCCCACGTCCCGGACGGCATCGAGCCCGTTCCTGGCGTCGATGACATGGCCCCGTTTGATCAGGATGTCGTAGGTCGGGGTGTAGCCTGCCTGTGCGACCGAGAGGGCCAGGAACAAGAAGCCAGCACACCGCATTATGTTTTCTCCGACAGAAGCCAGAATTTCAGAAGCTAGATCGATCGTGTTCAGGGTTCGCTCTAACTTCTTGCTTCTAACTTCTGACCTTAGGGTGCACTTTTCAGCATCCTGCCAGGGCGATCGCCCACGGCCTCCGTTCCAGACAGCCGTTCAAGCTGTCGTCCGTGCGGCGCCGGGCGCCTGTCGCCGCGCGCTCCAGGTCGCCGTCCGGTACTCGCCCAGATCCAGATCCCCTGAGATCGTGTCGCCCGACACCTTGCCGCGGAACCGGTAGTTCAGCGAGTCGCCATGGCGTTCCGCCACGTTGCTCGAGAGCGTCACCGTATCGCCGCTGATCGTGCCGGTGATGTCGCGCGTGAGGAAGTTCCCCTGATGGATGCCATCCAGTCGATTCCCGTTCTGCTGGAAGTGGAGTCGATGGGTCGTGCCGCTCGCCGCGTACATGATCTCCACGTCCCAACGGCCCGACAGGTTGGTGGCGGGGGTCGCGGGCGGTTCGACCGGCTTCAGCGTGTGCCTGGCCGACAGCACGTCGACGATCCGCTGGGCGACGACTTTCTCGTCGCCGGGCTGCATCATCGCCGACGTGATGGAGATGCCGCTGTCTCCCGGCAGGTCCCGGGCACCCCCGCCGCCTCCTCCGCCGCCGAGCGCAATGCGCGGCTCTCCGTTCTCGAGCAGATCCGAGACCTCGGCTCCGGTGATGCCGAGTTGCTGCGAATCCCACCGCAGCGTCACGCGCGGACTGCGGTTGCTCAAGCTGACACCGGGCTCGCGCTGTACGTGCGCGGTGATGCCGGCGAGCTTGGACGCCCTTTCGGCGATGTAGTCACAGCGCGCGACCCACTCGGCCCACTCGGCCCGATGATCGCGCTTCACCCAGCTCTCGACCGCGACCAGCATCCCGATCATCTCTTCGCGGCCGACCTTCATCGCGCGCGCGTAGCCGTGGTGGGGCGCGCTGTGGATCCAGGCCGCCTGCACGAGATCCTTCCGCCCGAGGAGCAGGCCGGCGCTCTGCGGGCCGCGGATGAACTTGCCGCCGCTGTATCCGACGAGCGTCGCCCCGCGCTGCAGGTGAATGTTGGGGATGGTGAGGATTTCGGCAGCCGCGTCGACCATCACGGGCACGTCGTGCTGTTTGGCAATGGCGCAGATGCTTTCGGTCGACATCGGACCGGAGTCGGCACGCGGGCCGGCGAAGATGTAGATCATCGCCGTCTTCGGACCGATGGCGAGCGTCAGCGCCTCGGGCGTGTCCACTTCGAGGGCCTTCACACCCACGGCCCGGACCGCGGCGTCGTAGACGTTCCGTGAGTGCGTCGGGATGATGACCTCGTCTTTGGGAAACCCGGCGAGGTTGGGAATTCGCACGTGCAGATCGGGGTTGCCGCCGGCTACGCAGGCGGCCGTCGCGTGAGAGATCGCCGCCGCGCATCCGGCGGCGACCATTCCCCACTCGGCTCCAGTCAACTCGGCCAGGCGTTTGCCGACGCCGTCCATCACTTCGTCGAGCTGTGCGTACTGCTGATTGGCCGCGGTCTTCGCGGCGCGCACCTCCGGCAGTTCGACGGATCCTCCGATGATCGTCAGCGTGCCGCGACAGTTGATCAGCGGCCGCACGCCTATTGATGCGTAGACGTTCGGCTCGGCGGCTGCCGATGGCACGGCCGCTTTCTTCTGCGCCGCCGCGAGCGCCGAGGCGGGCACTGCACTCCCAACACCAAACAGCCCCGCGAAGCGCAGGAGGTTACGACGAGTGATCATCGTGTTCATGTGCGTGTCGCCCTTCATCCTCAGAACGAGTACTTGAGAGAGAGCTGCATCTCGCGCGCGGCCTGGGCGCTGCTGATGACCCCGAAGGCCGAGTTTCCAAGCGTCCCGTTCGGGCTGCCCCGGTTCACCCAGTTGAACGCGTTGAATGCCTCGATCCTGAACTGCACCTGGTGGCCCTGCTGCACGCGGAACGCCTTCGCGAGCGAGAGATCCACGACCTTGCGGCCGGGCCCGACGACGGGGTTGCGGGGCGAGTTGCCGTACGTGACCGTCGCACGGCTGAAGGCGCTGGTGTTGAACCAGCGCGCGATTGTCCGCTCGTCACTCGGCAACGTCGGATTCTGGCCGGAGACGAGGTTCGGGCGAATCTCTTCGGAATCCACGTTCAGCGTATCGCCGTCCTGATTGATGAAGATGGGGGAACCGGAGTTGAAGATCCCGAGGCCGCTCAACTGCCAGTGCTTGAGGAGCGCGCCGGTGAAACCCGTCAGGCTCGATCCGAATGGGATGTCCCACACGTAACCGAGCACGAGGCGATGTCGTTGGTCGTCGGCCGAGGGCGCGTACTCGCCCTCGAGGCTGCGCGGGTTCTGCCGGCGGCCGCGAGAGGCGTTCAGACCGCCCTGCTGGTTGTCGTTCAACTTGGAGAGCGTATACGCGGCGGTCATGTTCAATCCCCAGGGCCCGCGGTGCTTGAACTCGCTCTGCAGCGAGTGATAGTCGCTCTCCCCGTCGGTCACCCACATGCGGATCCGCCCGTACGCCGGATACGGTCGGCGCGACTGCAGTGGAATCGAGCCGGCGTTCGGGTCTGGATCGGGGCTGTTGAAGTTGGTGAGACTCGTGTCCAGAGTGCTGCCCTTCGCGCCGACATAGCGCACTTCGACGACCGCCGCGCGGGAGAACTCGTAGCCGACGGCAACGTTCCAGTTCTGGTAATAGCCGTCTTCGTGGTTCCGATCGACCTCGGCCGACGTGACGTTGAAGATCGGGTTCGTGGGAACGAGCGCGGCAGGGAACGGGTAGGCGATCGTGGCGATCGGGTTCGTCGTCGGGTTCGTGACCTGCACGCTCGCGGTCGGCGGGTTCGTGCCGAGCGTGTTGATGTTGTCGAGGTGCAGCGCCATGTTGAAGATGCCATAGCCGCCTCGGAACACCAGTCGATCGGTCATCTGGTACGCGAAGCCGAGACGCGGCGCCCACCCTCGCTGGTGGTTGAAGTACAGCTGATCGACGACCTGGCCGGCCTCGGGCCAGAGCACGGGGCCCTTCGGATCGAGATCGAACCGCAGCGTGCGGCTGACGCCGTTGACGTCCTTCGGCGGCAGGTTCTTGTCGTAGCGCAGGCCAAGGTTAATCGTCGCGCGCGGCGTCATCCGCCAGTCGTCCTGCAGGTAGAAGCCGGTACGCCACTGCCGGATTCCGCCGATCGGGATGCCCTCGGGGGTGCGCGACGTTCTCGGAAAACCCATGATGAACGCCGCCGCGGCGTGCCCGGTGATGTCGCGCGTGAAATCGAGCGCCCCGAACGGCGCGTTCGTGCTGGTCGCGTCCCCGAAGAGCCGGCGGATGTCTGCGCCCATCTTGAGCGCGTGACGTCCGCGGATGAGCGTGGTGTTGTTCACGAACTGGTACGTTTGGCTCTTGTCGATGCCCTCGCCGCCCGTTCCGTCGCCAAACCCGTTGAATCCCTGGATGCTGATCATCGGGAAACCGATCTCGTCCTCGTTTGGCGGGCGGCCGTTCGGACCTCCCACCAGCATGCCGTGGATGCCGAGGTCCTGTTCGACGGAGAAGCCGGTGGTGCGGCGGGGGCTGAGGCGATTCAGATCGCCCCGCATGTAGCCGAAGCGGACTTCGTTGAGCAGGTTCGAGCTCCAGGTGGTCACGTGCTGGACGGCGAGACTGTGGTTGTTGAACAGCCGCGCGACGGGGAATTCCGGGTTGATCGGGAACGACGGATTGTCGCGCCCCTGATATAGATAGTGGCCGAAGATCTTCTGCTTCGCGTTGATGACGTGATCGATCCGGGTGATGTACTGGTTCTGCGTATCTTCGGTGCGCGTGAGCCCGCGGAAGTTGTTGGAGCCGGACTGATTCGGCAGCGGCTGATACGTGTTGACCATCGACACGGCCAGTGGATCGAGCCGGTCGGCCGGAATGATGTTGTTCGCGAACGGCTGGCCGGTCAGCGGATCGCGGATCGTCGCTCCAGCCACGCCCGAGAAGTCGCCGCGCCGCATCGCCTCGGTCAACACGTTCGTCTGCGCGACGCTCTCGCGCGTCTCTCGCACACCTTCATAGGACGCCATGAAGAACGTCTGACTGCGGCGAACCGGACCGCCGACGACACCGCCGAACTGGTGCCGATCGAGCTGGGGCTTGGGGGTCGGCGGCGGCGCGAAGAAGTTGCGCGCGTCCATCGCGTCGTTGCGGACGTAGTCGAAGCCCGACCCGTGGAACGCGTTGCTGCCTGACTTGAGCTGCAACTGCACGTTCGCGCCCGCGTGGCCGCCGTACTCCGCCGTGTAATTCGTCGCCTGGACCTTGAACTCCTCGACGGCGTCGACCGACGGATACATGAACAGGTTGTTACCGCGGTTGTTGAGCGCGCTCACCCCGTCGAAGGAGACCTGCTGATACATGCCGCGCGCGCCGCTCGCGCGGAACTGTGTTCCAGAGGCGACGACGCCGGCGGTGAGGTTGCCGAGTGTCGTGAAGTTCCGGCCCGAGAGCGGCATGTTCACGAGCGCCGCACCGCTGACGACGTTGCCGGTGACCCCGCTCTGCGTTTCGAGCAGCAGGCCGCGCGCTTCGACGTCGACGACCTCGCCGATATTTCCAACCTCCAGCACGAAGGAGAGCCTCGCCATCTGCCCCACGCGAATCGTGACCGCCGCACGTTCGGTGCGGAAGCTCGACAACGTAGCCTGAACCGTGTAGTCCCCGGGCAGCAGATACCGGACTTCGAACGCGCCGGTCGGGCCGCTTACCACCGTCTGGGCGACGCCCGTCGCCACGCTCGTGACGGTGATGCTGGATCCCGGGATGACGGCGCCGCTCGAATCCGAGACGGTGCCCAGAATGCCCGTGTCGACCGACTGCGCGAGCACGGGTGACGCGGAGGGCAGTGCCGACAGAATCAGCAACATCAAGACGGCGGGGCGGTACTTCACCTCACACCTCCTTCGCGGACTAGGAGATTACTCTCAAATACCTGCCGACACTGAAACGAATGCTCTTTTCGGCCTCGGGGGTCTGCGTCGAGTGGTGACAGTTTACTCGGCCGTGGGCTTCGAGGCCATTAGCGATCAGAGTCAGGGAGGACCGTCTCGAACAGTGGGTTCGGGACTGGCATGTGCATGTCGAGCGACAGATCCGCAACCAGCTCGTTGTGTTTTATTGATGACCGAGCGTCGCTCGTTTGAGTTCAGTGCGTGCCACTCGTCGACTGCGTCGTCTCGCAGTTCCCGGAGGTTGCGATGCGTCGATCACTCGCTGCATGTTTCGTGTTGGCGGGTGCTCTTGTGAGTCCATCCGTCGCAGGCGCTGCTACGATTGCGCTCAACTAGCCAAAGCCACTAAATTCCCCGGCCTGAGGCGATTCCTCTGACCATCTTCGAGTATCAGATCGCTGGCTACATCGCCAGCCGAAAACCAGCGACGAGGAACCGTCTTCGACAACTCTTGTACTTGCGTTGAGTTCTCGCCCTACTCCTGGGCGGCGTGGCAGCGCGACGACGCGGGAAGGTTGCGTTCTGGCAGGTCTTGCCCTTGAACATCCGCGACATCATCACCCAAAGGTGTTCGGGAGGTGGTGGCAAATCTCCAACGTGTGTTCGTCACGAATCACGTCGTGATCGCCCGGGAGCACGAGCGTGGGCGCGGTGATCGCTTCGAGCGCCTTGAGGTCGATGTTCGGCTGCTTGAGCATCACGCTCGCCACCTTCACCTCGCGCCGGCCCTCCGGTGTCTCTCGAACATTCGCAGGCATCGATGCGAGCTCGTCTTCACCAGTTCAAGTGTCTCAGGGTACACGCGGCGGTCACTCGGATTCAGATTGGCGGCCATCGCGTCAATATTCTTCACTTTTGCTGACTACGCGCAGAATCAAGTTTCGACGTCCCGACGAATACTAGGGAGCACAGGTAGGGCGGCGATCTGGCCTAATGTGGACTATGCTCCCGTCCGGCTGCCGGCGGTCGCTATCAGCATTCAGCAGCGCTGGGTCAGGTTCGCAACCTTCGCAACGACAGTGTCAGAACGTCAGGCTCAACAGATACTGAATGAGATCCTGCTTCTCGCCGGGTGAGAGTCCCAGCTGGAAGCAGGTGTTGTAGTGATCGACAACCGCGTCGAGCGTGGCGAAGCGGCCATCGTGGAAGAAGCCCCCTTTCGTGTGCGTGAAGATCGCGCCGATAGGCGACGTCCGGTACCGATGGTCGGGCGCGCGATCCGCCTGGAAAGCGTCGACACACACGTCAGCCGGCAAGTGGAGGTTCCAGCCGGGCTCAGTCCAGAGCGGCTCGACGTGACAGTTGTTGCAGCCGGCTTTGCCGCTGAATAGCTCGTCGCCCCGCGCGGCGGCCGCCGGATCGAAGCTGCCCTCGGGCGGCTGCGGCGACGGAATCGACAGCTGGTAGAACTGGAGATCCGACAGCTTCGAGGTGATCCGGTCGTCGTCCGGACTGATGTGCGGGAGATCGCCCAATCCATGCGCTGCGGCGATTGGAAATTGCGCGGCATCGTCGAGGCGCGGATCGAAGAATCGTCCCACGCCGTGCATTTCCAGATTTGCGACGAACGCATTCCAGTGTGGTACCGATCCCCACCCGGTCCACGTGTGCAGGTTGACGCCGCCCAGACCAAACGCCGGAGGAATCAGCGTGGCGCCTGGTACGTTGACGCCCGTGACGATTCCGTTGCTGACCTGCTGGGGATTGACTGCTTTGCCGTCGAGAATCAGCTCAGCGTCGAACTTGCCGGGACCCCAGCTTCGGAGCACGCTCCTGACGTCGTCCTGACTCACGCCCAGCAACGTGGCAAATGCGCTCAAGTCCGGCGCGAGCGCCACGATCGCGCCCACGTTCAGGTCGCGATTGGACCAGCCGTCCAGACGACGACCCACGCAGCCGGTGCCGGGATTCGGTGTCACCGCGCCTGCGCACAGCGACGGATGTGAGTCATCGACGGTCGAATGGCACAGCGCGCACTGAATGCCGACAGATTTCAGCGCTCCGTTGGCCCCGAACGTGCCGGTCAAGCCGACGACCGCGTTCGATTTGATGAGCGCGAGCGTCACCGCCGGGTCATCCAAATTGATCCGCCCTTTCTCGATCTGCTCTAGCACGTTGGGCGGCAGCGCGTCCGCATCGATCTTCAACCCGACGGCCAATGCTGTCCGGGGACTGACGCCAGGGCCGACACCGCCGAAGCGTGCACCCTCAATCGCCTGGTGCAGTTTCAGCGTGTTACCCCAGAACGCCTCGTCGACGAAGGTATCGAAACGAAAAATGCGTTGGCCACGCTTGACCTTGTCTGCGGCGTTCTCGATCAGATCTTGAGTGCGCCGTTTTTCCGACTTCTGTCGGTCATCCAATCGCGCCCGGCCAAGAGCCAGCCCGACTGTAACTAGCCAGACCACGCTCAGACAAATAAGCAACGTGCGAGACGTCGATCGCAGCATCTCGACCTCCCTGATTCCGGCGCCGGAGGAGCGCGCGAAGGTGGCGACGGCGTGCGCTGCGTCCGGCAAATGGCAGCCGGGAACCGCTGCGCAAATGGAGTACCGAAGCCGGCGGTATGAAAGGCTCGAAGACTGGACGATTCGTCGGACAGCCGCGATACGAGACAAGTAAACCGTTTTCGCGTTTGGTACGTCGGCCGGCATCTCGTACGAAGTTAATACAGATACACAAGGAATAACTGTCGAATCTAGTCATGACCGGAGCCTCTCCTGCACACTGCTACGGCGCACCTGTTTGGGTGCGGCACATGGTTGTTGCCGATTACGCGGCCGCGACTGGCGACACGAGTAAGGTTGGGTCAAGACCGGTTCGTGTGACGACGTGCGTCGTCGTCACTCGAGAGGTCGGGAAAGAGCGTGACGAAATGCTGAGGAAGCAGTTTCTGGAAACGAGTCGGGGCCGAATAGCGGCGCTCCTGCAGCGCGGGGGGTTCACCGCCGAAGAGATCGCATCGCAGTTGGGACTCACGACGAACGCAATCCGCGCACAGCTCACGGCCATGGAGCGCGACGGTCTCGTCCGCCGGGTCGGCCAGAAGCGTGGTGCGACGAGGCCATCGCACCTGTTCGAGCTTACCCGTGAAGTTGAGCAGCTGTTATCCGGAATGTATGTCCCGATGCTGATCCACCTGGTGCGGGTGTTCACCAAGACTCTGCGGAGTGATCAACTGCGGAAGATTATGCTCCAGGCAGGCAGGAGCCTGGCCGACGATTTCCCAAGAGCAAAACGGCACGCACTGAGTCTCGGGGCACGTGCCAGCGCAGCCAACGATCTGCTGATGGCGCGGCTCGGAGCGGTCACGCACATTGACCGGAAGGGCCGCGGCTTTGTTATTCGCGGGGCTGCATGTCCGATTGCGGCGATCACAGGCCGGCATCCATCAGCCTGCCTCATGGTCGAAGGCTTCTTACAAGAAATCGTCGGCACTCCCGTTCGCGAATGCTGCGATCGCAACGGGCGCCCGCGGTGCTGTTTCGAGATCACCCCGAGTTCGCAGAAGTCTCAGTAAGTAAGAGTATCGCCTGCCCCGAGGCGACCAAGCCCTCTCGCCCTCAACGGCCTTCGCTGACGCGGTCGCGAATCAGTGCGGGCAGCAGAGTTACGTCACCGGAAACGTGGTCCCAGATTTCGTAAACCTGCCGGCGTCTTAACACACAAAACCGCGTGACCTCATCATCGTTACGAAGGCAGCACATTTGCCTGTGCAGCAACGTCGTTCTACAAAGCGAGGGGACCATGATTCATTTGCACGTTCGATGGAGTCTGAAATCTTTTCTGGTATTGGCGGCCGGCTCGTGTCTGATCTTGCTGTGTCCGCACAGCGCATCGGCACAGCTCGGGACTAACCAGACACAAGGCTTTGGCAACGGGAGGCTGGTGACCTTCACGTACCTGCAGAATTTCGATTGCGTTGACCAGCCGAATCTGGATCTTGATTTCAATGGTACAAAGGCGGCGTCTGATCCCAATGAGATGCAGACGCCGATTTGTCAGCCCGTGACCGAGCCCACGGCCGATCCGACAGGCGGAGATATCAAACACACGGCGCATCTCTATGTCCTGATTCCGATGTTTTCCGTCGACAACGACACGAATCCTGCGGACGCGATGCCGTGCCCGAATGGAGGACGGCCTGGCGAGCTCTGCGGCACCGCGCTTGGGAAGGCGCTCATCTCGTTGTTCGGGTTTGTACCCGAAGCGTGGAAAAGGACTGTGAATCCAGCGATCACGACGCAGTGTCCCGATCCAAACAACCCGGTGCCGGGTACGTGTACCATGCACGCCTCGTCGGTTGATCTCTCGCAGACGCTCTTCGCGTTGGGAAAAACAGGTGCGCCGACCGCTCCGACTTTCGTGCCGACGCCCAACCACAGCCACATCGTCGACAACTCGCGCGTCAACACTGGCCCAATCTGGTGGGAGGTCCGGCCGGTGCTGGTACTCGACCAGGTCGACTGGCCGGCCGCGGATGGGAGCAGTGGCATTACATCAGCCACAGAGATGGATGCAGTCGAGGCGGCCGGCCGCGCGATTGAGGTCGGTTCGAACTTCTTTCTATTCTTCAGCTCGCAACTGAGTTCCAGGAGCGCCGCGTCGCATGACAAGGGACACGGGATCCACGCCGCTGCCGCACACGGACAGCCTCCGGATGCGGGGCGTTCACACGCTGCCGCTGTACACGAGCATGGGCCAGAGTAAAAACACAGCGAGCTGGGTGATCGAGACCTGTGATGGGATCGACGACGAGGTTAGCGCGCTCGCAACCAATCGGCGATGGCCGTGCCGATGACGCACGCGGCCGCGCTGTTTGGATGTCGGTCCCACGCAGCCACGCGCGTCGAGCTCCACGAACACGTACGGCAACCCGTCCTGGTCGAGAATGCGCGTGCGCAGGCCGCACTCCACACTCGATTCGGCCCCAGTTGTGGGCACGACGATCAGCGCCAGGGTTTGGTGGCGTGTTGACAGGCTGACGCGCCTTCGCGTACACCGTGCGCATCGTGCCAATAGCCAGAATCCTGCTCGTGCTGTTTGCCGCTGCCGCGCCGGCGGCGCAGACACGCGACGCGGGACGCAAGCTGTTCGACGAGCATTGCACGCCATGCCACGGCGCGAACGCGGCCGGCGGCGCCCTCGCCGGCAGCATCCTCGAACGACTCGCCGTGCTGGACGAGCCGTCACTCGTGGACGTCATCCGGAAAGGCGTGCCGGCTCGTGGGATGCCGCCGTCCGCATTGACCGATCCGCAGATCCGGGAGCTCCTGGCATACGTGACAACGCTCCGTCCGGTGCGATCGGGCCGGGCGCCGCTCGAACCCATCCGCATCGATACAACTGGTGGCGAAACGATCGACGGGCTCATCGTCAATCGGAGCTTCGAGGATTTGCAGCTTCGCGCGACCGACGGAACGGTCCGCCTGTTTCGAAAGGAGGGCGATCGATACCGCGCCGTGACGTCGGATGTCGACTGGCCGGCATACGACGGCGCATTGCGCGGCTATCGGTACAGTGTGGCAACCGAGATCGATCGCCGAAACGTCGCGCGCCTGGCGCCGCGTTGGCAGTTCACGTTCGCCGAGACGTCGCCCCTCGAGACAACGCCCGTCGTGGTGGGCGGAATCATGTACGTGACGAGCGGCAACCAGTGCTACGCACTCGACGCGGGGTCGGGACGACAGATCTGGCATTTCAGTCGTCCCCCCACGAAAGGCCTCGTCGGAAACGCGGCCGGCGGCATCAATCGCGGTGTGGCGGCGGACGCCCGGCGCGTCTACATGGCGACCGACAACGCGCACCTTCTCGCGCTCGACCGGTTCACTGGTGATCTCATCTGGGAAACGGTCATGGCGGACCCGCGCGAGAACTACAGTGCGACCGGCGCGCCGATGATCGTCGGGGATCTCGTGATCGCCGGCACCGCCGGTGGAGATGGCGGCGCGCGCGGCTTTCTCGCGGCGTTCGACGCCGGAACCGGCAACGAGCGGTGGCGCTTCTGGACCACACCGGGTCCCGGCCAACCGGGAGCGGAGACGTGGGACGGCCCGGCCTTCAGTCACCCAGGCGCTCCCACGTGGTTGACTGGCTCCTACGATCCGGCGCTCGAGACGCTCTACTGGACGACAGGCAATCCCGGATCGGATCTCAACGGCGACGCACGGCGTGGAGATAATCTCTACTCCGACTCGGTCGTTGCGCTCGACGTCCACTCGGGCCGGCTCAAGTGGTACTACCAATTCACGCCACACGACGTGTGGGACTTCGACGCGCAGGAGCCGCTGGCGCTCATCGATGCCGACTGGCGCGGCGAGCCGCGCAAGCTGCTCGTCCAAGCCAACCGGAACGGTTTCCTCTATGTGCTCGACCGCACGGAAGGTACTCTGCTCCGCGCGGCGCCGTTCGCGGCGAAGCTGACGTGGGCAAGCGCGATCGGCACCGACGGACGCCCCGTCCGCAATCCGAACCAGGAGCCGACGCCCGAGGGGACGCTCGTGTGCCCGTCGCTCATCGGCGCGACGAACTGGTGGTCCACGTCCTATAATCCGGCGACGGGTCTCTACTACGTGCAGACGCTCGAGAGCTGCGGCGTCTTCAGGAAGCGCGAGGAAAAGTGGACCTGGGGCAAGGTCTACATGGGAGGCGGCACATCTGGGGCTCACGACGTTAAGCCGCAGAAGATTCTTCGCGCCTTCAACATCAAGACGGGCGAGGTCGCGTGGTCGCTGCCGCAGATCGGATCGGGATCGACTCGCAGCGGCACGCTTACCACCGCTGGAGGCCTGGTGTTCTTCGGCGAAGACAGCGGGGCGCTCATGGCTGTAGACGCCGCGACCGGCGCGCGGCTGTGGCACTTTCAGACGAGTCAGACGCTCCGTGCGTCACCGATGACCTATGTATTCGACGGGCGCCAATACATCGCAATCGCCACCGGACCGAATGTCATCGCATTCGCGCTGGCGCACGAGCGGCGATGATGGACCCGGCGGATGCGGACGGTTCCGCACGACGTTGCCACTGCGCGTGTCGTCGCCCAGCGCCAGCACGAAGTACTCGGCGGGCGTCGATCCCACATTCCGCCAGCCGTGCTGCTCGCCGGAGGCGACGTAGAAGGCGGAGCCGGCGCCGAGCCGCTCCGTGCGCGTCCCCGCCGAGATCTCGAGCGTGCCCTGCCGGATGAGCACTAATTCCTCGTGCACGTGACTGTGTGGCGGGTGCGGCATCTGCCCTGGAGCCAGCTCCGTCACGTGCAGGTCGAGGCGATACCCGGTATGCGTCAGCCCTGTGAGCACCTGACGAATCCGGGTGCTCCCGCTGGAGCGAACGGGCAGCCGCTCGTAGTCGAACAGCCCCGACGGGAGGAGCGTCTGCGCGCCGGCCGCGTAGCCAGCCGCCAACACGGGACAGAGAACGGCCGCCATCGCCAAGACAGCGCGTCGCGACGGGATCCTCATGCGAGTCTCCTTATGAGTGACCAGCGAACGGAGTATATCGCTCGCGTCGAACGGCTGATGCTTTCGTTGAATCCCTGATCTCTCGCGGAACGATGCAGCCATGGCGCACCGAACACGGATTGCTGGCGTAAATGCGGTCACCGGGGCGTGTCTCACTGCGATGCGCCGACCTTCGAATTCAGCAAAGACCATACGGCCAGATCGCGCCGCAATCGAAGCGCTCATCAAGGAGGCTGGTCCTCAGCTCTGGATCGAGCACGACATCCAGGGCTACGGTCGATTGAAGAAGTCGCCGGCGTACTACGAGTGACGCGAAGGCAGCTCGATCGGTTTGGTCGGTTCGCCGTGCAGGCCCGCCGACCACTTTGTGCGGTGTCCTGGGTTTCGAGCGCTCAGAGGATTGACCATGACTGATCGACGCCAGTTCCTCCGCAGTCTCGCCGGCATCGCCGGCGCCCTTCCGTTCACCGCACCGCTCGGAGCGGCCGGTCACTCCGGTCAGGACGACACGGCCGGCCGGACAGCGCGACCCGCTCGCGCCGACTTTCTCGTCGGCATCCAGATGGATCCGCACACGATGCTCGACGAAGGCGTCGAGTCGTGCCTGGACCTCTGCCGCGAGACGGCCGACATCGATACGCTCCTGACCTACAGCCATGCGTATGGCGGGGACCTGCGCAAGCCGATCGAGTGGCTCGCGACCGACCACGGCAAGCCTCCGATCGATCAGCGATCGCGCAAGCTGCCGCTCGTCTGGGTCAGACACCACGACCAGTACTTCAAGAACACGACGTTGCGACACCAGAAAGTCGACTCGAGTTTCGCGTACGGCGATCGCGATCTCTTCGCCGAAATGGTCGCGCCGGCGCGGGCGCGGCGGATGAAGATCTACGCACGCATTCTCGAGTCGGGCTCCCGCGAGGTGCAGAACGTCGCCAGGGTCGCGACCGTCGACGTCCGCGGGAGACCGACGCAGACCGCCTGCTGGAACCATCCCGAGTACAAGGCGTTCTGGAACGCGACGGTGGAGGATCTGTTCCGCAGCTACGAGCTGGACGGGCTCCAGTGGGGCGCCGAGCGCGCCAGCCCGCTCGCTCGCGTCATCCAGAGCGGCGCCGACAGCGCCGCCTCGTGCTTCTGCGAGTTCTGCCGCGCGCGCGGCAAAGCGCACGGGATCGACCCCGAACGGGCGCGTATAGGCTTCGACGAGCTCCTGACCTACGTGCAGCGGCTCCGCGGCGGCGCGGCCAGGCCGCCCGACGGCGCCGCCGCCACGTTTCTCCGGATCCTCATCCGGTATCCGGAAGTGCTCGCGTGGGAGTATCAGTACCGGCTTTCGCGCGAAGAGATTATGAAGGGAATGTACGACACGGTAAAAACGATCAAACCGTCTGCGCAGGTCGGCTGGCACGTCGACCACTGGGCCACGAGCATGGACATCATCGCCCGCGCGGCGATGAGCTACGCCGAGATGGCACCGTGGTCCGATTATCTCAAGATCGTGGTCTATCACGCGGTGACCGCGCCCCGCATGCGAACGTGGGTCGGCAACGAGCAGAGGAGCGTGCTGAGCGATCTCACGCTCGAAGAGGCGCTGAATCTCCACTACGCGCAGTTCGGCTACGACAAGGGCCTCGACGCGATCGCGAATCAGCCGACGCCTCCGACCGCGTCGCCGGAGTACGTGTACCGGGAGACGAAACGCAGCGTCGCAAGCGCGGAAGGCAAGACGAGGATCTACCCAGGTATCGGCTTCAATCTCCCCGGGGGCGGGCCCGACGATCCGGAGGCGATCTACCAGTGTGTGATCAAGGCCTCCGAGGCTGGCGCCGGCGGGATCGTCGTATCGCGCGAGTATGAAGAGTTGACGGTGCCCAATTTGAAGGCTGTCGGCCGCGCCGTCCGGACACTGACGGGACGCGCAGCGTAGCGCCGCGTCGCGCCGGCGGCGGTTTTCGATCCGAGATCATGGACCTCACGGGACTGCCGAGCAGCGCGGTCTATCTCGCCCCCTGCTGCGTCCCTTTACGTGATGTCCGGCTGGGAAGAAGAGACGATGAACACTGCTATCGAACTGGACGTTCGACAAACGTTGAATTGGTGTTCAGCAACAGCATTGCTTATGATCCCAAGCACTGATCGAACAGCTCAAGGGACGGGTCGGCTGGAAATCGGGAGGAGACCACATGAGCGTCAGGAGCCGCCGTGAGTTCTTCGGTCTCGCCGCTGTCACCCTGGCCAGCGCGAGTCTGTTCCCGAAACGAGGCATCGGGAGATCCGCCGCCGACACGCCGGCGTTGCTCGGAGGCATCCCGGTACACAAGGGGGGCTGGCCCAAGTGGCCGGAGTGGCGCCAGGCCTGGGAACCCTCCATCCTCCAGGTGCTCCGGAGCGGCCAGTGGTACCGCGGCTCGGGCGGCGAGCAGGTTCAGCGGTTCGAGGCAGCCTACGCGAAACTGCTCGGCGCCAAACGCTGCCTGGCTACCGCCAGCGGAACGACGGCGCTGATCGTTGGGATGCACGTGCTCGACGTGGACGCGGGCGACGAGGTCATCGTCTCGCCATTCACGTTCATCGCCAGCTACAACGCCATCCTGTTCCACAAAGCGCTGCCGGTTCTTGCCGACACCGATCCCGCCACCCTGACAATCGACCCGGGCTCCATCGAGAGTCGAATCACCGAACGGACCCGCGGCGTCATGCCGGTGCACATCTACGGGATGCCCTGCGACATGGACCCGATCATGGCCATCGCCAGGAAGCACCGTCTTGCGGTCGTCGAGGACGCCTGTCAGGCGTGGCTCGCAGACTACAAGGGACGCATGTGCGGGACGATCGGCGACTTGGGTTGCTTCAGCTTCCAGAACTCCAAGCACCTGCCGTCGGGCGAAGGTGGCGCCATCACCGGCAACAGTGACGACCTCATCGATCGGGCCGGTTCGTTCCACGACTGCGGACGGGCGTACGGGGGCTTCAACGGGGCACGTCCCAATTTCACGCGCGGCGGCAACTTCCGGATGCAGCACTTTCAGGCGGCCATGCTCCTACAGCAGTTCGACAAGCTGCGCGAGGAGACAGTGCACCGCCGCGAAAACGCCGCGCGGCTGTCCGCCTCCCTGAAGGAGATCCCCGGCGTCCTGCCGGCGCGCGTGCCCGACAACAGCCAGGCCGTCTGGCATCTCTACCCGTTCCGGTACGACGCCGAGCAGTTCCAGAGGCTGCCGCGCGAGAAATTCATCAGGGCGATGCGAGCCGAAGGCATCCCCTGTTCGACCGGGTACCAGGAGCAGTATTTCGACGGTCTCTTGGACGAAGCCATTGCGTCGCGCGGCTTCAAGCGGCTCTTCAGCGCCCGGCGACTCAAGGAGTACCGCGACAGCTTCCAGGAACTGAGCGGCAACCGCCAGGTGTGTGCCACGACCGTCGCGATCACCCAGAACCTGCTGCTCGCCGAACCGACTGACGTCGATCACATCGGGGCCGCGATACGGAAGATCCAGGCCCATGGCGCGGAGTTGGCCAAGGCGTGATCGTTATGCTGGCGTGAAGTGCTATCGGTCACGTGCCTGTAATCGTGCCGCGGTCCACCTGCGCTGGCCAACCCGGTCGAAGTCAAGAGCAATACCACGGTGAGTGCCGAGATCCGACTTCGGAGATAGGGCATCACTTCTCCTCCATTCCGAACCCGACGTGATTCACGGCGCGTCGTCGACGACGCGCGCCATCCTCAGCCAGAACCAGAGCTGGTGCCTCGACGGATCGCTGCGGGCGGCCGTCGACACGATCGGATCCGAATTGTTCACTGTTGCTCACACACTGGAAGGACGCGGTGCGTTAACTGCCCTGAGGAAAGTGGCGCGCCCTGCAAGACTCGAACTTGCGACCTCCTGGTTCGTAGCCGTGATGCGGAAGATCCGTCGGCGGCGACGAAGAGCGATGACGATCCCACGCCTCAGTGATTTACGAGCTTGCCGGTGATCGTCGCCAACAACCATCGATCTGGGTCGATCAGCCTCTTCTGAATGAGTTGCGTCACAATCCACGTCACAGCTCGACAGCGCATTTTACGACCGCACACTGGCCACGGTGGCGAAGTACCTCGCGCGTCGCGGTGGCCCTTCGTCCCAGTCGTGGCGTACCTTCCTTGCCAATCATGTCTCCCAGCTCGCCTCGATCGACTTCTTCACGGTTCCCACGGCCACCTTCCGCGGGTTGTTTGTGTTCGTCGTGCTGTCTCACGACCGACGGCACATTGTCCACGTCCGACCTTGTTAAAGGCCAGATCTGTAGTTTCTCGCGGTGCTGATGGAGTTTCTGGTAGGGACAGACAACCTGAGGTCTTGGAATGTCGCCTCGGGATCTGTCCGTCGCTTTCAGTCTCGTCAGTCTGACCTGACCGTCACGTCCGTTGGGACCGAAAAAAAGAGCGGCGTCGAGTCGCAGCGGCCCGCGCGTGCAACACGTGCGAGGCGTCACGGCGGCGCTGGCATTCACCGCAACGCCGGCATTTTGCGAATGTGTAACTTTAGCGGTTTACGTCTTTCTCCATCCCAGGAAGCGGCAGATGGCCACCGGCTATGCGCGCGGCATTCACTGAACACGCACGCGAATTGACAGTGGCGCGGCGAGTCTCACCGGAATGGCAGTCCCCGGCTCGAGCCGCACCTCCTTACCGCGTGTGGCCATGACGGCACCGGTACCGGCTGCACCGCCAATCGCGGCGCCCTTCGCGGCGCCGCTCTTGCCACCGACAACGGCGCCAATGACCGCTCCAGCTCCGGCGCCTATTCCTATCTTGGTTGCGTCTTCACCCTTCGTCGCTTCGGCTTCCTGCACGATGGGATCGGTGCGCAGCGACATCCGCTCGTCGTCATAGCGTAAACTCGTAAAACGGAACGCCAGGCGCGCGCGTCCCTTCACACGCCCGGCACGCTCGGCCTCGGTCACGTGGCCCGCGAGTTCGGTGCCGGCCGGCAGCACTTCCTGTCCGTCGACTGTCACGGCGTTGCGCACCGTCGCACGGACGATGTCTTCCACTTCGCTGACGTCCGACGCGATTGTGGATTTCAACTCCAGCGGCAGCGTGGTGCCAACCGGCAGGGTGAACTCGCGGTAAACAGGCACCGTCGCAGTCCGTGCCGCGGGTGCTGCGGCAGCAGGTTCGACCCGAGCCGATCCATTTCGCGCGTGTGCCGCTGCGGATCGGGGCGACGCGGCACGCGCGGCCGTGGGCGTCGCCATCTTTGGCTGTTCCGGAGCCGGTTGTGGTTGTGACGCTGGTGTGGCGGCTTCAGCTCGAGGCTCGGCCGCCGAAAGCTCAGGACCATTGCTACTACCGCATGCCGTGGCCAACAGTGCGGTCGTTAGGATTCCGGAAATCAGCTTCAACACGCAGTTGCTCCTGTAGAGAACGGAACTGTGACTGGGACGACCGTTCTGGTGGTCCGCGATGCCTTGACCAGTTTCTGGAGAGTCGACCTGCGAGAAACGTGCCGCGATCAGCCGGTGATGCCCGGCTCGGATGCCACCGGACTGGACAAACGGATGTTTGTCCCGCATGGGAGCGGGAGTCGATTTCCCGCGGGTACCCGTGGCGAAAGTGCGCCGACGTTCTGTTACCTTTGTCCCAGCGGAGTTCACCTGCCGGGATCCCTCTAGTGGGCAGCGGCTGCGAGCAGCCGATCCTCTCAGGGGACGAGCTCGTGGTCTTTCTTGCGCGAACACCAGACTCGGAGGCACTGGTGCCTCACTATGGCCCTTTCGGGATTCTTCGAGTCCGCGATGGTACCGTCGGTGCAGCGAACACGGAGGTTCAGCAATGTCGTCTGGCCTCTTCATCTCTCGCTGATCTGAGGGCTGAGATAAAGAAACGACTGGAGTCACCGAAGGTGAAATGAGCGCCTCAGCGCCCGTAAGACTTTTCGGGCACAATACTCGCTGCCAGCCGCTGCATTCGTCATGAGCATCGGGACTATCCTTCGCGTCGGCGGCAGGGCCGCCATCCTCGCAGGAGTGTTGCGGGCGGCGGGCTCGTTTGCCTCCTGGGGTAGCGAGGTCGAACGTCAGTCGCTCTACTTCATCATCGACCTATTGCTGCTCCTTGGCGTGTTCACCGCGTATGCGCAGAATCACGAGACCTTGGGGCGCTGGGGCGCGGCCGGTTTCTTGACGACCGTTGCGGGTATCCTCCTAGTGAGGTCAAGCCGCGCGGTTCCCGGCCTTGACCTGTATCCGGCCGGGGCTCTTTCGGTTGCCATCGGATGGGTGCTACTTAGTCTTGATTGGTGGAAAAAGGCGAACGGCGCGTCGTTCGTACCTCTCCTGTTCGTGCTCTCCCTCATGACCGGCCTCGCCGGTCAGATCGTACAGCGCTCAGGACCCCTGTTCGTCGCGTCGGGTGTGATCTTCAGCGCGGCGATGGTGGGGGTGGGCAGGCAGGTTCTCTTGGCCGCAAGCGCGGCACCTCGGAATGAGGGCAGCAGCAGAGTCGACCCGAAGGCAGCCCGTTAAGGTCGGCAGCTTATGGCGCCGCCACGCCGTTCCGCCGTTTTGGCAATACGATGCGAGTTGCGGCGCCTCTCTAGCTTAGCTAAGACTAGGCCGCAGCGGGGTTGTTATGGCGAAAAAGCTACTCTCGTTCACCTTCATCTGCTTCTTCATCACCGTTGCTGCCCACCCGGCCATCGCGCATCCAGGCGCGGCGATTGTCGTCGACGCGAAAGGACAGGTGTATTTCGTCGACACCGGTCATGGCGTGTGGACGGTCGATGCCGCAGGAAAGCTCGTCGATCTCGGTGGCCCGGCGTTTCACTGGATGACGCTCGACTCCGACGGTCGTTTCGCAGGGCTTCGTGTACAGGGCAGCTCATTCGAGTTCGTCGCCAAGGCGATCGACGGCGGCGTGCTCATCCTCTCAAGCGATTTTCCGGTCGCGCTCGGCAATGACTTCGTGTACTTCGCGCCGTACGCGAGGACGCCGCCGCTCCGCGTCTCGCGCCTGGCCCGAGATGGCCGAACCGAACCCGCCGCTGTCATCAAGACACGCGCGCAGTGGCTCAACGGGCTCGCTCAGGGTCGAGACGGGCTTTACTTCACTGAAGATGCCGCCGTAAAGAAGCTCATGTCCGACGGATCGGTCTCGGTGATCGCGGACAAGGTCAAGCCCACCGAGTGCTCCCCGGATCGAGTGCCCGAGACGTCGGTACCCTATCTGCGAGGCTTGGCCGTCGGGGACGACGGAAACGTCT
>Ga0114129_10004198_pt1 | contig 20355 bp, 20 predicted proteins | sample RhiMetdeltSRZDD1_FD_80071 | JGI IMG/M metagenome (GOLD analysis project Ga0114129, IMG submission 80071) | Populus rhizosphere microbial communities from Tennessee, USA - Rhizosphere MetaG P. deltoides SRZDD1 (version 2) (version 2) | ecosystem: Host-associated > Plants > Roots > Rhizosphere >... | reverse complement strand
TTTACATCGTTGACCGCGGCGTTAGGTCCGGTCCTTGGCGGATGGCTCGTCGAGCACGCGTCTTGGCGATGGGCGTTCTTCATCAACCTGCCGTTTGCCATCGGTGCGCTGGCGCTCACGATCTGGCAGGTACCGGAGAGCCGCGGGACGCAGGAATCGCGGACCCTCGACTGGGCCGGTGCGCTCCTCACGGCGGTCGCTCTTGGCGGAATCGCGTATGCGTTCATCGAATCCGTTCCGATCGCGGGGATCGTTGGCGTCGCGGCGCTGTTCGCGTTTGTGCTGGTCGAGTCACGCGCGAAGTCGCCAATGCTCCCCATGCGCCTTTTTCGCTCGATGACGTACACGGGAGCGAACGTGCTCACGCTGCTGCTTTACACGGCCTTGAGCGGTCTACTGTTTTTCTTACCGTTGAATCTGATCCAGGTGCAGGGCTATTCGGCGACTCGAGCCGGTGCCGCGCTCCTGCCGTTCATCGTGCTCGTATTCGTCCTCTCGCGCTGGTCGGGCAGCATCGTCGAGCGACATCGGTCCAGAATGTCGCTCATCGTCGGTCCGATGATTGCGGCGGCGGGGTTCGCCCTCTTTGCTTTGCCGGGACTTGGCGGTTCGTATTGGACGACGTTCTTTCCAGGGGTCGTCGTGCTCGGACTGGGGATGGCGATCAGCATCGCGCCTCTGACGACGGTGGTGATGAGCGCGGCTGGCGAACAGCACGCGGGCATCGCCTCCGGTATCAACAACGCGGTCTCACGGGTCGCGGGATTCCTTGCGATTGCGATGTTCGGGTTGATCATGAACGCGGTGTTCGACCTGGAATTGGATCGACGCTCGAGCTCGCTCACCCCCGAGGTTCGGCAACAGATCGACGCCCAGCGCTCTCGCCTCGCAGGCGCCGAGATCACGGATCCGGCCGGAAGGCAGGTCGTTCAAGACGCGTTCGTCGCGGCCTTTCGGGTGGTGACTGGGATTGCCGCGGCGCTCGCGCTTGCCAGCTCCGTAAGCGCCGCGTTGCTGATTGAGACGGACCGTCCGGAATCGGGGAGTTCGTGACAGGACTCAGAAGATCCCGACCGCTAGCCCTGCCTTGAGCGACAAGTGGTCCGTGTGCCATCGGGTCTGCGTCTCGCCGGAAGGCGTCCGGGTCACAACCTTCGGGCGCGCGATGACGTAGCTGATTGAGGAGTGGAATCCAAGGCGGGGCCCGAGGTCGTGCCAGTACGACACGCCAGGCCGCACGACGAAGGTGTTCTTGACGTCGATTGACACGGGGTCCGCGCCGAGGCGCTCGCGAAACGCGTCCCTTGCGGTTCCTTTGAGCTGAAACCGCGACAGGCCGGGTCCGGCCATCAGGCTGAACGACAGCTCGTCGGTGCCACCGTTCATCACGAGTGTTTCCGCCACACCGCCGAGCAATCCCACAACATTCACGCGGCCGAACGAAGCGTCCACTCCGCCAACCGGCAGCGTGACATCTGCGCCGCCCCAGGTGAAGCCAAACTGCGGCACGCGAAAGCGCCATCCGTTGGTGGGCTGGCGGTGCTTTCGAATGCGATAGAGAAAGCTTGGATGCAGGCGGCGCGTGAACGCGTCATCCTTGTACAGCCGCTTGGTGAGATCGACTCCTACGGCAACATGCGCGTTACTTTGCGCCTGCGCGGTCTCCGCCGCGATGAGGGTGCAGAGGGCGAACGCAACGACGAGAGCCGTCGACGACAGCAAGCGCTGCTGCATTGGGGGCGAGCAACCCTAACAGGCGCGGGGCGGCAACGCAAGATTGAATTGTCCAATCCGACTCAGGTTGCACAATGTTTACACGAACCACGCTTTCAGGTCTTCAGGGGAACCTGAAAATACGCGAAGGGGCTCCCACTCCGCAGGTAGTCATCGATCCGCTCGAGCACGGTGGCTTCGCGGAACCACGGCGGTCCCGTCTCCTTCAGCCGCTCCTCAATCAGCGTCGACAGGAACTCGAAGCCCGCGGCGAGCCCGCGGCTGCGTATCGCGTCGAGCAGGTAGTTCTCGAGCTCTACGTTGTTCTGCACCGTCGGGAGCGTGGCCATCGCCTGGAGGTAGAACGTGTTGTTCTCGCCGAAGTGCGGATCCGATTGGACGCCTTCCTCATCGTGATTCTCGAGCTGGCTGCCCAGCGCGTATCCGACGATGCGTCCGGAAACCCGGTCGCGGAGCGCGATTCCAATCGCGCGCGCATTCGACACCGTCGCTTCGAGCGTTTCGAGGGGGAACTGCAGCAGCGGCCGGCGGCCGGCGCGGAGCACGTCCGGCGGATATTGTGCCGTCGCTCCGTAGCGTTCCTGCTCGACGGCCATGATCTGACTCTTCCACGTCTCGAACGTCGCAGTCGTCAGCTCGATGAGCTCGATCGTCTCGATTGGGATTGTCATCGATCCGACACGAACTTCCGGAGCTGACGAGGTGTCAACCACGACGCGTCCGCCGACGAGATCTTCGATGGCCAGCCGCAGAATCGAGATGGCCTCGTCGATCGCGGATGGTTCGGTGTCGTAGCGGGGATAGAAGCGGAGGACGCGCTCGCCTGCGGGCAGCAGCACGAGGCCGCGCCGGAACGCGCGGTCGCGCAGCGCGTCGCACCAGTCGGCGCGCATGACGTCGAAACCCAGCATGACACCCGCGCCGCGCACGTTCTTCAGGATCTCGCGGTGCTCGCGCGCCAGGGTCTCGAGTCCGCGGCGCGCACGCTCGCCGGTGCGCTGCACCTGCTCGAGATCCAGCTTGTCGAGGAGCGCGAGCAGCCGCACCATGCCGACCGAATCTCCTTCCCACGTCGTGTTGAACTTCTTTTCTTCCTGAAAGAACGTCGCCAGCTCCTCGCTCACGAAGAGGACGCCGTTCTGCGCCTTCTTCGCCCACGTGACCACGTCCGGGGGACAGGGAAGATCGAACAGCTCGTGTCCCCACAGGCGGCCGGTCATTCCCCAACCGGTCTGGACTTCGTCGAAGATGAGCGGGACGTCGTAGATTTTGGTCAGCAGCCGCAGCTTGCGCATGAATCGCGCGCTTGCGAGACGGACGCCGCCTTCTCCCTGAATCGGTTCGACCAGAACGGCAGCCACGCGCCGAGACCGCCGCACCACATCTTCGGTCAGGTTCGCGCGCTGCGCCTGCACGAACGCGTTCAGGTCCTGGTCCTGCCGCGCGAGGAACTCGTCGATGGCTTCCATCTCGCGCAGGAATGTGTCCTTGCTCTTTTCCGCGCGGGGCAGTCGCCCCGACACCAGGAGATCCCAGAGCTGCTTCAGGCTGCGGTCCTCGCGGCGCGCGGTGCCTTTGGGCGAGCCGGGCTCGTCGAACGGAAACGGGATGTGCGGCCAGTCGAACGTCGGGAACCCGAGCCTCGCTTTCTTGCGGTGGGTGACCGCAAGGCTGCCGAGCGTGCGGCCGTGAAACGCGCCGTCGAACGACACGATGAACCCGCCATCCGCGTCCTCCGTCGTCTTCACGCGATTCAACAAGACGGACTTGATCGCGTTTTCGACCGCTTCCGCCCCCGTGTTGACGACGAAGTGGCGGGGCGTGCCGGCTGGAGCAATCCGATTCAGTTCCGCCTTCAGGCGAAGCGACAGCGTCGTCTGGTATTCGGAATGGGCGTAGCGAGACGTCACGAAGGGGAGCGACTCGAGAATCGCGCGAATCACGGCCGGATCGTTTTCGCCGAACGCGCTGGTGGCGATCAGTGCCCCCATGTCGAGAAAGCGATACGGCCGGCCGGTGGCGTCGCGGTCGGCGACGCCGAGGTAGGGTCCAACTGACTCCGCGGGATTGAACGCAACGGGCAGCGAGAAGAAAAGGCTCCGCGCCGCCGCTTTCAGCGCGGCGTGCGACGCTGGCAACAGCTGTTCGACGAGCTCATCGAGCGTGCGCTCGGCATCGTGCAGCGCGTCGGGGACGTAAGCATGAATCTCGCCGGCCCGATACTGCGTATTCAGCGCAATCAGATGCTGTATGCTCGCCCTGCCGTGCTCGAGTGCGACCTCGACCGATTCGTCCTCCCCGATGAGGCGCTGGAGATCCTGAACGTCAGTAGCCATTAAGACCAAAGGCTATCGCCGAAATGACCCGCGCGCCAGCGAGTTGGCTGACGGGTCGCACGTTCGCTGATGAGGCGGCTGGCGAAGTCTCGGCCAATTTACCTCGTAGTGCACCGCTCGTCGGCGTGTTGTCACACAGACCGCGTACAACGTCGCGAGCTGCGAAGGGGAGATCGAGAACCGATGAGCGGAATCCGGGCCGGGGTCATGTCGTGTCTTGTGTTGTTTCTGGCCGCGCCGGCGTGGGCGCAGCAGCCATTCTCGGTCGTGGTGACGACGCCCGAGCGCACGGCGCAGCCGCGCACGGATCCGGTGACGCTCGTCACAGGGCAGCGACTCGATCCGCTGTCCGGCGCGGAAACGACATTCGGAAGACTGACGGTCGTCGCGCTCCTCGACTCGCGCTTCGACGGACGGGATTCCCGACAGTCCCGTCAGGCAGAAGCGCTCGTCAATGTTCTGAAACCGTCCTCGTCATTCACCGTCTCGGTTGGCGGCGGCGTCCGCCACGAAGCCGGCGGTGTCAACGTCCTGACGACGCGGCTCGTTGCGGACAAATCCTCGTTCGGAGGGCGGCTCACGGGCAATGTTCTGTTCGAGCGTCCATTGGCAGGCAATCGGGACGCCATGGATGTGATCACGACGATAGGATGGATGCGCCGCGTCTCGCCGCGCGTTCACCTTGGCGTGGAAACATTGGCGGAAGACCTCGAGGGACTCTGGACACCTCACGAAGCCGAAGGGGGCGCGCACCTTTTTGTCGGTTCGGCCGTCCGCCTGGAGCCCGCCGCCAGAAGCTGGATGCTGCAACTGACGGCGGGGGCTGACATGCGGGCGGCTTCGACTCAGCGCTCGAGTGACGCCGTGCGTGAGGTCGGCCGGCCGGGATTCGTGATGCGAGTGTCGGCGAGCCGCAGCTTTCATTTCTGAGTGCGACTATTCGCCGCGAAGCCGCTTCATCAACTGCACCTGACCTGCGTGATAGATCGCGTGGCAGGCGATCCCGAGCACGAGATTGAATCGTTCGGTGTCGCTGATCGGGGACTTCGTCTTGCCGGCCTCGATGTCGGCCACGGTGTCAGCGAGCCGACGCTGCTGCGCGTCGACCGTGGCCTGAACCTTCTGCCACGAGAGCGTTTTTTCGTCGGACAGTTCGAACCAGTCGTCGCCTTCGAGGACGAACGGCTCGGCCGGAGTCCCGGAGATCTGCGCTCGCACCGCGCGTGCGCAGTAGGCGTGATGGAGCGCGATCTCGGCGATGTTGTGCCGGCCAGCGCCGGGGCGCCAGAAGGCAAGCGGCGCCGTCACGTCAGCGAGCGCTGCTTTCAGATCCGCGCCGTGCCAGGCGCCTGGTCCGTAGCCTTCATTCAGCACGCGGGATTCGAGTCCGGCGGGCGTGGCCGTCGTTGTCGTATTCATGCGGTCCTCCATGTCAAACTGTTATAGGACACGGCAGGAACAGGGTCTTGGCAAAAATTGCGGTCGACCTGAAGCGCGCGCTGGCAGAGCGCGCGGCGCGGGGAACACCCGGCGGGATGACGTCGCGTCTCATCGCGAAAGGCGACGGCTGGTCCGTGGCCGACGTGTTGTGTACATCGGGGCCGCAGGATCGCTCCTTCGAAGAGCGTCACACTCACTATTCGATTGCGATCGTGATCGCGGGGAGTTTCGAGTATCGGTCGCCGCTCGGGCGTGCGCTGATGACTCCAGGGTCGCTGATGCTCGGCAACGCGGGACTCTGTTACGAGTGCGGCCACGACCATGGCGAAGGGGATCGTTGCGTGGCGTTCTGGTTCGCACCCGACTATTTCGAACGGCTGGCAGCCGATGCAGGCGCACGCCGTTCCGCCGTGGACTTCAAGATGCCACGCGTTCCGCCGCTGCGTGAGTTGTCGCCGCTCGTCGTGCCCGCGGCTGCTGGTGTAACCGGGATAGGCGACTTGTCATGGGAAGAGCTCGCCATCAGCCTGGCCGCGCGCGCTGTCAAGCTGTCTGCGGGTCTACCATCCAACTCGAACGGTCTCGTCCCGAATGCCGCGGCGCGCGTGACGCACACGATCCGTCGGATTGAGCAGCAGCCGGACGAAGCGCTGACGCTCCGGAATCTTGCGCGCGAATCGAGGCTGAGTCCATACCATTTCCTGCGCACGTTCGAGCGCCTCACGGGCGTTACGCCGCATCAGTACGTTCTCCGGGCGCGCCTGCGCAGCGCCGCATTGCGGCTCGCAGGTGAGCCGGGGAAGATCGTCGACGTCGCGCTCGACTGCGGCTTCGGGGATGTCTCCAATTTCAATCGAGCGTTCCGGGTGGAGTTCGGGGTCAGCCCGCGCGCGTATCGAGAGAAGGGGATGCGAGCGCTCGGCGGCGGATCGAGTTGATGGAAGCTCGAGCGCGCCGGACCGGCTCATGTGGAGCGTGCGGTTTCTAGTTGTAAACTGGGGTGATGGGGCGAGTCATTCGATGGCTGTTTTTCCTCGTCATCATCCTGGGGCTCGTCGGCGCGATCGGATACCTCTTTGTCCGGGGACGTGGCTTCTCCGCGCGCGCGGAACCGGGCCGGATCGAGACGACCGTCGCCCGCGCCATTCGACGGCAGGCGATTCCGGTGCAGGCGCGCGATCGGCGCAGTCCTCTCGCGCCGACCGCCGACACCGTTCGCGGCGGCCTCGATCACTTTGCCGATCATTGCGCGATCTGCCACGGGAACGATGGGAGCGGCGACACCGAGATCGGACGGGCCATGTATCCCAAGGTGCCCGATATGCGGCGCCCGGACACGCAGTCACTCACGGACGGTGAGCTCTTCTACATCATCGAGAACGGCGTGCCGCTGACGGGGATGCCAGCCTGGGGAACCGGCACGCCCGACGGCGAAATGGAAACCTGGCACCTCGTGCACTTCATTCGTCACCTGCCGCAAGTGACAGAAGCCGAACTCGACGAAATGAAGAAGCTGAATCCAAAAACTGAGGACGAATGGCGCGAAGAAGAAAAGATGCAGCGATTTCTCGAGGGTGGGGACGTGCCGGCGCCCAAGCCTTCAACTCCCGCTCACAAACACGGTGGTCAAAAATGAAGACGCTTGGGTTGGTGCTGATCTGTGTGGCCCTGCTCGGACCGATGGTGTTCGCGCACGAAGGCCACGACCACAAGTTCATGGGGACGGTGTCGTCGATCCAGAACGATCAGATGGAGATGAAGGACACCGACGGAAAGGTCTGGACGTTTTCTCTGCCTGACAAGACGAAGATCATTCGCGGCACGGCGGTGGTAAAGCCCGCCGACATCAAGCCCGGCGATCGCGTCGTCGTGGTCGCGGTGGGCGGCGGGAAGAAACCTTACGTCGTCAAAGAAGTCAGGGTCGGCGTGCGGAGATAGCCGCCTCGATTCGGTCCGCCACATCCACGACGGGACCATCGAACAGGGTCGCCGCCGGAATTCGATCGGTCCAGCGCACTCCTTTCGGATACACGGCCGCAAGGTCCCATAGGATCTCATTTCGCGTGCAGCAGTCCTGAGCGGGTTGCGGCGGACGAGCGTCCTGCGCCATGCGAATCGCCAGCAGATGGTTCTCGTCCCAATACTGGCGCGTCCGAAGGTCTCTCATCCGATGGAGGACGATTGTCGTTGGTGCCGCCCAGTCGGTCAGCAACATCGGCTCCCACACCGCAAACATCCGGACCCGTACGTTCGGATGTTTCTCCAGGACCCGTTGAACTGCGGAGGCCCCCCGCACGCACGTCGGTCACGTTGGCGACAGAAGCAGGATGACCCGAACCTCGTCAGCGCCTCGGTTGAACTCGTCCTGCAGCGTTTGAAGTCCCGCGTTGCCGAGATCGACGAGCGGCGGCTGACCGGCGGGGACGCGGTGGCCCGCGAGCGCAATCCAGAGCGGTACGCCGAGGACGAGCGCTGCGGCGACACCGAGGATCCTGCGGCTCTTCGCGGTCATGGCAGCCAGTCAGCGAGCAGCGCCGCGACGACTTGCGGAAACAGAAGGACCATCGCCACGATCGCGACCGACACCCAGAAGATCGCCAGACTGATTCTGGATTGCCGCCCGCACACGCGCGTCGCTCGCGTCATCTGAACGAACGCCAGCGCCAGAAAGCCAAGCGACAGACCGATCAGCCAGCCTCGATACCGGGCTACGACGATGCCGAGGCTCGCGGTTGCCGCGGCTGCGGCCGTCAAGGGCAGGCAGCACGCGAGTGTCGCGACGGCACTCGCGACAGCCGCAACCGGCGCCATCCTTTCTGCGTGTTTCACGCGACTCCCTCTTGCGCTACTTCTTTAGAGAATTCGCCGATCGTCATGCTGTTCTTTCGTCAGCCGTGTCACGGCCGCCGTAATCGGACTACGGCTTTTCGGCATGGGTCTATTTTGTGGCCTGAAGCGTGCTTCAAGGTCAAGGGGGGCAGCACTGACGTTAGGATAAGGCGTGCACCGAGCCGAAATTCTCAAGGTCCTGCGGATCACACTGATCGTTCTGGCGGTGTTCGGTTTCTTATGGCTCGTCTACGAGCTCCGCACGATCATCCTTCTCGTGATCTTCTCCATCCTGTTCGCGTATCTCGTTGCGCCGCTCGTCGCTTTCGTGCGGCGACGCGTCAGAACGCGAGGAGAACGTGAGCTGCCGCCGGCCATCGCGATCGGGATCGTCTACCTCATCCTCTTCGGCGGCTTGGCGATTGTGTTCGCCTCGCTCCTTCCGTCGTTGACGGAGCAGGTCGCGCAGTTTGCCAAGGAGGCGCCCCAACGGATCCAGTCGGCCGAGGCGAGCGGGCGGTCGCTGAGCGGCTTCTACGCGCGGCTGAAGCTGCCGGGGCTGCCTCCGTCGATGGTGGAGCGCGGGCTGTCGACGGCGACGTCCGCGATCGATGCCGGCCTGCGACAGGTCGTCTCGGCGTTGGTGCGCATGGCCGGCTATCTGCCGTGGCTGGTGCTCATCCCGATCCTCTCGTTCTTCCTGGTCAAAGATGCGGCGACGCTGAGGCAGGGGGCGCTCAGGCTGTTTCCGCAGCACTTTCGGTCGCAGGGTGACGAGCTTTTCGAACGCATCGATCGAATGCTGGCGGCCTACATCCGCGCGCAGCTCGTGGCGTGTGTGCTCGTAGGCGTTGCGGTGGGTGTGGGGTTCACGCTCCTTCAGGTGCCGTATGCCGGGATCCTCGCGATCGCCGCGGGGCTGGCCGAATTCGTCCCGCTCGTCGGTCCGTTCGTGATCGCGATTGCTTCGGGCGTCATCGCCTCCCTCCAGTCGGTCATGCTCGCGTTCTGGGTTCTCGTCTTCCTCGGCGTTCTCCGTCTTGCCGAGGACTATGTGATCTATCCGCGGCTCGTCGGGCGGAACATCCATCTGCACCCGCTCGCGATCATCCTTGCCGTCCTGGCAGGCGCGGAGCTCGGCGGGGTCGTCGGCGTGCTGCTGTCCGTCCCCGCGCTCGCGATCTTCGTCGCTGTGTATCGCTTTGTCGATCGAAACGTTGATTAGCGCTGCGCGGCAACCTGCGCTGCGGTGACGGCGGACGCACCCTTGCCGAACGCCCGGCGCGAGAAGGTGAGAACCTCCGCGATGTCGGCGTCGTTCATCGCCGCTGCAAACGGGGGCATCAGATTGGCGTACTTCGGCCGATTGGCTGGCAGCACGGCCGCGGGCCCGAGGAGTACCATCCGAATCAGCGTTGCAGGATCGCCGGCGACCACGGCGCTGCCCACGAGCGGCGGCTGCATCCCGGAAACACCATTGCCGTCCGGCATGTGACAGGCGGCGCAAATCTGCTGATAGAGCTGCGCGCCGCGCGAGCCATCGTCAAGCGCCAGGGAAGGGGCCGCCGGCGCGCTGCCCGAGGCCCGACGCGCGGTGGTGGTTGTCTCCCCGGTGTAGATCACGCGCCAGATGCGTCCTTTTTCAGTGTCGGTGATGTAGAGAGAACCGTCAGGGCCGACCGCGACGCCCGCCGGTCGAAAACGCGCGTCGCCGGTGTTGACGAACTCCTGCTTGCCGGCGAATCCATCGGCGAACGTCTCGTAAGTGCCGAGCGGCATGCCCTTCTCGTCGAACGGCACGAAGGCGACCTGATAACCGGCCTGCGCGCGCGGCGCGCGATTCCACGATCCGTGGAACGCGACGAACGCTCCGCCGCGGTACTTCTCGGGGAATTGCGTGCCGGTGTAAAGCGTCATTTGAATCGGGGCCCAGTGCGCGGGAAACGCCACGAGCGGTTTGTCGTACGGATCCGGATCGATTCGCTTGGAGTTGTCGCCGCCGAACTCGGGCGCGAGCATGTGCGCCTTCTTGATGGGATCCCAATACGAGTACGGCCAGCCGAAGTTCGAGCCTTCGTGTATGAGATGCATCACTTCGGAGACGCGTTCCGCATTGTCGAGCGCGTCGTAGTGCACCGGATCGACGACGTTCAGATTGTCGCGGCCCATCTGGACCATGAAGAAGCTCTTCGACGTCGGATTCCAGATGAGCGCGAGCGCATGGCGGTGTCCCGTCGAGAAACGCATACCGTCGGCCTGCGTTTGATTGAGCCTGGACGCATCGAATCGCCAGAAGCCGCCGTACGTCTTCTGAAACTCGGTTGGATCCATCCCCTTCGCACCCAGCTGACGATCTGGAGTGCTATACACGTTGTAGGGGGAACCGACTTCGACGAGCATTCGTCCCTGATCGTCGAATGCGAATGCTTTGGCGTCGTGATCTTCCTCAGCCGGCAAATGCGATACAACTACCTGTACCTCGCCGGTCGGCACGAGCTCGCCCGGCGTGTACTTGTAGCGGTAGACCGTGGTTCGGCTGGAGTGGTAGAGCCAGCCATCATGAAACGCGATGTGCGTGCCGCCGTCGCCGGGGCCGAACTCCTTGATCATATCGGCGCGTCCGTCGCCGTCGGTATCGCGCAGCGCGAAGATCGGGCCGAACTTTCCCTTCGCGTAGATGTCGCCATTGGGGGCGACCGCGATTCCTCGCAAGCGTTCCGCGTTCTTGCCGACCTTCCGGTTGACGACGAGGTTGTCGGCGACGACCAGCGCACGGAAACCAGGCGGCAGCGAGATGGCGCCGTCATCCGGATCGGGCGTCGGAAGCGCCGCGCGCGCGCCGCCCACCGCCAGCAGAGCAATCGCAAGGATGGAGACCAGGATCTTCGTCATGCAAAAGCTGAGTATATAACTCAGAGTTATGGATCACGAGGCGCTCGTTCGAGCGTTCGAAGCAGGCGAGGAACCACCAGGCGGCTTTCACCACGCGCAGCACGTCCGCGTCGCGTGGTGGTACCTGCGAACGTATCCGCTGCCTGACGCGTTGGGGAGATTCACGACCGCGCTGCGCGCATTCGCCCTCGCGCAAGGAAAGCCGGGCCTCTATCACGAAACAGTCACGGTTGCGTTCATGCTGATCATCAGCGATCGCCTCGGCATCGCCGGCCGCGACTGCGCATGGGAAACGTTCGCCGAGGGGAATCCCGATCTATTTGCCTGGAAGCCGTCGGTTCTGGATCGGTACTACCGCCACGAGACGCTGTGGAGCGATCGGGCAAGGGCCGGATTCGTGATGCCGGACAGAATCCGCGAGCCCTAGTAGCCCGTGGTACAAGTGGCGTTTTCACGCACACGTGCTCGATTCGGCTGCCGAACGCGCGGATCGCTCCGGATCGAAGCGTCGGTCATTCTCGACTGACGACAAGATTCTCGGCTCAAGGGCCGCGTCGCAGGTATAGGATCCCCAGAGTTGAGCGCCAAATCGGAAATGTCGGATGTAGCGCCGCAGTGGGGGCGGGATCAGGGGTACTGCCATGGCCGCTCGGATGGAACATGCCAACATGATCGTGCGCGATCTGGACGGTATGATTCGGTTTCTGCGGACGGCGTTTCCCGAATTCAAGGTGCGCGGTGAGGGAACGAGTCCGGACGGCTCGCGCTGGGTGCACGTCGGCACCGACGACACGTATGTCGCGTTAAGCCCGGCGAAGGTCGAGCCGGCCGTTCGCTGGCGGCCGTACGCCGGAGTGCCTGGCGTCAATCACGTTGCCTACGAAGTGGACGATGTCGAGGCATTACGCCGTCGCATGGCGGCAGCGGGATATCGCGATTCCACGCCGCCCAACAACCATCCGTATCGCCAACGAGTCTACTTCAACGATCCTGAGGGTAACGACTGGGAGTTCGTGCAGTACCTGACCAGCGATCCGGCCAAGCGCAATGATTACGAGCTGCCGGACCGATAGGAGCGTATCCGGTACCTTGGGCTGGTACTCGCCGTCACGTTCCCTGCAGCGATCAGAAAGACCATTGCCCTCAAGGCGCTTGTCGTGCGGGACACCTACGGCCCGCTGACGGTTCTGCTCGTATGGCGACGACTCTGTCCGGTATCGATCCCGAACGCATAGCTGCGACCTACGCCGAGCGTCGGCTCGCCGAGCTGAGCGACCGAGACCTGTTCCGCGCCTGCATCTCGTTGCTGGCCGATCCGAAACGGCAGCCGGACAGCTTTACGCTCCATGCGCCATTGGAGGTGATGGCGCGGTACCGGCTGTTGCCGCTCGTCCGAGACACCGAGCGTGAGCTGGCGCGCATGCAGATGCTGGCCATCGCGGTGAAGTATCAGGTCGGCGGCGAATCTGTGGGTCGGACAGGCGGAATCAGCATCCTCGATCCCGAAGCGGCCGAGACCGAGCTTCGCGCAGCCGTGGAGGCGGGCGACGTCGAACACGCGGACAGGATCTGCACCTCGCTTGCAACTGACTACGGCCTGCGCGTGCTGCTGCGCTCCGTGGCGGACCTCGCGCTCGAAACACTGACCGCAGCGACCCACGCACACATTGGCCTGATGCACCTGGCGCGCATCTACGAGGACGCCGGGCGCGAAGGGCTTCAACTGGCGCGCATGGGTCTCCGCGCCATGGCGCAGGAGCCCGGTGCGAAAGTGCAACCGGTGACGAGGCACCGCGCGCTCACTAATCCCGAGTCCGACTTGGAATCGATTCTTAGCAAGGTGCCCTCGCAACCACCAAGCGTGCGAGGCATCCGCGCGACGATCGAGGGTGCGGAACAACACGGACTGATCGACGACCTGCTCGGTGACGCGCTCCTGACGAGGCGCGAACCAGAAGTATGTCGTGCGGCTTCGCGCGCAGTGTGCCGGGTTGCGGCGCTGTCGATGCTGTGCGATGCGTCGGAATTCCCAGCGAACCTAGCTACGGTTTCCGCGCAGTCCGCGAAATTCATCTGGACGCATTGCCTGACGATGCCGCAGGCGGCGTGGATGTTGACCGATTTCGTCGACGATCCTCGTTTCACAGCGGAGGCGGCGCACGTCGCCACGACTTGGGTGATTAGCTTCAGGTATTGCTACGGCAACGGCGCGCTCCAGCTGCAACCGGAGTTCGAAACGACGACAGAGCCGCCACGAACGGATTTCGCCGTGGCGCTGGCCGAATCACCCCGCGCCGCGGCGGGGAAAGCATGGTTCTCAACCCCAGAAGAGTTGCCGCAGTTGCGGCGGACGCTTGCCACCGAAAGCGCCATCCGTAGCGACGCTCATTTAGTGAAGTACGTTCGCGCGTGTCTGGACGCGGCCGATCAGTCGCCAGCCGATACGCGCCTGTTCTACGCGGCTGCGGCCTATCTCTGTTCAATCTGGTGCCGAGAAGAATCGCGAGAGCAGATTGCCAGAACGTTCACCTCCACGTAAGTGCCGACCGACTTTCACCATAGGCCGTAGTCGAAAACTTCTTCTTGCCACGGCTGAGGTCGATCGGGTATATCGTTCCCCGGCGATGCCTGAGACCCCCACTCTGCCTGCCGTCTGACCCAAAAAAACCTGGCCGCGAGTTGCGTGGCAAGGCGTGTCTTCGCGCTGGATGCGACGCCTCCGATGGATCGCCATCGGCTGGGTTGTCGTGTTCTGGCGTCTCGGTTATCCCAGCCTGCTCGATCCGGATGAAGCGCATTACGCGGAGCTGACGCGCGAGATGCTGCATTCGGGCAGCTGGCTCGTGCCGCTGCTCGACGGCAAGCCATTCATCGACAAACCCGTCCTCTTTCACTGGCTGCAGGGCGCGTCGGTCGGCCTTCTGGGCGAGACGGAATTCGCGGCCCGTCTGCCAAGCGCGCTCGCCGCGCTCGCACTCTTCGCGACGACGCGCTGGGTGGGGACGGCGTTGTTGGGAGCAGAGGTCGGCGAGTGGGGCGCGATCATGTTCGCGACCGTCCCCGCAACGTTCGCGCTCGCCAGCATCGCGGTGTTCGACATGGTATTCACGGCGTTCCTCTTCGGAGGCCTGGCGTGTCTGCTGGTGGCTGCGAAGGAGAGGAAACCGTTCCTCGAATACCCCGGTTATGGGCTGATCACGCTCGCGGTGATGACGAAGGGTCCCGTCGCGCTGGTCCTCCTGCTGCTGTTCATCTTCGCGGCGGCGCTCAGCGGCGCGGAAACGCGGGAACGGATGCGAGAGCTGCGATGGAAGCGCGGCGTGGTGGCGATCGCGCTCGCTGCGTCCCCGTGGTTCATATGGATGGCGGGACGTTTCGGGTCCACATTCGTCGAGCACTACCTGCTTGCGGGCAATCTCTGGTACTTCACACAGCCCGTCGAGTTTTCCTCGCGCGCCATCAGTCACACGTTTTACGCGCGCGTCTTCGCGAGCGCGTTCTTTCCATGGAGCACCATCGTCATCGGCCGCGCCGTCGACATCATCCGTCACGCGCGGGATGAGTTTCGTCTGAGCCCGGACGAGAAGCTCCTGTGGATCTGGACGATCGTGGTCGTCGGCTTCTTCAGCGCCGCACGGTTCAAGCTCGATCACTACATTTTTCCGGCGGCGCCGACGTGTTGTCTGCTGGCGGCGCGGGCGTGGCGGCAGTCGGCGCACGATCCTGAAAACAAGACGACCGCGACGCGTTTCAGCATCCTGGCCGTCGGTGGGCTGCTGATTGTCGGCGCCAGTTTCAGCAGCGTCTATCTGTTCGAGCTGGGCCTCGAGCTTCCGCGATCCGCGCTCGCGCTGCCGCTTGCGCTCGGCGTGGGTGGAATTGCCGTGCTGACCCAGTCCGCGCTGCGCGGCTGGAGGACGCCGCGGACCGCGGGCGCACTCGTGACCGCGCTTCTGGCGGCGTACTTCGTCGTCACCTCAGTTGGTTATCCCGTTCTCGAGCAGACGAGGCCTGCGGCGCTGGTAGCGAGGCGCCTCCGCCATGTGACGGCCGAGGAGTCGCCGACCGCGCTCTATCGTCTGGAACGGTGGCGGGCCAGCCTTCGATACTATCTTGGACGGCCGATTCAGCGGCTCGAGCACCCGGAAGAGGTCAGCGCGTTCCTGCTGCAGTCACGCCCGGTCTACATCGTCATGCTGCGGCGCGAATACGACGCGCTTCGGAAACAGGGGCTGCCGATTCGTCTTCTGATGCAGCACCGCGCCGTGGTGGGGACGACTGGAAAGGGCCTGCGCCGGCAACGGTGGGGTTTTCTTGTGGTGGCCACGAACATGCCACCCGAGCCGATCAGTGTTTCCGATCGGCGTCGTGAACAATGAAGAGCATCTCACCGGGACGGATCAGCCCGAGCTCTTCGCGTGCGATGGCCTCCACGGAGGCAGGATCTTCCTTCAGGCGCCGCACCTCTTCACGAAGCCGCGTGTTCTCCTGACGCTTGGCGGCGAGGGCCGCGGTGATTTCCGCGTATTGCCGGCGGGCCCGAATCGTCTCCAGGAGCCCCTTGTCGCCCACGAGGGCATCGACGACCAGAACCACGGCAACCAGCGCAAGAACGTAATTGAGGAGGCGGTTCCGTAAGGGCGACGGGCCCGCGACCGGCGGCTGCGCCCGCCGCCGGAGTAAGGGCGGCTGACCGTCCTGACGGCCTGAAACTTGTTGGGGGGTGAGCGGCTGCGGCATGCAGAAACGGGTTCCTTCTGTAGAATAGTTTCGTCCGTTCGCGGTCAGCGCAATAGCCACCAAAACCCGAGCCCATGGCGTCTGCCGACTACATTCTCGTCCTGACCACGCTGCCCGTCGATGCCGACGCCGCGGCGTTCGCCCGTTCGCTCGTCGCAGAGCATCTGGCGGCGTGCGTCAACCTGCTGCCGAAGATGGAATCAATCTACCGATGGGAAGGGCGGATTGAGCGGGAGACCGAGCGGCAGCTCATCATCAAGACGACGCGCGATCGAATGCTACCGCTGTGGGATCGGGTCCGGGAGCTGCATCCGTACGAGGTCCCGGAGTTCGTGGTCCTGTCGATTGCGGATGGCAACGATGCCTACCTGCGCTGGATCGGCGACTCCACGCGCGAGAAGTAGCGGCCGGACGACCTCTCCGCATGTCCCAGATTCTCGATTTTCTTCTCCACAGCGATAAACATCTGCTCGAGTTCGTGCGGACGTACGGCTCGTGGGTGTACGGCCTGCTCTTCGCAATCATCTTCTCCGAGACAGGATTCGTCGTCACGCCCTTCCTGCCCGGAGATTCGCTGCTGTTCGCCACGGGCGCGCTGTGTGCCACGGGCGTGCTGAACCCGTACGTGGCGATCGCGCTGCTGTTCGTCGCGGCGTTTACGGGCAACGCCGTCAATTACGCGATCGGCCGGACCGTGGGGCCTCGCGCGTTCAGTGCGACCGACCACGCCGGTTTCGCGCATCGACTGCTCAACCGCGAGCATCTCGAGCGGGCGCACGCCTTCTTCCTCCAATACGGCGGCAAGGCCGTCGTCCTGGGACGATTCGTTCCCATCGTGCGGACGTTCGTCCCGTTCGTTGCGGGCGCGGCGCAGATGCCGTCGCCGTCATTCGTCTTCTACAACTTCGTGGGCGCGGCGGCCTGGGTTGTTCTGTGCGTCGGCGCGGGCCTGCTGTTCGGGAACGTGCCGATCGTGAAGAACAACTTCTCGCTCGTCACAATTGGGATCGTCGTCGTGTCGCTGCTGCCGATGCTCGTGGAGCTCGTCCGCCATCGACGGCGCCGGTAGCACCTATCGGCCGAGCGCCTGTTCGAGATCGTTGATCAGATCCTGCGGATCCTCGATGCCGGTCGAGATGCGCAACAGACTGTCGGTCAGACCCATTGCGAGGCGGCGCTCGCGCGGCACTGACGCGTGGGTCATCGACGCCGGGTGACAGATCAGCGTTTCGACGCCGCCCAAACTTTCGGCCAGCGCCATCAGCCGCACGCTGTTGCACACGCGACGCGCTTCCTCGAACGAGTCGAGGTCGAACGACAGCATCCCACCAAAGCCCCGCATCTGACGCTTCGCAAGCTCGTGCTGCGGGTGGTTGGGGAGCCCCGGATAGAAAACCTTCCGCACCTTCGGGTGACCCTCGAGGTACTGCGCAAGCACCAGGCCATTCGCATTGTGCTGTGCCATCCGCACCGGCAGGGTCTTGGTGCCGCGGAGCACGAGCCACGAGTCAAAAGGGCTGAGGATCGCTCCTGCGGCGTTCTGAATGAATCTGAGCCACTCGATGTCCGCGTCGCGATTCGCGATGACCACGCCTCCGACGCTGTCGCTGTGGCCGTTGAGGTACTTGGTCGTGCTGTGCATGACGAGATCGGCGCCGGACTCAATCGGACGCTGTACGACCGGGCTTGCAAACGTGTTGTCGACGACGAGGCGCACGTTTCGAGCCCGCGCGATAGCGGCGGCCGCGGAAAGATCCGTGAGCCGCATGACCGGATTCGTCGGCGTCTCGACGAACAGCATCTTCGTCGTCGGCCGCATCGCGTCCTCGATGAGATCGGTCCGTGACGTATCGACATAGGTGAACTCGAGACGATACTTCGTCAACACCTGCTCGAACAGTCGATACGTGCCGCCGTACGTGTTGTCGGTGACCACGACGTGGTCGCCGGCGGAGAGCATGGTGGCGATCGCGCCAATCGCGGCCATCCCCGATGCGTACGCACACGCGCCCTTGCCGCCTTCGATCGCTGCGAGGTTCGCCTCGAGCGCCGCGCGCGTCGGGTTCTGCGTGCGCGCGTACTCGTAGCCTTTGTGACGGCCGAGCTCGTCCTGCACGTACGTCGACGTCTGAAAGATCGGCGTGATGATCGCCCCCGTTCCCGGATCGGGTGACTGGCCGGCATGGATGCAGAGAGTGGAGAAGCGCGCGTCCGGCGGGAGTGTCATGCTCGTGTGACGGTACTCTGTTATCATGCGATTTTCAATCGCACATGGCGCGCGAACGACTTCCGGACACGCATCAGACGGGTCGCCGCCGGAGGTCAGCAGCCCCATTGCCGATGCGCGCGACACCTCGGGCCGTCGACCTTCCTCGCCCGTCGGTGCGCGAGCTTCTCGTCTCGAGCTGGCCGGGCCGACTGTTCCTGCTAGCTGCCGGAATCAAACTCTTCGTCGCGTTGTGGCGCGTCATCTTCTCGGTGCCCGCTCCGCTGCGCGTGCTGAGCAGTGCCGCGACGCTCGCGCTGGCGGTGGCCGTTGGCGTCTTCGTCTGGCGCCTGTTCGTGCTCATCAAGCGTCAGCTGCTCTGGCGCGTGCGCCGGAAGCTGATCCTCTCGTACATCTTCATCGGCGTCGTGCCGTCGCTGCTGATCGTTGTCTTCTTCCTGTTCTGCGGCGCCGTGCTCTTCATGAGCGTGGCCGCGTATCTGTTCAAGAGCGGCTACGACAAGGTCGTCGACGACGTGCGGGTGGTGGCGCAGGCCGCGGCAGTCGAGATCGCGCGAACGCCGGCGAGTGCACAACAAACCATCGAGCGCGTCCACCGGATTCGATCGAAGCAGTACCCGGCAATGTCCGTCGCCTACATCGCGCCGGATGGATCCGTACATACCGCGGGACGCTGGAAGCATCTGAAGCCGCCGGACGCCATCCCGTCATGGCTGACCGAGGATCAGTTCGCGGGCACGCTCGCGATGCCGATGCCGGGCGTCCCCGATCAGGCGGAGCTCGTCGTGCGAAGCGCGGCAAAAGTGGGTGGCGGCGGTGGCGGCTTGGTGGTGGTCGACGTTCCAATCGACGAGCAGTTGGTCCAGCGCCTTCACGATGCCACAGGGGTTCACGCCGTGGCGGTCACGACAGAGCAGCAGGCGGCGCGTGCGGCGGCAGAGAGGTCGGCCAGCGATGCGAGCCGCGGCACGGCCTCGTGGAATCTGCTGTGGACCAAGAGCGTCACGCAACTCGACTATCGCGACTGGGTAACGGGCGCCACGCGTCGAGCGACCATGGCGATCAGCTATCGGCTCGGCGACCTGTACAAGCAGCTCGCGAGCGCGCAATCCTTCATCGTCGCGGGCATGCGCCTGGCGGATGCCATCATGGTCGTGGTCTTCGTCGTGGCGTTTCTCTTCCTCGTCATCGAGGCGGTCGCGTTGCTCATGGGCCTCGCGCTCGCGCGATCGATTACGAGCTCCGTGCACGAACTCTTCATGGGGACCGAGCGCGTCCGCCAGGGAGACTTCGCGCACCGCATCAATATCCAGTCGAACGATCAGCTCGGCGAGCTGGCCGGGTCGTTCAATCAAATGACCGGCAGCATCGAAAACCTCCTGCAGACCGCCGCCGAGAAGAAGCGGCTCGAGGAAGAGCTGCGCATCGCGCGTCAGATCCAGATGTCGCTGCTGCCGAGGGGCCCGCTGGATTTCCCGGGCATCGCCGTCACGGCGCTCTGCGTCCCCGCGCGCGAAGTAGGCGGCGACTATTACGACTTCTTCCGTGTCGGAGAGCGCCGGCTCGGCGTGCTCATCGCGGACGTCTCGGGCAAGGGCACGTCGGCCGCGCTCTACATGGCGGAACTGAAAGGGCTGATGCTCTCGCTCAGCCAGATCTACCAGTCGCCGCGGCAGCTGCTCATCGAAGACAACCGCATCATCTCCGAGAACCTCGATACGCGCAGCTTCATCACGATGACGTACGCCGTCATCGATCTGGACGCGGGGGTGATGACGTACGCGCGCGCCGGCCACACGCCGCTGATGTACATGCCGGCCGACGAGAACGCCTCGACCCAGATTCTCGTGCCGAACGGGCTCGTCGTGGGCCTGCGGATTCCGGGCGCGCACGAGAAGTTCCAGGAGGTGCTCGAAGAGGATCGCATCACGCTCAGCAAGGGTGACATGCTGGTGTCCTACACCGACGGCATCACTGAGTCGATGAACACGCTGAGCGATCTGTTCGGCGACGCGCGGCTCAGCCGGCTCGTGACCGAGCACGGGCACCTCGACACCGCGGACCTGCGCGAGCGGATCCTCCGCGAGATCGAATCGTTCGTCGGCGCCGCCGATCAGCACGACGACATGACGATGATCCTCATCAAGATCGAGGACG
>Ga0114129_10004197_pt1 | contig 20356 bp, 12 predicted proteins | sample RhiMetdeltSRZDD1_FD_80071 | JGI IMG/M metagenome (GOLD analysis project Ga0114129, IMG submission 80071) | Populus rhizosphere microbial communities from Tennessee, USA - Rhizosphere MetaG P. deltoides SRZDD1 (version 2) (version 2) | ecosystem: Host-associated > Plants > Roots > Rhizosphere >... | reverse complement strand
TCTGCGGTTTCTGCGCTGAGCATTCGACGCGATGATCTGGTACCAAACCTACGATCCGTTCGGCTTCTGGCCGCTGTCGACGTTCGTCTCGGCGCTGCCGGTCCTGACGCTGTTCTTCGTGCTCGTCGTGCTGAAGCAACGCGTGTGGGTGTCGGCGCTGAGCGGCATGCTCGTCGCGCTCGGGCTGGCGCTGATCGTCTTCCGCATGCCGGCGCCGATGGCGGGCGCCGCGCTCGTGAACGGCTTCATCTTCGGTGTGCTCAGGATCGCGTGGATCGTCATCGGGTCGATCTTCCTCTACAACATCGCCGTCGAGACCGGACAGTTCCAGGTGATGAAGGAATCGATCGCGGCGCTGTCTGCCGATCGGCGCCTGCAGCTCGTCCTCATCGCGTTCTGCTTCGGTGCGTTTCTCGAAGGGACCGGCGGCGGCGGCGCGCCGGTCGCGATCGCCGGATCGTTTCTGATCGGCCTCGGGTTCGATCCGTTCCAGGCGGCGACGCTGTGCCTCGTCGCGAACACCGCGCCGGTCGCGTGGGGCGGCGTCGGGAATCCCATTCGGACGCTCGCCGGCGTGACCGGGTTGTCGGAGGCGGCGCTCAGCGCGATGACGGGACGTATTCTGCCGCCGCTGTCGGCAATCCTTCCGTGGTGGCTCGTCCGGAGCATGGTGGGGTGGCGCGAGACGCTCGAGGTCTGGCCGGCGCTGGCGGTCAGCGGGCTGTCGTTCGCGGCGATGCAGTTCTACTGGTCGAACTACCAGGAAAACGGCCTGGTCGACATCGTGTCGGCGATTTTCTCACTCCTGGTGATGGTCGCGTTTCTGAAGGCGTGGCATCCGCGGCGGATTCTCACCACCGCCCGCGTTCGCGGCGCGAGCGCCGACGGGATGCGCCGTCATTCGACGGCCGCGGTGCTGAAAGGCTGGTCGCCGTTCATCTTCGCGTCGATCCTGATCTTCATTGCGGGATACCCGACGCTCAGCCGGGCATTGACGTTCGCGTCGCTCCGGCAGCCGATGCCGTACCTGCACAACCTGGTCTATCGCGTGCCGCCGGTCGTTCCGGTGGCCTCGCCGGAGGCGGCGATTGCGGACCTGAACGTGATCGCGCTGCCCGGGACCGCGGTCTTCGTGGGCGGCGCCATCGCGGCGGCGATTCTCGGCATGAGCGGCCGCCGGATGCTGCAGATTTTCGGCCGGACGCTCGTCGATCTGACGCCGTCGCTGCTCGCGATCTGCTTCATGGTGGGCCTCGCGTTCGTCACGCGCTATTCGGGCATGGATACCGTGCTCGGTCTCAGCCTGACGCGCACCGGCGTGGCCTACCCGTTCTTCGGGACGCTCCTCGGCTGGCTCGGAGTCGCCCTGACCGGCACCGACGCCGGCTCGAACGCGCTGTTCGGCAACCTCCAGAAGGTCACCGCCGAGCAGCTGGGCCTCAGCCCCATCCTCATGGGCGCCGCGAATTCCAGCGGCGGGGTCATGGGAAAAATGATCGATGCGCAATCTATCGTGGTATCGGCCACGGCGACGCAACAGGTGGGGCGGGAAGCCGCCATCTTCAAGGCGGTCTTCCGTCACAGCATCGCGCTGGCAACCATTGTCGGGCTCATCGTCGTGTTGTACGCTCTTGTCTTCCCAGAGATTATCCCGCGGTAGTCACAAGGAGGCGTGTATGACCGCATCAGACACTACCCGTCGTCGTACGTTTCTTGGCGGCCTGTTCGGCGCCGTCGCGGCGGCAGGTCTTCCGTTCGGCGCCCGAATGGCGGAAGCCCAGGAAGGCGACCCCGATGGCTGGATCAAGGAAGTGAAGGGGACGCACCGCTGCCTGTTCGATTTCCCGCAGCACAAGAACGGCTTCCCGCAGCTGCACATCCTCAACTACCTGAACACGTACAGCACCGCGTACAAGACAACGGCGGGACAGGTCGGCGCCGTCGGAACGTTCTACGGCGTCGGGAACCAGTCGAGCATCCCGCTCGGGTTCAACGACACGATCTGGGCGAAGTACAACCTTGGCGCGTACCTGAATCTGAAGGACGCCGCGGGCAAGCCGTACACTCACAATGTGTTCAACCGTCCGACGAAGGACGATCTGCACCTGTTGATGGCGGCGATCGGGACGCCGAAGATTCCGGAGCTGGCCGACGCGATGCCGGGGCTCGGCATCGAGAGCCTGCAGAAGATGGGGACGAAGTTCATCCTGTGCAACAACGCGCTCGGCGCGTGGGAGCTGGAGCTTCAGGCGCGCGGGATGGGCAAGGCGCCGGAAATTGACAAAGACCTGCGCGCGAACCTGCTGCCGGGCGTCACGATCGTGCCGGCGATGGTCATCGCCATCGATCGCGCGCAGGAAGCCGGGATCAAATACAACAGACAGTAAGTTTCAAGTTTAAAGTTTCAACTTCAAACATTGAAGTCGATGTGATCGCCGCTATAAGACGGCGATCACATCGATCTCGACCAGCGAGTTTCCTGGAATGCCGCCGGCCGCGGCGATCGTCGTCCGCACCGGCGGCTCCTCGCCGAACCGGCCCTGGAACATCTCGTTCATCCCCGCGTAGTCCTTCAGGTCGTTCAGGTACACGTTGCACTTCACGACTTTGGTCATCGAAGACCCGACGCCCTCGAGCCGCTTCTGGATCTCGTCGAGCACGTGCTTCGTGTGGGCCGTGATGTCGCCCTCGAAGTGCGCGCCGATGCCGGCGATGAACACGAGGTTGCCGTACGACACGACGCCGTTGAAGAGCGGCGTCTTGTCCGGCTTCTTGCCGCCGGCGTAGTGCACCTTCTTCGCCGGCTTCTCGGTCTGCGCGGACACGCGCGCCGGCACCGCCGCCGCGCCGACCGCGGCCGCGGCCGTCGCGCCGCGCTTGATGAACGTGCGTCGATTCGATTTGCTCATACGGTGCTCCTCGACCTTTTCTTTGTGTTCTTTGTGAGCTTTGTGGTTCATGAGTTGTTTCGTGATTTCGTGATTTCGTGTTTTCGTGTTTTCGTGTTTCGCTTTTGTCGATCTACGCTCGCGACGGCCGCTTCGCGGTCCACGTCGCCGTCAGATACTCGCCCATGTCCAGCGTCCCCGACATCGCGTCGCCCGCAATCGTACCCGTGAACCGGTAGCTCAGCGCGTCGCCGTGCCGCTCGGCGACGTTGCTGGCGAGCGTGATTGCGCTGCCGTTGATCGTCCCGGCGATGTCGCGTGTCACGAAATTCCCCTGGTGAATCCCCTCGACGCGCGCGCCGTCCTGCTGCACGTGTAGCATGTGCGTCGTCCTGCTGGCCGCGTACTGGATCTCGACCTCCCAGCGTCCCGAGATGTTGGCAACAGGCGGCGCCGCCGCGGCCGCGGGTTTGAGCGTGTGCTTCGCCGACAGGACCTGATGCACGCGCTGCGCGACGATCGTCTCGTCGCCCGGCCCCATCATCGACGCGACCAGCGAGATGTTGCTGTCCAGGTTCTCTGCCGTCTGGGCGCCCGACCGGCCGGCGCCACCGCCGCCGCCGAGCGCGATTCGCGGCTCGGTGTTGTAGAGCGTGTCGGAGACTTCCTGACCGGTGATCCCCAGCGCCTTCGAGTCCCATCGGAGGATCACGCGCGGACTGCGATTGCTCAGGCTCGCGCCCGGCTCGCGTTCGACGGTCGCCGCGACGCCGGGCACGCCGGGATTCTTCGTGACGTAGTCGGCGATGTGCTCGCACCGCGCGACCCACTGCTTCCATTCGGCCTGATGATCGCGCTTCACCCAGTTCTCGACGGCGATGAGCATGCCGACCATCTCCTCGCGTCCGACTTTCATCGCGCGCGCGTAGCCGTGGTGCGGCGCGCTGTGGACCCACGCCGCCTTGACGAGATCCTTCCGGCCGAGGAGCAGGCCGGCGCTCTGCGGTCCGCGGATGTACTTGCCGCCGCTGTAGGCCACGAGCGTCGCGCCGCGCTGCAGGTGCACGTTCGGGATCGTCAGGATCTCGGCGGCCGCGTCGACGAGGACCGGAACGTCGTGCGGCTTCGCGATCCGGCAGATCGCCTCGGTCGACATCGGCCCCGAATCGTTCCGCGGTCCGGCGAAGATGTAGATCATCGCGGTGCGCGGCCCGATCGCGAGCTGCAGCGCCTCCGGCGTGTCCACTTCGACGACGCGGACGCCGACGGCCCGAATCGCCGCGTCGTACACGTTGCGCGAGTGCGTCGGGATGATCACCTCGTCTTTCGGGAAGCCGGCGAGGTTCGGAATGCGGACGTGCAGATCGGGATTGCCGCCGGCGACGCACGCGGCGGTCGCGTGCGACATGGCGGCCGCGCAGCCCGCGCTCACCATGCCCCACTCGGCGCCGGTCAGCTCGGCGAGCCGCTTGCCGACGGCTTCCATCAGCTCGTCGAGCTGGACGTGCTTCTGGTTCGCGAGGCTCTTCGCCGCGCGCACTTCCGGCAGCTCGATCGAGCCGCCGATGATCGTCAGCGTGCCGCGGCAGTTGATCAGCGGCCGCACGCCGATCGCTTTGTAGATGTCCTCAGGCGCTTCCTTGATCGGGTTCTGCGCGGACGATGCCAGCGGCGGCTGCCAGACGCTGCCGACGCCGAGCGCGCTGGCGATTCGAAACAACTGACGGCGACTGAACACATCTACCTCCACGATCTATGTAGGCCGGGTCCGTCCAGACGTAAGCCGAGTCCTTTGGACCCGGCTCCTTCCAGATGTAGGCCGGGTCCTTCGGACCCGGCGTTCGCGGCGGGTCTAAAAAGCAAGACCCGCCCTACATCAGATCTAAAACAGGTTCACCAGATGTAGGCCGGGTCCTTCGGACCCGGCGTTCACGGCGGGTCTAAAAAGCAAGACCCGCCCTACATCAGATCTAAAACAGGTTCACCAGATGTAGGCCGGGTCCTTTGGACCCGGGCGTTCGCGGCGGGTCTAAAAAGCAAGACCCGCCCTACATCAGATCTAAAACAGGTACTTCAGCGAGAACTGCATCTCGCGGTTGTTCGCGCGCGTGCTGCTGATCACGCCGAAGTTGCTGTTCCCGAGCGTGCCGTTCGGGTTCGCGAACTGCGGCACGTTGAACGCGTTGAACGCTTCCCACCGGAACTGGATCTGCTCGCCGCTCCGGAGCGGAAACGATTTCGCCAGCGACATGTCCACCGTGTTCAGTCCCGGACCGACCACCGGGTTCCGCGGCGAGGTGCCGTACGTCGTCGTCGCGCGGGCGAACGCGCTCGTGTTGAACCAGCGCGCGAGCGTCCGCTGTGAACCGGACAGCACCGGATCCTGTCCGGCGACGAGGTTCGGACGGATCTCCTCCGAGTCGACGTTCAGCGTGTCGCCGTCCTGGTTGATGAAGATCGGCGAGCCGGAGCTGAGCGTCGCGATGCCGCTCAGCTGCCATCCATTCAGCAGCACTCGCGATGCACCGCCGACGTTCGAGCCGACCGGGATGTCCCAGACGTACGCCGCGACGAGCCGATGACGGACGTCGTCAGCCGATGGGGCATATTCGGTCGAGAGGTCGCGCGGGTTCTGCCGCCGCGCCCGCGATGCGTTCAGGCCGCCCTGCTGGTTGTCGTTCAACCGCGACAGGGTGTACGCGACGTTCAGGTACAGCCCCAACGGACCGCGCTGCTTGAACTCGGACTGCAGCGAGTGGTAGTCGCTCTCGCCGTCCGTGACCCACATGCGGATGCGCCCGAACGCCGGAGCCGGACGACGCAACTGCAGGTTGACGGCGGTGGCGGTCGGATCGGGATCGGGACTGTTGAAGTTCGTCAGACTGGAGTCGAGATTCGAGCCTTTCGCGCCGACGTAGCGGAGCTCGACGACCGCTTTCGGCGACAGCTCGTAGCCGGCGGCGACGTTCCAGTTCTGGTAGTAGCCGTCGCGATGGTTGCGATCGACTTCCGCGGACGTCACGTTGAAGATCGGCGTCGCCGGCACGAGCACGGCGGGGAACGGCGTCGCGATCGTCGCCAGCGGGTTCACCGTCGGGTTCGTGACCTGCACGCTCGCCGTCGGCGGATTCGTCCCGAGCGTGTTGATGTTGTCGAGGTGGAGGGCCATGTTGAAGACGCCGTAGCCCGCGCGGAACACGAGCCGGTCGTTCATCTGGTACGCGGCGCCGAGGCGCGGCGCCCAGTGACGGTGCTTGTTGAAATAGAGCGCGTCGACGACCTCGCCCGGCTGCGGCCAGAGCACCGGACCGCCCGGCAGATCGAACCGGAGCGTACGGCTCACGCCGTTGATGTCCTTCGGCACGTGGTTGTAGTCGTAGCGCAGGCCGAGGTTCAGCGTGAGGCGCGGGCTCGCGCGCCAGTCGTCCTGTAGATAGAGGCCCTCGCGCCACTGGCGGATGCCGCCGATCGGAATGCCTTCCGGCGTCCGCGCGGTTCGTGGATATCCCATCATGAACGCGGCCGCGGCATTGCCGGTGATGTCGCGCGTGAAATCGAGCGCGCCGAACGGCGCGTTCGTGCTCGTCGCGTCGCCGAGGAGCCGCCGGATGTCGGCGCCCATCTTCAGCGCGTGCCGGCCGCGAATGAGCGTCAGGTTGTCGACGAACTGATACGTCTGGCTCTTGTCGATCCCCTCGCCCGACGTGCTGTCACCGAAGCCGTTGAAGCCCTGAATCGTGATCGCCGGGAATCCGATCTCGAGCTCGTTCGGCTGCCGGCCGCTCGGTCCGCCGACCAGCATGCCGCGGATGCCGAGGTCCTTCTCGACGGAGAAGCCGGTCGTCCGCCGCGGGCTCAGGCGATTGAGATCGCCGCGCATGTAGCCGACGCGGATCTCGTTCAGCGCCGTCGCGCTCCATGTCGTGACGTGCTGGACGGCGCCGCTGTGATTGTTGAAGAGCCGTGCGACCGGGAAATCCGGATTGATCGGAATCGACGGGTTGTCGCGACCCTGGTACAGGTAGTGTCCGAAGATCCGCTGCTTCGTGTTAATAACGTGATCGATGCGCGTGATGAACTGGTTCTGCCGATCCTCGTTGCGCGTCAGCCCGCGAAAATTGTTCGCGCCCGTCTGGTTCGGCAGCGGCTGGTACTTGTTCACCATCGAGGCGGCCAGCGGGTCGAGGCGATTGCTGGGGATGATGTTGTTCGGGAACTGGACGCCGGTCAGCGGATCGCGGATCACGGCGCCGGCCACGCCCGAGAAGTCGCCGCGCCGCATCGCCTCGGTGAGCACGTTCGTCTGCGCGACGTTCTGCCGCGTCTCGCGGACGCCTTCGTACGATCCCATGAAGAACGTCTGGTTTCGTCGAATCGGACCGCCCGCGACGCCGCCGAACTGCTGACGGTCGAGCATCGGCTTCGGCGTCGGCTCCGGTGCGAAGAAGTTGCGCGAGTCGAACGCATCGTTCCGGACGAAGTCGAAGACCGATCCGTGCAGCGCGTTGCTGCCCGATTTGAGCTGCAGCTGCACGTTGGCGCCTGCATGGCCGCCGTACTCGGCGGTGTAGTTCGTCGCCTGGACCTTGAACTCCTCGACGGCATCGACCGACGGGTACATGAACAGGTTGTTGCCGCGGTTGTTCAGCGCGCTGACGCCGTCGAACGACACCTGTTGGTACATCCCGCGCGCGCCGCTCGCGCGAAACTGCGTGCCGGACGCGACGACGCCCGCGGTCAGGTTGCCGAGCGTCGTGAAGTTGCGGCCGTTCAGCGGCAGGTTGACGAGCGACTCCGCGCTGACGACGTTGCCCGTCACGCCGCTCTGCGTCTCGAGCAGCAGGCCGCGCGCCACGACGTCGACGACCTCGCCGACCTGCCCGACCTGCAGGACGAAGTTCAGCCGTGCGAGCTGCGCGACGCGCAGCGTCACCGCGCGGCGCTCGGTCCTGAAGCCGGAGAGCACGGCCTCGACGATGTAGTCGCCGGGCACGAGGTAGCGGATCTCGAAGGCTCCGGTCGGACCGCTGGCGACGGTCTGCGAGACGCCGGTCGAGACGCCCGTCACCGTAATCTGCGCGCCGGGGATCACCGCCGCGCTCGCGTCCGATACCGTCCCGAGAATGCCGGTGTCCACGGACTGCGCGTCGGCGCGCGCCGCGCCGAGCATCCATAGGCACACGATCGTCAGGAAGAACGCGGATCGGTACTTCATGGCCGCCCCCTTCGTCTGTAGGCCGGGTCCTCTGGACCCGGCGGAACCCGCGTCGGCGTTGCCGGGTCCTGAGGACCCGGCCTGCACCTGAGGACCCGGCCCAGACGTGGATCAGAACATGATCTTTCCGCCAAGCTGGATCTGCCGCATGTTCGGGAACGTCGTGCTCATCGCCGTGATCCGTCCGAAATTCGCGGTGCCGAAGACGCCGTTCGGGTTGCCGAAGTTGACGCGGTTGAAAACGTTGAAGATCTCCGCGCGGATCTGGAGCCGCACCGTCGGTCCCACCGGAACCGTCTTGAGCATGGACAGGTCGGTGATCGCTCCGCCCGGTCCTCTCAGCACGTTGCGCGACGCGTTGCCGAACGTGAACTGCGCCGGCATCGCGAACGCGTTTACGTCGAAGCAGTTGATCTGATCGGGCGCCGTCGGGCTCTGCTGACAATTCAGCTGGGGGATCGGCCCGACGAGGTCCGGACGCTGCTGCCCGTTGATCCCGATGTTCGCGCGGTCTGTGCCGATCGTCACGTTGACCGGCGATCCGCTCTGCAGCGTCGTCGCGCCGCCGACCTGCCAGCCGGCGACCGCGTACTTGAGAACGGGATTCGGCGAGTTCTTCAGGAACGGGACATCATATATATACGTCGCGACGAAGCGGTGGGGGGTGTCCCAGTTCGCCGGCCCGTAATCCTTCCAGATGTCGTAGTTGTCCATCGTCTGGCCGCCGCCGTTGGAGTGGGTCGACATGTCGCGCGTGCGCGACCACGTGTAGTGCGCGTCGGCCTGCAGGCCGTGGCTCATCCGCTTGCGGAAGATCACGCTGACCGCGTCGTAGTCCGCGATCAGATCGTTCTGAATGATGCGGCGGCTGCGGAACTTCTGGCTCGGGCGCCGCGGATCGACCGCTCCCGGACCGGGCTGCGGCGTGTTGTTGAAGAAGCTGCGATCGAGATGGCTGGTGTTCGAGCCGACGTACTGCAGATCGAGCGCCGCGCCCGCCCACAGCTCGCGTTGCACGTCGAAGCTCCATTGATCCTTGCGCGCGTTCGGCAGATTCCGCGTCGGCGAGATCATGTCCGGCGGCCCGCCGGGACCGACCACGCCGAACGGGCTCTGGAACGTGAGCGTCGGGTTCGCCGGATCGGAGGTGAAGGTCGAGACCGCCGCGATGGGCGGGTTGTTCGTCAGGAACGTGAACGAATTCATCTGGTTCGGGTTGTAGTAGATCCCGAAGCCGGCGCGCAGCACGGTCTTCTGGCTCACGCGGTACGTCGCGCCGAGACGCGGCGCAAAATCCTTGTGATTCGCCTCGGTGAACTCGAACCCGGGCGAGGGGAACGTCGACGGGATGATCGTCACGAAGTCCTCGGCGAGCATCGAGGCGAGGCCCGCGTAGGTCTGCACCGGCGTGTTCAGCTCGTACCGGAGGCCGAGGCTCAGCGTCAGGTCCCGCGAGGCCTGCCACACGTCGTTGACGAAGAAGCCGTTCCGCCAGCCGCCGACGTCGCCCTGGATCTGATCCGTCGGCGGAATCACCGTGCGCGGCACGCCGAGCATGAAATCGGCGACCGCGTTGCCGGTCATCTCACCCGTGAAATCGAAACGGCCGCGCGGATCGTTCGCCGCTCTCCGCCCGGTCTCGAGCCGGCGCAGATCGAAGCCGGTCCGGACGTTGTGGGCCCCGCGGTTGTACGCCAGCACGTTGGACATCTGGAACGTGTTGTCGAACTGATACCAGTTCGTGCCGGCCCCGCCGAGCCCGCTGAACCCGGTGATGTTGATGCTCGGGATGCCGGGGTTGTTGTAGCGGACGTCGCCGTTGAATCCGGGAATGCCGAGGTCCGAGCCGGCCGTCGTTCGTCCGCCCACGATGAACGGATTCAGCGTGTCGAAGCTGACGCGGTGGTAGCCGATCCGGAAGTCGTTCAACAGGTTCGACGAGAAGGTGTGCGTGTAGGACACGAGCGTGTTCTTGTTCACGCGCGGCTGATTGATGACGGTGGTCGGCAGATTCGCGCCGCCCAGCGGGTTGTCGTTGACCGCGTCGTGCCAGTTGTAACGGACCGACAGTCGTACCTTGTTGCCAACGTTCTGTTCAACCCGCGCGACGAGCTGGTCGACGTTCTCGGTGCTTGGAATCGGTCCTTGCACGTTCGACGCGACACCGGGCCGGTTCGGCGCCGGATAGTAGTCGAGCAGCCTGCGCGCAATCGGCGACAGCTCGGACTGCGGGATGATGTTGCCCGGATACGGCTGCTTCGTGAATGGGTTCCGGATCTGCGTACTGATCTCGGAAAAGTTGCCCTGTCGCATCAGCGCGGTCGGGACCGTCGCGATCGGGCTGAACTGCGTGTCGGCGCGGATGCCTTCGTACGCGGCGGTGAAAAACGTCTTGTTGTGGCCGTTGTAGAGGCCGGGAATCACCACCGGCCCGTCCATCTCGAAGCCGAACTGGTTGCGCCGGCGCGGATTCTTCGGCACGGCTCGGTTTTCGAAATATCCACGCTGGTCGAGCGCGTCGTCCTGGAAGAACTCGAACAGCGATCCGTGCGGCGTGTTCGTGCCGCTCTTCGTCACGACGTTGATGTGGACGCCGAGATACGAGCCGTACTCGGCGGAGGTGCTGCCGGTCTGGATTTGGATCTCCTCCACGGCGTCGGCGATCGGGCGCATGCTCGTCGCCGCGAGCAGATTCGCGGAGGAGTTGATGCCGTCGAGCGACAGGCTGTTCTGAATCTCGCGCTGGCCGGCGCCCCTGAAGCTGAGGCCGATGTCGCTGTTCAGGCCGCCCAGGACGCCCGGCGTCGTGCTCGCCAGATTCCAGACGTTGCGGCCGTTGAGCGGCAGGTCGCGGACCGCCTTCTCGCCGATCGTTTCCGAGATGCGCGCGCTGTCGGTATCGAGAATCGGTGACGCGCCCACAACCGTGATCGATTCGTTCAACTGTCCGACCTTCATCACGACGTTGGTGCGGACGACCTGGTTGTTGGTGACGGCGACGCCGGTGACCTTCGACGTCTGGAAGCCGGCCAGCGCCACTGTGATGTCGTAGGTGCCGGGCCGGACGAACTGAATCGCGTAATGGCCTTCGGCGCCGGTCGTCGCCTCGTACGTATCGCGCGTGCCGGCGTTGACGGCGGTGACCTGCGCGCCGGGGACGCCGAGGCCGTCGGAGTCGGTGACGGTTCCGACGAGCGCGGTTTGCGAGGCGAGCTGCGCACCCGCGCGGCCCGCGACGAGCAGCACGCAGAGCAGCGACCAGAGAATTCGGCGAACCATCGATCCCCCCTGTCTTGGCAACCCTGAAGGGCTGCGAGACGACTGTAGGCCGGGTCCTCCGGACCCGGCGACGTTCCCGCCAGTAGGCCGGGTCCTTTCGGACCCGGCAACCCTGCGGGTCGCCTTGAGCCGGGTCCGAAGGACCCGGCCTACACCTGGATACCGTTAGAAGAAGAACTTCAGCACGAGCTCCATCTGGCGCGCGGTGCTGACCGTGGCCGTGCTGAGCGTCTGCGTGATCTGGCCGAACGTGTTCGGCGAGTTGATGTCGCGCGCCGGCGCGCGGAAGTTCGCCCGATTGAACAGATTGAACACCTCCCAGCGGAACTCGGCGTACCGCGGACCGCCAACCGCGAACCGCTTCGACACGGTGAGGTCCATATTCTGATACCCGGGCGCGCGCGCGATGCCGACGCCGCAGTTGCCCCAGGTGCCGGCCGCCGCTCGGGCGAAGGCGTTGATGTCCAGCCAATGATCGAGGGTCTGGTTGGAGGGAACCGGATCGCCGATGCAGTTCGGCCGCTCGCCTCCTCGCACGGCCTGCAGCGACGAACCGCGTCCGTCGAGGACCGTGATCGGGAATCCGCTCCGCGCCTGGAAGATGCCGCTCAGGCTCCAGCCGCCGAGGACGGCACTCGTCACGCTCGACGCCTGGTTGTCGCGGCCGTACGGCAGCGCGTACGTCGCCGAGAGCACGAAGTTGTGGCGGACGTCGAAGAACGCCGGCCCGTAGTTCGCTTCCGGATCGTACGCGTTCATCCAGTACGTGCCTTCGGCCGCCGTGAAGCCGCCAGACCCGTAGTACCCGAGCTGGTTCGCGTTCGCCTTGCCGAGCGTGTACGACGCGAGGTACTCGAGGCCGTGGGTCATGCGCTGCCGCATGCTCGCCTGCAGGCCGTTGTAATCGCTGCGGCCGCGCGACGCGGTCGTCGAGATGTTGGTGATGAGCGGCGCGGTCGCGAAGAGCGGACGCCGGTTCTGCAGCGGCGCCCACGTCGACGGATCGCCGACGCCGGGGAGCGGCTGGTTGCCTTCGATCGGCGTGACGAGATGCGTCGCCTTGTGGCCGACGTAGCCGATGTTCGCCGACGTCGACTGCGTGACGAGGTACTCGGCGAACACGTTCCACTGCTGCGTGAACTGCGGGCGCAGGTTCGGATCCCACGCGCGCACCTGGCCCGATGGCTGATTCAGCGGGCGCAAGTCCGCGAAGCCGGCCGCCAGGCTGCCGCCGCCCGTGGTTGCGTCATAGGTCACGGCCGACTCGAAGAAGAACGGCGGGTTGAGCGGCAGGCGAAGGTTGGCGCCCGTCCCTTCCATGTACTGCGAGATGCCGTAGCCGCCGCGCAGCACCCAGCGGTCGTCCGGCCGCCACGAGAGGCCGACGCGCGGCTCGAACCCTTTGTAGTACGGCTTGTAGAGCGCCCGCGACTCGAGGTCGCCTTCGCCGGCGAGGATCTGCTGCCCGTTCGTGAGGCTGAAATTTGCCTGGCGGTTGTCTTTCTCGACGACCGGCTGCGTGTACGCCCAGCGCATCCCGAGGTTCACGGTGACCGCCGGCGTCGCCTTGAAGTCGTCCTGCACGTAGAGCGCGAGGCGGTTGTGCAGGTGCGTCCACGGCTCCGAGTTGCTGCCGCGTCCCTTGTCGCGGACCTGATCGAGCAGGAAATCGGAGAACGGGAATCCGGTGAACGCGCCGCCGTAATTGAACACGCCGAGCAAGCCGTTGTTTCCGGCATAGAAACGGCGCTGCGAGTAGTGGAGCAGCTGCCCGCCGATCTTCAGCGCGTGGTCTCCCTTCAGCCACGTGAGCTTTTCGTTGACCTGATAGGTCTGGTCGAGCGTGTCGGTGTTGCTGGCGCCCGTACCGATTGTGGAGAGGCCGCCGCCCAAGGCGATCGAGCTGAGGCCGGGAATCGGCTGACCGCCGCCAATCCCGAACGTCGCATTGGCGTTCCCGATTCCGCCCCAGTCCAGCGCTTTCGTGACGATCGTGATTCGGTTGTAGCCGACGAGGAGCTCGTTCATGACCGACGAGCTGAACACGCGGTTCCAGTCGAACGCCACGTTGCGGAACGGCGCGTCGCGGAGCTGACCGAGCAGCAGCGGAAACGGCCGCTTGTTGTTCTTCTCGTCGTACGAGGCCACCGACACGCGTCCGAAGACCTTGTCCTTGGACGATGCGTTCCAGTCGACGCGCACGTCGCCCTGATGCGCGCGGATGGTCGTGAGCGCGTCGCCGACGAAGTTGCCGCTCACGCCGCCGGGCACGGTCCGATTGGGCAGCGGGTACAGCGCTGTGTTGCCGAGAATCGCTCGAGCGATCGGGGTGATCCGGCCCAGCGGAATCTGACTGCCGGCGAACGTCGCGCCGGTCTGCGGATCTCGAATGGTCGCGCCGGCCGTTGAGAGATCGCCGGTGCGCCACGCCGCCGGCGCGACCGACACGGTCTCGGAGCCGGGCGCGTCGAACCGCGTGCCCTGATAGTCGCCGAAGATGAACCACTTGTCCTTCTGCAACGGGCCGCCCAGCGTCCCGCCGAAGATGTGCTGCTTCCGCTGGGCTTTCGGCGCGTTGGACCGGATGTTGTCCCAGGTGTTCGCGTCGAAGTCGCTGTTGCGGTAGAACTCGAAGACATTGCCCTTCACGATGTTCGAGCCCGACTTGATGACATTGCTGATCACCGCGCCCGCCACGTTTCCGGTATCGGCGGCGTAGTTGTTCGTCTCGACGCTGATCTCGGCCAGCGCGTCGGGGCTCGGCTGATACGCGACGAGGTTGTCGATCGACTCGTTCATGTCCACGCCGTCGACCATGTAGTTGTTCGTCTGCTCGCGGTTGCCGCTGACGTACGGCCGCCCGCCGCCGAAGTTGCGCACGGCCGTGAACGATCCGGGGTTCACGGTGACTACCCCCGGCAGCAGCAGCGACAGCTGGCCCGTGTTGCGGCCGTTCAGCGGCAGCGCCGACAACGTGGTGCCCGAGATCACCTCGCCAACGGTTACCGACTCGGTCTGCAGCACCGGCGACTGGCCGGCGACCTCGACGCGCTCTTCGACCGCGCCGAGCTCCAGCCGCACGTCGAGACGCAGAATCTGTTTCGCCTCGACCTCCATCGGCTTCGTGGCCGCCGTCTTGAAGCCGGACAGCTCGGTCTTCACGATGTAAGTACCGACGGGCAGCGACGTGATCGTGTAATTGCCGGCCTCGTTGGACACGGCCGTGTAATCCACGTTGGTCGCCTGATTGGTGGCCGTCACGGTCGCGCCGGGCACGCCGGCGCCGCTTTGATCGGTGACGATGCCGGTCATCGACGCGGCACCGGTTTGAGCCAGGACATCCGCCGGCAAACAGAGCAGGCCGACGGCGAAGAGCAGCACAGCGGGTCGCAGGAACCGACGGATTTTCATGGAGCCTCCACGGGGTTGCGTAACCATGGCGCAGCGCGCCGCCCGAGTCAATACGTTACGTACGCGGTGTGCGCCTTCAGGCGGACCGTGAAATGCTAGGATGCGCTTTCATGGATCGTCGATCCTTTGTCCGTCTGCTGGGCGTCGGCCCGCTCGCGCTCTCCGGCCGGGATGCGCTTGCGGTGCAGGGTCAATCGCCGCTCGGCGCGCCGGCGATGTCGGCGCTCAAGCCGAAGTCGGAGCTGCCAGCGTTGCGCGTCGTGTCCGCCTTCAAGCCGGCGGCCGCTCCCGGCATGCCCGGTCCGTATCCGGGACGCGTGGTCACCGTGAAATCCGAAAAGTCGGTCGACACGACGGCGAACCGTGCGGATGCGGCGATCGTGCGCGAGATGATGGCGCGAGGCATGACGGCGCTGACCGGCGCGGCCACCACGACCGAGGCCTGGCGGCGCTTCATCGATCCCTCCGATGTGGTTGGCATCAAGGTGAACTGCGGCGGCTACCCGCACTGCATCTCCGCGTACGAAATCGTCGCGGAGGTCGTTCAGCAGCTGCTCGGCGCGGGCGTACCCGTATCACGGATTTTCGTGTACGAGCGGTTTCAGAATCAGCTCGACGAGTGCAACTACTCCGCGCATCTGCCGGAGGGGGTGACGATCGTCGCGGCCGAGCGCGCGAACCGGTACACCGACAACAACGGCTACGACCCGTCGACGTACCTCGAGGCCGACCTCTTCGGCGAAGAGGACACCCGGTCGAGCATGATGCGGCTCGTCACGTCGCGCCTGACGAAGATCATCAACATCCCGAACATGAAGGACCACGGCGCCACCGGCGTCACCGGCTGCCTGAAGAACGTCGCGTACGGCAGCTTCTCGAACGTCGGGCGGACGCATCAGCGCGGCAAGTCCTACACCTATTCCCTGGTCGGCACGCTGGCGGCGATGGAGCCGCTCCGCTCGAGGACGGTGCTGCAGATCATGGACGGCCTGCGCGGCGTCTGGCACGGCGGCCCGTTCGCCAGGACGACGCGGTATCTCTTCTATCCGAAGACCATCATGTTCGCGACCGACCCGGTGGCGATCGATCGGCTGCTGCTCGACATCATCGAGAAGGAGCGGCGCGCCCACGGCGCGATTTCGATCTGGGATCGAAATCCGGCGTCGCTGAAGATGAACGACACGCGCTCGCGCGACGCCGATCCGAACGTGAACATCATCATCCGCGAGCCGGGCCACGTCGAGTTCGCGTCGACGCTGGGCCTCGGCGTCTACGATCGCGCGAAGATCAAGGTCCAGGAACTGACGGTGTGAGGGCGCCGGCTCTGCTCGTCGTCCTCGCGGTTTCCGGCGCGCTGGCGCAGGCTCCGCGGCAAGCGGCGACCGCGGTGCCGTGTGTGTACTGGACGCAGGGCGTCGACACGCGCGCCACGCTGGAGGCGGCCGGCATCAAACGTCTCTGCGTGCCGCCCGAACGCGCCGAGCCGTGGCGCGCCGCCGGCTTCAGCGTCACCGGAATCAGCGAGGCCGATCTGGCCGCGCGCCTGGCGCTGCCCACGCCGGGCGTGACGCCTCGTCCGGGGCTCGCCTCGCCGACGCGCAGCCCGTGGATCGTCGCGAACGGGTGGCAGTACATGAGACGTCCCGAGGGCAAGTACGTCTACAACGTCCCGGCGGGGAAGGCGGCCGTCGCGGCGGCGGAAGCGTTCGCGTACGGCGGCGATGCGGTGCTGCGGATCGACGCCGCGGATTTGAAGAGCGCCGGCGAGATGTCCGCCTTCCTCACGAGCCTGACGCCGGCCGATCTCCCGCCAGCGGCGGACGTCGGCGTCGTCGACGATGGGTCGGCGGTGACCGGGGAAGTGATGAATCTGCTCGCGCGTCGCAATCTGTTGTTTCGGGTCGTCAGGACACCCTCGACGCAATTCCCGATCAACATCCGAATCGGCACGCCCGAGTATCCGGTGGAGGCGGCTCGCGATCCGAGCGGCTTCGCGCTCAAGATCCGCCGGCAGCTCACCGACGAGCGGCGGACGCTGCGCCTCTACGGCAGCGAAGTGGTCATCTGTCGTGTATTGGCCGACGCCGGGCGGGCGCGGCTCCACTTGATCAACTACGGCGGACGCGAGCTCGAAGGGCTGCGCATCCGGCTGCGCGGGACGTACGGCGCGGGCGATGTGTTCGTCGCGGGCTCGGGACGACTTCCGCTGCAGGACCACGTCGCCGCCGACGGAGTCACCGAGTTCTCGGTACCCAGAATGTCGGTGTACGCGATGGTCGATCTCCGGAATTGATGCGCCTGCTCATCACGAAGCCACGAAGAGCACGAAGATCGTGATCTTCGTGGCTTCGTGACGAGTTGTCGGTCAGACCTGCATCAGCACTCGTTCTAGGAACTCGCGGTTCGCGCGCGCGTTCGCCATCGTTTCCTCGGCCGTCGCGCCGACCTTGCAGCACTCGACCATGATGGGCCCGTCGAAGCCGGCCGCCTTCAGCGTGCGGAACACGCCGGCGAAGTCGACCTTGCCGGTGCCGAACTGAATCATCACGTCGCTCCTGACGCCGCCGCAGTCCTTCGCGCAGAAGCCGGTGACGTGCCGCGCGATCGGCTCGAGTTCTTCGATCGGATCCTTGCCCGTGTAGTAGATGATGTTGCCGGCGTCGTACCAGATCCTGAAGTTCGGATGGCCGACCGCCTTCATCCCTTTCGTGATTTCGTCCGACGCGCCGCTGCTGCCGCCGTGCGGCTTCATCACGAGCTTGACGCGCCGCTCGGCCGCGTACGCCGCCGCATCGCGCATCACAGCCCAGTAGTGGTCGTACTCCGACGCCTTGTCGACGCCGAACGTCAGGAGGCTGGCGAGCCCGAGCGCGACGGCGTTGTCGACCTGCGTGCGAACTTCCTTGATCGAGTCGGCCAGCGCGATGTCGTGGCGCGATCGCAGCGCCCCCATGTTGGCCTTCAAGCCGCTCGCCGCCAACCGCTGCTTCAGCGTTGCGAGGTACTCGGGTGACGCATCGGCTCCGATGAACGGCTCGTCCTTCGTACGCGTGAGCAGGCCGGTGGTCTCATATCCCGCCGCCTTGATCTGCTTCAACGCGTCGTCGAAGCTCCACGTCGTCCACGGACGATTGAAGCAGCCGATCGGCCATCGTGTGGCCGCGTCCGATCGCGACAGCGGCAGGCCGACGGTCATCGCTGCGCCGGCGAGCGTGGTGTTCCGAACGAATTCGCGGCGGTTCATATCAGCTCCCTCGTATGTAGGGCGGGTCTTTTGAGACCCGCCTTGTAGGGGCGGGTCTTTGAGCCCCGCCTTGGAGCCGGGTCCACAGGACCCGGCCTACAGCCGTTCTGCGCGCGAAGGCGGGCCGCATGATGTTACTTCGTGATCCAGACGCGGCCCTCGTGGTTGAGGTGAGCCACCGCGCCGTCGAATCCCTTCGCGGTGATCTCGTAGATGGATGGCCCGCCCTGCAGCACCGGCCGAAAGTCGAGGCCGTCGACGCGAATGTCGGACGCGTGAAGCAGGTCGAGGCTCGCCGCGTACTCGCCGCTGCGCGTTCGATACTGCCGCTGGCGCCAGTAGAGGCGCCACATCGCCCATTTCACCTGCTCGTTCGGATCGTCGACGAAGCGCTCCGTGCCGCGGCCGGCCTCGAGGTTCGAGAACTGGACGTAGCCCCAGCGCTCCGGCATGTGCATGTTGATCGCGCCCTGCGGACTCCACACCCAGTTGCTCTCCGGCAGCGGGTCGGACGTGCCGGGCGCCAGCCGCTTCACGTAGCGGCCGTCGACGACGTCGGTCTGCCACTCCACGCGGGAGAAATTGATCCGCCAGCGCTCGCCGCCTTTCGGCGCGCGGTGGCCGGGCGCCGCTTCGCGCAGGATCTTCCACGGCATCGCGATCTCGGCGCTCCAGCCTTCGTCACGATCGCCCGGCCGGTTGATCGTGCCGCGCACGTCGACGCCGACCTTGATGCCGCTGACGTCCCACGCCGTGATTGCGGGCCCGCCGTCGCGGTAGGGCTTGAGCAGGAGGAGGTCCCACAGGGTGCCGAGCGCGTTCACCTCGAGCTCGTAGTAGGCGTGCGCGTCGCCGTCGGGGTCGATGAAGATCTCGAAGTCGTTGTCGTGAAAGATCACCGAGTCGCGCTCGGTCAGCGTCGCCCACACGTCGGGCTCCTCCATGTCGGCCGCGACGTAGAAGTACTGATCGTCCCACGCCATTTTGAGCCGCGTGCGGAACGGCGGCCGCGGACGGACGTCGCCTTCGATGTCGACGAACGCCTCGGACCATGGCGCCGCCGCCCAGACAGGCTCCTGAAGCTTGCCGTCGATGGTTGGCGGCGACGCCGCGCGATAACAGACGTATTTCCGCGGCGCGAAGGGGAGTGCCTCCGGATTCTCGGGCAGCCGCTGCGCGGCCGCGTGCGTGGCCGTCGCGATCACGAGCAAGCCGGCCAGCGCTACGAACGGAAGTGCGTGAGCTTCCACTTGTGCGCAGTGTCGGGCGTGAAGAAGAAAACTTCTGTTCCCCGCAGCGTCTTCTGATAGGCGCGGCTCTTTTCCAGGCCCAGCACGAAGAACGCATCGTCGAGCGCGTCGCCGGCGGTGCCGGTGGCCGTGAGCACCGCCACCGTCAGGACGCCCTGAACCGGCCGGCCGGTCCGCGGATCCATGATGTGCGAATACGTGACGCCGTCGACCTCGAACGATTTTTCCGAGCGGCCGGCGATCGAGAGCGCACGATCCTTCAGCTGCACGGTGAGCGCCACCTGGCTCGCGTCGATCGGATCCTGGACGTCGACGCGCCACGCCTCACGCTCCGGAGGCGCGCCGAGTCCGTAAACCGTGCTTCCGCCCGCGCTGACGAGCGCCGCGCCAACGCCGCGCCGGCGGAGCAGATCGACGACGCGATCGACGGCGTAGCCTTTCGCGATCCCGCCGAGGTCGAGCTCGACGCCCGGCTCGTCGAAGGCGATCGTCGAATCGGCGGCGTTGAGCGTGACGTGATTGCGGCCGACGTGCCGCCGCGCGGCGGCAAGCTCCGGCTCGGGCGGCATCCGACCCTCGCCGCCGAAGAACCCCCACGCCTTCATCAGCGGACCGACGGTGATGTCGAACGCGCCGTCCGACTCGCGGCTGTATCGCATCGCCTCGGCGATCAAGTCGAACAGCTCGCGCTCCACCGCGACCGCATGCGTTCCCGCCTCACGGTTGATCCGCGACAGCGGGCTCGACGGCTTGTAGTGGCTCATCAACCGATCGATTCGGTCGACTTCGTCGAAGGCTTCGTCGACGATGCGAGGCAGCGCGGCGGCATCGGCGCCATACGCTTCGATGGCGTACTCGCAGGCCATCGAGATGCGAGCCGCTACGTAGTGATGAAAGGGATGAGGGAGGAGGGGAGAGGTATGAGGGAGGAGGGAAGAGGGATGAGGGAGGAGGGAAGAGGTAAGAGGGAGGAGGGAAGAGGTAAGAGGGATAAGAACCGATACGGAGATCCCCAGAACCGGAAACGCCAGTGCTCTCAAATCCCTCTTCCTTCTTCCCTCTTACCTTT
>Ga0114129_10004196_pt1 | contig 20363 bp, 14 predicted proteins | sample RhiMetdeltSRZDD1_FD_80071 | JGI IMG/M metagenome (GOLD analysis project Ga0114129, IMG submission 80071) | Populus rhizosphere microbial communities from Tennessee, USA - Rhizosphere MetaG P. deltoides SRZDD1 (version 2) (version 2) | ecosystem: Host-associated > Plants > Roots > Rhizosphere >... | reverse complement strand
TCAGACGACGGCGCCAAAAGGGATCGAGCCCACCCGGATCGGCGCCGAAAACGGCCCAGTCCACAATGGACGTGAGGCTGGTTACAGTGAGGGAGAGCACACCGCCATCCCTATCGGGCAGACTTATGCGCGGAAGTATCGGCCCGTTTGTCCGCCCGTTGTCTGCCCGTCTGATGCAAGCACTGCCCGATTGGGCGTTTCACGAGGTGTCGGCCCTACTCGGCCGGACGCACCGAGCCGGCCAAGCCTGCCCGAACTCGAATCCGGCCACAGTGATGTCGGCCATCACCGGCCGGTGGGCGTACACCGCTGGGCTCCCTACGGTTGTCGACATGCGCTACGACAACGACGTCAACGGCATGCGCCGCGATATCCGCTCGCAGAGCCTCAACTTCGTCCGTGCCCACTTCACCAACCCGCGTCGCGCGGCCGCGCTCGGCCTCGCCGCCGCGATCGGCACCGGAGCACTCCTGCTTACCGGCGGACCGCACAGCGCCGCCGCCACGCCCACGACAGCCAAGGCAGCCGCAGTCACCCACGCGGTCAGCGATCGAGCCGCCAGCACCACCACGACCCGCGCCCACGATCGCGTTGCCGCCAAGCCGGTGACCGCCGCCAAGACGACCGCCAAGCCGGCCACCGCCGCGAAGACCGCGAAGACCGCCAAGGAAGCACGCAAGGCGGCCGCCGCCGCGAAGACCAAGGCGATGCTGCGCACCGCTCCGGTCGCCGGGCTGGACCGGACCCAGATGAAGAACGCCGCCCTGATCGTGCGGGCCGGCCAGGATCTGGGCATCTCCCAGCGCGGCCAGATCGTCGCGGTCGCCACCGCGATGCAGGAGTCCAACCTGTACAACCGGGCCAGCCACGTGGTTCCCGAGTCGCTGAAGTACGACCACCAGGGCCTCGGCGCCGACTACGACTCGGTCGGGCTGTTCCAGCAGCGGTACACCACCGGGTGGGGAACCGTGAAGAGCATCATGAACCCGACGCAGTCGGCGACCAAGTTCTACAAGGCCCTGCGTCAGGTGGACGGCTGGCAGAACATGCCGATCACCGTTGCGGCCCAGACCGTGCAGGGTTCGGCGTTCCCCGACGCCTACGCCAAGCACCAGGGCAACGCGGCGGCCGTCGTCAAGGCCGTGAACCAGGCCGCCAAGCGCTGACGGGCATACGCTGCACTGACAGACATACATTTTCGGCTAAGGGCCGCACCGCACCGGTGCGGCCCTCAGTCTGTCCCCGGCCGGCGATCGCCGAAGCGAGGCGGATCGGCAAGGCCGGTCGAGGCGGTCAGGTCGACGATGGCCTGACCTCCTACCGCCTACGGGACCGCAATCAATGCGGCGATCAGCCCGTATTCGATAGCAGTGGCCGCGCTTGCGGGCGCTGTGATCAGCAGCGAGGCCAGGGCCGCCACCGTCACCGCACCCAGGTAAAAGAGTTTCCGCCCCACGGTCACCTCCCATCTGGACATCTCGATTGCTGCGCCCCAAGCTAGGTCGGGTCGGACTCTCGCGATAGATGAATGCCGCTCACCCAGTGCAGCGGGCCGGCTCCGTTCGGCTCACGCTGCGTAGCCGAGGGAGTACCCATGACTCGCCCACCCCTGCCTCCGTTCACCGCCGAGACCGCCCGCACGAAGGTCCAGGCCGCCGAGGACGCCTGGAACACTCGCGATCCGCAGCGCGTGGCGCTGGCCTACACCCCGGACTCGGCGTGGCGCAACCGCGACGAGTTCTTCACCGGCCGGGAGGAGATCATCGCCTTCCTGACCCGGAAATGGGCCAAGGAACTCGACTACGTGCTGCGCAAGGACCTTTGGGCGTTCACCGAGGACCGCATCGCGGTGCGGTTCCAGTACGAGTGGCATGACGCCGACGGCCAGTGGTGGCGCAGCTACGGCAACGAGATGTGGGAGTTCGACGGCGAGGGGCTGATGCGCCGCCGCGAAGCGAGCATCAACGACGTCCGGATCACCGCCGATCAGCGGCGTATCTCCGGCCCACGCCCGGCGGACGAGCACGGCCGGTCCATCCCGCTCGTCTGACGACATTCCGGATCTTTTCGGTACGCATCGATTGACACGGCCGGACGGACTGGCGTTGGGTTGAGCATTGACGCATTTCTTCGTCCGGTTCCATCGATTGCTTCCCGGGGAGGACGCATGAGACTCAGGCGGACAGTACAAGCCCTGCTCGCCGCGCTTCTGGTCATCACGATCGCACCGGTCATCGCCGGGCGTGCGATGGCACAGCATGCATTGGAGCCCAACCAGGTCGAGAATCTCACGGCGGCACCGGCCGACGGGTTCGTGACCCTAGCGTGGACCGCTGTCGACGGCGCCACCGACTACCAGATCGAACGCACCGCTGTGGACGGCGGTGACGTGCCCACCGGCGCTCCGGTGATCACCGGCGTGTGGCGGCCGGACCGCCAGGTGCACAACGCGACGCCGGCGTTCGCCGATGCCGGGTTCAACCCGGGCGACCGCTTCCGGTGGCGCGTACGCGCCCGGATCAGCGGGGTCGAGCAGCCGTTCTCGGCGCCGGTGTTCCGCACCACCCGGCCGTCGTGGGGTGACCCGGCCGTACCGGGCGAGAGCCTGCGTACGCAGTGGGAGACCATGCTCGGGACGCAGTTCACCAGCGATGTCAACGAGTACGCCTACACCGCGGCGATCGACGGCTTGAGCGACCGGGTCCGCGTCGTCGAGATCGGCCGTACCGTCCTGGACCGCCCCATCAACATGTTCGTGATCGGCTACCCCGCCCCGCCGCCGACCGCGGCCGCGGTGGCCAAGACCTCGCCTCTGTCGATCAACTGCAACGTGCACGGCAACGAACCGGCGGCCCGCGAAGGCTGCCTGATCCTGGCGCGCCAGCTGGCTTTCGGCACCGACGCGCGCACGATCGACCTGCTGTCACACACCACCGTCCTCATCGTCCCGTCGATCAACGGCGACGGCCGGGCCGCCAACACCCGGGGCAACTCCACCGGCCAGGACCTCAACCGCGACTACTCGCTCGTACGCCAGCCCGAGACGTTCGGCTACGTCCGGATGCTGCGTGACTACCGCCCAGTGGCCGGCTATGACGGGCACGAGTTCGGCAACAGCCAGGCCGGCGACCTGCCGATGCTGCCGCCCCGGCACCAGAACGTCGCTCAGCCGATCTTCGACGAGTCGCAGCACATGATCGTCGGCCACATGTACGAGCAGGGTGCGGTCGACGGCTGGTGGCCGTGCCCCTACGGCTGTGCCAACGGCGGCAATGTGGGGTTGAGCGAGGAGACGATTCTGCGCAACACCCTGGGTCTGAAGAACGTCGTGAACTCGCTGCTCGAACTGCGGGCGGCCGGCGGTGCGACGCGCCCGGACGAAGCCACTGCGGCGAACAACCGGCGGCGTAAGGCCTACTCGGCACTGTGGACGTTCAACGAGTTCCTCGACTACCACCGGGCCAACTTGGCGGCCATCGTCGCGGCCCGGCAACAGGCCATCGCGTTCCAGGTCGCCAACACCGGGCGGATCGTGTTCCGGGGATCACGGCCGATTCCCGCGTTCCCCGCACCCCATCCCGGTGACAGTCCACCGCCCATCGACGCGCCGCTAGAATCGCTGATCCTCGACGATCCGCCGTGTGCGTACAAGCTGACGGAGGAGCAGTACCTCGGAGCGCGTACCGACGGGCCCGGCGGAGTGGGTACGACCGTCGCAGAACGCCTGGCGGGGCACGGCTGGAAGGTCGTCAAGGTCGCGGACGGCTACGTGGTACCGCTGACGCAGCCGGAGCGGGCGCTGATCCCGCTGCTGCTCGACGCTCAAGCCGTCGAGGAGCTAGTCGGCGCGCAGCGCCTGGCACCGACCCTGTCCGGCCGCCACACCGGTCCGCTGGTGGTGTCGCCCGGCATCGCCTGCCTGACCGGCGCGACCGTTCTCGGCCCGGTCACCGTCCAGCCGGGCGCCACGCTGATCGCGACGGGCTCGTCGATCACCGGCGGGGTGACCGCCACCGGTGCCGCGGGCGTGTTCCTGACCGACAGCGCGGTGCAAGGTCCCGTGCGGATATCCGGTACGACCGGCGCAGTCGTCATCGCCGACACGACCGTCATGGGTCAGGTCTCGCTGACCGGCAACACGACCAGCGGCGGAGCCACGCTGGTGGCCGGCAACCGAGTGCTCGGTCCACTGCAATGCAGCGGCAACACCCCGGATCCGGTCAACATCGAATTCCCGAACTCGGTTCTGGGTCCCGAAACCGGCCAGTGCGCCGGATTGTGATCTCAGCCAAGGCGGTGCCTGTCCCGCGGCAGGCACCGCCGCGAGTCAGTACGACTTCGAGACCGATCCGGTGGTGCTGACGGTCTGGCTTCCGACCACGCAGTAGACCATGTGATCGTTGGCCTCCCACCGGTCGCGCGTCGGGTACGTCACGAACACGGTCATGTTCTGCACCTTCGACGGCTTGGCGTACGCGTTGAGCCGCGCGGAGCAGTTTCCGAGCTTGTCCTTCAACGCCGCCTCGCCCGGGTACGCGTTCCCGCTGATCGGGATGATCTCGAAGACCTCGCCTCGATGCGGCTGCTTGCACGGCACGACGGTCGCCATGGGGTCCGATGTCGCCGCTTCGATCCGCGACACACACCACCCGATGCCGAGGGTGGGCGGCGGCTCGTCGAGCGGCTGGTTGGGGAGATCGCCCGGGTCGAACGTGCTCTCCCGGTCGGGTTCCGGGGTCAGGCTGATTATCGACATCACGGCGGCGGTACCGCAGAGCACCACGGTGAGGAAGAGCCCCACCACCGACCAGATGATCTTCGCTGTGGTCCAGAACGGTTTGCGCTGCTGCGGCGGCTGGCCGTAGACCGGCGGCTGGCCGTAGACCGGCGGTTGACCGTAAACCGGCGGTTGACCGTACGGAGGTTGCTGCCCATAAGGAGCCGGCTGCCCATAGGGGGTCGGCTGCCCGTACGGCCCCGGCTGCTGCGCGTACGGCGAAGGCTGGCCGGACGTGGGCTGGTAGCCGGACGGCGGCGCGAAGAGCGGCGGCGCGGGCGATCCGGACGGCGGCTGCGTTCCGTCAGGCGGCTGCGGGTAGGCCATGGTCGCGGACGGTAGCACCTTCGCGGCCCGGCGACGACCCGCCCCGGGCAATCCTCGCTCGGCAGCACCGCGTCCCAGCCGGCCGCGTCGCGTCAGGAGTGCTCCACCCTCCCTGGTTCCATCCGCGTCGTCCCCTCAGCCGTGACGATCCATGTCTGCGTGACGCAGCCGCCGTTGTCGAGCACCCCGAGGACCAGCCCGGCGCTCGACAACGCTTCGATGCGGGTGGCGTCGCACGAAGCGCCTCGGCCGAAGCTGTGCATCATCCCGGCCGGGATGTCGTCGGCCAGTTCGCCGGACGGTTCGACGATCCGGATCCGGATGGTCTCCGGCCGGTCGTTGCGGATGTACAGGCTCGGCTCCTTGTCCTCGGGTTCGAGGAACGGCATGCCGTTGTCGCGTACCCACAGCCCGCCGCTGCAGCAGCACACGACGAGCAGCGCGGTGACCACCGCCAGGATCAGGGGCCACCGTCGCCGCCGTCGTTCAGGCATGCCGGTCGCTCGTCATAGGCTGCTTCCATCCACGGCCAGGATGCCGGTCGAGGGCGTACCGAGCGCCAGGCCCTCGGGCGTCTCGGGTTTGCCGATCGAATATACCTGTGCACCCACCGCGTTCACGGCTGCCACCGCGTCGGCTTCGCTGGGCGCCACGCCGTAGTAGAGCGTGAACCACTTCATCTCGCCCGAACCGAGGCTGCCGAGGTTCAGCTCGAATATCGCGCCGCAGACGTCCACGTCGTTCTCCTCGAACGCGACGCCGAGGTAGGACGAGGAGGGCAGTGGTGAGGCGCAGCCGCCGTCGAGATTCGCCGCCACGAGATAGCCGATGTCCCCGCCGCGGTTGCGCATCGAGTTGTACGACATGTGGCTCTCGTCGACATCCCAGTCCACGACCCGCCGGTAGTGGACTTTCTGCGTCGGCGCACCGAAGTTGGTGACCGCGACCGTAATCTTGAACAGATACTTGCTCGCCGGTACGCAGCTGGGCGGCGCCTGCGGCGGACACGAGTAGGTGCTCAGTGCGGGCTCCACTCGGTGCGTGACTTGCAGGTTCCCGGTAGCGGTGACGGTCGACATCAGGGCGTTGGCTCCGGCCACCTTCTCGAACCCGTCGAGCGTCAGGCCCAAGGCCCCGTCGGTGCTGGCCGCCGAGCCGCCGGTGGCCGTGGAGCTGTTCACACCCCACCCGTCGCCCATGAACTCGTCGACCCACTCCGAGGCGGGCTGGCCGTGCAGGCGTACGCCCACCCCACCGTGGCTGGGCATGGTGCCGAACTCCGTCACCCCGATGTCGACGAAGCCGTTGGTAAGAACCAGGCCCTTTACGGCGTACGCGATGGTGTAGGTGACATCGGACCACGTGCCCCAGCTGCCCGCCTCTTCGGTGTTGACCAGCGTGACGTACGCCCGCGGGCAGGCATTGGTCAGTGTGACGCTCAGGCCGGCGTTGACCGGCTCGCTGTCGCCGCACTCGTACGCCGGCTCCCCGTTGGCGTTGAGCTTGACCAGGCTGGCCCGCGTGTCGGCGTCTTCGGCGTCGAACGTCACCGCCACGTCGGCGTCGAACCCGGTGGGGTTGACGATCTCGGCGTAGCGCGCACCGGTCTGCTGCACGTCGACGGTCTTCGTCACCGATCCGGTCGTGGCGGGCCCGATCGTGACCGTGTCGTGCGGCGGCCGGTTGTCCGGGAAGTCCAGATCGGACTGCCACTTTGGAGCATCCGGGTCGTGGAAGCCCACCCCGCCGGTGTTGGCGTCGACGACGTACGCCCACTCGCGGAAGCGCTGGATCTCCTCGGCGAAGTTGCCGTTGACCCGCTGGGTCTGCATGACCTCCTTGATGACCTCACCGGGCCGGGGCGGGAACCAGCCGGTCAGCCGCTCCCACGTCTGGCGTACGGCGTTGATGCCGATCCGGTCTTCCATGTACTCGGCCACGATGAAGGCGCCGTACTCGGGCCCGCCGCCACGCAGTACCGAATTGCCTTCGTCGAACCGCTCCTGGGATTGCCGGAGGAAGTCGTCGAGCGATTGGTAGTAGCGGCTGTCCTGGCCGGGTTCCCCGGCGAGGAGGCCGGCCTGGTGGGATGCCCAGTTCGCGGTCGCCTCCATCCACCAGTTCATCCAGTAATCGCCGGCGTAGCTGCCGTGCATGTACTCGTACTGGACGAAATGGAACAGCTCGTGCCGGCCCAGATGCTTGATGTCGCTGTAGTCGTTGTCGACGAACATCGTCCCATCGCCGCACGTGCACGGGCCGAGCGCCGGCAGCGACAGCCCCGATCCGAGCGGCAGCGGTACGACGAGCACATCGACGTGGTCGGGCACCTTGTAGCCGAGGTTGTCGTGGAACTTCGTGCGGGACAGCTCCAGGCTGTTCTTCAGGTTCTCGATGTAGTCCGGCCGGACGTTGCCGGCCGACGTGGTGGTGTCGATCTCGCTTTCGATGTAGTAGATCGTGAAGTGATCTGTCCACACTCGACACGAGAACGCGCGGCTGCTGATACGGGTCCAGAAACCACAGTCGGGATTGGAGTTGAGCGACGCCCGTGCGGATCGCCCGCCGGGCGGGTCGATCGGAGTCGGCGTAAGCCACTGCATGATCTCGTCGCGGGTGGCCGCCGGGAGTGAGTCGAACAGCTTGATGATCGATGCCCGCGCCCCGTCGACATCGCCGATGGGTGACGCCCCGGCGGTGTAACGCGCTGGAATCGCGGCCGGATCGGTCAGCCCGAACAGGCTCATGCGCACGTAATCGACGACCCCGATCGTCCCGGCTTGGTAGTCGAAAGCCAGGCGCTGCAAGACGGTCGTCGCGTTTACCACGGTCACCGGAAGCGGATCGGTGACCACAGTGGACCCATCCACCGCTTGCAGTTCGTAGGAGCCGTCGGCATCCGCGGTCGTGTCCCAGGTCAGGCCGCAGCTGCCCGCGTTCTCCGGGGCCACGCCGATCGCCTGCCAGGCTCCGGTGCCCAGCCGGGCCTGCACGGTCAGCGATCCACTGCAGGACAACGTGATCGGCACCGATCCCCAGACGCCGCGGCCCGCTGTGGGCGCGGTGAACCCGACCGACGCGGGCGCCACCACGACCTGGAAGTGGGCGGTTGCGCCGGGCGTACCGGCCGCGTCGACACCGCGTACGTGCAGCCACCAGGTGCCCGCGGCCAGCTGCGCGCTGAACCGCGTCTCACCGCTGGCCGCCGTCGCCGCCGGCACCGTCGCCGGGCTCTGGTCCAGCACCGTCGCCCAGGCCAGCGCGTCCACGTCACCCTGCCACTCGGCCACGAAATCCCGATAGGGGTACGCCGTACCCGGAACCGGGTGCGTCACGCTGGTGATGCCCGGAGCGGACGGCGCCATGTCGGCCAGCACCTCCCGATGCACCACGCCGCTCCGGTTTCCGGCCGCGTCGACGGCGACGACGTGGAGATACCAGTGCCCTTCGCCCGGCAGCGTAGTCGTCAGCGAAGCACCGGAGGCCGGCGCGCCCCAGACGTTGTCGTCAGGACCATGCGTCACCGCGTACGCGTACTGGACGCCGGACAGGTCCGGATCAGTGGACAGCGTCGCGGTGAGGGTCAGCGACGCCACCGGCACCTGCGGATCGGGGTGTGATGTAACGGTGACACCGGTGAGGACGGGTGCCGTACCGTCGATCCGGATCACCTGATGGCCGGCCGGCCCGGCGAACCCGCCGTTGGTGACCGCCCGGACGTGAAGGTAGTGCACACCGTCGGGCAGAGTGCCCTGCCACTCGGCGTCGGGCTGGGTTGCGGTGGTGCCCGGGTCAGTGCCGGGGCTGGCGTCGACGACGACGGCGTACCCGTCCGGATACACGGTTCCCTCGACATCCCAGTACGCCAGCACGTTCCCGTCGGCGCGCCAGGCACCGGGATCGTCCATGCCGTCGATGCCGATCACCGGCTGGCCCAGGCCGTTCGTCAGCTCCAGCTCCCACGTTCCGGCCACGATGTCCTCGCTGGACACGGTGGCCGTGTAGGTGCCCGCGCCCGCGTCGGCCGTGCAGCCGACCCCCCAGTTGAGGTAGCCGGTGTCATGGCAGAGAACCGCGCCGCCCGGGGCCCGGATCACTACGTCCAGCGGGCCCGGCCCGGACGAGACGTTCACCTCGAACGGTTCAGCGGCCTCGGCGGCGAAGCTGATGACGGCCTCGGCACCGGGTACGGTCAACTCGACCGGGAACCGCCCGCCACCGATCTCACCGGCGACTGTTACGGGCGGCGGCACCAGGTAGACGTGCACCGTGACGGACCCGATGCTCGCATCCGCCGGATCGATGGTGACCGTGTAGGTTCCGGTGGCCGGCATCGCAGTCGCGGGCAGCAACTCGGTGTCGCCCGTCCACACGAAGTCCTCGGCTAGAACGGTTCCGGTCGGCCCGCGCAGGGTCAGCTCGGCGTACCACTCCTCGGTGCCGTTCAGGAACTCGGCGCCCGCGAACCCCACGCTCACCACCTGGCCGGCCGTGGCGGTGAAGGCCGCGGTGGCCACCTGTCCGGGTACGGTCGTGCTCACCTGAACCGGCGGCCCACCCGCAGTGGCCGGCACTGGTGCGGGCGGCGCGGCATCATAGATCCGCAGCCGGATGCTGCTTGTGCCGACGGTGAAGGGGTTGACGGTGATCGTGTAGGTTCCGCTCGCCGTCAGATCGACCGGCCCGATCGTCGCCTGATCGCCCGCGGATTCGACGTACGCGTTCGACGCCATCGTGGTACCGGCCGGGTTGCGCAGGGTCAGCGCCGTGAGGTCGTCCTGCACCGCCAGCGCGTCCAGCACGATGTACGCCTTGGTGCCGGCCGTACCGGCGAAGCTGACGACCGCGTTTTGACCCGGTGCGGTGGTAGTCACCGTCACGGCGGGACCGCCGAATGCCGCCGTGGCCGACACATCCGCCGGCACGTCGAACAGCTGCACGTCGACGCCGCCGACGCCGCTGGTGGCCGGGTCGACGATGATGGTGTACGCCCCCGTGGCGACCAAGGTGAGCGGCTCGATGAAGCTGTTGGTGCCCATCGACGTCCGCGCCTTCAGATCGGTGCCGTCCGGATTCTTGATGGTGGCGTAGACGCTGACGGCTCCCGCGCTGAAGTTCACTGCGAGCCGGTGCCCGGCCGTTCCCGAGAACGTGACCGTGGCGTTCTGTCCGGGCACGGTGTTCGCGACCCGCACCGCCGGACCACCGACGCTGGCCGTGTACGCCGCATCCGCCGGGACGATCCACGCCTGGACGGTCATCGTACCCAGCGCATAACTGTTGGGGTCCAGCAGAACCGTGTAGGTGCCCGTGCTGGCGAGCGTCAGCGGCTCGGCGAAGTCGCCCGATCCAATGGACCACCGAGCTTTCAAGACACTACCGTCCGGATTGGACACCGTACCGTAGACGCTGCCCGAGCCGTTGGAGAACCGCAGGCTCACCCGCTGCCCCGCCGTACCCGCGAACGTGACCACGGCATTCTGCCCCGGCACCGTCGTCGCGACCGATACGGTGGTGCCGTCCAGGCTCAGCGCTGCCGTGGAATCCGCCGGCACGGCCCAGCCCTGAACGTCCATCGCACCGAGCGCGGAAGTGTTGGGATCCAGCAGGATCGTGTAGGTGCCGGTGGCCGGCAGGGTCAGCGGGTCGACGAAGTCGCTCGATCCGATGGACCACCGAGCTTTCACGACACTACCGTCCGGATTGGACACCGTACCGTAGACGCTGCCCGAGCCGTTGGAGAACCGCAGGCTCACCCGCTGCCCCGCGGTACCCGCGAACGTGACCACGGCATTCTGCCCCGGCACCGTCGTCGCGACCGATACGGTGGTGCCGTCCAGGCTCAGCGCTGCCGTGGAATCCGCCGGCACGCTGATCGCCTCGACCTGCACGGATCCGGTCAGCGAACCGGCCGGATCGAGCAGCACCGTATAGGTGCCGTCGGCGGGGAGCAGCCGGGCATCGATGAACAGCCCGCCGCTGCCGACGCCGTTCGCGCTGACCAGCACGGTGCCGTCCGGCTTGAGCAGGGACGCCGACAGGCTGCTGCTCGACGAGCCGTAGGTGCTGCCGAAGACGCGTACCGCCACCCGTTGTCCGGCGACGGCCGGGAAGGTGACCGTCGCATTCTGACCGGGCGTCGTGGTGGTCGCGGTGACCGGTCCGCCACCGATCGTCGCCGGTACGGTGACGTCGGCGACGTCGTACGCCCGCACCGTTGCCTGCCCGACGAGCGCGGTGGCCGGGTCGAGCACGACGGTGTGCTCGCCGGTCGCGGTCACGGTGATCGGTCCCAGGAGGACACCGCTGCTGCCGACACCGGTTCCGGAGATGAGCGTCGTGCCGTCCGGCTTGAGAACCGACACACTCAGGCTGCTGCTCGACGAGCCGTAGGTGCTGCCCGCGATCTGCACCGAGATCCGCTGGCCGGCGGTCGCGCTGAAGGTCACCCGAGCGTTCTGCCCGGGAACCGTTGTCTGGGCGGCAACCGCGGGCGCACCGATCGCCGTCGCGATGACGGGGTCGGCCGCAACGTCGTAGAGCTGAGCGGTCAGCGAGCCGACCCGGGCGCCGGCCGGATCCATCAGGATCGTGTACGCACCCGTCACCGGCAGCGTCCGGGTGTCGATCCAGCACGACGAGCCGCAGCTGGTCGCGTTCACCAGCGCCGTGCCGTCGGGCTTGCGTACCGTGACGGTCGCATTCGAGCTGGAGCCGAACGTACCGGCCGTGAACGAGAACGAGACCCGCTGGCTGGCCGTACCCGAAAAGGTGAAAACGCCGTTCTGGCCGGGAACCGTCGTGGCCAGGGTGACCGCGGTGTCGCCCGGTACCACCGCGGCGGTCGCATCGGCCGGCACGGCGGACAGCTGAACGGTCAGGGAGCCCACGAGCGTGCCGGTGGGGTCCAGGTAGATCGTGTAGGTGCCGTCGGCCGGCAGCGTCCGGGTGTCGAAGACGCACGAGGAGCCGCAGTTCGCCGCGCTCACCAGCGCTGTGCCGTCGGGCTTGCGGACCGCGACGGTCGCGTTCGAACTCGATCCGAAGGTTCCGGCGGTGAAGTCGAAGAAGACCCGCTGCCCGGTGACGCCGGTGAAGGTCGCGGCGGCGTTCTGGCCGGGTGCGGTCGTCGTCATCGTGACCGGCGCCCCGCCCGCGGTCACGGATGCGGTGGCGTCGGCGGGCACCTCGTACAGCTGGACGGCGAGCGAACCGATCGAGAAGGACTGGGGGTCGACCAGGACCGTGTAGGTGCCCGTCACGGCCAGCGTGGTGGTGTCGAAGCTGCACGACGATCCGCAGTTGACCGGAGCCAGCAGCGTGGTGCCGTCGGGGCGGCGTACGGACGCCTTCGCGTTGCTGGAGGAGCCGAAGGTGCCGCCGCTGAATCCGAAGTAGACCCGCTGCCCGGCGGTGCCGGGGAAGCTGACGATCGCGTTCTGCCCCGGCGTCGCGACCGAGACCGTGACCGCGCCGCCGCCGGGGGCCGCCGCCGCGGTCACGTCGCCGGCGATGTCGTAGACGGTGACCTGCACCTGTCCCGTGACCGTCCCTTGTGGATCGACGAGCACCTGGTACGCCCCGTCGGCGGTCAGCGGCGCCGGTTCCAGGAAGACGCCGCTGTTGCCGAACCCGGTGGGGCTGATGAGCGCGGTGCCGTCCGGCCGGTACACGGCGACCCGCGCGTTGGACGACGACGAGCCGAATGTGCCGGAAGCCAACCGGACCGCGAAGCGGTGCCCGCTGACACCGGCGACGGTCAGCAGCGCCACCTTGGTGGCCGTACTCACCACGGCGGTGGCGCTGACGCCGGCGGTAAGGCGTTGCGTGGACTCGACGTCGGCGACGGTGAAGGGTGCCGGCGGGATGTACACATCGAACGCTGACGTGGCCGACCCGGCCGGGCTCTGTACGCTCACCGCGCCGGACGTCGCCCCGGTCGCGACGGTGACGCTCAGGCTGGTGCCGGTGGCCGCCGAGACGGCCAGCGCGGTTCCGTTGAGCCGCACCGTGTTCTCGGCCGGGACCGCGGAGAAGCCGTGACCGGTGATGGTCAGCGCGGTCCCGGACGCCGCCACATTGGGCGTCACGGTGTCGATGGCGACGGGATCGTCGGCGAGGGCCACGCCCGGTACGCCCAATCCCGCGATCGTCGCGATCAGCGTGGTGCCTACGAGTACTCGCATCCGTTCAGCGGCGCGTACCATGACGCCCTCCCCGTTAGCGCGTCCATCCCCATGGGAAACGGCCGAACGTTAGTGCATCGATGCGAGCCGCGTCAATGGTCCTCCCGCCAGCTGGCCACCGTCGCTAGTGGACGACGTTCCGGCAAAGCTACTCGTATCGGACCGCGTCGTGTCGCGTCGCGACGTTGAGCAGCGGCAACGCGAGCGCGGAGAAGACCACGGCCGCGAGTACACCGCCCCCGATGAAGGCAAACACCTGCGGCTCTGGCCACTGCCACTGCGCATCGCCTTGCACCACCGGCACGTACGCAAGGGTCAGGCCCAGCAGCATGCCCACCGCGGAGGTGAACACCATCGTGGCGGCGGTTTCGAGGAACACCACCGTCTGGAGTTCACCGAGCCGAACCCCGGATGCGCGCAGCAATGCGAACGGGCGCCGCCGTTCCAGGATCCCGCCGACCATCCCGACGACGAGCCCGAACGCCCCGACGAGGAGCACGAACAGGCCGGCGATGCTGACCAGGCGGCCGAAGTTGAGGACATCCGCCTCAACGGTCTGGCGAGAACGGTCGCGGACGCTGTTGATGATCGCGTTCGGTACGAGGTTCGCGGCCAGGGTGCGTACGCGGTTCTCGGCGGCCAGCGTCCCGTCGGTGGGAATGTAGATGTCGACGATCGGCTGGGCATCCGCGCCCGGACCCGGCTCGGCGTAGCGGGACTCCTCCCCCGGAGCGAAGGGGCAGGACACATAGATGACCTGTGTGAGGTCCTGGCACCGTGCGACCGCCGGTCGCTGGGGATCAGCGTGGATTGCCACGGCTCCTCCGATTAGGAGAGGTGCGACGCGCTCCGCCGGTACGCCGCCGGTGTAGACCAGGACGACGCCCGGCCGCGCGTTCCATTCGGACCGTTCGGGTTCGGGCAACTGGCCGGCGGTGCTACCGATATACGTCACGGCGGTCGCCGCGAGGACGACGCCGGCCACCGCGCGGAAAGTGGCGCGCGGGTCGGCGGCGATGCGGCGCGCCGCAAGCAGACCTGGCAGCCGGCGGCTCATGTGGACGACGCCTCGGCCGGCGACCATGCACAGCCACGGCCCGATGAGCACGAGCCCGAGGATCGTCACCACGGTCAGCAGCGCGAACACCTGATCCGCCACGTCGGCCAGCCGGTCCCGGAAGGGCTTGAGCGCGAGCTGGCCACCGATGCCGCCTCCGATCAGCAGCAGCGGCCAGGCCGAGGGGGACGGTCGCCGGCCGAGCCGGCTGACGCTGAGCGGACTGGCTTGGACGGTCCGCAGCAGCACGATCGTCACGAGCACGACGAGGATGGGCGTACCGATCAGGATGAGGGCGAGCAGTTCGGGTTGCACCGCGACGTCGTCGAGGAAGAAGTGCCCGCCTTGGAAGACGACGGTCGCCGCGAGTATCCGCCGCCCTATCTCGTACAGTATCCAGGCCAGCAGGGCACCGGCGGCGGCCGCGATCCCGGTGTCGGCCGCGGCCACGATCGCGGTCTGTACGCGCGTCGCCCCGGCCAGGCGGATCGAGGCGAGGCGCCGTTCCCGTTGCGCGGTGGCCACCCGGGTCACCATGACGATGAGGATCACGACCGGTATGAGCACCAGCTCGGTGGCCATCGCGAGAGCTATCTGCACGGCCGTGATGATCATGTACCCCGTCGGCCGGAAGCCGCGGAAGGACCGGACCTCCTGCACCGATCGGACGTCGCGCAGCTGGTCCGGCGTACGCCCGACGATGGCGACCAGATCGTTGTCGTGGGCCAGACCGGCATCTCCGATGGTCATGGTGACCCGGCCGGGGAAGCGGTCGTCGAGCTGATCGTCCGGTGTGGACTCCAGCAGCCGGCGCATCGCCGGTGAAGCAGCGACCTCACCCGGTCCGGGCAGGCGATCCAATCCGGGCGGCACCGGCGGATCGGCACCCAGCGCGGCGGCGTACGCCCGCAGCATCGGCCGGCCGTCGTAGTAGTCGCTGACGGCCAGGAACAGTGCCCCGTCGGCCGATTCCGCGGCCGGCACCGGCCAGCTTTCGACACCGCCGTATCCGTTGGCGTACGCGACGGCGTATGCGGCGTCCTGCCAGGTGACCCGGTCGGCGCGGCTGCGCAGCGCCGCCTGAGCGGTGAAGGCGAGCAGTAGCATCGACACCCCGACCGCGACGCCGACTGCGGCGAAACCTATGCGCAGCAGCGATTCTCGGCCACCGGCGACGGCCAGCCGCAGCCCGAGCCCGATGCTGCGGATCGTGCCCAGGCCCGGCCGCGGTGTCACGGCGCACCGACCGACACGGCGTCGACGCCGTCGCGGACGAACACGGTCCGGTCGGCGTACGCCGCGACGCGCGCCTCATGAGTCACCATCAGTACGCTGCTGCCCTGCTCCCGGGCGGCGTCGACGAGCAGCTCCATGACCTGGTCGGCGGCGGCCGAGTCGAGCGACCCGGTGGGCTCGTCGGCGAAGACGATCTTCGGCCGGCTGATCAGCGCCCGCGCCAGCGCCACTCGCTGGCCTTCGCCGCCGGACAGCTCGCCGGGCAGCCGGGTGCCGACGCCGTCCAGACCGAGCCGCGGCAGCCAGCCGGCCGCATTCGCGAGGGCGGCCTTGCGGCGCCATCCGGCCAGCAGCAGCGGCAGTGCGACGTTCTCCAGCGCCGGCAGCTCCGGCACCAGCTGCCCGAACTGGAACACGAAGCCGAACGCCGTACGCCGCAACTGGACCCGTTCCCGATCGGGCCGGTCGTCGATGCGCCGGCCGGCGAAGTGCACCTCGCCGAAGTCGGGGGTCAGGATGCCGGCCAGGCAGTGCAGCAGGGTGGACTTGCCCGAGCCGCTCGGCCCCATCACCGCCACGATCTCGCCCTCGCCGACGGTGAGGCTGGCACCCCGCAGCGCCGGTGTCACGCCGAAGTTCTTGTGCAGGTCACGGCCGGTCAGGATCGGAGTCATCGCGCACCTCCTCGGCGAGCATCGCCAGGCGCGACACGGCGTGGTCGATCCAGCGCAGGTCCGCCTCGATGTGGAACAGCTGGAAGTCGATCAGGAGCGAGTCGTGGGTGGTGGTGGCGTTGCGGCGGGCCACGGTCAGGGCCTGCATGGCGCCCAGGTGCTTGAGCCGCTGCCGGTCGAGGAACTGGTCGGCCGGCCGCCCGGACAGCAGCGCGAGCACGACCTTGGTGAACAGGATGGTCTGCAGCTGCGGCTGGGGCTCCTCGGCCTCGGCGAGCCAGGTTTCCAAATCGGTCACCCCCTCCGGCGTGATCGAGTACCGCTTGCGATCCGGGCCGGCGCCCGCTTCGACGCCGGCCACCTCGACCCGGCCCTCGCGTTCCAGCTGCGCCAGGGTGCGATAAACCTGGCCGAACCGGATCGGCTTGGCGGCGCCGAACCGCCGGTCGTAGGAGAGTTTCAGGTCGTAGCCGTGGCGGGCCGACTCCTCCAGCAGTCCGAGGAGCGCATAAGAGACCGTCATGGCGTCCGACTATACCCAATGGGTATACCAAATGTAAATAGCCACGCCGGCGACGCGTGGCGGCCACTTTGGCCACGTCGCAGAACCGAAGATATAGCAGCGATCCAAGGGCGGGCCGATAGTCGGACATCTCGCTCGTCGTGGTGCCACTATTCTCGGCGAGAATATCAGACTTGGTTTCCTCACAACTTGAGTACGGGCTTGCGGATCAACTCGCCAAGCGACCGGCCACGGACCATGCTCGACGCTGAGAGTTCCATCGGGACATGTCCACTCATGAAGGGGATGCCATGCGTACTTCGCTTCGCCTGCTGGTCACCGCGGCCGCTCTGATCGCCGTGGCCTTGCCGAACGTGGCGGGCTGCAGCAGGGATCCGGGCCCGCCGGCGGCCGACCCGGCGGCCTGCCCCGACGGCCGGATCCGGTTCGGCGTCGAGCCCTACGAGACGGCGCCCGATCTGCTGCCGGCGTTCCAAGCCATCGCCAAGCAGCTGGAGGACCGGCTCGGCTGCAAGGTCGATCTGACGATCACGACCACCTACAACGCCGAGATCGAGGCGATGCGGGCGGGCAAGCTGGAGGTCGGCCAGTTCGGCGCGCAGGGCTACATCTTCGCCCGGGAGCTGGCCAAGGCCAAGGTCGTCGCCACGTACGCCGACGAGACGGGCAAGCCGGCGACGTACTTCGCGAGCATCGTGACCCACGTCAAATCCGGTCTGACCGGCGATCTGCACGCCTGCAAGGGCAAGCAGATGGCGTACTCGGAAGCCTCGTCCACCTCCGGTTACCTGTATCCGGCGTACGCCTTCAAAGCCGCCGGCATCGACCCGAAGAGCGACGTGAAGGCGGTGTTCACCGGCGGGCACACGCAGGCGTACGAGGCGGTGCGGGCGAACAAGGTCGAGTGCGCCGAACTCAACAGCGAGCGCATCGACGCCGCCCGCGATGCCGGGCAGTACAACGAGGCGGACTTCATCACGTTGTGGAAGTCGCCGCCCATCTACAGCGACCTGATCGCGGTCCGCGGCGACCTGACGCCCGAGCTGCAGAAGAAGATCACCGACGCGTTCCTGGGCCTGGACTTCAGCAAGCTCGACGCCAAGGCGCAGGACGTCATGCTGGGCAAGTCGCTGGTGCCCGCGGAAGACGGCAACTACCAGGTCGTGGCCGATCTGATCAAGACGATGGGCATCGACGTCAAGAGCCTCGACCAGTGAGCGTCGAGATCGATCGCCGGCCGGCCGGGGTTCCCGTACCACCCCGGCCGGTCCTGGCCCTGCGCGGGCTGTCGAAGACCTACCCCGACGGCACCGTCGGGCTGCACCGCGCCGATCTCGACGTGCGGGCCGGCGAGATGGTCGCCATTCTCGGCCCGAACGGCTGCGGCAAATCCACGCTTCTGCGGTCGGCGATCCGGCTCATCGAGCCCACCGCCGGCACCGTCACGATCGGTGGCCGGGACATGGCCACGGCTCGCGGCGGGTCCCTGCGCTCGGCCCGCCGCCAGGTCGGTCTCGTCTTGCAAGCCCCCAGCCTGGTACGCCGGCGCAGCGTCCTGGCCAATGTGGCGACCGGTGCACTCGGGCGCCATCGGGGCCTGTCCAGCCGGATCGGGCTGGCTCCGCGGGGCGAATTCCCGTTCGCGGCTCAGTGCCTGGATCGGGTCGGGCTGCTGGATCTGGCCTGGCGCCGGGCCGATCAGCTGTCGGGCGGCCAGGCCCAGCGGGCCGCCATCGCCCGTGCGCTGTGCCAGCGGCCGCTGATCCTGTTCGCCGATGAACCGGTCGCCTCGCTCGATCCGGAGGCGGCCGAAGAAGTCATGACCACGCTGCGCGGCCTGGTCGACACCGAGAGCCTCGCCGTCCTCATCGTGCTGCACCAGCCGGACCTCGGCCGCCGCTACGCCGACCGCCTCGTAGGCATGCGCGACGGGGAGTTCGTCTTCGACCGGCGCGCCCCCGACGTCCAGCCAGGCGAGATCGAGGTGCTTTATGCGCGTACCCCTGGAACAGTGCCATGACCGTGACCGTTCCGCCGCGCCCGCGCCGCGTGGGTCTGATCGCGAGCCGAGCGCTGGGCACCGCGGCCTTCGTGACCGTTCTGGCACTAGCTCTGTCCTTTATGGATATTCGGCCCGAGCAGCTGTCCGATGCGTGGTGGGGGATCGCCGATGTGCTGGACCGGTCGACGCCGCCCGCGACCGACCTCGACTGGCCGGTGGTCGCGCGCCGGGTCGGCGAGACGCTGGCGATCGCGTTCGTGGGCACCTGCGCCGCCATGGTTTTCGCGCTGCCGCTGGCCGTGCTGGCCGCCCGGACCGTCACGCCGCATCCGATCGCCTACGCCGCGGCCCGCGTCGTCATCGCCATCACCCGCTCGATTCCGGGCATCGTCTGGGCGCTGCTCTTCGTCGCCGCGGTCGGCCTGGGGCCCTTCGCCGGTGTCCTGGCCGTCGGCGTGCACTCGATCGGCATGCTCGGCCGGCTGATCGCCGAGGCGATCGAGGACGCCGATCCGATCACCGCCCAGGCGCTGACCGCCACCGGGGCGACCCGGGCCCAGATCGTCACCCAGGCCGTGCTGCCTGGTGTCGCGCCGACCGTCCTCGGCGTCAGCCTGTACCGCCTGGACGAGAACGTCCGGGACTCGATCATCCTCGGCGTCGTCGGTGCGGGCGGTCTCGGTTTCGAGATCTACACGGCGCTGAACCTGTTCCAATACAAGATCGCGGCCACGCTGCTGCTCATCACCTTGGCCCTGGTGCTGGGGGTCGAGCGGGTCTCGGCGCTGATCCGCCGCCGGCTCGGCTGACGATCATCGATAGAATCTCGTACCACGGAGCGAAGGGAGCGATCGATGGACCAGACCACCGCGGAGCAGGCGCTGCGCCGCCTCGACGCCTTCGTCGGCGAGTGGGCCCTCGAAGGGAGGTGGCCCGACGGCGAGGCGTGGCCGGGCGGCGGAACGGTGATCTTCGAGTGGCACGACTCGGGGGCGTACCTGCTGGAGCGGGGGACGGTCGACCATCCCGACGCGCCCGACACCTTCTCCGTCATCGGCTGCGATGCCGCCAACGGGACGTATTACCAGCTGTACTCCGATGAACGCGGCGTATGCCGGGTCTATCAGATGAGCGTCGACGACGGCGTGTGGCGGCTGTGGCGGGAGGGTGAGCCGGCGGCCCAGCGCTTCACCGGGACCTTCAGCGAGGACGGGAACACGATCACCGGACGCTGGGAGATCGCCGAGGACGGCGCCACCTACGCCGCCGACTTCGACCTCACCCTCCGCCGCACCGGATAGCTTCTGCGATCGGACGATGGCCTGTCAGCAGAAGGTGATGGCCACGGCCGGACTGCTCGCTGTCCCGTGCGAGTTCTGGATCAGGAAACCGCTGCGGTGGTACACGTACGACCAGGCTTCGACGTCGACGGCGTACGTGCCGACGGCGCAGTTCGGGGATTGGTAGACGGTGAGGCTCAGCAGCTTGTTGCCGGCTCGCCGGTTGGCCTGATGATCGGTGCTGCTGATCAGCGCTCCGTCGCGGTACGTGTTGATGTGCATCTTGATGATTTCGACCGAT
>Ga0114129_10004194_pt1 | contig 20364 bp, 8 predicted proteins | sample RhiMetdeltSRZDD1_FD_80071 | JGI IMG/M metagenome (GOLD analysis project Ga0114129, IMG submission 80071) | Populus rhizosphere microbial communities from Tennessee, USA - Rhizosphere MetaG P. deltoides SRZDD1 (version 2) (version 2) | ecosystem: Host-associated > Plants > Roots > Rhizosphere >... | reverse complement strand
GCTTACAGAGCGCAATCGAAGCCGGGGTTTGAAAGTGACCGATGGCGCTTGATGCTCTACGATCGCAAGACCGGCCAGAGCCATCCGCTGACGGACCACTTCGATGCGTCGGTTGAAAGCTTCGCGTTCTCGCCGAATGGCGAGAAGATCTACTTTTTGGCGCTCGATCGGGGCCGCCAGCCGATTTATGAATTGTCGCTGGGCGGGGGCTCGATTAAGAAGCTTGTCAACGATGGCTTCAACGACGATGCGCAAGTCAGCGGTGATGGTAAAACTCTGGTTTTCACGCGCCAAAGCCTCGCGCGGCCGATCGACGTTTTTAAAGCCACCACTAGTGGCGCGGTCGTTACCCAACTGACAAAGACGAACGACGCGTTTCTCTCGGACTTCAACCTGAAGCCTGCGGAAGAAGTTTCATGGGAAGGAGCCGCCGGCGCGAGGGTCTACGGATTCATCACCAAGCCGGCAAACTTCATCGCAACCAAAAAGTGGCCGCTCATCGTCTTGATTCACGGAGGGCCGCAGGGCGCGTGGAATGATTCCTGGAGCTATCGTTGGAACCCGCAGCTTTTCGCGGCGGCGGGCTACGTGGTGTTCACCCCAAACCCGCGTGGGTCGACTGGCTACGGGCAGAAGTTCGTCGATGAGATTTCCGGTGACTGGGGCGGCAAGGTCTACACCGACATGGTGAACGGAGTCGCGTACGTTGCTTCGATGCCGTACGTCGATCGCGAGCGCATCGGCGCAGCGGGCGGAAGCTACGGCGGATACATGGTGAACTGGATCGAAGGCCACAACAACGATGCACGCGTCAAGTTCAGCGCTCTGGTGTCGCACGCAGGCGTCTACAATCTGACGAGCATGTACGGCGCTACTGAAGAGCTGTGGTTTCCCGAGTGGGAGTTCAAAGGCATGCCCTGGACTAATCCCGAGATGTATGCGCGGTGGTCTCCGCACATGTTTGTCAGAGAATTCAAGACCCCGATGCTGGTCATTCACGGCGAGCTGGATTATCGCGTGCCGGTGGGCGAAGGATTGCAATTGTTCACGGCGCTCCAGCGGCAGGGTGTTGAGTCGAAACTATTGCTCTACCCTGATGAGGGCCACTGGGTCTTGAAGCCGCAGAATTCTCAGCTTTGGTACAACACCGTGCTCGGCTGGTTCGATACTTATCTCAAGCCGAAATCCCAATCCTGATTCCGACACTGTACGAAGAGAGGTTGAGGGCCATCCGCGCTGCTAGAGAATGAGGATATCTCTTACTTACGTTTCACAGCTTTGATTGCGGGGATGCGGCTAAAGAAAAAATTGGAGGTCGCCACTGTGCCCGAGCGGCGACCTCTCCCCAAGTTCAGAACAGAATGGTAGAGATTCTAAGGATGTGCGCCTGTAGAATAAGCAATCGCGATACCGCGAACCACTCGATCAGTCAACTCATAGCTCAGCAAGCCCTTAGTTCCCCTAACCGCAACTGAAGACACGCTCTCCTTTCCATGTTTCTGGAAGCATCTCCGAAAAATTGGAAATGCATTCCAATCCGGGCTGCCGATCGCTCACGACCTTCCCACGCCTACTCTCGTTCCACAGACGACGAAGCTGGGAAAGACAATCACGTGGCAATCTCCCGACGTCGGAATGCGCTTCGCCCGAGCCAAGGATTCCCCGACTGAAGCGGAACAGACTGGCAGTGTAGAACACCCGACCTTTATTCATTGCTTTAACCTCTCGAGCAACTGGCGAGCGCGCGGTGCCTTTTCTGCGTTCGGCATCCTTTCAAGATAAGCCTTCAATTCGCGAATGGCATGCTCGCGCTCACCCTTGTTCATGTAAACGAGTCCGAGATAGAAGTGGGCATTGGCGTATTCAGCTCCGCCCGTTGACAACGCGGTCGACAACTCACGTTCTGCCTGGTCAGTCTCACCAACTCCCAACGAAGCGATGCCCAGGTAGAGGTGGGCGGCCGGCGAAGAGCTGTCAATTGAAATTGCTTGATTGAGATGCTCGATTGCCTGAGCGTATTTCTTTTGCTCGATGAGGGCGATTGCGAGATTCTGCCGTGGATTCAATGCCTTTGAATTGATCTCAATTGCCGCCTCAAATTCGTGTACTGCCTCGGCCCATTGTCCTAGCTTCAGATATTGAGCCCCCAGATTATTGTGGGCCATCAGATAGTTTGGATGAATGGCAATGGCCTTCTTGAATCGCTCTATTGAATCTTGAATCTTTCCCTTTTCGGACGCTTGAGCCCCCTTCTCATACTCCTTTCTAGCGGCATCGGGGACTTGCTGATTGAGTTCCTCAGCCGAAACAACATTATTGTTTGATTTCTTGGCCGCACCCGCTTTCTCTCTCAGGTTAATGACTAACATCGGATGCGCTCCGTAAATGACACGCACTTCCTGAGTCACCGTCTCGTAAAGGCCGTCCTCTGACTGAACTTCCAACGTAAACGTTCCGTCACCGACACCGGGAATTGCGAACCGGCCCTTGTTGTCGGTGTAGGTCGTCAAAGAAGGGATTCTAAACCCGCTCAGTGTTACCCTAATGCGATGGCTGACCTGGTGTCCCGACGGAAGCACCACCTGACCTGCGATGGTGCCGCGCTGAAGGAATCGCAGCGCTACGAATACGCCATGAATACTTTGCTCCGCGAAACTGCTCCTGGCGATGCTTCTGATTGCAGCGGCTGGCAGATAGTGTCTTTCATTTTGCTCGTGGCCGTCGGCCGGTCTCGACGCTGACGCGCCAAGCGTAATGAGAACGGCCAAGGAGACTCGGAGCGCGCTTGATCTGGCTTTCACAGCAGTCCTCCTTAATGGAACCCTTCTCCAGGCAGAACCGGATAGGTGCCCTGCTCTTCGGGTATGCGTAGGCCTGCTAAGGTCTAGGCAATTGAGGCGGTCTCGGACTTCGCAGAACTCGCCGAAGCGCGGACGTGCCGACCTGCTAGGAAAAAGGGAGAGCCTGCGAGGCTCTCCCTTCAAGATCGACGTGCTACCGGACGACTAGAACATGATGCGCAGAGCCATCTCAAGTTGTCGACGACCGCCATTGTTCTCCTGGAAGTTGAAGAACGTGGCGCTGGGCGTGTCGCCGGCATTATCAAGGAAAATGCTGTTCGGTGTTCCGAAGTTTGGATGATTGAGCGCGTTGAACAGATTGAGCCGGTACTGGATCGAGACTCGCTCTGTCACTCGAGTCGTCTTGAAGACGCTAAAGTCGAGATTCTCGACGCGATCTCCGGTGAAGGTGTTCCGCCCGATGTTGCCGAAAGGTGTTCCAAACGCCTGCGCGGCTCCGGGGCCATTGACGATGAACCGCACATCGCCCGGGGTGACCGAAGTAAAGATCGGGCTCGCGGCACCGCCGACCGTATGATTCAGGTCATTCAACAGGTAGAAACCGGTCGGGCTTGGAAGGAATATCGGAAGCGCCGCTGTACCGCCGCACTTGGCGTAGAAGATACAGGCATCCACGTCGGTGATGCCGACCTTGTTCAACGGCGCGTTGGGATTGCCGCTGAAGGGTCGCATCTGCGAGCGGCCGGGGCTTTGATTGAATACCTGGAACGGAGTGTCCTCATACGGGTTTCTGCTGCTTGTCAGCTGAATTGGATTGAACCGAACGCCATTTCGCACGGCCAAGACACCGTTGAGCTGCCATCCGCCTAGTAGATGACCCAACACTCCTTTCTGGTTTCTCATCACAGGTATGTCCCATACCCAGTAAGCATTGAAGACATTCCTCACATCGAAGCCCGAATTGCTTCGCTCCCCGCGCGTGGCGTCGAGAGGATTCTGAGAAACTACATTGGAGTTGCCACCGTTGAACTGGAACACCTCGCTAGAATTGTCAATCGTGTGGCTCCAGGTGTAGCTCGCGCCGTAAGTGAGCCAGTTTCGCAACCGGCCTTCAAAGCGCGTCTGTAATCCATGGTAGAGTGCTTGCGCTCCATTGATTCGATTGCGAGCCACTCCGGTAGGCAGTAGTCTCCCGTTGCATATTCCCTCGTTGTCCGCCGTCGCCGGATTGTCAGTACAGACGAGCGGGGTGACTCCCGGGAACAACTGAGGGAACCCCTTGAAAGTCATTGTCTGTGACGTCGGGCTAGCCGCAGTGCGGAAGGGACGGGTGAATCCGTTGATAAGATTGCCCATGAATGGGTTCGCATTGACCGTCTGGAAGAGTCCGACCTGGTGGTTGCCAACATAGCGGGCTTCCAGAACGTAGTTTCGGCTGAATTGCCGCTGAATCCCAAACGACCACTGCTCGATGTAAGGCGAGCGGAAGTCTTTCCCGACTATTGTCCGATTGAACAGTCGCGGGTCGAAGGTGTTGAACTTGATCGCACCAGCGGCAACGGCTGCTCCGCGGACCTTATCGCCCGTGGGCACGGGATCAGAAACTGCAAAATTGTTGATGGTGGTGGAGAAGACGAACGGCGATGACGTGGAGATGTTGAGCAGCAGGTTGTAGAACGCAGCGTCGTAGCTTATGCCGTAGCCTCCGCGTATGATTGTGTCGTCCTGTCCAAATAGCTTGCTGAGCACTCCGGTCTTGAAGTGCGGCGTGTAGACAAGACCAATGCGCGGCGCCCAGTTGTTCTTATCGACCGGAATCTTGGGTATTGTACGGTCTTCCACTGGCAAGGTCTGTTTCCAGAATGCCTTTGCAGGATCGCTTTCGCGCGCTACGGATTCGTCATTGAGCAAGTTGATCGGCTGGCCCGTGTTCTCGTAGCGAATACCGAGGTTCAAAGTGAGATTGGGCTTAATCCGCCAATCATCCTGCAGGTAGAAGAACTTGTCCCACTCAGTGTACTTGAGCGCCGCCGGCCCGAGCGCAACGTTAACAGTGGGAGCAGAGTTGCTCGCAAGTTGGTCCGTTGAGTTGTACGTAAAGGCGCCGTTGACGAAAGGCAGGAAGGGGGCAAAGTTGCGCAACCTTCGTATATCAGCGCCTATCTTCAATTGGTGGCGGCCTATAGTCCAATCGTAGTTATCGGTGAACTGGAATGCCTCAACAGTGCGTCCCTGCGGCAGGTTCGTCGCCGGGCCGACGGCCAGCACCGGGCCGGCATTCGCGGCTGTAAAACCAAAAGCAATGTTGGTCAACGCCTGGTCTATTTTCGCCGGCTCTGGAATACAGCCTGGCGTAGCCGCTTCGCAGCCACCGCCGAAGAGGACATCGAGCTTCGAGTAATTGAAGCGGAACTCGTTCAACGCTCGGTTTGAAACGTTATACGTCCAGCCACCCCCGAGTTGTACGCTCTTGGAAGGCTGGTTGCCTGAAAAGCCGTCCACGCCGAGAAGGAAATTGATGCCAGGAGTGTTCTGGTAGAACCATCGCCCCCAGATGCGGTTGTTAGTCGTCATGTTGTAGTCCACACGCTGATTGAACTCCTTGCGGTTGTCAGGTAGAGACTGAACGCGACGAACTGCTGCCATGGGGATTGGAATTTTGTTTATGAGCAGAGTTGTCTGCGGAATGTCCGCTCGTATCTGAGGGCTCCCGAGTGAGAACGCTGAATTGTTGGCGTAATACTGAATCGCCGCGTTACCGGGGAAAGACGACTTGAGCAGTTGTATTCCCTCCGGCGTAGGAGCAAAGGAGCTTGTCCGAAGGTCCGCCAGCCCGGGATTTCGCCTGATCTCCCCCGCGGTGAAGAAGAATAGCTTCTCTCTTCCATTGAAAAGGTGCGGGATAATCACAGGGCCGCCTACTCCGTAGTCGAAAATATTGATCAGGTTAGGAGACGGATTAAGCTGACCCGAGCGCCGTTCGAGGTTGTTCAGCGAGTTGAAGATCTTGTTGTCCTGGTGATACCACGTTACCGCGCCGTGAAAGGCGTTGCCTCCCTGCTTGCTGACTATGTTTATAATCGCCCCGGCGTTGCGCCCGTATTCCGCGGAGAAGTTGTTCGTGATAACCTGATATTCTTGAACCAGATCCTTGTTGCGAACAAAGTAGTTTGGACCGCCGATTGACAGGTCGTTATTGTCCACTCCGTCAATCGTGAAATTGTTCGCCCGTGTACGGTTGCCATTCGCCGAGATCTGAGTCCCATTTGAGTTGACGTTGGCTCCGATACCAGAGGTGACTCCAGGCATCGCAAGCGCGATTCGATCAAGACCGGCGCCGGCGATATTTATGGGCAGGTCGGTAATCGTCCGCCCGCTGAACCGGGCCGCTATTTGCGCACTGTCCTTCTCGATAAGGACTCCGCCTGAAGCTGTCACTGTTACGCTCTCGGAGACTGCTCCAGGTTGGAGAGTGACATCCACGACCGTATCGCGTCCGACGGGTACCTCGACGTCCTTATAGTCCCCCTTCTTGAAACCTTGTACTTGAACGGTGATGTCGTAACGGCCGGGGGGAATTCTAGGGATGGCGTAAAGCCCTTCGCCGGTCGCGGTCGTCTTATACTCGACACCTGTGGCGCTGTTTTTCGCCACAACTGCCGCATTAGGAACCACCGCTCCATTCACATCAATTACAACTCCGCGAATACCGCCGGCGGTAGCCTGAGCTGAAGCCGCTATGGTGAACAATGGCATCACCGCCAAAAGGCCAGCGAAAAGCATCGATGCCAAGGCTCTAAACCGCTTGTTGCAAAACGTCATAGTTTTCTCCTCCTGAAGTGTTTTGGGAGCGACCGTACGCCGCCCCATCATTACAAAAGAAGATGCGGTGCGATACCGCAAGTTAGTGGAACGGACAGCAAACAAGAACTCGAAAGCCAACGGAAATTTGGCGAGACCACGAGCCACGAGGCGCTCATCCTTATCTGCTATGCTCGGCAGGAAAACATGCCAGGGCTACACAGTTGTTTCGCTGACTTGAGTAGTTACCGGCGAATCGGAATATCAGTGCGTCTGCGGGAAAGGGCGATTATCGCAAAATGCGTGCCGCTATGCAAAGAAGGTTTGTGATTTGCTCTCTCTTCTGAGAGTTACAGCCACGATCTCGTTGAGCTTGCCAAGATGGTCTCTCCAATAAATTGAATATATCTACGAAAAAATGGAAATCACGCGGGCTGTTTCCGCAAGTTGGAGAGTCTCTCACATCGTCCCCTTCCCTGCGATGTGGCGCACGCGAAAGAAAGAGGGCTGGTCCGCGCACGGCCCAGCCCTCTATCAGAGAAAAGCTCGTCGAGCTGCAGCTAAAACTCGACGCGCATCGACAGTTGAATCCATCTGCTGCCTGTCGTCCGATTGTTCGGAGTGAACTGGGCTATGATCACCCCAAACGCTCGAGGGTTGTTCAGGTCCAGGTTGGGGTTTACCCAATCTAGATCTTGACGCGGGGGCGAGCTGAATTCGAACTGAGCGACGCGGCGAGCTCTCCGCGGTTACTAAAAAGGACAGCCACTAAAAAGCAACCGCCCCGAGCATCAGCATCTTCTCCACCTTGAATTCAAGTAGAACTCGAGTCTCGCTCGGCGCCCCAACGCGCGGGTGGACAAACTCCAGCTTCAGCGCCTTGTCCTGAGGGTTGACCAGTGGCCGGCCTTCATACTCCCGCGGAAAGACCAGTTGAAATTCCCGGCCGCCGCCCGTCACCACATAGCGCAACAGCGGTACTTTGACACCTTTGGGTCCTATCAAGAAAACAAAGTTCTTGAGCGTCTCAGCGGTCTGGGTCTGCCAGTGGGCGGCCAACTCCCGGTCATAAGCCTGCGCGTTCGACTTAAAGGTTACGTGCAATACCACGGTCTCAACGAAGCGTCCGGCTAGGAGCTTTTCCGCCCGCTGGTCAAATGCTTGTTGCTGTTCGCGTGGGAGCTGATCGTACTTCGCGCTGATCTGTTGGAGCCGCACCAGCGCCTGGCGAATCGGGAGTGCCGACCGAAATTGCACTTGATAGTCGATTCGTGGGTGCTGTTCGCGACCGGGCACACTGCTCGCCGTCTGAACGGTCTCAATCAGCGTCTGGCTCAGAGTGTAAATCTGCGCCCAGGGTGAGTCCTCCAGTAACTTCCGACATTCGCGCTCCGACCATTTCCGGTACTCCTCTTTCTGCCAAAACTCGGCGCCTTGATTGGCCCCGAGACAACCCGGCAGCATAACCAGAAGCAAGAGCCAAAGATTGATTTTCATGGCGGGTGCTTGCATGCCCGTTTTTGTCAGTGTCGGGTACTGAGTGATGAAGCAGGGATAGGCAAGACACGCTGACGATCCTGCCTACCCCGTCGATTAATTCACCGTCTCAAAGAGACTCAGAAGTCAAACCGCGCACCGACCTGGATGCGGCGCGGTGTATTGTTTTGTGAAGTGATGACGCCGAAGGCAGCCTTGTTCTGCAAACTCAGGCTTCCCGGATCATTGAAGATGACGTGATTGAACACATTGATGAAGTCGAAGGTCAAGCTGAATTTGATTCTCTCAGTGATCTTCGTCTCCTTACCAAGCGACCAATCGAACGTCCATCGGCCAAAGCCGCGAAGCGCGCCGCGTCCCTCGCGACGGTCCTCCCCGAGCAGCACCCGGCGAAAGCTATTGAAGGCCGCCTCGGGATCGGCAAACCGGTTGATTCCGGTTCCCTTGGTGGGGGTGGCCGGATTGCCGGAGGTGCCAATGCCGTTCGAGCCGATGACGCCTGTGTGCACGCCTCCGCCCAGGCTCGATCTCGAAGTGGCAATGGCGCCTGTGGTGGGACCAAAGACGGAACCCGCGCCGAATCCTTCAGCGCTCTGGAATACCGTCAGCGGCAGACCGCTTTGGACCTGAAGAATGCCCGCCGTGAACCAGCCGCTGATGAACTTGTCGAGCACGCTGTTGCTGAAGCTCAGGCTACGGCCTTTCCCGAAAGGCAGATCGTAGGTCCCATTGGCATTGAACAGATGGCGGACGTCAAAGAGCGACGGGCTGTAGTCGATATCGGGGAAGAAGCTCGATTGGAACTGAGCCACGTTGTTCTGATTAAAGATGCCCGACTGATCGAGCGAATGCGAGAGGGTGTAGTTTGCGTCCATTGACAAGCCCTGGGAGAATCGCTTGTGCAGAGTGACCACCATCCCGTGATAATTTGAGATCGCGCCTGACAATCTCACCAGCAGATCCAGGGATTGCTGATTGATCAGGACCGGACCCCCGAGGAAATCCAGATACTGCTGCGTGAGGGTGCTCACATTGCCGTTGATGAATGCGCTCGCTTGAGCGCGGGCGATGGAAGCGGTCGCGCCGGCGCCGTAGAAGTTCTCGAAATACGGCTGCGGAGGCGGAGTGGCAGTCGCATTAGCGCGAAGCACCGCCGCCACGGCATCGAAGGCCTGGGCGAAAGTCTGACCCGACTTTGGTTCTTTCATCGTGAACGGCACCGCATTGAGGTTGCCATTCACGTAGAGGTCGCGGGCGAAACGGCCGATGTAGCCCACTTCCAGCAGCAGCCGCCACGGCAGTTCGCGCTGAATTGTGAAGTCCACGACGTGATTGCGCGCGACTTTGATGTTGGGGTCAACTGAGAACGAGAGGGTTTCGCCAAATGGCTTACCGGGTATCACCGGCGAGGTCAACTGTTGCGGCGCCGTTGGGAGCGGGATCGGGCCGTCCACCCCGATGCGGAACGGCTGCCCCGCGCCGTTCTTTGGACCCGTCACGTTAACTGTCTGCGCAAAGCCGACACCGAGAGTGGGGATAATAATCGTCTGCACTGTATTGGTGCGGTCAAACACCAGTGAGTAGCCACCGCGAATAACCGTCTTGCGGTCGCCGAAGATGTGGCCGAGCAAGCCATCCTTATACGAAGGGTTCCACGCCAACGAGAAGCGCGGCGAGATGTCCGAGTAGTCGGTATTGAAGGCTGTGCTCCGGCCCGCATCCTTGAGCGGCACATAAGCGATGTCGGGATTGTAGACCTTCCCTGCTTCGGCCGCCGCCAGTTTAGTCCGGATGTAATCCTTGAAATCCACCAGCTTGCCCGTGTCTTTGTAAGTGATCACGGTCTGCTTGCCTGAATCTTCAATCGGCGGCTCCTGCCAGTTGTACGTCAAGCCGTAGGTGAGCGTCAACGAGGGCTTAATGCGCCAAGTATCCACTCCATAGAACTCCCAGGCCTTGAGCGTTGAGCGAGTGAGGAGGCCAGTGCCTAACGGTTGCAGCTTTAGGTTGGCGTCGCGCGTGATCAGCGCGGGCACCTGGCTGATCATCCCCAGCAAGCTGGTATAAAGTTGATTGTACCGGCTGACATCGGCTGACTGTACAAAGCTCGGCCGTTGAGAGGCAGGGATGGAGATGAAGCTGCCCACGATGCCGACATCGGCAACCGGCGTGGTGATCGAACCGATCACCTTATCGTCCCGGAAGTCTACCGAGCGGATCCGCCGAAGGTTCCCGCCGGTTTGTATGGTATGCGCACCCTTGACCCAGGTTAGGTTATCGGACCACTGATAGATGTTGAGGGTGCGGAACTGATGTCGCGCACGCTGGGTGTCGACGTCAATGATATCGTCAAGGGCGCCGCTACCGCTGCCGACGGTGCCGCCGAGGTTGATCGCCGCGTTCAGCCCGACGAAGGGCGACGGCGAGATGATCGAGAAATCGAGCCGGTCGTGCAGCCAACTGAAGCTCGCCACGTTGGTCAGATGTGACGTGAGCACGCCGGTCACCTGCGCAACCGCGTTGCGAGGGCGGCTTGGGCTGATGCCGGTGGCCGCCTTTCTCGAAATGTCCACCTGACCGGCGTTGGTGGAAATATTGCGATTGGCAGTGAACTTCTCCATCGTGCTCCACTTGTCGTTGAACCTGTGATCGAGCCGGACCAGACTTATGTCATCGCGAACAATCAACGGAGCTGAGAAGACAAAACCAGCCGTGTTGAGACCATCGCCCTGAGTGAGGTCGTTGGGCGCCGGATAGAGCCGCATGTATTCGAGGACTTTTGGGTTCACGCCGATTCCGCGTGGATCGAGCGCCCGGATGGCATTCTGATCGAGCGTCTGTATTGCGAAACTAGCGTCGCGGAAACGCAGAGTACCTGCCCTTAGGCTATCAGTGGGCACGAAACGCGTCACCGTGGCTGAATTCGGATTGCGACGTCCTTCATAGTTCAGGAAGAAGAAGGTCCTGTCTTTGAGAATCGGCCCGCCGAAAGTGCCGCCGAAGCGATTATCCAGCAAGAATGGTCGCTTGATGCCGAGCCGATTGTTGGTCCAGGAATTGGCCGCCAGAGCATTGTCCTGATGATACCAATAAGCGCTGCCGTGCCATTGATTAGTACCGCTCTTGGTCACCAGGGCTAGCTGACCGCCAGCGGAACGGCCGAAGGTCGCGTTCGCATTTGCTGTCGTGCCGCGGAACTCTTCTACGGCATCAATCGGCACCGGGACGATGGTGCGGAACGTCTGCCCTATCACGTTATCGGAAACGTCCACGCCATCGAGTGTGATGGTGGATTGATCATTGCGCGCTCCGGCAAATTCGCCCGTCCGCGTGGTCGCTGGCTCCAGGGCGAAAAGCGAATTGACCTGGCGATTGATGTTCGGCAAGCGCTTCAGACGCGTTTCATCAAACACGCTGCCCACGCTGGCGTCCGTGGTCTGCAATTGCGCTTCGACGCCTGCCGCCACTTCGACTACCGCCGTCACATCACCAACCTCCATGGTGATATTCACGTTGGCGACCTTCGAGACCTCGGCGTGGATATCAGTCACGACTGTAGACTTGAAGCCCGGGGCGGTAGCTGTCAATTTGAAGAGACCGGGGCTCACCGCGTTGAAGTTGTAACGACCCTCCGAGTCAGACGTTGCCGTACGCTCGCTGTTGGTCGCGACGTCAGTCAATTTAACGGTCGCGCCGACGATAACTGCGGCCTGTGCGTCCGTCACAATTCCGGAGACAGATGTGGTGGTTGCCGTCTGCGAAAGCACGATCCTGGTTGGAGCCAACAGAATCAAGAGCGCTGCAAGTGAAATCGTCAGTCTCAATAGCACACCCAACCTTGTTCGAGAAAGAGACTGTCCGAAGGCACCGCGTCGCACTTCAACAGATACTGAGTGTTTCATTTATCTCTCCTCCTTGGTGTTGTATCTCGGCTCCGCCCCGGCTAGATCTTGAGCGCGCGGATCTGCCGAAGCAGGTTTTCCCTTGGGTCTGGTTTAAGAGCGAGCAAGTGAACGTATCACTGTCGACCGCGATACCTTGCTGAGTGACGCCGAATTAATAACGGACCTAGAATTAGTGCAGTGCGGGAAGCGAGATTCTGGCAAAATGCGGGCCGCGATGCAAGGCCGATATGTGATAGTTCAATTTCTTGGTGTTACAGCAAAGGACAAGCTTCGAGCTGTGAGTACGTCTCCGACGAATTGAACTTCTGTACGAAAATATGGAGGTCCTTGAGGGGCGCCGCCCAAAGCAGTCGTTTTGGAATAGACTCCAATCTGCAGCCTGCCGGAAAGCGAAGGCGGAGCCGAACCCCTGTGGGTCAAGCTCCGCCTGTTTGAAGAGCGAGTCATCTCAGGCTATCCGTTTTTTGCGATAGCCCGATTGACGACTAGAACAGAAACTTCAGTCCCATCCTCATCGTTCTTCCTCCGCCGTTGAGCAAATCGTAGTTGAAGAACTGCCCAGCCAGGGTGCTCGTCACATTTCTGCCAGGAACGCCGGTAAACTGCGGATGGTTGAAAACGTTGAATGCCTCGAGTCGATACTCCAGCTTAAACCGCTCGGTGAAGCGGAAGATCTTGAAGACATTCAGGTCGAAGTTTTGCGTCCAATTCGAACGCTCGGTGTTGCGCCCGATGGTCTTCGCATTCGGCATGTTCGGCGGACCGCCGACAATCAGCGTTGCCTGAACAACAAAGACATCGTTCGCCGTCACGCAAGTCTTGGTGTCTGGATTCTGGAGCTTGGTTTGGCAAATCTCTGGGAGCACAACTATTGCCCGGGTATTGTGCGGGGCATTCGGATTCCCGATGTCAGGACGGTCGGCGGTTGAAAGCCCGTCGCCATTCCGGTCAGATCCGTTGACGATGGTGAAGGGCGCTCCGGACTGGAACGTAGTCACACCAGAAAGCTGCCATCCTCCCAATACATTGCGCAGCATTCCATCTCTGAAGCCAGGAAGATCCCAAATGTAGCTGACTACCAACCGGTGTGTCCGATCGTAGTCGGACGGGCCCCTGTCCAGTCGAAGGCCGCCTTGAAAAGCAGGTATCGAGGCCGTCTCTGCGTTACTGTTAGTGGTGGCGAAGACTTCGCTGATGTTGTCGATGAATTTCGACCAGGTGTAGGAAGTATTGAACTGCAACCCGTGCGAGAAACCCTTATCGATTCGAACCTGCAGCGAGTTGTAGCTCGAGTTCGCGCCGTTGGTGCGATAACGTCTAATCCCCAGAAGCGGGAACCTTCGGATGGCAGGGGTTGCGGGAGTGGCCTTGGGATTGGCCGGAACGACAATTGGATTGATGTCCTCCCTGAGGAAAAGCTTCCTGCCAAGCGAACCCACATACGATGTATCGAGAATGAATCTACCGGGCAACTGCCGCTGAACTTCCAGCGAGAAACGCTGCGTGTACGGGTTGCGTATGTTGGGGTTGAAAACAGACGTTTGTTGATCGAGAGGCGTCGGCACGCGCGCTACGGACGGGATTGCCGTGGGGAAAAAGTTAGGTGTCCCGCGTCCGGCGGCGCCAGTCGTTTGAGCTGACAACGAGTTTGGGGAATCCGCAGCTATGTTGGAAAGCAGATTATTGAAGAAGGTGTCATAGCTTACCTGATAACCTCCGCGCAAGACCGTCTTGTCTTCGCCAAACATGGTTCGAAGGTACCCGGAGCTGAAGCGCGGTGACCAAGCAAACCCAAGCGAAGGTCCAAAGTTGTTGTTGTCCTTTGCGACCTTGTTCGGGATTAAGAATTGAGCCGGATCGAGGGTCAACGCGGGAAAGCCGAACGCATTGTTAGCCGGCTGGCCGAAGTTCTCGTATCGCAGTCCGAGGGTTAGTGTGAGCGCCTCTGTCGTCTTCCACGTGTCCTGCAAGAAGAGGCTGAGCCGATCCAGGTTCGGGCGGTAAACCGGATCCCCGAAGTTTATGTTGGCGGTCCCGCTGGTGCCGCTGAAGTTGTCAACGAAGTTCGCAAATGCCGAATACTCTCCGCCGGCGAAAAAGTTGAAGGCGCCGCGGTCGACAAACGGTGGACGCTGTTTAGCTATCTGACGGAGGTACTCGCCGCCGAATCGAAATGTATGGGTCTTGACGACCTTTGACATCGTCTCCTGCGCCTCGTAGTTGTTAGCGATTCGAAACTGCGGGATGTTCGTTTGGATTCCGATCGCCGAAATCGAGTTGGGGAAAGCAATGTTCGGCAACGTGCTCGCGTCCGCCTTATTACCCGGCGCGAGCGGGAACTGGAAATTGATCCGTCCAAAGGAAAAGCGGAACTCATTGGTCATGGTCGGGCTGATTATCCACGTGTGGCTCGCAAGCAGGTTCTGAGAACCGAAATCACCGTCGAACGTGAACCCGGGTCCGTTGACACCATTGGGCGTCGAGATCGAATGGTCAAGCAGGTAGCGGGCAGAGAGCCTGTGCTGATCGTTGACCGTGTGGTCCACCCGAAAAGCATAGTTACCATCGTCCTGTACGGACGGTACCGATATTCCAACTTGCCCAAACTGGATCGGGCCGCGATCAACGCCGTCTGGTCCTTTGCCGAGCTCAACCACGCTGGGACTCGCTACACCAACGATACCCTCGGTCGCTTTGAGATAAATATCGACTCGCGGATTCGAGCCCTGCGGAAACAACTGACGCAGCCGCGCAATGCCGGCCGCGGTCGGCACCGTGAACGAACCGTTAATCGGGAAGTTCTGCGTTGATCTGAATCGGAACCATTCGCGTGCTGCGAAGAAGAAGGTCTTATCCTTCTTAATGGGTCCGCCGATGGAACCCGTAAAATCGTTCTGGCTAAACACCCCTGGCTTTTTTAGCCCCGAGAGTCTGTCACTGTTGGTCAACGCATTGAAGATCTGAGACTGGAACTTCCACCCGACGGTCCCGTGATATTGATTCGTTCCCGACTTCGTCACTTGATTGAAGACCGCCCCGCCTGCGCGCCCAAATTCGGAGCTGAACAAACCTGTCTGTATCGATACTTCGGCTACCTGATCTTCGTTGCTTGGCTGGAACGCCGGGCCTCCGATGGAAATATCATTGTTTTCGATTCCATCCAGAAGGTAGTTATTCCCACGCGGGCGCGCTCCGTTTATCGACAAATCGGTTCCGTTCCCAAACCCGGTAGTGCCGCTCGGCTGGACGACGCCAGGAAGCAACCGGGCCAGGTTGTATGGGTTGCTCTGAGATGTCGGCAGCATCGTTACTTCCTTACGGTCGAAGTTGCCGCCACGGACCGCATCGCTCTTTTGAAGGATCTCTTCGGTGCCGGCATTCACCTCGACGACTACTTCAGCGCCGCCCGTCTGCAACTGGGCGTCGAATGTGGCGATTCGATTGGCCTGAATATCAATTCCCTTCGCCGTATATGCCTTGAAGCCTTGAGCCGATATTTTTAGATCATATGTGCCCAGATCCACCGCATCAAAGCGGTAAATACCGGAGTCGTTCGTAGTCGAAGTCCGCGTCTGGTTCGTTCCCAAGTTCTTCAGCTCAGCCGTCGCTCCTTGCACGACTGCGCCCTGAGGATCTGTGACCACGCCGGTCACTGTGCCGCGACTCGTTTGCGCGAAGCAGGGAGCGCTTATGACCAGCAACATGATTGCAGACAGCACGACTGCCAGAGTGTTCGAGCTTGTTCGTTTCATATCACCTCCATCGGGAAATCGGACCCTGACGATTCGGAGCGATCTTGTGAGATCAGAGGCAACTTCGTCAGGTAGGTTGACGGGTCCAAGCAACAGAGCGCCTGGGTTTGCTTCAAAGAATTGAATGGCTTTCATTGGGTCCCAGTTGTATCTGCGTTTATTTTATTGCAACGTGGATGCCAGCTAGGCAGCACCTAGGAAGTGAAGGACAGCTCAGGCTGATATTCTTTAGCGTGAGAGATTAACCCAGTTGATGGCGCAATAGCGTGATCAACAGGAGTGTGCAGAAGCGCCAGCTAGGCCGTCAATCATCCGAGGTTTTGGATTTCTATTCGAGATTTCGTATTAGCGTTAGCGGAAGCCAAACTGAAGTGCTTGTGATGTTCTCTCTCGGCCGGCCACGCCTTGTTCCAGCTCTGTCGCTTTGGCGATCATGGTCTGAAGCGATGGGCCGCCGTGCGTAACGGGCATCTGCATCTCGTCTTCCAGATCGGCTAGCGCAAGGTCGTCGAGAAAAATGTGACTCGACTTCAGACAAGCTTGCTCGGGCACGATCAAGAAGTTCCCCTCGATTGATTGCCGAGCCGCCAATATGTCGCTGCCAGCTATTAGTCCTGCAACTGTTACCTCTTCACCGAAGAACCTATTCTGTAAGCCAATGACCTTGAGTTTTGTTCTGAGCCTGCCGTTTACTTCGTTAACGTAGCGGGTCAATATCGGATAGAAAAGTTGGCCGGTAGCTACTGTGCCGTGGAGCGAATTCGGCTTTACGCGCATATCGGAGCTTAGATCACGCCTGAGCGTCCTGCTCGCATCGCTGATGAAACGACGGACCATTCCGACACCGTCTTCAATCTGCGGATAATCGCCGTAATGCGCGCGCCGTGGAAGCGGGGCCCCCGCGCGTAAATAAAACTCGTCCGCGAGAAACACAAAAGTACTTCCGAAGCGCCGGCGAAACTCGCGCTGCCAGGCACCCACTTGCGTTATCAACCCGCGCGCGAACGCGTCAGTAACAGGCGTTAGCTGGTCGCGATAGTTGTGGAGTTTCGTGAAGACCACCGGCACCACCGCCACCGACCGAAGTCGCGGATGAAGCTCGGCCAAATCGTTTACCGTTCGCCGAAGCACGTCGCCGTCATTGATCGTAGGACAAAGCACTATCTGAGCGTGAAGGTCGATTCCGTGCTCGGCGAGGTATCGCATCTTGCCCAGCACGTCATCGGGGCGTTTGCGGCCGAGAAGATGACGGCGCACCTCGGGATCGGTCGCGTGGACGGAAACGTATTGAGGAGAGAGCCGCTGTTCAACTATACGATCAAGCTCAGACTTTGAAATCGAAGACATGGTGGTGTAGTTGCCGTGGAGGAACGACAGCCTGACGTCTTCGTCTTTGAAGAACAGCGATTCGCGCGAACCTTTGGGATTCTGGTTGCAGAAACAGAACAAGCAATCGTTGACACACTGCCGCGGCGCGAAGTACTCGAAATCCAGCCCCCATATCTCCCCTTCGCCGATTGCGACGTCGAGTTGAATAGACTCACCCGTTGTCTTGATAATCTCGAGTCGCACCCGGTCTTCGCTTCCCGTGTAAAACTGAAAATCCAGAAAGTCGCGCAGGTCGTGTCCGTTCGCCTTCATTATGCGGTCGCCGACTTCGACGCCTATTTCGTCGCCGAGAGCGAATGGATCGACTTCCGTGACTATCACGCCCTTTTCTTTCTTGAGCGTGTTAATGGGATATAAGGTTTCGAATAACTCGGTGTACATGAGTTGAGGAAGGCTTCGCGGATCTTTGCGTCTTTGCGCGAAACCCGAGTGCGAGTTCGAGTTTCGCGCCAAAGATGCAAAGTTCCGCAAAGTTCGGCGCCCTAGCCGCGCGCTTCTCCGCTTTCAGCTCTAAGCTCCGCCGTTACCGGCTCAGTCTCGGGGATATGTCTTTCCGTGCGCGTTTCATCCGCCGGTACAAGCGTCTGCGGCAAGAGCTCATCGATTCGCTCCACCAGCACTATTTCGAGATCGCGCAAAGCCTCTTCAGGAATGTCCTTCAAGTCGGGTTCGTTTTTCTTCGGTAAGACAACTCGCTTCATTCCCGAGCGCCGAGCCGCGAGAACTTTCCCCTTTATCCCGCCGACTGGAAGCACCAGGCCGCTCAGCGTGATCTCGCCCGTCATCGCCGTGTCGCTTCTGACGGGACCCCCTGAGCACAACGACGCAAGCGCCGACACTATCGCGACGCCTGCCGAAGGGCCGTCCTTTGGAGTCGCGCCCGCCGGCACGTGCACATGGATACCGCTGTTCTCGAACTTCTCGCGGCAGTTGAGTCCCAGTTCTTCGGAGTGCGACCAGAGGTAGCTGAGCGCAGCCTTGGCTGACTCCTGCATCACCTCGCCAAGCTGACCTGTCAGCGTCAGTCCCTTGCCGCCAGGAAGAAGCGTCGCCTCGACGAATAGAACCTCGCCGCCCATCTCCGTTACCGCCAACCCGGTTGCGACTCCTGGCGGCAGCGTTTGACGAGCCATCTCGTGGAAGAACATCTCGTGGCCAAGATAGTCTTCAAGATCCTCCGGCCTGATGGTAAACACCTCGCCTTCGCCTTTTGCAACCTTGAGCGCAATCTTGCGAGCGATGCCTCCGACGCTCCGTTCGAGCTGCCGCACACCGGCCTCGCGAGTATACCGGCTGATGATCCCCTGGATGGCTTCATCGGTGAACTGAACCTGCTCCTCGCTGAGCCCGGCTTCCTTTATCTGCCGCGGTATCAGGTACCGCTTGGCGATGTGAAGCTTCTCCTCTTCGGTGTAACCCGAAAGCCTTATGATCTCCATCCGATCGCGCAGTGCCGGCGGAATCGGCGAGAGCGTGTTGGCTGTTGCGATGAAAAACACCTTCGAAAGATCGAACGGCAGATCCAGATAGTGATCTCTGAAGGAGAAGTTCTGCGCCGGGTCCAACACTTCGAGCAATGCCGACGCTGGATCACCACGGAAATCCATCCCGAGCTTGTCGACTTCGTCCAGCATCATCACCGGATTATTCACTCCGGCGCGCCTCAAAGCCTGAATGATTCGCCCCGGCATCGCGCCAATGTACGTGCGCCGGTGCCCGCGCAGCTCCGCCTCGTCGCGCATTCCGCCCAACGACATGCGCTCAAACTTGCGCCCCATGGACCGTGCGATCGATTGGCCCAGACTCGTCTTGCCAACCCCGGGCGGACCGACGAAGCACAGGATCGGCGCTTTGGTTTTCGGATTAAGCTTGATTACGGCGAGGTGCTCGAGGATTCGCTGTTTGATGTCTTCCAGATCGTAGTGGTCCTCATCGAGCACAGTCTGAGCCTTATTCAGATCGAGGCTTTCTTCAGTCGACTTTTTCCACGGCAGATCGAGTATCCACTCCAAATAAGTCCGGATGACGTGATAATCAGGCGCCGCCGCCGGCAAGCGCTCGAGCCTCTTCAACTCGCGATCTGCTTCAGCGCGAACCTCATCAGGCAGATCGGCCTTCTCAATTCTTTCGCGCAGAAGCTGAGCCTCCGCCTGCTCGGGCTCGGCGTCGCCGAGTTCCTTCTGAATCTGCTTCATCTGCTCGCGCAGGATGTAATCGCGCTGGGCCTTGCCGAGCTCTTCCTGTGCCTGATTCGCTATCTTGCTCCTTATCTCCAACACCTCCACTTCGCGAGCGAGATACGTGTGCATCAGGTGAAGCAACTCACCTTCGGTGTTGGCCTCGAGCAGCGCCTGCTCCTGAACGACGTCCAAGTCGAGCACCGAGCCGAGGAAGTATGCGAGCCGCACCGCGTCATCGGCTTGAACAATGATGTTACGAATCTCAGGCGGAACGTTGGGCAAAAGGCCGAGCGCCTTCTGAACCAGTACCTGAATGTTTCGTCGAAGCGCCTCGACCTCGGGCGTCTGCTCGCGCACAGGCTCCGGCAGTATCTCGACTCGCGCTTTCAGATAAGGCGTCTGCTCCGTGAATCCGATTATGCGAAACCGCTCCTGGCCCTGCACTATGAGATGCAGCACTTCCTCGGCGCCTGGGGATCGCATCATTCGGTTTATGACTACAACCGTTCCGATCGTGTAAAGCTTGTCTGGTGTTGGCTCGGTCTCGCCGTCCTCGCGCTGCGCCACAACACCGAGCAGTTTTTCCTCGGTGGACAGCGCGGCTTCCGCAGCCGCCAGCGACATCGTCCGGCCCACCGTAAGCGGTGTTATGCCGGATGGGAAAATCACGATGTTTCTGAGTGGCAGTATCGGTAATTCTAAAGTTTTGTTCTCTGTCTCTGTCATAAGCTCGTCACTCCTAAACTAGCGGCCGCCACCAACACTCTGCTCGTCGGCGACTGGCTGCTGCGCAACACAATTCAAATGCAATATGAACCAGCCGTCTCTGCTCTCGCATTGAATCTCCGCTTGCGAGAAATCACACGGGATCTTCAATATGCGCTCGAACCGGCTGTAGGTTATTTCGAGTTGATGATAGCTCCACCCTTCGGTGATGACGGTGTCACGCCGGACACCGCGAACGATCAACTTGTTCTCGGCTATCAACACCTCGACCTCGTCGGGCTTCACTCCGGCGAGATCAAACTTGATCTTCCAG
>Ga0114129_10004192_pt1 | contig 20368 bp, 19 predicted proteins | sample RhiMetdeltSRZDD1_FD_80071 | JGI IMG/M metagenome (GOLD analysis project Ga0114129, IMG submission 80071) | Populus rhizosphere microbial communities from Tennessee, USA - Rhizosphere MetaG P. deltoides SRZDD1 (version 2) (version 2) | ecosystem: Host-associated > Plants > Roots > Rhizosphere >... | reverse complement strand
AATCTCATCGACTCTTTCCATTACATGACCATCGCTATCGACATAATGAGTCGCCATTGGCGTTGCTCCTTTCGGTCAATTTGAGCTTCATCTTGAATAGTGAAGGTAGGACTGGCTGTCAATAGATAATCACTAGTCAAGGGTATAGATTCACGGTTCTCCGGTTAACGCCACACGCGCGACGGCAAGCTTCGAGTTAGCGGGCAACACTTGTCACGAAGGCAGTTCTTGGTTTATGGCTAAAGCCAAAGAAACTGGATCATGCCTTTTGTCAAAGCAAAAGACGGCGTCGATATTTATTACGAGGTCTCCGGCGACGGGCGGCCGCTTTTGTTTCTCAGCGAGACCGCTTGTGATGGCGCCGTATGGAACCTCTACCAGGTTCCAGATTTTGCCCGCGACCATCGAGTCGTCATTTTCGATTATCGCGGCACGGGCCTATCGGGCAAACCGTCGATTAAATACAGCACGAAGATGTTTGCTGATGATGCCGCCACGGTTCTCGATCATCTCGGTCTCGAGGGCGCAGTCGTCTGCGGGCATTCCATGGGCGGCCGGGTTGCCCAAATTCTAGCCCTCGACCATCCGCGTAAAGTCAGTAAACTCATCCTCGCTTCCAGCGGTGCGGCGCATCCCGGTGACACGGGAATCCCACTGCGGATCGCCAAAGAAATGGTCGAGATGGGCTATGAAAGATACGTGCGCGAACACACCATCGTCGTTGGTTGGACGGAAATTTACGCGCGCAACCACATGAACCTCATCGAAAAATACCTCCAGGTGCGCATGGCCAACCTCTGTCCGGTTGAGTTCTACTTCCGCCATGTGCTGGCGCGCCAGGAGCATGACACGAGCTCGCGGCTGAAAGACATCAAAGTCCCAACCCTGATCTTGGTGGGCGACGACGATCATTTTGTTGTCAGCGACATGTCCCACCGCAGCGGCGCGGATATTCTTGCCAACGGGATTCCCAATTCCAGGCTCCTGATCTTACCCGGCGAGCGGCACAGCTATTTTTATACCGCGCCCGAAAGTGTTCATCGCATGATCCGAGAATTTTTAAAGGAAAGTTAGAAAAGTTCCGGCGTTTCAAATCATATCTTTTACGGAGGAAGTCATGGCATACGGTGCAAAAGGTAGAACGAAAGACTTTCCTGTGTTCGACTGCGATAGTCACATTTACGAGCCGCCGGAGATTTGGGACAAGTATATTCCGCAGAATAACCGCGATTTCGCCAAGACGCATTTCTATCGCGACGCAGACCGGCTGTTCCTCGTACGCAATGGGAAGATCAGTTTTAGAGATCCCGACAAGTGGAAGTATCCCGGCGAGACTTGGCATCCCGGTCTAACCAAGAAGATCATTGGTGAGACGCAGCCAGGAACCAAAGACTGGGATGAAAAAATCGGCAGAAATAGAAGCGCCAGAGATCCGCACGCGCGGCTACGAGACATGGACGCCGCCGGGATTGACCAGGTGATGATTTTCCCATCGACATTTGTGTATTTGCCCCTGGTCGAGAACGCCGACGCGGCGTACATCTGCGCGCGCGCGTACAACGACTGGGCGTATGACTATTGCAGCGCGGACAACAAACGGCTTTATCCGGCAGCGGTCTTGCCGGTACAAAACGTCGACTTCGCGATCGAAGAACTGCGGCGCGTGGCGAAACGCGGCTTCAAGTCTGCTTTGGTACGCCCGATTATCGCTCAGGGCAGGTATCCGACGTTTCCCGAGTTCGATCCGTTGTGGAAGGAGTTCGAGCAGCTCGGCGTCGTGCTCGGCATGCACACATTTCCGTCGCGCGGCGAAGCGATGTCTCCGGAATTGAACGAACGCATGGGAGCGAACCGCAAACGTTTGTTCGGCGACGAAGACCTGTTGGTTTATTCGCCGGGACAGTTCGTCGCCAACATTATGCAGATCATGGGCTCGAAACAGGCCGGCGATGCGGCCTATGGTTTTATCGCGGAAGCGATGACCTGGACGGGCGTCGTGCTCATGACCGGCTGGCTCGAAAAATTTCCGCGCTTAAAAGTCGCGATACTGGAATCCAATTCAAGCTGGCTGCCCTTGGTGTTGGAGAAGGCCGAGACCTATCTCGATCTTTACAAGCACACCGGCGAGGAGATTGGCGATCCGCACGAAGTATTTTACCAACATTGCTTCATCGCCTTCGAAAGCGATGAGATCATCACGCTGCGGTTGTGGGATCTGTACGAGAACATAGGGCTCTGGTCTTCGGACATGCCGCACCTCGATGCCTCGGATGTTTGGGCAGCGATCGACAACATGAACAAGTGGAAGGTGCCGCAGAATGTCCAAGAAAAAATGCTCGGCGGCAACGCTCGGCGTCTCTACGGCATCGAGCCGCAGTTGGTGGTCAACCAAGCGCCGGACGAGTACCAGCCACAGACGATGTCGCGCTACGCGTAAGTGAGGAAAGAGAAATTAACCCAAAGAGCCTAAAGGTCACGAAATAGGAAGATTCGGATGTGAAATTGGCCGCAGAGAACGCAAGGACGCAAAAAAACGGGCGACCGGCGGTCGCCCTTGGATTCGAAAATGTTCGCGCAGCGGACTATCCCGGCATCTCCGCCAATAATTTTCCGTAGCCTTTGATGGGGTGGCGCAAGCCCAAACGTAGCTGTGTTTCCCAGCAGCGGGCGGGGCCGGCATGTACGACGATTAGACCGGTTTCTTTTTCCAAACGGTCGATGATCCCGACGGTTTTCCAAGCTGATCCGAGCATGTAAATGCCGTCGGCGTCTTTGTGCTTGGCGGCGATGCGTTTCATGAAATCAAGAATTTGCTCCGGCGGCACCTTCGGAACCGCGGCGAACGGCGCATCGATACCTTCCATCGCCAGCACTTGGAATCCTGCTTCGGTGAAATAGCGCGCAAAGATGTTATTCATGTTTTCGGGAAAATAGCTCGCGCCGACAAACTTGCTGATGCCGAGGGTACGCAGCGCATGCACCTGATTTTGGCCTGAAGTAAACATCTGCACGCCGTATTTTTTCTCCCAACTGCTGATCAGCTCTTGCTCTTTTTGGTAGCCGAGGAGCATAAACGGCGGGGCGCCGCTGGGCCGCACCAGGTCCGCGCCCATTTTAGCCAGCTCGGCAGCTTTCGCTTCATAGCCAGGCATTGAAGTGCTGAATTCTTCCTCGGTGCCGCGGGTGAAGTTCATGGTTAGCGATACGAACTTGATCTTTGCCGGAATAAGGGTGTCGAGATCCAGCTCCTGACCGGCTTCCGGTCTGTTAGTCGGCCGGACAGTGCCGACAAGATATTCTTTTTCGGTTTCCGCCATGGTTTTTCCTCCTCATGTGTGTCGGTGCAGTTAGAGGTTTGCGTTTTCCGATGCACGGTGCCTACGCACGATCTATGCACGGGCGCAGAGTTGGCGTCAAGCCGTACTCGGGGTAGTAGTCTAGTTAGCTCAAGATCTCTCACTCCGTTCGAGATGACAGATTGATTTAGTTTTTTGTCATTCCGAGCGAAAGCGAGGAATCTTCCTCGACCTGCACATTCTTAGCGCACTTGAGCTGAAGCACTGCCGTACTCGGAGTTTACTGGACAAATCGATGCAGGATGACCTATTATTCGCACTCTGCCGAAGCTAGAGATTCGTGCCTGAGCAAGATATGACTAAAGTTGGATTCGTCGGACTTGGGCGCATCGGCAAGCCGATGGCGGTCAATGTTCTCAAGGCGGGATTTGATCTCTCCGTGTATGATTTGCGCACGGAGCTCGTTAAAGAGTTGGCTGAGCTCGGAGCGAAAGCGGCTCGCTCACTGGAGGAAGTGGCCGAGGGAGCGGACGTTATAGAACTCGCTGTGGTTGATGATGCGCAGGTGGAGGAAGCGTTACTTGGGAGTGATGCGCTCATTGATGGAGCCGGTTCGGGAACCGTTGTCGTGATTCACAGCACAGTCCATCCAGAAACAGTGAAGAGAGTTGCCAAGATTGCCGCAGCGAAAGGCGTGCACGTGATCGACGCGCCGATCAGCGGCGGAGAAACCGGCGCGCGGGAAAGATCGCTCTGCTATATGGTAGGTGGAGACGAGACCCTAATCGAACGGTGCCGAGAAGTGTTCTCAACGTCGGCATCCGAGATTTTTCACATGGGTGCATTGGGCAGCGGCGCCGCCGCGAAGATGATCGTACAAGTCGTCACTTGCATCAATATGCTTGCCGCCCATGAAGCTGAGCTTCTCGCAGACTGTAGCGGCTTGAACTTTGCGGCGTTGCAAAAAGTGATGCACATGAGCTCGGCGCAGAGCTTTGTCGCGGACCAGTGGATCGACCGGTTCAAGCTACCTCAAGATCCCATCGAGATTCGCCGCCGGCGCACCGAAGTCTTTCAGAAAAGCCTTGCACCGGCGATCGAGACAGCTCAACGGCTCGGCCTGTCGCTGTCCGGTGCGATTTTAGCCGAGCGCTTGCTGCCGCAAATCATGGGTATCGAGGATTCGTAGGCGAGTCGATGTGCTCGTTGAGGTCGAAGTCTAGAATCATTTCGCTCTTTGTTTTGTTTCCGCTCCTGTATTTGCGCAATGGGAACGCGGAGGTCGTTAAAGTCGCAATGCCGAGTACGACGCAAGCCGTTCTCCCATTCATGATCGCGCGAGATAAAGGTTACTACCGCGCCGAGGGATTGGATGCCGAGTTGATCCTCATCAGCGCGCCCATCGCCAGCCGCGCATTGTTGAGCGGCGACGTCGCCGTTGCAACCGTGGGTGGGGCTGGTCTCCCGCCGGTGTTGCGCGGTTCGCCCTTCAAGTTTCTTTTTACGACTTACAATCGGCCGATGTTTTGGCTCTACGCGAAGCCCGAGATTCGCGACGTCAAAGGATTGCAGGGAAGACGGATCGGCGTCTCCGGTATCGGCAGCGGGCCGGACTCCTTGCTGCGCGAAATCTTGCGGCAAAACGGACTCGACGCCAATCGCGACGTCACCGTTCTCAGCCTCGGCGTGATGCCGACGATCTACGCGGGACTGCAAAGCGGTACCGTCGATGCCGCGATGCTTTCGCCGCCTGTCACTTTCAAAGCTGGCGAGGCGGGGTTTCGCGAGTTGGTATCGTTCCCGAAGCAAGATCTGGTCGAGCTCCAAGGCAGCATTCTCGTGCGAGACGGGACCTTGCAGTCGGACCCGGCGCAGATGGAGCGATTTCTCCGCGGCACGTACAAGGCTTTTCTATACATCAAAGAAAATCGCACCGGCACGATTCCCGTCGTCGCGCGTTATCTACAGGTGAATGAGAGCGTCGCAGCCAATGCGTACGATCACGTTGTCAGGCCGGCCATGACCCAGGATGGAACTCTCAGTCAGGAAATGCAGTCCAAAGCAGTCGAGCATGTGCTCAAGCGGCTAGACCTCAAAGAAGCACCGCCGCTAGGAAAAATTTTTGATTTTTCGCTGACGCGCAAAGTCATTGCTGAATTGCAGTCTAAAGGTTGGAAACCCGGGCCGTAGAACCGCGGGTTAATCCTCACCACGAAGGACACGAAGCGCACGAAGGAAGAAAGAAAAGAGATAAGAAACATTCTTTGTGGCGTTGGGCGACTAATGTAGGGGCGACCGGCGGTCGCCCCCGAGCCCAAAGCCTATCGGTGAGGATGAAACATGGATTTTGACGATTTTGTTCATACCGGGCCGAAATCAATCGCGGGGCGCTACTTGCGCAGGTTCTGGCAACCCGTTTGTTGCTCGTATGAGCTTCAAGTCGGCCAGGCGCTACCCATTCGGATAATGGACGAGGACTTTACGCTCTTTCGTGGTGAGAGTGGCGCTGCTCAGCTCGTCGGGCCCCGATGCGCGCATCGCGGCACCCAGCTGTCGGTGGGTTGGGTGGAAGGGGACTGCATTCGCTGTTTCTATCACGGTTGGAAGTACGACGGCTCGGGACAGTGCGTTGAACAGCCGGCCGAAGCGGAAACTTTCCCGCCGAAGATCCGTATCCCGAGCTATCCGGTAAAGGAATACATCGGGCTCATCTTTGCCTATCTAGGTAAAGGAGAGCCGCCCCCGTTGCCGCGTTATCCGAGGCTGGAAAGCCCCGACATTTCTCTCGACGTGGCGGGGCTCAAGCGGATCTGCAATTACTTCAACAACATCGATAATTCTCTCGACAACGCCCACGTGCGCTTCGTGCACCGCCGGCACCGCGACGCGGCGCAAGATCAGGTCGTATTGGGCGATCCGACGATTTCGGTCGAAGAGTCCGAATGGGGTATCACGCGCTACGTCAAATATCCCGACGGCAAGGATCTCACGTTTTTCTTCGGTATGCCCAACATCAACTTTATCAACGGCCAGGTGGTCGATGCGGTGATCAAGCGGGCCGACGTTTTGGTATTTAAAGTTCCCGTGGACGATGAAAACCATATTCACTTCGAAGTCCGCGCGATCGCGCTCACCGGCGGGCGTGGACGTGCATGGATTGAAGAGCGGCGGGAGCTGCGGGCGAAGGCGGAACAAGACCGGCCCGAGTTAGTCCGAGCGATCCTCGCTGGGAAACTTCGGCTCAGCGAAGTCGATCCGAATCGCATCGATTTCGTTATGATCGAGGACGAAATTGCGCAAACGGGGCAGGGCAAGATCGCCGCGCGCGGTAACGAACACTTAGGTCGGAGTGACCGCGGCGTATTTCTTTTGCGCAAAATCTGGGAACGAGAGTTAAGAAATTTGGCTGAGGACCGACCGGTCAAGCAATGGACCTATCGGCCAGACATGGTGCCGACGTACCCGGAGGCATAGGAAGATCCAGTTTCTGGTTTCGAGTTTCTAGTTCTAGGACGCGAAAAGCTGAAGACCAATGGAGTTTTCCAAAGATTATGTAGGGTGGTCTGTTGATTTCTCCAATCGAGCTACTCGTCCGGAGCTCCGCCTGACTTCGCCAAGTCTTCGACTTTAATTTTTTCGACATTCATCTTTTCTGCGGCCTTGGTCATGCGATCCATTACTTCGTCGAAGCTGAGCGGCGCGGCGTCTTTGGGACGGAACCGGATTGGGTTGATGCGGGCGACAACGAAGCTCTTAAGATAAGGGCTTGTCAGCCCTTTAGCTTTGAGCGCTTCGACCTTTTCGACGACGGTTTTGTCGAGATCCATTAGCGCTTTGGCGCGTTCGCGGCGAATTTCCAGCGCCGCCTCGAGAGGCTTCTTGATGAATTGATCGGAGCGCCTCAGTATCGGATGATAGGCGCCGCCGCTGAACCGACCGTTCTCGAGATAACAGAGACCAAGGGTGATTAAAGCGGCCTCTTCGAATTCCAGCGCGTAGCTTTCCTCCGCGGCGTTATCGAGGGCGGCGAGCTCCTGGTACATTTTGATGACTTCCAGCGCGCGCTCGCGCAGGTTGTGCGCCTTTTCGGTATTGAGCGCCAGTATCTGATACGCCGCTGACGTTTCCGGAACGACAATGCCGACAATGCATTTGGCACCGAGTGTGTTCATCGCGGCCAGGCGATGATTGCCGTTGGGCGTCCAATAGCGCGTAACGCTGTCTTTAACTTCCTTGCGTACAACTATGATCGGGTCAAGGAAACGGCCCAGCTTGGCGATCACGCCTTCCAGCTTTCGCTCATGGGGGTCGGAGAGATTGCGCTGATAGGGAGTCGGCGCGACTTGGTCAATTGGCAAAGCCGCCAGGACCAGCCACTGTCCGCCAAAGGGTTCCCGGTAGCTCGCGAGGACTTTGCCACCGTCTTCATTGATCAATTGTTGAAGTTCTCCAACAGCGCTCGGGGATGCTGTCTCCAGCAACTCTCTGGCGGTAAGTCCGATGGATTTACCAGCGAGTTTGCGACGCTTGCGAGGTCCCCCCGGCTTTTTCTTGATTTTTCTTTCGGCCATTCAAGCTATCCGCAACTCCTGATTAGCACGCCGCGCGTTACTGTTCCAAGCGACGAATATTGGGTTGGAAAACCATAACCGCAAGCGCCATGCCCGCCACCATGACACCCCCGAAGCCGACCGCTATGGGAGCACCGGCGAATTCGGCGATGGTGCCGGCGATCATGCCTCCGACTGGCATCAGGTCCCAAGTGAGCCCGTAGATTCCCATCACTCGACCGCGGAGTTGGTTTGGCAAGTTCATCTGTAGGATGGCGCTGATGATTGTCATATAGAACTGGCTGCTGATGCCCAGCGCGAGCGCGAGGATCAGCGACAACGGGAAGGATACTGAGAAGGCAAATGCGCTCAGCAGGAGGCCGAAGGCGATCGCGCCGAGAATAGCCTGACGGCCTTTGCCGCGGGCATGAGAGAACCACGCTACCAAGAGCACGCCAATCAGCGCGCCCGCGCCCCCCGCACTCTGCAAAAAGCCAAAACCTTTGGAGCCAACGTCGAGCACGCTACGCGCGAATACTGGCATAAGGATCGAGTAGGACATACCGAAGACGCTGTTAAAAAAAGTCATGCCGATGAAGACGTAAAAAACTTCGTTCCTGCGGATGAAGTTCAGGCCTTCCGCCATGTGCTCGACGACTCCGCCCGTGGACGGCGCGGTCGGCGAGGTCGTGAGGCGAATGCCGAGCCAAAGGCAAACAGCGACAAGCGAGGCGAGAAAGCAAAAGTAGTAAGTCGCACCGATGCCGAGCCAATAAATCAGCATGCCCGCAACCGCGGGGCCGATCAGGCGGTTTAGCTGCCAGATCGTGCCGCCGACTGCCACGGCGTTCGGAATGTCCTCCCTTGGCACCATTTGCGGTAAAAGCGCCATGCGGCTGGGGCGGTCGAAGGCGCGCACGCAGCCGGAAAGAAATGCGAGACCCATAACGTGCCAGAGCGCCACCCGCTCAATAATGATGAGAGTGGCGAGCGAAAAAAACATCGCAGCAACAACGCCCTGAGAGAGAATCATGATGCGGCGGCGATCCGCCCGGTCGGCGATCACGCCGCCCAAGAGAGTCAAAGCGATGGTGGGGGCGGCATAGGTCAGGCCGGTTAGGCCCAGGAGCAGTGGTGAATCGGTCAGCTCGAGCACCAACCAGCTTTGCGCCACGCCTTCCATGTTCTGGGCCAAGACCGAAGCAAGTTGGCCGTACCAATACAGACGATAGTTGCGATGGCGTAAAGCGCTTATCGCTTGGAGCAAGCGTTGGCTTCCCGAAGTGGCTTCGACGGTGGCTTCAGACATCGCGGGCTTGTATTCAGACTAACAGGGAGTGGCGCTATTGTTCATGAATCGGTCGGTTCTGTCAAAGCGCGCGAGACTTTTAAATCGACCGATGCTACTTTCAATTTCGACTGGATATCTCACTGAAAGGCGGGGAAACGTGGCCCAATACGACTATGATCTTTTTACCATCGGCGCCGGCTCCGGCGGAGTGCGCGCGAGCCGGATGTCGGCATCCTTTGGCGCCAAAGTAGCCGTTGCCGAAGAGCGTTATCTCGGTGGGACCTGTGTAAATGTCGGTTGCATCCCAAAAAAGCTCCTGGTTTATGCCTCGCACTTCGCGGAAGATTTCAGGGATGCCATAGCCTATGGCTGGACGGTGGGGGAAAGCCGCTTCGATTGGGCCAAGTTGATTGCCAACAAGAATAAAGAAATTCAGCGGCTGAACGGCATCTATCGAAAGATACTCATCGATGTGGGCGTCAAGGTGATCGAAGATCATGCCGAAGTCATCGATCCACACACGATTCTAATCGGCGACAAGAAGATCACCGCGAAGTACATACTCGTCGCAGTCGGCAGTTGGCCGATGGTGCCGAAGTTTCCCGGCTCGGCATATGCGATCACGTCCAACGAAGCTTTTTATCTTGCCGCATTGCCGGAACGAGTGGTTATTGTCGGCGGGGGTTACGTCGGCGTCGAGTTTGCCGGGATTTTTCACGGCTTGGGCGCGCGGACTACACAACTTTACTGGAATGATCTTTTTCTGCGCGGCTTCGATGGCGATATTCGCACTACCCTCGCAGAAGAGATGCGCAAGCGCGGCATCGACGTGCGCTTTAAAAGCGACGTCGTCAAGATCGAAAAGGTAGGGAAGATATTAAAGGCGACGTTAACCGATCACAGCGTGATCGAGGCTGATCAGATTCTTTATGCCACAGGGCGGCTGTCCAAAACACCGAAATTGGGCTTGGAAAACGTCGGTGTCAAACTGAAATACAACGGCGCCGTGGTCGTCGATGAATACTCGAAGTCGAGCATCGATAGCATTTATGCCATCGGGGATTGCACGGATCGGATGATGCTCACCCCCGTCGCCATCGCCGAAGGGATGGCCGTCGCCAACACGCTGTTCAATGATAAGCCGACCAAGCCCGGTTATCTAAACGTGCCCACAGCCGTCTTTAGCACGCCCAACTGCGGCACGGTGGGTCTTACCGAGGAAGAAGCGCGCGCACGAAATTATCGGGTCGATATCTATCGCACGGCATTCCGGCCGCTCAAGCACACCCTGACCGGCTCCGACGAGCGCACGATGATGAAGCTCGTTGTCGATCAGACAACGGACAAAGTGTTGGGCTGCCATATGGTGGGGCCCGAAGCGGGCGAAATCATCCAGGGGTTGGCGGTGGCGCTTAACTGCGGCGCCACCAAGGCGCAGTTCGACGCGACGATCGGCATCCACCCGACGGCGGCGGAAGAGTTCGTGACCATGCGAACCAAGGCAGCGTAGGCGAGCCGCGATCGAGAGTTCCAAAATCAGGCCGTGAGAGTTAGAAGGGCCACGCAAGCCGATGCTACCGCAATCGCCCGGGTCCACGTAATGACGTGGCAGACGTGCTACCGCGGACTCATGCCCGACGAGTTTTTGGCCAGATTATCTGTCCAAGAACGTGAACCGGGATGGCGAAAGATAATCGACGCACCCGGAAGCATGTCATTTGTCTGTCGCTCGCAACGACAAACCGTGGGCTTCGCGGCTTGTGGCTCTACCCGCGACGCTGACAAAGATCCCGCCGTGGTCGGCGAGCTCTATGCGATTAACGTGTTGCCAGACTTCTGGGGGAAAGGATATGGCCACGCACTCTGGCGTCGTGTCGGCAGAGACCTAATTTTGGCCAAGTTCAAAGAGGTAAATCTTTGGGTTCTCCACGGCAATGCTCGCGGCAGGCGGTTTTACGAGCGTGAGGGATTCCAGATCGACTCCGCTCCGATTAAAGAAGCACACGTCGGCGGTGTCAAGCTCCCGGAGGTGCGCTACTGGAAAAGATTGACACGTTAGCATTGTCAATTTATGCCGCGATTGTCACTCGACTCCTTCGCCGGCATTTCCGAGCGCTGGCAAGTCAGCCCGATTTTTACCGACAAAATGTAACAGTAACCCATATGCCGCGCGCCCCATAGTGTTACAAACTATGAAGATCAAGGCGTTAGGCCTTGGCATCTTCATTGCTGCTGTCATCATCAAAATACCCCTTGCGAGGAGTCGATGGATCGGGAGAGGTTTCAAGAGCAAATGCTTGGTGTGATGGAGCGGAAGACGCACTGGGCTTGGCCGGCATTTACCTCCGGGCGGGTTCCCAAAGATCGGCTCCACTACCACTTCGAGCAGGAGTATGGAACCTATGTCCGCGACTTCCCGGTGATGGTCGGGCGGGCCTATGTTCGGTGTCCCATTCCCGATATCCGCAGAAGCCTCGCCGAGAATCTCTACGAGGAAGAGACCGGAGGACTGGTAGCCGGTAGCCCACATCCGTTGCTGTTCTTAGAGTATCCGCGCGGGCTGGGAATGGATTTGACCCGCTTCGAGCACATCGACCTTCTCCCAGCAGCACAACGCTATCGAGATTTTCTCGATGAGGCGACCCAGCACTACGGCTGGGATATTGCCGCGGCGGTCGTAACCATCTTTGTCGAGGGCTCGTGCGATGAACGGTCCGCATTGAATTCCTCGAGTCATAAACCGCCGGCGCCGTTGGAGGAACATCCCCTGGTCAAATATTACGGACTGTCGGTGGATCGGCTCGCGCTCACCCGGGCACACCGCCAGGTCGAAGGAAACCATCGCGCCTCGGCATGGAAAGCGATCCTCGACTATGTCGTGCCGATGAGACGGGGCGCGATTCTCAGGGCGATGGAAGAAGCGCTACGCAGCTGGTCGCTCTATCGGGATGAGGTCGCCTTGATGTGCGGCTTGAAACCAGACAATCGAAATCACGGCGCAGCCCCCGCCTGACCAACTCGCCGGACTCCAATAAAAGATCACGGACCCGACTGAGCTCCACCGATCGGCTCGCCGCGATAGCTTTTCGCGAGAATTTGCATAGGATTGAGCGGCCTGCGGCCGTTGCCCTGTTCGATCTGAATCGCCGCGAGCGGACAGTCCGAGCAAGTTACCTTCGGATTGCCTTCCGCCATCTCTTTGAACGCCCGGCTGCCCCACTTCAGCGACTGCTCGAAATTTTCCTTTTTCATCGCCCAGGTGCCGTCGTGTCCCGAGCATTCCTCGACGACTCTGACGGTGGTCTCTGGCAGGAGCGAAAGGACATCGCGAGTCTTGTAGCCGACGTTTTGCGCGCGCAAGTGGCAGGGCATGTGATAACTGATGTTCCCCGCGCCTGTTTTGAAGTTTTTGTTGAGCTTTTCCTTAGACGCCAATCCAGCTAAAAATTCCATCGGGTCCATGGTCTGGGCGGCGACTTTCTTAGCGTCTTCGGTGCCGAGCAGCCGTGGGTATTCCACGCGGATCATCTGCGAACAGGTTGGATTGGTGGCGACAATGCTGCGATTGTCCTGGATGTAGCGAACTAGATTGGTGACGTTTTGTTTGGCCGCCTCGACGGCGGCATCCATGTCGCCGTTATGCCAGAGCGGCATGCCGCAGCAGCGCTCGTAGCAGAACACAACGTCGACATTATTACGCGCCATGACTTCCAAGGTGTCAGTGCCGATCTCGGGCTGGTTGTAGTTCACATAACAGGTGGAGAAAAACGCGATTTTCGCCGCCGGCTCGCCTTGGAGCGTTTTTCGCTGGCTTGCGAATTGGGCGGCGAATGTCTTGGAGGCAAACGGCGGAAGTTTCTTGTCTTTGTGAATGCCGACAACGCTATGCATGAGCTTCCGATTGAGAGCGTTTTCATTGCCCCAGTTCGCCAACGGCGCCGTTGAGGTTCCCAACTTTCCCACCAAATCGGGACGCCCGAGCAACTTGTCAGCTAGTGGAACGCCATTCTTCCTAACCTCCTGAGCTTTGGCTCGCGCTATCAAACGCGGAAAATCGATCGCCCAATCATGATCGCCTGGCGTGTATGGACACTTGATGTAACAAAGCTTGCACTGAAAACAGAGATCGACGACTTGTCTCACGTCCTCCGGCTTGAATTTCTTAGTGTCGACCTCGGTGTATTTGCCTTCCGTACAGTAATCGTCGACCGCATCGAACATCTTCGGAAAACTACCGCAAAACTTGACGCACATGCGGCAATCCGCACATAAACCGAAGATGCGCTCGACTTCCGAGCGTAAGTCTTTTTCATCATAGTATCGCGGGTCGGTCGGATCGTATGCCGGTTTATGGGGCACGTTCTTAACTCCCTGAATCGGTGGCGGTGATCGAAGCGGAGATTACATACTAACGGTTACCAACAACTATTCAAGAAACAGCCTTTGTTCGTCCCAATGGCGGTAGTGGTTCAGTTTGACAACACCACGAATTCCCAAGCCGAGAAAGATTCCTCGCGGAGTTTATCCTGAGTCCTCCGAAGGACTCGGAATGACAACAAAGCAAGTGATCTGTTATCTCGAACCCTTCGATCGGACTCAGGGTAGACTCCGTGAGAGATGAACCACTAGCTAAATCTCATGATTGGACAACACTATAATTTTGCAATGACGGTCTGGATAAGATCTCGTCAATAGCGAGAGGTTTGCAAGATAACGCATGAAAGTACTGGGCTTTTTTAACGTGGGTAACTGCCCTCGTCTGACGATTAACCTTTTCTCACAGGTTGCGTCTAACTGGGTGAGGAGGTTCCTATGGATAAAAAGAGTTCAATCGCTCTGTTGGCTGTCGGGGTCGGCGCGTTGCTCATGTTTGCCAGCCCGATTCCAGCCGAGGCGAATCATTATGGCCGTTCAGGGTATGAATCCCGGCGCGAGGCAGAAATGCGGCAGAACTGGCGCGAAATTCAAAACGACCGGGCCGAGCTCCGACGCGACGTCGACGAATATTATCGGGACAGAGATGCTTTATCGCGTGCCTATCGCAGGGGCACGAGCCCTGCGGAAATTGCCCGGCTGCGCAGTGAAGTGAGACAGGGCGAGCGAGAAATCGCTCAAGACCGCCGCGAGTTGAGAGGGGATTACGCCGAGCTTCAGCGAGACATGGATAGGTACGGTTACTATGGCTACGGGAACGGATGGTATGGTGATCGTGCCAGGTGGGAGCGCGATAACGGTTGGTGGAATTGGGGCAACTGGAGGCCCTGGTACAGATAATAACAATCTGAATTTTTCCGAGCACAAACTATACCCCTTGTTTGGAACTGAGAGGCGGGCTGCGGCCCGCCTCTTTGTTTTGGGTGGTCGCTCCTCGGTTTGCTCGGAATGACAACAAAGTAGGGATCTGTCTCATTTGGACCCCTTCGATAAAGACTCACAGTAAACTGCTCAGAGATCTTGAGCTAACCGAACTTTACCTTGTTTTGGGGAATTCTTGACTTCGACGGCGCCGGAATCCTATAAGCGAAGATAATCTGGATTTTCGCGAGGATCACGGTGATCATAGACTGCGACACTCATTTGATGCCGAGAGATGCCTTCGATGGCATCGATGACCGCTACCGCCAAACCAAGCCCAGGCTCAAATTTGACGATCAGGATCGTTACGCCGAGGTGAACTTTTCAGGCTACATCGAAGCGCCGGGCACTAGTCCGCTACCGGGGCCTGGCTCGGGCGCGACATTCAAAAGCCTTTGGGATCCCATATCGCGGATGTGGGATTATGATCGGCGCTTGGGTATTGAGATGCATGTCGTGCTGCCGCAATTTTCCGGCTGGTGGTCGTATCTAATCGAACCGGAGCTTGCTTGTGGCATGGCTCGCTCGCACAACGAAGCTCTCTTGCGGCTCATGAATGAGTATCCGGGCAGGATCTTGGGAGCGGCATTGATTCCGTTGCAAGACGTCGACGCTTCGATACGAGAGATGGAATGGGCAAAAGACAACGGTTTTTGTTCCGTCGTTCTCGATAAAGTCATCCCGTCACAGAGCATCCTTATAGCGAGCCGCTCGGCTGCCACTGCGAGCTTTGGCCATTTTTCAAACGGGCCGAAGAGCTGAGCGTTCCAATCTACCTTCATAACGTCCAGCATGGCCATCGGATTAGCAATTTGCCTCTGTTCCAGCGGGATGGGTTATATATTTTCGCGCCGCAAGAAGGACAAATAAGTTTGGTTTCGCTGATCACCAGCGGACTTTTGGATGAATTTCCCAAGCTGCAGTTTATCTTTACCGAGGCGGGCACGTCCTTCATCAAACCGTTGGTGCAGTGGCTCGACCGAGTATTGGAACGGCCGCCGGTGGACTACGACGATCAGGAGGCACCGCTATCCAACCGTCCGTTGACGAAGGTTGGGGAACGATTGCGTAGGGCCAGAGCGCTCTTTCCGGCTCATATTTTTCTGGAAAAGAACCGTCGGCCTGCGAGCGATTATTTCAAGAACAATCTCTACTTCACGATCGAAACCGAAGAACCGGAGCTTGCCGAGGCGATCAAATTCCTTGGAGCCGAGCGGTTCCTTTTCGCCACTGACTATCCGCACGACGATCCGGGCGGCCGAATGAAGTTCGAGGACGTTCGTTTGCTCAGGGACAATCCCGCGATTTCCGAGGAAGACAAAGAATTGATTCGCTGGAAAAACGCCAAGAGATTGTTCGACTTGGCCGTCTGAACCATCGTGGCTATTCCTGAACGCTACAACACGGGGTACAACATCGGCGTCGGCGGCGCAGTCGTATGCGACGGAAAGCTGTTGCTTGTGCGGCGAGCATCACGCCACGGGCGAGGTAATTGGCAACTGCCCGGAGGATTCATCGAACTCGATGAGACGATCGAGCAAGCCGTCGTTCGCGAAGTTCAAGAGGAGGCAGGCATTACGGCGGAAGTCGAAGCGGTGCTGGGGCTTCGAAGCCGCTACGATCCCGACAGCGGCAATGGAATCTACGTCGTACTTCTCTTAAGACCTATTAGCGGTGAGCCCGCGGCGGATGGTCATGAAGTCGACCACGCCGGCTATTTTACTCTCGACCAGATTCGCGAGCTAAGTCCTTTGCCCCCGGTCAATTGGGAAATTGCCCAGCGAGTTCTCTCTCCGGATAGGCGCCTGCTGTCGCCAAAACCGCTCACCAACCTAAACGGGGCGAAGTTTACTTTGTTCGTCGGCTAAATTTACTCGAACCACCGGTCATTACTGTTCCGACGGCGAGATAATAACTTTAATCAGCAGCTCTCGAGCGATCTTTTGTGCCGAGTCACTTTCTATAACTCCCGGTGTTCTTTCGGACTCGATGATAGCTTCTGATTCAAGTGCTTTTTTGAATTGCTCAAAACGATCGGCGGCGACAGTGAACCACCGAATCTCCCTTATGGAACTTGTCCTGAGAGCCGCCAGTGGAGGGTTGGTTCGCCTGGATTCAGCGGTCTTGCCGGTGGCAGCGAAGCTCGCTTCGTCCTTTTCGCGGGGCTGCGCCGGCCGCCGCCTAACTACCAACTCAATATCCGCGTTCGGCTCGCTTAGTGGCGAAAGCGATCTTTCCACAAGAGGGCCGGCGCTAAGGGAAGGTTGGCTCAGCGTGCCAACTCCCGCCCCGAGTCCGAATCCGAATGTGTCGCCACGAGAACGCATTGCTTCTCCGGCAGTGGAGACTTCCTGTGCTGGAATGGCACGCCGTCGGGGCGCTTCCTGTTTGTCCTCTAGGCGGCTCTCACTTTTTTTGGAACTAGAGGGAGGAGGAGCGGCGGCAGGCTGAGTTTGTTCGACTCCAGCCGGTGCAGTTGCTGCTTTGTTGCGGACCTGCTCGGGAGCTTGTTTCGCGAGGTCTGCGAATGGTTTTGTCGATTGCGATGGTTTTTTATCTTGGACGGATCGTTCGACCACAATGGTCGGCTCTTTTTGCCGGTCTATTTTCTGCACCGACGGCGCGGGCGAAGTAATCGCTGGAGCAGCTGGTTGAGACAGATCCTGCTTGTTCAACTTTTCTTCCTTTTGGGAGAGTACGAGCGCCAATGCGCCGATCAACACGACTGCGGTTGCCTGAAGCGGAATCTTCACTCGCGTTGGTAGAAAAAGCCGTTCCCACAAGGTCGGCTTTTTATTGATCTCGCGGACATGGGCGATGACTCGTTGGGCAAAACCCAAAGGTGGGTCGACCATAGGCAATGCCGCAACTTCCTGTATGCAGTCCGCCAAACTATCCGCGTCGACGCGGCAGCGGGAGCAGGCGGACAAATGAACCTCTATGCTCTTCATGCTGATTGCGTCGAGAGATCGCTCTAGATATTCGGAAATTCGCGTTTGGACTTCTTCGCAGTTCATATCGCTTTCCTCCCCGCGCAGAAATGCGTGGCGAGCAGTGATTTGAGAGCTTGGCGTGCCCGATGCAAACGGGATTTTACAGTCCCGACCGGAATCTCCAGCACCCGAGCTACTTCGTCGTACGGCACGTCTTGCAGGTCCCTGAGTAAGATCACCGTGGCGTCTTCCGGTGCCAATTTATTTAACGCTAGTTGCACTCGCTCCTGCAATTCCTTTCTTTCCAGCATCTCCGCCGGTCCGGGCTGCGCATCCCGAAGAATCTCCATATCCTCGATCTGCATTGTGCGCTGCTGTCGCGAGTGCGTGCTTCTACGCCGGGTAGTTGCGTGATTAAGCGCGATGCGGTAGAGCCAGGTTGAAAAATTGGCATCGCCGCGAAATTGGCCGATCGCGCGGTAAGCCGATAGGAACACTTCTTGGGAGACCTCTGCCGCGTCATCATAGTCGCCTAGCATGCGATACACGAGATTAAAGATGGTCTTTTCGTGACGACGCACGAGGACTTCGAAGGCATCCGCATGGCCGTGCTGTATCCGCCGAACGCAATCCGCGTCGCTGCTCGAGTCAGACACCATCGATTCAGTTGTATTAGACGGCTTTTTCAATAAAAGGTTCCCCAATATATTCCGCCGGTTAACCAGTGACCCATCTATGGGACTCCGAGTCGCGCTGGTGACCCAACTTCGTAGTTGGACGCGTCGAGACGTCGATTCAACCGGCCGGCGAGATTCTTCAATCGGTTGACCTCCGTATTACCGAGCCACCGGATGACGAAAGCAGTTTTATTATGCCAAAGAGGTTCGTCCAGGTCGACCCACCTACGGCAGTATTCGCCATCACGAGTTCCCGGAATGGGCGAAAACTCCGAAAGCATGACTTTGATGCCGAGACTGTTCGCGAGATACATCGACTCCTCTACATTCTGTTCTTCACTATTGGGATGGCCGACGATAAGGTAGGCATGAAGCTGCCGGGGATCGGCGCCGACCTCAAGCAAGTTGTCTGCTGCTCTCGCCAATTCATATGAATAAACTTTACCCCCGGTCTTCTTTTGCCAGGCGTAGGCGCTGCTTTCAAATCCGAGATAGAGGTTCTTAAAACCAGCTTCGATCATAAGCTGCGCCAGCTCTCGGCTGATGAAGCGGGCGTTTAGAGCATTGGGCGTGTGAAAATTAACATGGAAATTTCGCTTGAGGATTTCCTTTAGAAAAGGCTTGAGTATGTGCTCGGATTGGTACAGCAAGGCGTCGTCGTAAAAAGCCACATGCCGGCAGCCGCAGTGAAGCAGGAACGCGAGCTCGGCAAGCAACCGATCGAGGGCGCGTGCATGAAATTTCGGATAGACCTGCGGTACGGAGCAATAGGTGCAACGAAACGGGCAACCATCGGCTAGTTTCAGCACGCCGCTCTGCAAGTTAGGATAGAGATCCCAGAGCGGGAGTTGGTGATCATTCGGTGCAAGTTTGACGAACCGCCAGAGTGGACTCAGTTCAAGTCCTTCGACGACCAAATCAGCGCCCAGAGAACGAGCATGCGATCCACAAAGTGTCGCGTAAACGCCGCCGAGTATGATTTTGGTTTGCGGTGACAGAGCGCGCAGATCGGCGATCACTTCCTTTATGCCGAGGTACCAGTAGGTCATGCTGGTTTGGATTAGAGCGAAATCGAACGGCGGTTGGTCACTGATAAAATTTTGGAATTCCCGCCGCGGCACGCCGAAGCGGCGAAACTGTCGGGGAATGCTGGCGAAGAGGTTCGGCTTTTCAGCCGGCTCGGAGTAAAACTCACCGCGGCCCCAAAGATCAGCGCGATAGCGGCCCGGCGGTACGTGAGGATTATGACGGTCGAGGTAGTCGAAAAGGTAAAAGTCGGCTTGCTCGCGTATAAGTCCCGCGACCCTGAGTAGACCATACGGTTTTAGCCAGAAATCGTACGCCGAAAAATCGTAGATTGACGGGTTGACCAGAAGGATGCGCGGCTTCATTCGCTTTCAGGCGCGATCCACTAAACCGATTCGCTCCACAAGTGGCTGAACTGAGTCGCCACCACCTGATCATAGGACACGGAACCGGAAAGCAGTCCGATGTCCCGGGCGAAGCGATTCATACTGTCAACTTTTTCTTTTGGAATCGTTGGGTCGTAATAGGGCAGGTCGCGACGGACCAGTTCGGCGATGAGTTCCGCTTCGGGCGGCGGAAAGCGCTTCTTGCCGACTTCAGTGGCGAGGCCAACGTCCTCGCGCAGCGCCTTTTGCGCTTTCATCAACGCGCGGATAGCTGCGGCCGCGGATTGCGGATCTTCTTGGATGCGCTTCTCAGTGGTCACCAATGCCGAGAAAGTATAGTGGCGCGCGGCGACAGGCCCGTCGCCGCGGCGCAAGTCGAGAACCATGGTCCCGACACCGCGACGAACTGCTACTTCGCAGCCCATGCCATTTGCCCAAAAGCCGTCGAGCTTCCCTTCTTCGAGAGCTTTCGCCGCGGAGAGACCGAAAGAGACGTTCGGGCCGGCTGCGCCGGGGATCGGCATGATTTGCACGTTGTTCTTTTCCGGATCGATGCCGGCCTCGACAAGCATCCTGTGCAGGCTCAGGTTCACGCCGGGAGCGGCGCCGATGCGGAGCCCTTTGACGATGCTCAAATCACCGTGCTTAGGATTCAGATCACTGCGAATGACTAGAAACCAGTAGGTGTGTTGGCCGACTGTGGCAAGAAGCTTTGCGCCTTGCCACTCCGGGAACGCGAGCAGCGTGGCGTGAGCCGAGCCGACGACAAAGTCGAGTTGACCGTCACGCAACGCCTCGAAAGTCTTGGGAACAGGGAAAAGGAGATCGATGCTCGCGTCATAGCCCTCGGATTT
>Ga0114129_10004191_pt1 | contig 20370 bp, 19 predicted proteins | sample RhiMetdeltSRZDD1_FD_80071 | JGI IMG/M metagenome (GOLD analysis project Ga0114129, IMG submission 80071) | Populus rhizosphere microbial communities from Tennessee, USA - Rhizosphere MetaG P. deltoides SRZDD1 (version 2) (version 2) | ecosystem: Host-associated > Plants > Roots > Rhizosphere >... | reverse complement strand
TGCGCGCGATGGCGGCCGCGCAGCCGGAGCAGCGGCGCCGGGCCGACCAGGTCGCCGCTCCCCTCCAGGCCGGCACGCAGCTCGGCGAGGGCCTGCAGCGGCGATTCGGGATCCGGGCCCGAGACGAGGAGGCGCACGACGTGCCGGAACGGCGGGTAGCCGAGCTCGCGGCGGCGCTCGAGCTCGCCGGCGAGGAACCCGGCGACGTCGTGGCGCGCGGCGTGCTCGACCGGCGTCGAGTCGGGCTGGAAGGTCTGCACGATCACGCGGCCCGGGGCGTCGCGGCCGCTGCGCCCGGCGAGTTGCGTGATCAGCTGGAAGGTCCGCTCTTCCGCCCGGAAGTCGGGGAGGCCGAGGCTCGTGTCCGCGTCGACGACTGCCGCGAGCGAGACCCCCGGCACGTGGTGGCCCTTCGCCACCATCTGCGTCCCGACGAGCACCGCCCGGTCGGCCTCGCGGAAGCGGGCGAACGCATCACGCGCCGCGCCCGGCCGTGTCGCGACGTCGGCGTCGAGCCGGAACCGCTCGAGCTCGGGCACGTGCTTCGCGAGCTCCGACTCCAGGCGCTGCGTCCCTGCCCCGATGCGCGCGATCTCGGCCGAGCCGCACGCGGGGCAGGTCGGGGGCACCGGGTCGACCCGGCCGCAGTGATGGCAGCGGAGCGCGCCGTCCCGGTGGAGGGTGAGGGCGACATCGCAGTGGGGGCAGCGCCGCGAGAGGCCGCAGGCCCGGCAGTGGACCGCGGGCGCCAACCCACGACGGTTCAGCAGGAGGATCGCGCGACCTCCGTGCTCCACCAGGCCGCCGAGCGCCTCGAGGAGCGGCGCCGAGAGCGGATAGCCGGCCTCGCGGCGCAGGTCGACGAGGCGCACGCGCGGCATCGGCGCGCCGATGCGGGCGCCCAGGGAGCAGCGCGGCAGGCGCGCCCAGCTCTCGGGCCGCGGCGTGGCGGAGCCGTAGACCGCGACCGCACCCTCGAGCGCGGCGCGCTTGGCGGCGACGGTGCGCGCGTCGTAGCGCGGGTCCGACTCCTGTTTGTACGCGGCGTCCTGCTCCTCGTCCACGACGATCAGCCCGACCTTCCGCATCGGCGCGAACACCGCGGAGCGCGCGCCGACGACGATGCGCGCCTCGCCGCGGGCGATGCGGTCCCGTTCGTCTCGCCGCTCCGCCTCGCCGAGCGAGGAGTGCACGATCGCGACGAGGTCGCCGAAGCGGCGCCGGAAGCGCCCGACGGTCTGGGGCGCGAGCGCGATCTCGGGCACGAGGACGATCGTGCCGAGCCCCCGCTGGAGCGCGGCCGCGCACGCCTGGAGATAGACCTCGGTCTTCCCGCTGCCAGTCGGCCCCTCGAGCAGCAGGTGCTCGCCGACACCTTCGTCGAGTGCCGCGACGATCCGCCGGACGGACGCCTGCTGCTCGTCCGACAGCCGTTCCGGCTCGGCCTCTCCCGCGAGCGACTCCCGCAGGGCCGGCGAGGGCCGCTCGCCGCGCGGGCTTCGGCGGGTGGGCGCGACGAGCTCCAGCGCGCGAGCGGGTGTCGAGCCGTAGTAGTCCGCGAGCCACAGCGCGAGATCGACCAGCGTCGCCGGGATCTCGTCGAGCAGCCGCCCGACCGGCGCGGGCTCGATCCCCGGCGGAGCCCCCACGCCGACGTCCGCGACGACACCACGCGTCGCGCTGCGCCCGAGGCGGACGGAGACGACGGCGCCCTTCTCCGTCCCTTCGGGCACCTCGTAGGTGAACGGGCGGGCGAGCGTCCGGGTCGAGACGAGCGGGTAGACGGACGCGAGCGGCACCGCCCGAGCGTAGTCGCGGGCCGCGACGACGCCTCGCTAGACTCGCCGCATGCCGGCGCACGGGCATTCGGTGGACGAGTACCTCGAGGTGATCTACTTCCTCGCCTTCCCGATCGGCGAGTACCGGCCGGCCGGCGAGAGCGCGATCGCGTCGCGTGTCGCGGACATGCTGGGCGTCTCCCGCGCCTCGGCGGGCGAGATGCTGAAGCGGCTCGAGGCGGAGGGGCTCGTCGAGCGCGGCGAGCAGAAGGAGGCGATCCTCACCCCAGCGGGCATCGAGCGGGCCGAGAAGGTGGTGCGCAAGCACCGGATCATCGAGCGCTTCCTCACCGACTTCATGGGCTACACGGCATCCGAGTCGCACGTCCACGCGGACGAGATGGGCGACACGTTCACCGACGAGATGATCGAGCGGATGTACGAGCGCCTGGGACAGCCCGACCGCTGCCCTCACGGCTGGCCGATCTCGACCGAGCTCGAGCAGGCGGAGAACGAGGGTCTCCTCGCCCTCGCCGAGCTCACTCCCGGCCAGGCGGGCGAGATCGTGCGCCTCGCGGAGCACGACGGCGACCTCCTCCACTGGTTCTACGACGAGGGCTACGTCCCCGGCTCGAAGATCGAGATCCGGGCCGTCCACCAGGCGGCCGGGCACCTGGCCGTCGTGCTCGACGCGAGCGAGCGCGAGATCGGCGAGAAGGCCGCACAGGGCTTGTACGTCAGGCTTGCAGCCTGAGGTCGTTCCGACTTACCCTGTGAGCATCCCGTTCGAGCGGCTCCATGACTCGATCGGGAGACCTTCGCCGGAAGGAGTGAGCCCGTGAGACGTTCCCGTACTCTCCTCGGCCTCGCGGCCGTCGCCGCCGTCGCGGCGTCATCGCTCGGCGCGTCCGCCGCGACCGCTGCCGACCGGCCGGCCGCGCTGACCGACATCCTCGCGGCCCGTCTCGGGATCTCCGCCGGCGTCATCGAGCACTCGTCCAGGGTCGCGCTCGTGGCACGCGTCAACGCCGCGGTCAAGGCCGGCAAGCTGACCGCCGAGCAGGCAACGAGGCTGAAGGTGCGGATCGCGACCGCGAGCAGGATCGCTGCGCGGAACGCGATCGCCCGGAAGAAGACCTCCGCGAGCAGCGACCGGGTCAGCGTGCACGGGCTGAGCGCGGCGGCCGCTTATCTCGGCCTGAGTGTGCCGACCCTCCGGGCGCACCTGCTCGCGCGGGAGTCGCTCGCGCAGGTCGCGGCCGCGAACGACAAGAGCGTCGACGGCCTCGTCGCCGCAATCCTCGCGAAGGCGAAGAAGCGCATCGCACAGGCGGTCGAGAGCGGCCACCTCAACCGGAAGCGCGCGAAGGAGGTCCTCGCTCGGCTGACCCTCGCGGCGGAGAAGGTCGTCAAGAGCACCCACGCGGGCGGCTGACTCTCGGGCCCGCGCGGCCGCAGCGGCGGGGCTCAGGCTGCGGGAATCTGCTCGAGCGGATTGCCGCTCAGCGCGGCGAGGCGGAGGGCATCGGCCTTGTCGGTGCGCTCCCAGGTGAAGTCGGCGTCCGCGCGGCCGAAGTGCCCGTACGCCGCGGTCTTCCGGTAGATCGGCCGCCGTAGGTCGAGATCGCGGACGATCGCGCCGGGCCGCAGGTCGAAGTGCTCGCGCACGAGCTCGGCGATCCGCTCGTTCGAGAGGCCGTCCGCCTCCGTGCCGAACGTCTCGACGTTCACGCTCATCGGGTGGGCGACGCCGATCGCGTACGAGACTTGCAGCTGACAGCGGTCGGCCAGCCCCGCCGCGACGACGTTCTTCGCGGCGTAGCGCGCGGCGTAGGCGGCCGAGCGGTCGACCTTGGTCGGATCCTTGCCCGAGAAGGCGCCGCCGCCGTGCGGCGCCGCGCCACCGTATGTGTCGACGATGATCTTCCGCCCGGTCAGGCCCGTGTCGCCCATCGGCCCGCCGATCACGAACTTCCCGGTCGGGTTGACGTAGAAGAAGTCCGGCGCCCCGAGCCGCGCTGGGTCGAAGAGGTCGCGGTAGTCCGCATGGAGGATCGGCTCGACGACGTGCTCGAGCAAGTCCGGCTTGATCAGCGCCTCGGCGTCGAGGCCGTCGCGATGCTGTGTCGAGATCAGCACGCGCTCGATCTCGACCGGCCGCTGGCGGCCGTGCTCGTCGACCTCGTAGCGCACCGTCACCTGGGACTTCCCGTCCGGCCGCAGGTACGGGAGGACATCCGCCTTGCGGACGGCGGCCAGGCGCTTCGTGAGCTTGTGCGCGAGCATGATCGGGAGGGGCATCAGCTCCTCGGTCTCGCGGCTCGCGTAGCCGAACATCATTCCCTGGTCGCCGGCGCCGATCCTGTCGATCGGGTCGGTCCCGCCGTGCTGCGCCTCGAACGAGGCGTCGACGCCGAGCGCGATGTCCGACGACTGCTCGTCGATCGCGACCACCACGCCGCAGGTCTCCGCGTCGAAGCCGTACTTCGCGCGGGTGTACCCGATGTCGCGGATCGTGTCGCGCACGATCTCGCGGACGTCGACGTACGTATCCGTCGTCATCTCGCCGGCCACCACGACCAGCCCGGTGGTGATCAGCGTCTCGCAGGCGACGCGCGCATTCACGTCGTCGGCGAGGACCGCGTCGAGGACGGCGTCCGAGATCTGGTCGGCGATCTTGTCCGGATGGCCTTCCGTCACGGACTCGGAGGTGAACTGGAACGAGCGGGCGCTCATCGTCCGCGAACCCTAGCGATCGCCGGAGCGGCGGTCGTCACTCGACGGTCGGCTCCCGCTGCATCAGCTGCGCGACGAGGTCCATCAGCGGCACGCCGGACAGCACGGCGCACACGCCCTCCGTGATCGGCATCTCGACCCCGAGCCGGTGCGCGAGCTCCCGCAGCACCGGCGCGGTCGTGAGCCCCTCGACGACCATGCCGATCGAGCGTGCCGCCTCCTCGGGGGAGGCGCCCTGCGCGACGAGCTCGCCGCAGCGACGGTTCCGGCCGGAGCGTGCCCAGCACGTGACGACGAGGTCGCCGATGCCCGCGAGCCCCGTGAACGTCTCCGGGCGGGCGCCCGCGACCTCGGCCAGCCGCCGCATCTCCGCGAGCCCGCGCGCGACGAGGGCCGCCTTGGCGTTGTCACCGAGCTGGAGCCCGTCCGCCCCTCCGGCGGCGAGCGCGATCACGTTCTTCGCCGCGGCGCACAGCTCGACGCCGAGCACGTCGTCGTTGACGTACACGCGGAACGCCGACGAGGTGATCGCGAGCTGGAGCTGCACCGCCAGCGGCAGGCTCTCGCAGGCGATCACCGCGGCTGCAGGCAGCCCGCGCGCGATCTCCTCCGCGACGTTCGGGCCTGAGAGCACTGCGACCGGCCTGTCGCGGACGAGCGTCGAGAGGCGGTCACCCGTGCCCGGATCGAGGCCCTTCGTCAGGCTGAGGACGGGCGCGCGCCCGGGCAGCGAGGCGACGACCGCGCCGAATGCCGCGCTCGGGACAGCCACGACCACGAGGTTGGCCTGCTCGACGTGGGCGTCCTCGATCGTCGTCGCGGCCACGCCGGTGAGATCGACCTCCGGCAGGTAGCGCGGGTTGTGCCCGGTCTCGGCGATCTCCGCGACCTGCGCGGCGTCGCGGCACGCGAGCGTCACCGCATGGCCGTGGTCGACGAGCAGCCGCGAGAACGCCGTGCCCCACGAACCGCCGCCGACCACGACCACGTCCATTCGCCCGACCCTACGCGTCCGGCTCGGCGGCCGTCGCGGGTCGGCTCGTGGCTATTCCGATCGGTAGAAGTCGATCGAGACCGGGACGCCCTGGAGCTCGAAGCGCGCGCGGAGCTCGTTCTCCACCCAGTAGCCGTAGTCGCGCGTCACGAGCCTCGGGTCGTTGACGAACACGCGGAGCCGCGGCGGGCGGGTCGCGGTCTGCGTCGCGTAGAGAAGCTTGAGCCGCCGCCCGCGCTGGCCCGAGGGCCCGGGCCGGGCCTCCTTCAGCTCCGCGATCGCGCGGTTCAAGGCGGGTGTCGGGATGCGGGCGACGTGCTTCGCGAAGAGGGTCTCGACGTGGTCGAGCAGCCTCCGCAGGCCGCGTCCCGTGTGCGCCGAGACCGCCACCGCCGGGGGTCGCTGACGCAGGCGCCGGTTCAGGAGGCCGCGCGTCTCCTGGAGGTCGACGATGCCGACGTCCCACTTCGAGAGCACCACGAGCGTCGAGCAGCCCGCCTTGCGGGCGACGTCCGCGACGGCGAGGTCCTGCTCGACGACCCCCTCCGACGCGTCGATGAGGACGAGGGCGACGTCGGCCCGCTCGGCCGCCTCGAGCGCGCGCAACTCGGAGTAGTACTCGATCCCCTGCCGCTGCCGCCGCTTCCGCCGCAACCCGGCCGTGTCGACGAGCACCAGCGTCGTGTCGCCCCGCGTGAGGACGGTGTCGATCGTGTCGCGGGTCGTGCCCGGCACCTCGGAGACGATCACGCGCTCCTCACCGAGGAGGGCGTTGAGGAGCGAGGACTTGCCGACGTTCGGGCGCCCGAGGATCGCGACGCGGATCGCCGACTCGTCGACGACCGGCTCGCCTCTCCCGGGCAGCCGCGAGACGATCTCGTCGAGCAGGTCGCCCGTGCCGTGCCCGTGCAACGCGGAGAGCGGCACGGGATCTCCGAGCCCGAGCCGGTGGAACTCCACGGCCTCGAGATCGCGACGAGGGTCGTCGATCTTGTTCGCGAGCACGAGCACGGGCTTGCCGGAGGCGCGGAGGATCGCCGCGAGGTCCTCGTCGCCCGGCGTGATCCCCGACTTCGCGTCCACGAGGAAGAGGACGAGGTCGGCCTCGTCGACCGCGGCGCGCGCCTGGTCGGCGATGTGCCGCCCGAAGGGGCCGGGGTCCTCCTCGTCCACGCCGCCCGTGTCGACGAGCCGGAACGTGATGCCGTTCCAGTCGCAGAGGAGCTCCTTGCGGTCGCGCGTGACGCCCGCCGTCTCGTGGACCACGGCCGCCCGGCTCTGTGTCAGCCGGTTGACGAGCGTCGACTTGCCGACGTTCGGGAAGCCGACGATCGCGACCGTCCCGGCGCTCCTGACCTCGGTCCGTGCGTCGGGCTCCTCCTCGGCCATCGCTACGGACGGTCCGCGGGCGGGGTGACACCGTTCGGCCGGCCCTGCTCGTGCAGTGCCACGAGCCAGTCCCAGAGACGGCGGAGCTCGTGCTCGATCTGCGCCGACGCCTCCTTGTAGCCCTTGCCGCCCTTCGGCAGCCCGTCGAGCGCGAGCGGCTCGCCCCAGGCGATCGAGACCGGTGTGGGGTGCCGCGGCGACCAGGTCTGCGTCCCGTGGATCGCGACAGGCACGATGGGGGCGCCTTCCTGGATCGCGACCATGGCCGCGCCCGGCTGCACGGCGCCGGGCACGCCCGAGCGCTGACGTGTCCCCTCGACGAAGAGACCGAGGGCGTGGCCGTCGGCGACGATCCGGCGCATCGTCCGCACCGCTTCCCGGTCCGACTCGCCCCGTCGCACCGAGAAGCAGCCGAACGAGCGGATGAACGCGCCGAAGCCCGGAACGCGATGCGCCTCGATCTTGGCCATGTAGTAGAGGATCCGCGGGCTCGCGGCGCCGAGCACGACGGGATCCAGCCAGCTGAAGTGGTTCGACGCCACCACGATGCCGCCCTCGCTCGGGACGCGGTCCCTGCCGTAGACGTGGAGTCGCGTCGCCAGGCGTCCCGCCAGGCCGATCGTCGGTCGGCCGACGGCCCAGGTGTACGGCGCGAGGTTCATCGCGAGCCCGCGACGAGCGCCGCGACCCGGTCGACGACCTCGTCGAGCGTGAGCTCCGTGGTGTCCACCTCGACGGCATCCGGTGCCTGGTGGGTGTTCACCGCGTCGCGCTCGTCGCGCCGGCGGAGCTCCTCGGCGAGCTCCTCGACGCCGAGCCCTTCGCGCTCGGCGTGCCGGCGCCGGACGCGAACGCCGGGGTCGGCGACGAGCCAGATCTTGAGGTCCGCCTCGGGCACGACCACGACGCCGATGTCGCGCCCCTCGATCACGGAGTCGCCCGACCGGCCAAGCTCGCGCTGCCTCCCGCGCATTACCTCCCTGACCTCGGGATGGCGTGCGACGACGGGGACGGCGGCGTCGATCTCGGGCTCGCGGATTCGCTCCGTCACGTCCTCGCCGCCGATCCCCACGGTCCCGCCGTCCCCGAACTCGACGGGGTTCGCGGTGGCGAGCGACGCGAGCCCGGGGCCGTCGTCCAGGGGGATGCCCTCGTGCAGCGCGAGCCACGTGAGCGCGCGGTACATCGCGCCGGTGTCGAGGTACTTGAAGCCGAGCCGGGCCGCGAGCGCCCTCGCGACCGAGCTCTTCCCCGCGCCGGCGGGCCCGTCGATCGCCACGATCACGCGGCGGAGGTTATCGGCGGTCGTCCTCCGCGACCGTGGACGTGCGGCGGAGCTCCTCGAGCATCTCGAAGAATCCCGGGAAGCTCACCGTGACGGCGTCGGCATCCTCCACCCGAACGCCTTCGCGGGAGGCGAGCCCGGCGACCGCGCCGAGCATCGCGAGCCGGTGGTCGCCGCGGCTCGCGATCCGGCCGCCCCGCGGGCGGGCCGGCACCCCGACGACCCGCAGCCCGTCGTCGGTCGCGCGCACGCGGACGCCGAGCGCCCGTAGCGCGTCGACCGTCGCCTCGATCCGGTCCGACTCCTTCGCGCGGAGCTCCTCGGCGCCACGGAGGACGCTCTCCCCCCGCGCGTGGGCGGCTGCGAGCGCGAACAGCGGCAGCTCGTCGATCGCCACCGGAACCTCCTCCCGGCCGACGACGGCCCCGACGAGCGGAGCGGAATGGACCTCGAGGTCACCCGCCGGCTCGCCGCCGACCTCGCGGCGGTTGTAGGTCGTGATGCGGGCGCCCATGCGCTCGAGAATCGCGAGCAGGCCCGTCCGCCGCGGGTTGAGGTTCACGCCGTGGACGTGGAGCTCCGAGCCCGGGACGAGCGTCGCGGCGACGAGAAACGGAGCTGCCGACGAGAAGTCGCCCGGGACCTCCAGCGGCCCGAGCGACAGGCGTTCGGCGCGGCGGACGGTGACGCTCGTCGGCCGAATGGTGATCGGTGCGCCGGCCGCCGCCAGCATCCGCTCCGTGTGGTCTCGCGTGGGCGCCGGCTCGACGACCGTCGTCTCGCCCTCCGCGTACAGGCCGGCCAGCAGCACCGCGGACTTCACCTGCGCGCTCGCCACGGGCAGCGCGTAGTCGATGCCCGCGAGGGGCCGGCCCTCGATCGTCAGGGGGAGGTGCCCGTCGACGGTCGCGACCTGCCCACCCATGCGCCGGAGCGGCTCGGCGATCCGCTCCATGGGCCGGCGCGAGAGCGAGGCGTCGCCGGCGAGCGTGAACGACCGGCCATCCTGCCCGGCGAGGATGCCGGCGACGAGCCGGACGAGTGTGCCGGCGTTCTCGCAGTCGATCGGACCGTGGGGCGCCGAGAGCCCCGTCAGCCCCTTTCCGTGTACGCGCAGCGACTCGACGCCGTCCTCGTCGACCTCTACGCCGAGGCTCCGCACCGCGGCGATCGTCGCCTCGGTGTCGGCCGACCGGCCGAAGCCGGTGATCGGGGTGTCGCCGTCGCAGATCGCGCCGAGCAGCACGGCCCGGTGGGAGATGGACTTGTCGCCCGGCACCGCCACGTGCCCCACGAGCCGCGCGACGGGCTCGACGAGGACGTCCCGCCCGCTCACGCCCCCCGTCACTCGCCGATCACCGGCGTCGCGACGACGCCGTAGCCCTGGCTCTCGAGCAACTGGAGGGCGCGCTCGGCCTCTCCCTCGCCGGAGACGAGCACGGTCAGCGTGCCGCCGCGCTCGCTCGACACGTGGTCCATCTCGAAGTCCTCGATGTTGATCCGCTCCGCGCCGAGCGCCTGGAAGATCCCGGCGAGCACGCCGGGCCGGTCGGGGATGTGGATGCGAAGCCGCTGCAGCGCGCCGGGGTCGGCGAACGCCGTCTCGAGGAGCCTCCGGCGATGCGCGCTCGCCTCGCCGATCCAGCGGGCGAGATAGCCGGCGTCCTCGTCCGCGAGCGCACGCTCGACGCGCTCGAGCGCACGACGTTGTTCCGCGAGCGCGAGCGAGAGCGCCTCTCTGTTGTCGAGGAAGATGTCGACCCAGATCCGCGGGTTCGCGCCCGCGATCCGCGTCATGTCCCGCAGCGAGCCGCCGGCCGCCTGGAGCGGGTCGTGGCCTTCGATCCGCGTGGAGCCGGCGTGGTTGAGGAGCACGTTCGCGAGCACGTGGGGAAGATGGCTGGTCACCCCGACGAGCCGGTCGTGCGCGTCGGGCCCGATCGCAACGGGCCGAGCGCGAAGCGCCGTGACGAACCCGTGGACCAGCCGCAGCCGGTCGGGCGAGGTCGCGGCCGTGGGGGTGAGGAACCAGGTCGCGTCCTCGAAGAGCTCGGCGGCCGCCCGTCCCGGGCCGCGCGACTCCGCACCGCAGATGGGATGACCGCCGACGAATCGCACGTCCGACGCCGCGGCCGCGCACACCGGGCGCTTCGTGGAGCCGACGTCCGTGACCGTGCAGGCCTCGCCCGCGTGGGCCAGGACTTCCCGCACGGTGTGCGGAAGCTCGCCCACGGGCGCCGCCACGACCACGAGCTCCGCCCCGGCGACTGCGTCGGGCAGCGACCCTGCCGGCTCGACCGCGCCCCGCTCGGCCGCCACGCCCAGGGCCTCGGCGTCGGGGTCCCAGCCCGTGACGGCCGCGACGCCCGCCTGACGTGCCGCAAGCCCGACCGACGCCCCGATCAACCCCGTCCCGACGATCGCCAGGCTGCCGACCTGCACGGTGCTCACGATCGTGAAGAGGCTGCCGACCGCCGAGGGCGATCACGCGGCCCGCATCAGCTCCGCGACGCGGAAGGCGAGGTCGAGCGACTGGCGCGCGTTGAGGCGGGGGTCGCAGAGCGTCTCGTAGCGGGTGTCGAGCTGGTCCTCGAGCACCGCTTCCGACCCGCCGAGGCACTCGGTGACGTCCTCGCCCGTGATCTCGAGATGAACGCCGCCCGGCCAGGAGCCGGCCTCGCGGTGCGCCGCGAAGAAGCCCTCGATCTCGCCGAGCACGTCGTCGAACCGGCGGGTCTTGTGCCCGGACGGCGTGACGAACGTGTTCGCATGCATCGGGTCGCAGACCCAGAGCACCGGCACGCCGCTCTCGCGGACGGCCCGGATCAGCGGCGGGAGCACGTCGCCCACGCGCTCGGCGCCGAGCCGCGTGAGGAGCGTGAGTCGGCCAGCCACACGCCTCGGGTTGAGCCGCTCGCAGAGCTCGACGAGGTCCTCCGGCGCCGTGCCGGGCCCGACCTTGGCGCCGACGGGGTTCTCGACCCCGGTGAGGAACTCGACGTGCGCGCCCTGCGGTTGCCTCGTCCGCTCGCCGACCCAGAGGAAGTGCGCCGAGCACGCGTACCAGTCACCCGTCGTGGAGTCCCGGCGGACGAGGGGCTCCTCGTAGTCGAGCAGTAGCGCCTCGTGGCTGGTCCAGATGTCCACCTCGTGGATGGAGTGCTCGTCCCCGAGGTCGATCCCGATCGCCTCCATGAACCGCAGCGCGCGCCCGATCTCGTTGGCGATCACCTCGTAGCGACGCCCCTCGAGCGAGCTCGAGACGAACTCCTGGTTCCACGTGTGCACCTGCGTGAGGTCGGCGAAGCCGCCCTTTGTGAACGCGCGCAGGAGGTTGAGCGTCGAGACGGCCTGGTAGTAGGCCTGCACCATCCGCTCCGGGTCCGGCACGCGCGCCTCGGGCGTGGGCTCGTCGGAGTTGACCGCATGGCCGCGGAACGCCGGCAGCTCGAGCCCGTCGACGAGCTCCGTCGGCGCCGAGCGCGGTTTTGTGAACTGCCCCGCGATCCGCCCGACCTTCACCACCGGGAGCGTCGCGCCGTAGGTGAGCACGGCCGACATCTGCAGGATCACCTTCAGGCGCTCGCGGATTGCGACCGCGGAGACCTGCCGGAACGACTCGGCGCAGTCGCCGGCCTGGAGCAGGAACGCGCGCCCCTCGACCGCCTCACCCAGCGCGCGCTGCAGCGCGCGCGCCTCGCCGGCGAACACGAGCGGCGGAAGCTGCCCAAGGCGCTCGCGGACGGCCTCGACGGCGGCCGGGTCCGGCCAGTCGGGCTGCTGCAGCGCAGGCAGCGACCGCCACGACGACGGCGTCCACGGCTCGATGACTGCCATGCGGCGAGTGTATCCGGGCCGTTTTGACGCTCCGCGCCAAAACGGCTAGAAGAGAGGGATGCCCGGCCTCGACCGACACACCGTCTTCTGGCGCGCGAACGAGTCGATGCGTCGTGGCGGTCGGGAGCGCACCTGAGGTTCGTTTCGGCCGCGAAGCGGACGAAAGGAGCCTCATGAGGATCTTCTCGGGCATCCAGCCCACCGGGGAAAAGCACCTCGGCAACTACATCGGCGGCTTTCGCCAGTACGCCCACACGCAGGAGCTCGGCGAGGCGTTCTTCTGCATCGTCGACCTCCACTCGATCACGGTCGACTACGACCCGCGCGACCTGCACGACCGCACACTCGACCTGTTCGCATTGCTCGTCGCAACCGGCCTCGACCCGGAGCGTTCGACGGTGTTCGCCCAGAGCCACGTCACCGCGCACGCCGAGGCGAGTTGGCTGCTGTCGGCCGTCACCAGCTACGGCCAGCTGGGCCGCATGACGCAGTTCAAGGACAAGGCCGACCAGCGTGAGTTCGTCTCGGCGGGGCTCTTCACGTACCCGGTGCTGATGGCCGGCGACATCCTGCTCTACCACACCGACCGCGTCCCGATCGGCGACGACCAGCGGCAGCATCTCGAGCTCGCCCGGGACGTCGCGCAGCGCTTCAACGCGCGGTTCGGGGAGACGTTCACGGTCCCCGAGGGCATCTACCCGGAGGTCGGCGCCCGGATCATGGACCTCCAGGAGCCGACGAAGAAGATGTCGACGACCGGCGGAACCGAGCAGGGCACGGTGAAGGTTCTCGACGACGCAGACGCGATCCGCAAGAAGTTCCGCTCTGCGGTGACCGACTCGGGCCGTGAAGTGCGGCGGGCGGCGGACAAGCCGGGTGTGACGAACCTCGTCGACATCCTCTCCGTCGCGACCGAGCGGACGCCGGAGGACGTCGAGCGCGCGTACGACGGAGCCGGGTACGGCGACCTCAAGCGCGACGTCGGCGAGGCGGTCGTCGAGCTGCTCACGCCGGTCCGCGAGCGGTACCTTCAGCTGCGGGCGGACGAGCCGGAGCTCCTCCGCCTGCTCGCCTCCGGCGCGGACAAGGCGCGGGTGGCGTCCGCCCCCACGCTCGCCGCGATGTACGAGCGAATGGGCTTCGTAAGGCTCTAGTGGCCAGGGTGTACGCGGCGTCGGCGGTCGTCCTCGCCGTCGCCGTCGCGGGGGGGATCCTTCACTTCACCGACGCCGAGCCGGTCGTCACGTTCGTCGTCACCGGCGCCGCGCTCGGCGGCGTCGCGTGGTTGATCGGCATCGCGACGGAATCGGTCGGCGCGCGATTCGGTCCGGCGGTCACCGGCGCGCTCCAGTCGACGCTGGGCAACCTGCCCGAGCTCTTCATCGTGCTGTTCGCGCTCTCCGCCGGCGAGGTGGTGGTCGCCCAGTTCTCGATCCTCGGCTCGCTCTTTGCGAACGCGCTCCTCGTGCTCGGGCTCACCATTGCGGCCGGTTCGCTGCGCCGGGCCGACGGGACGATGACCTTCGGCGCCCGCCTACCGAACGACACGGCGACGTTGTTGCTGCTGGCGGTGTTCCTCATCTCGATCCTCGGCCTCTCCGACCAGGTCGGCGACCGTGCGAGCGAGCACCAGGTGGCGATCTCGGCGGTCGGGGCGGTCTGCCTCCTGCTCGTCTACGCCGCGTGGCTGTTCTCCTACCTCCGCTCCGACCGGACCTCCGAGCGAGCGCTCGTCGAGGCGCCCCACTCGGTGCTTCCCTTCCCTGCCGCGATCGCGATGCTCGCGCTTTCCGGCGTCCTCGCCGCCTTGCTCTCCGACTGGTTCGTCGACGCGCTCGACCCGGCGGTCGAGGCGCTCGGAATCTCGAAGGCGTTCACGGGGCTCGTGATCGTCGCGATCGCCGGCAACGCCGTCGAGAACGTCGTCGCGGTCTCGCTCGCGTGGAAGGGCAACAACGACCTCGCGATCTCGGTCGTGAAGAACTCCGTCTCGCAGATCGCCTGCTTCCTCTTCCCGGTGCTCGTGCTCGCGTCGCTCGCGTTCACGCACCGTCTGACCTTCGTGGTCGACCCGGTGTACCTCGGCGCGCTCGCGCTGACCGCGATCGCGCTCTGGCAGATCACCGGCGACGGCAGGGCCGTCCTCTTCGAGGGGCTGGCGCTCGTCAGCCTGTACGTGGTGCTGGCAACGCTCGTCTGGTTCGAGTAGCCGCCTCGCTCAGAGCCCGACGAGGCGGCGCAGCCGCGCGACCTCGCCCGGTGTCAGGTCGCGCCACTCCCCGGGTCGCAGCCGCCCGGGGCCCAGGCCCGCGTACCGCGCGCGCCGCAGCTTCACGACGGGGTGACCGACCGCCTCGAGCATCCTGCGCACCTGGCGGTTGCGACCCTCGTGGAGGACAAGCTCGAGCCGCGAGGGCCCGAGCAGCTGCACGCGCGCGGGCGCGGTCGGCCCGTCGTCGAGCTCGATCCCTTCCGCGAGCGCGCCGATGACCGCGTCACCCGGCTCGCCCTCGACCTCGGCGACGTACGTCTTCTCGACGCCGTAGCGGGGATGCGCGAGCCGGTGGGCGAGCGGCCCGTCGTTCGTCAGGAGCAGGACGCCGGTGGTGTCGCGGTCGAGGCGCCCGACCGGGACGACCCGGATGTCGCCGCCGACGAGGTCGACGACCGTCGGCCGGCCCTCGGGGTCGCGGGCGGTGGTGATCGTCCCGCGCGGCTTGTTCAGGAGGACGTGGCGGAGGCGCTGCGCGCCGACCGGCCTGCCGTCGAGACGGACGTCGTCGGCCTGTCCGACGAACGAGTTGAGCTCGCCCGCAGCGCCGTTCACAGTCACGCGCCCCGCCTTGATCAGCTCGTCCGCGCCCCGCCGCGACGCGACGCCCGCGCGGGCGAGATAGGCGTTCAGTCGCATCGCGCGCCATTCTCGCGGGTACCCTCCTGCGCGTGACCGACCACGCGGACCTGACGCGCCGCCTCGCGGACCTCGTCGTCGGCTACGGCGCGAACGTCCAGCCCGGCCAGATCGTCGGCATCACGACCTACACGGGCAAGGAGGCCTTGACCCGCGAGGTCGCACGCGCCTCCTACGAGCGCGGCGCCCGCTGGGTCGACGTCGTCACCTTCGACCCGTGGGTCAAGCGCGAGCGGCTGGCCCATGCGGACGAGTCGACCCTCGAGTACATCCCGCCGTGGCTCGAGGAACGTCTCGAGTGGCTGTCGGCCGAGCACGCCGCACGGGTGACGCTCAACGGCCCCTCCGCGCCCGACTCCCTCGACGGGGTCGACCCGGCGCGCGCCGGGCGGGACGTCCTGCCGTACCTCCCGAAGACGGGCGATGTCGTCAACGCGGGCACGACGAACTGGTGCGTCGCCCCGGCCCCGACGCACGGTTGGGCGAAGCTCGTCTATCCGGATCTCTCGGAGGAGGACGCCTACGACCGCCTCTGGGAGGAGGTCGCGCACATCTGCCGGCTGGACACCGAGGATCCCGAGGCGGCGTGGCGCGAGCGCGCCCGCACGCTCGAGGGCGTCGCGGGGCGCCTGACCGAGCGTCGCTTCGATGCGATTCGCCTGCACGGCCCGGGGACCGACCTCACCGTCGGGCTCTTCCCGACCTCCCTGTGGCACGCCGCCGACTTCGAGACCGTGGACGGGGTTCGTCACTTCCCGAACATCCCGAGCGAGGAGATCTTCACGACGCCCGATCCCGCGCGGGTCGACGGGCATGTAACCGCGACCCGGCCGCTCGAGCAGTACGGCGCGCTGATCGACGGAATCCGCGTCGAGTTCGAGGGCGGGCGCGCGGTGCGGATCGATGCGGACAGGGGTGCGGAGACCATGCGTGGGATCGCGGCAAAGGACGACGGCGCCTCGCTGCTCGGCGAGCTCGCTCTCGTCGACGGCGAGGGCCGGATCGGGCCGCTCGGCACCGTCTTCTACGAGACGCTGATCGACGAGAACGCCGCGAGCCACATCGCGCTGGGCCACGGGTACTCGCTCGGCGTTGAGTCCCCCGAGGACCTTGCCCGCGTGAACGACTCGGTCGTCCACGTCGACTTCATGATCGGCTCGCCCGAGCTCGACGTCGACGGGATCACGCGCGACGGCGACGTCGTCCCGTTGCTGCGCTCCGGCGCCTGGCAGGTGTGACGGCCGCCACGGGGTCGGCTCCGTCGGGGTGGCGGCGCCTTCGCTCGAGCTTCCCGCGCGCCCAGTCGTTCCGCTCGTGGACGATCGACGCGAACGACGGGATCATCGGCACCTCGGGCATCCTCGAGGGGTTCGCGGGCGCGGGGGCGTCGCACTCGGTGCTCGTCACGGCCGCGAGCGCGGCGACGATCGCAGGTGCCGTCGGCCTCGGCGGCGCAACCTGGGCGGAGGCGGCGGCCGAACGCGAAGCACAGCTCGAATTGGCGGAGGAGGAGCTCGCGGAGATCGCCGCCGATCCCGCGGCCGAGCTCGCCGAGCTCGCGGGGTTCTACGAGCGGAAGGGGCTGTCGCCCGCGCTCGCCCGTGAGGTCGCCGAGCAGCTGACGGCCCACGACGCGCTCGCGGCCCAGCTCGAGTCGGAGCACGGCATCGACGAGCTGATGTCGCCCGTCGAGCCCGTCGTCGAAGGTGTGTCGGCCGCGCTCGCCTTCGCGCTCGGAGCGGCGGTCCCGCTCGCGATCACGCTCGTCGTCTCCACCGCCGTCGAGTCCTGGGCGATTCTCGTCGCGGCGGTCGCCTCGCTGTCGCTGACCTCGCTCGTGGCGTCCGGCGCCGGCGATCTCTCGGTGCGGCGCACACTCGTCCGGACGCTCGTGGTCGGCGTCGGCACGCTCGGCGTCAGCTACCTCGCCGGCCGCGTCCTGTTCTGAGACCGCCTCGCGTCACGCCGCGGCGGACGCCGCGCCCGAACCGCTTGTGTTGAATCAACACAAGCGTTGTCAGGCGGCCGCCTGCACAGGTGGCCCTCTTCATGGAATCGAGGTCGTGCGACCGCGACAGCGGGCGCCTTCAGGGGTTGTGCTCCGCCGAAGGCGGAGATCAGCGGCAGGATTCCGCCCCCTGCGGAATCCTGCTTCGCGAGCAAGCTCAATGGTCGTACTGGATATAGCGGCGCACCTCGCTGGCGCGCTCGACGGAGTGGAGCCTCGCGACCAGATGGAGCGCCATGTCGATCCCCGCGGAGACGCCGGCGGCCGTGATGATCTCGCCGCTGTCCACGAACCGGTCGTCGGGCCGCACCTCGACGGTCGGCTCGAGCTCGGCGAGACGGTCGAGCCTCCCCCACCACGTGGTCGCCGGCCGGTTGCGCAGGAGCCCGGCCTTCGCGAGCGCGAGCGCGCCCGTGCAGACGCTCGTCACGAGCGTCCCGCGGTCGGCATCTGCGCGCAGCCGGTCGAGGAAAGCCTCGTCCTCGAGCTTGGCGTTGACGCCGGAGCCACCGGGGACGATGAGGACGTCGGGCGCCGGCGCGGTGTCCCAGGTGTGATCCGGCGCCACCCTGAGCCCCTTCGCGCACTGCACGAGGTCGGTCGAGTCCGCGACCGTGAAGACCGAGACGCCGTCGTCCGGGTGCTGCGTCGCCCAGGCCGCGAGCACCTCCCACGGCCCCGCGAAGTCCAGCTCCTCGACGCCCTCGAAGAGGACGATCTCGATCTGCGTCATCCCGCGATGCTAGTGACCGGCGGTCGCCCCGGCCTACGAGGCGCGCGCGCCGGCGACCTCGAGCAGCCGCTCGCGCAGCTCCTCGGCGTCGGCGCCGAGGTCGTCGAGCCGCGGCAGCTCGGCAAGGCTGTCGAGCCCGAAGACGCGCTCGAAGAGCGGCGTCGCGCGATAGCGCACGGCGCCGCCGGGCCCCGCCTCGCGCCCTGCTTCGGCGATCAGCCCGCGCTCGACGAGTGAGGCGACCGTCGAGTCGGCGGCGACGCCGCGGATGCGGGCGATCTCGGGCCGCGACACCGGCCCTGTGTAGGCGACGATCGCGAGCGTCTCGAGTGCTGCCTGGGACAGCCCGCGTTCCACCGGGCGCTCGAACAGGCGGCCGCAGGCGTCGGCCGCCTCGCGGGCCGCGCGGAACGCATAGCCCCCTGCCGCCCGCTCGAGGACGATCCCGCTCCGTCCCTCGCGGTAGCGCTCGGAGAGGAGCCCGAGGGCGGTCTCGACCCGCTCGGCCTCGTCCTCCGTCGCGTCGGCCAGCTGTTCGATCGTCAGCGGCTGCGACGCGACGACGAGGAGCGCCTCGACCGTCCGCGCGAGCGAGTCGATCGGGCTTTCGACGATGCTGTCTCGGGAGATCAGGCGGAGCGGACGGTCCACTGCGGGATCCTTTCGTTCTCGGGACGGGTGACGCGGATCGGAGCGAAGGGCGCCGCCTGGGCGAGCGCGACCTCCCCGCTCTTCCGCAGCTCGAGGAGCGCGAGAAACGCGACGGCCTGCTCGACCCGCGAGAGCCCTGCGACCTCCCCGTCGAAGTCGAACACCCTCCGGCGCCGGAGGACGGCGCGGAATCGCTCGAGGAACTGCGCGACGGGCGGGAAGCGGAGAGCCATGTGCGAGAGGGACACCTTCGGCGGCGGCTCGGCCAACCCTGCGAGCGCGGCCGCGAGAGCGGCGGGATCCTGCGGCGCGAGCCGCCGCTCCGCGCGAGGGGCGAGCGGCGCGGGGCCCAGCCGGAAGTAGCGGTCGCGCTCCTCGGCGAGCCGCTCGCGCAGCCACCCCGCTGCCTCCTTCATCCGCCGGTACTCGGCGAGCCGCCGCGCAAGCTCTGCCGCCGCCTCTTCGGGCTCGAGCTCGGAGAGCTCCGCGCTCTCGTCCGGGAAGAGCTGGCGGGCCTTGATCTCCAGCAGTGCGGCGACGAGGACGAGGAACTCGCCGCAGGCGTCGAGATCGATCCGCTCCGTCGCCGTCAGGTGCTCGACGAAGGCGACGACGATCGCGGCGACGTCGATCTCCGCAGGCTCCAGCTGCTCCTTGAGGACGAGCGTGAGGAGGAGGTCGAACGGGCCCTCGAACGCGTCGAGGTCCAGCTCGAGGTCGCGAACCGCCGACGCCACCGCGCGGAATCTAGATGGTCGATCGGATATCAGCCGGGCGGTCGGACGCGCTTCTCCCCGGGGACGGCCATCCGCCGCTGCGGTTTCACCGGGCGTGTGCGACCCGGACGGCGCGGAGAGGACGTCCGGTCGCGCTGCGACAGCACGTACCACGTCACGCCGACGACGATGCCGATCAGCGAGACCCATGCATTGAGCCGGAGGCCGGCAATGTGATGCGCCGGATCGATCCGCAGGAGCTCCTCGCCGAAGCGGCCGAGGCAGTAGAGCGCGATGTACGCGGCGAACACGCCGGGCGGGCGCGGGCGCAGCCGGCGCTCGATCAGGTAGACGAGCACCGCCGCCATCGCGAAGTCCCAGATCAGCTCGTAGAGGAACGTCGGGTGGAACGTCGTCGCGTCGAGATGCTCGACGGGACGGTGCACCGGGTCGATCTCGAGCCCCCACGGCAGATCGGTCGGCCTGCCGAAGAGCTCCTGGTTCCAGTAGTTGCCGAGCCGCCCGATCCCCTGCGCGAGGAGGAGGCCCGGCGCGAGGCAGTCGGCGAGCAGCCACACGTCGACGCCCGAGCGCTTCGCGACGATCCCGCCGACGAGGCAGCCGAGCGCGATCCCTCCCCAGACCCCGAGCCCGCCGCGCCAGATCGCGAAGGGGCCCCACCAGGCGTCCGGGACCTCGTCCCAGCTCGTGATCACGTGGTACAGGCGCGCGCCCACGATCCCGGCCGCGACCCCCCACACAGCACAGCGGAAGATCAGGTCCCAGTCGCCTCCGCGGTTCACCCACCGCTTCCCGGTGACCCAGGTACAGATCGCGATCGCGGCGAGCAGCGTCAGCCCGTACATGTGGATCGTGAGCGGCCCGAGCTCGATCGTGCCGGAGCTCGGCGAAGGGATCGACGCGAGGAGGCTCACCGCCGACGCATTCTGCCTACCGTCTTGACGGAGCGATGCAGCAGCCTCGGCCCGGGGAAGGGTCGATGGCAAAGAGGCAGTGCGACCGCGACAGCGGGCGCCTTCAGGGATGTGCCCCGCCGCAGGCGGGGATCAAGCCGCAGGAATCCGCGCGAGCGGATTCCCTGCTCGGCGAGCTGGTTAGAGCGCGTCTGCGTGCAGGCGCTCGCCGAGGCTCTGCATCACCTTGAGGGAGATGGAGGGCACCTGCTCGAGCAGCCGGCTGAACGCCCGGTCGGTGACGACGAGCAGCCTGACCGGCGAGGTGGCGGTCACGGTCCAACCCTGGGGGCGGATCGGGGGCGCCATCCGGCGCGGCAAAACGCCCCTCGGCGGCGCCGACCTGCTCCTCCGGCAG
>Ga0114129_10004190_pt1 | contig 20370 bp, 19 predicted proteins | sample RhiMetdeltSRZDD1_FD_80071 | JGI IMG/M metagenome (GOLD analysis project Ga0114129, IMG submission 80071) | Populus rhizosphere microbial communities from Tennessee, USA - Rhizosphere MetaG P. deltoides SRZDD1 (version 2) (version 2) | ecosystem: Host-associated > Plants > Roots > Rhizosphere >... | reverse complement strand
TGGGCGCGGCGCTCCTCGATCTGGCCGGTCACCTTCGGCCTCGCGTGCTGCGCGATTGAGATGATGGCGATGAGCTGCTCGCGCTACGACATCGCCCGCTTCGGCGCCGAAGTCTTTCGCGGCAGCCCGCGGCAGTCCGACCTGATGATCGTCGCGGGCCGGCTCTCGCGAAAGATGGCGCCGGCGCTCCGCCGCATCTACGACCAGATGCCGGAGCCGAAATGGGTGATCTCGATGGGCGCCTGCGCGTCGATCGGCGGCGTGTTCGACAATTACGCGCTCGTCCAGGGCGTCGATCAGATCGTCCCGGTCGACGTCTACGTCCCCGGCTGCCCTCCGCGTCCCGAATCCCTCATCTACGGCATCGTCCAGCTCCAGCGGAAGATCGCGCAGCAGAAGCTCGCGTGATGGATTCGACGTCGCTCGTCGCACTGCTGCAGGAGGCGGCGCCTGATGCGCGCATCGAGGCGGTGCCGTCAGTCGATCCGCATCCGACCGTGTACGCATCGGGCGACGCGTTTCCGGCGCTCGCGCGGACGCTCCGCGACCGCGGGGACCTGGCGTTTTCGGTGCTGATGGAGCTGACGGCCACGGACTTCTGGCCGCGGGAACCGCGCTTCGAGCTCGTCTACGTCCTCGTGTCGATCGCGAACCGGCTGCGGCTGCGGCTGAAGGTTCGTCTGCCGTCCGAGGATCCGCGCATCGCGACGGTGACGGACGTGTGGCCGGCGGCGAACTGGCTCGAGCGCGAAGTGTGGGACCTGTTCGGGATCGTCTTCGACGGCCATCCCGATCCGCGCCGTCTGCTCATGCCGGAGGACTGGGAAGGCTATCCGCTTCGCAAGGACTATCCGGTGCAGATTCGGATGACGCCGACCGCGGCGGAGCCGCTGCAGGTGACCGAAGAGGAATTCCGCGCGAGCGTCGCGCGCGATCGGCTGACCCGCACCACGCCGCGATGACGACCGCCATGCCCGATCTCCGCACCGAGACGATGACCGTCAACATGGGGCCGCAGCACCCCAGCACGCACGGCGTGCTGCGGATCGTGCTGGAGCTCGACGGCGAAACGGTGCTGTCGGCCGCGCCGACGATTGGATTCCTGCATACGGGCATCGAGAAAACCGCGGAGCAGAAGAAATGGCAGCAGGTGATCCCGCTCGTCGAGCGGATGGATTACCTGAGCGCGCAGTCGAACTCGATGGCGTTCTGCATGTCGGTCGAGACGCTGCTCGGCGTCGAGCTGCCCGAGCGGGTCAGGAACATCCGCATCCTGATCGCCGAGCTGCAAAGGATTAACAGCCATCTCGTGTGGCTCGGCACGCACGGGATGGAGGTCGGCGCCGTCTCGCTGATGCTGTACTGCTTCCGCGAGCGTGAGCTGCTGCTGAACATCAACGAGATGCTCGCCGGCTTCCGACTCTTTCCGAGCTACGTGCGCGTGGGCGGGCTGCGGGAGGATCTGCCGCGCGGCTTCCACGACGCGGTCCGCGCGTTTCTCGATCGCATGCCGGGGAAGCTCGATGAGTACGAGGATCTGCTCACGCAGAACGAGATCTATCTGCTGCGAACGAAGGGTGTCGGACGCATCTCGAAAGAGGATGCGCTGGCGTACAGCCTCGTCGGGCCGATCGCGCGGGCCGCTGGCATCGACTACGACGTGCGGAAGGTCTTTCCCTATCTCGGGTACGAGACGTACGAGTTCAGCGTCCCGACGCACTCCGAAGGCGACGCGTACGCGCGATACCTCGTTCGCGTCGCCGAGATGCGCGAGAGCCTGAAGATCTGCCGGCAGGCGCTGGATCGCATCTCGCCGACCGGCGTGTTCGCGATCGCGGACCCGCGCATCACGCCGCCGCCGAAGGACAAGGTCTACACGGAGATGGAAGCGCTCATCCAGCACTTCCTGATCTACTCGCAGGGCTTCACCGTTCCCGCGGGCGAGGCCTACGTCCCGGTCGAAGGACCGCGCGGCGAACAGGGTTTCTACGTCGTCTCCGACGGGACGAACCGGCCGTGGCGTGTGAAGTCGCGCGCGCCGTCGCTGCTCGCGTGCCAGGCGCTCGCGAAGATGATCGTCGGCGGGCTGATTGCCGACGTCATCGCCGTCATCGGATCGATCGACGTCGTCATGGGAGACGTGGACCGGTGAGGTCCTAGGAGACAAAGTCCGGTGAGCTTTCACCCGAAGATGGCGTACGACGCCACCTTCCACAAGTCGGCGCGGCAGCTCGAGGACGAAGGGCCGCCGTTCGTTTACACGCCTGAACGCCGTGCCCGGATCGACGAGATCCTCGCGCGGTATCCGCCGGATCGCAAGCGGTCCGCGGTGCTGCCGGCGCTGTACCTCGTGCAGGAACAGCAGGGATACGTCACCGCGAACGGCATTCGTCACGTCGCGGAGGTGCTGGGCATCACGCGCGCCGACGTGGAAGACGTCGTGTCGTACTACTCGATGTTCTTCACGCGTCCGGTCGGCAGGTTCGTGCTGAGCGTGTGCCGGACGCTCTCGTGCGCGGTGAACGGCGCCGAGCGCGTGACCGAGGCGATTTGCGATCGACTGCGAATCACCCCGGGGCAGACCGATCCGCTCGGGAACTTCACGCTCCTCGAGGTCGAATGCCTCGGCGCGTGCGATCGCGCGCCGGTCGTGATGGTCAACGATTCGTGGCACGAGCGCCAGACCGCCGAGACCGTGGACAAGCTCCTCGACGATCTGCTGCGTCGCGGCGAGTCGGCGTTGACCGGCTGTCATCTCGACATCGAGAAGCGCGCCTGAATGGATCCGGTCCTCACCGCGCACGCTCGCGAGCCCAACTCCTTCACGCTCGATTTCTACCTGCGGCACGAAGGCTACGACGCGCTGAAGAAAGCGCTGACGAAGAAGCCCGACGAGATCATCGAGATGGTGAAAGCGTCCGGCTTGCGCGGGCGCGGTGGCGCCGGGTTCCCGACCGGCATGAAATGGCAGTTCGTCGACAAGAAGACGGCGCCGCGCTACATCGCGTGCAACGCGGACGAGAGCGAGCCGGGAACGTTCAAGGATCACCTGCTGATGGAGCGGAATCCGCACCTGCTGATCGAGGGGTGCGCGATCGGCTGCTACGCGATAGGCGCGAACGTCGCCTACATCTATATACGCGGCGAGTTCTACCACGTGCAGACGATCCTCGAGCGCGCGATCGGCGAGGCCTACCGGCACGGCTTCCTCGGCCGGAACATCCTCGGATCGGGCTTCGATTGCGACGTCTACATTCACCGCGGCGCCGGCGCATACGAAGCGGGGGAGGAGACGGCGCTGCTGGAGTCGCTGGAAGGGAAGCGCGCGCAGCCGCGCAACAAGCCGCCGTTTCCCGCGCTGGTCGGCCTGTACGGCAAGCCGACCGCGGTCAACAACGTCGAGACGCTCTGCAACGTGCCGCTCATCGTGGCGAAAGGCCCCGAGTGGTACGCCGCGCTGGGTCCGGAAAAGAACGGCGGGCCGAAGTTGTATTGCGTGAGCGGCCACGTCAAGCGGCCCGGCGTCTACGAGGCCTCGATGAACGTGACGCTGCGCGAGCTGATCGACGGCTACGCGGGCGGTGTGCCCGAAGGGCGCACGCTCAAGGCCGTCATCCCGGGCGGATCGTCGGTTCCGATCCTGATGCCGGATCAACTCGACACGCAGGCGAGCTTCGACGCCATCCAGAAAGCCGGCTCGCTCCTCGGGTCGGCCGCGATCGTGGTGCTCGACGACACCACGTGCATGGTGTGGCTCGCCGAGAACCTGCTGCATTTCTATCGCCACGAGTCCTGCGGCAAGTGCACGCCGTGCCGCGAGGGGACCGACTGGCTGCACCGGATCCTGCAGAAGATCGAGCGCGGCGAAGGACGGATGCGCGATCTCGATCTGCTCTCGAGCATCTCCGCGAACATCGGCGGGAAGACGCTCTGTGCGTTCGGCGACGCCGCGGTGACGCCGGTCCTGACGACGCTGAAGCATTTCAGGCACGAGTACGAAGCGCACATCAGGGAAGGGCGCTGCACGCTCACGGCCGAGTGGCGCGCCACGAAGCGGGCTGCGGTGCACGCATGACCCCCCTGTTGGTGGCGCAGATCGGCCTCATCCTCGTCATCTTCCACGCCCTCGTCCTCGCGGCGGCGGGGATGGTGTGGGTCGAGCGGCGGCTCGCCGCCGCGCTGCAGCAGCGGCTCGGTCCGACTCGCGTGGGGTGGCAGGGGCTGCTGCAGCCGTTCGCCGACGTCATCAAGCTGATGTTCAAGGAGGAACTGCGGCCGCGCGCCGCCGACGCGTTCCTCTTCGCGCTCGCGCCCGTGATCTCCGCGAGCTGCGCGTTCGCGGCCTTCGCCGTCGTGCCGTTCGGCGGCGACACGACCCTCTTCGGCCTGATCCCCGAGGGGCTGCGGCTGCAGGTCGCCGACGTGAACGTCGCGATCCTCGTGGTGTTCGCGATCGCGTCGATGAGCGTGTACGGCATCGTGCTCGCCGGCTGGAGCTCGAACAGCAAGTACTCGCTCCTGGGCGGGCTGCGCTCGTCGGCGCAGATGATCAGCTACGAGCTGTCCTACGGCATGGCGCTCGCGAGCGTGCTTCTGGTCGGCAACTCCCTGTCGCTGACCGACATCGTCAACCGCCAGGCGGGCGCGTGGCTCGGCGTGCTGCCGCGGTGGTACATCTTCCTCCAGCCGCTCGGCTTCCTGATCTATCTCACCGCGGGCGTCGCCGAGACGAACCGCGCGCCGTTCGATTTTCCCGAGGCGGAGCAGGAGCTCGTCGCCGGGTACCACACCGAATACAGCAGCATGAGCTTCGCGATGTTCTTCCTCGCCGAGTACGTGAACATGGTGACGGTCTCGGCGGTCGCGACCGATCTGTTCCTCGGCGGCTGGCACGGTCCGCTGCTGCCCGAGTCGCTCGGCTGGATCTGGTTCCTGCTCAAGGTCGGGGCGCTCCTCTTCTTCTACGTCTGGATGCGGTGGACGCTGCCGCGCTATCGCTACGATCAGCTGATGCGGTTCGGCTGGAAGGTGCTGCTGCCGCTGTCGGTCGTCAACCTGCTCGTCACGGCTGCGGGGGTGTTGTATTTCGGCATGTGAGAGCGTCCGGCTGAAGCCGGACACTGCGTACGTAGTGTCCGCCTTCAGGCGGACCGTGAAGCGATGAGCGACGTTCTTCTCTTTTATCTCCTCGGCGCCGTCGCGGTCGTTGCGTCGCTGCTCGTGATCGGCCAGCGCAATCCGATCTACAGCGTGCTGCTGCTGATCGCGTCGTTCGGCGCGCTCTCGGGGCTGTACGTGATGCTCGACGCGCCGTTCGCCGCCGTCATCCAGATCATCGTGTACGCCGGCGCGATCATGGTCCTCTTCCTCTTTGTTGTCATGCTGCTCAACGCCCCGCACGAGGACACCGAGTTCGACGAGCGCGTGCACCCGCTGATGCGGCCGGGACCGATGCGGTTCGGCGCCGCGCTGGCCGTCGCGCTGATCGTCGAGCTCGTGTGGGCGCTGACCAAACGCGGCGGCGAATCGGGTCAGTTTCCCGGCGGTGCCGTCAGCTCGGTCGGCGCGATCGGGCGATCGCTCTTCACGCAGTACGCGTTTCCGTTCGAGGTGACGTCGATTCTCATTCTGGTCGCGATGGTCGGCGCCGTCGTCCTCGCGCGCCGCGAGGGGCAGGAACGCTGATGGTGACGCTGAATCACTATCTGATCCTGTCCGCAATCCTCTTTTCGATCGGCACCGCGGGCGTGTTCGTCCGGCGCAATCTCATTACGATCCTGCTGTCGATCGAGATCATGCTGAACGCGACGAACCTGACGTTCGTGGCGTTCGGGCGCGCGCTCGGCGCCGCCGACGGACAGATCATCGTGTTCTTCGTCATGACCGTCGCCGCGGCGGAAGCGGCCGTCGGCCTCGCGATCGTGATCAGCGTGTTCCGCCACCGCGAGTCGCTGAACCCCGACAGCTTCACGAACCTGAAGTGGTAGCCAACATGAACCACAAAGCTCACGAAGCCCCGTGACGCTGTTTCTGATTCCAGCGTTTCCCTTTGCGGGCTTCCTGGTCAATCGGGCCTTCGGCCGCCGCCTGACGAAAGCCGTCGCCGGTGGAGTGGCGTGCGCGGCCATGGTCGCGTCGTTCCTCGTGTCCATGGTCACCGTGTGGCAGCTCCTGTCGCTGCCGGCGGAGGAGCGCTCGATCGCTCAGCACGCCTTCATGTGGATCAGCTCGGGCGATTTCAACGTCAGCCTGGCCTTCCGCCTCGATCCGCTGGCGGCCGTCATGATTCTGGTCGTCACCGGGATCGGAGCGCTGATCCACGTCTACTCGACCGCGTACATGCACGACGAACCGGATTCGGAATACGCGCGCTACTTCTCGTATCTGAATCTGTTCGCCGCGTTCATGCTCGTCCTCGTGCTCGCGGCGAACTTCCTCGTGATGTTCGTCGGATGGGAGGGCGTCGGCCTCTGCTCGTACCTGCTGATCGGATTCTGGTTCGAGAAGAAGTCGGCGTCCGACGCCGGCAAGAAAGCGTTCATCGTCAACCGCATCGGCGACTTCGGGTTCATTCTCGGCGTGTTCCTCGCGTTCGTGCGATTCGGCACGCTCGACTTCGACGACATCGCGCGCGCGGTCGGCTCGATGGGCACCGAGACGACCTTCGGCACGCTGTCGCTGATGACGCTGCTGTTGTTCGTCGGCGCGACGGGCAAGTCGGCGCAGATTCCGCTGTACGTCTGGCTGCCCGATGCGATGGAAGGGCCGACGCCGGTGTCGGCGCTGATCCACGCGGCGACGATGGTGACGGCGGGCGTGTACATGATCGGACGGAATGCCGCGCTGTTCGCCCACGCGCCGCAGACGCTGACCATCGTCGCCATCATCGGCACGGCCACCGCGCTGATGGCCGGCACAATCGGTCTCGTCCAGAACGACATCAAGCGCGTCCTCGCGTACTCGACCGTCTCGCAGCTCGGCTACATGTTTCTCGCGATGGGCGTCGGCGCGTTCGCCGCCGGAATCTTTCATCTCTACACCCACGCGTTTTTCAAGGCGCTGCTGTTTCTCGGTTCCGGGGCGGTGATCCACGCGCTCGCCGGCGAGCAGGACCTCCGCCGGATGGGCGGGCTGAAGCGACAGCTGCCGATTACGTACGCGACGTTCCTCATCGGTGCGATCGCGATCGCGGGGGTGCCCGGCCTCGCTGGTTTTTTCAGCAAGGACGAGATCCTGTTCGAGACCTACGCGGGCGGCCACACGCTGCTGTGGGCGATCGGCTTGCTGACGTCGCTGCTGACCGCCGTCTACATGTTCCGTCTCGTGTTCCTCGCGTTTCACGGCGAGCGTCCGCTCTCGCCTCCGGCTTCGGCGGGACAAGCGCATGCTCCTGCCCCGCAGCATCCGGAAGAACGCGAACCGGCCGCGGAGCACCCGGCACCCGGCACCCAGCACCTGGCACCTGTTGAGCACGACGCGCCGCCCGCGATGGCGCTGGCGCTCATCGTGCTCGCCATCGGATCGGTCGTGGCCGGATACGTCGGCTTGCCGGCGGTCCTCGGCGGCGGCAACTGGTTCGCCCGTTTCCTCGAACCGAGCTTTCACGTGGAGGCGCCGCACGAGGCCGCCAGCCACGACCTCGAGTTGACGCTGATGATCGTGTCGAGCGGCGTCGCGATCGCCGGCATCGGCCTCGCCGCGTACTTTTTCCTGAGGAACCGCCGCGCCGCCGACGCGATGGCGCAGCGCTTCGCGGGTCTCTATCGAGTGCTGCTGCACAAGTACTACGTCGACGAGATCTACGACGCGACCGTCGTCCAGCCCGTGCGCATCGTTTCGGAGGAAGGGCTGTGGAAGATCGTCGACGCGCGCGTGATCGACGGCGCCGTCAACGGCGTCGGCCGCGTGGTTGCCACCTCGAGCGAACTGTTGAGGCGCGTCCAGACCGGTTCGGTGCGCGCGTACGCGGCGTCGTTGTTTTTCGGCGTTGTTGCCATACTCGGGTTCTATCTCTTGCGCTAAGAGCGTCGGCCGAAGAACGGCCGACGCCACTAAGGACACAAAGGGAACCATGGACACAAAGCCGATTATGAGCACGCGCGACCTTGGATTCTTGGTGTCCTTTGTTGCAGCGAGCGCAGCGAGCTGCTAAGGATGGCTTTTCCGATCCTGTCTACGCTCATCGCCTTGCCGATCGCCGGCTCGCTGCTGCTGTTGCTCGTGCCCGGCCGCGACGGCGACGAGCGCCACGACGCGATGGTGCGGAACGTCGCGCTCGTCGTCTCGCTGCTCGTGTTTGCCGAGTCGCTGCTGCTGTGGAGCCGGTTCACCACGACGAGCGCGGACTTCCAGTTCGTCGAGCGCTACCGGTGGATCCCGGCGTTCGGCATCAGCTACGCGGTCGGCGTCGACGGCATCAGCCTGCTGCTCGTCGTGCTCACCGCGTTTCTGACGCCGCTCGCGCTCCTCGGATCCTGGACGTCCGTTCACAAGAAAACGCGCGCGTTCTGCATGACGCTGCTCGTGCTCGAGAGCGCGATGATCGGGGTCTTCGTCTCGCTCGATCTGTTCCTCTTCTACGTCTTCTGGGACGCGATGCTGGTGCCGATGTACTTCCTGATCGGCATCTGGGGCTACGACCGGCGGATCTACGCGGCGGTGAAGTTCATTCTCTACACGATGGCGGGCAGCGTGCTGATGCTGCTCGCGATCCTCGGCCTTGCGTACCTCCACAACTCCGCGCGCGGCGTCTACAGCTTCGACCTGCTGCAGCTCTACACGCTCGACGTCCCGCCGAACCTGCAGTTCTGGTTCTTCCTCGCCTTCGCGCTCGCGTTCGCGATCAAGGTGCCGCTGTTCCCGTTTCACACCTGGCTGCCGGACGCGCACGTCGAGGCGCCGACCGCGGGCTCGGTGATTCTCGCCGGCGTCCTGCTGAAGATGGGGACGTACGGTCTGGTCCGGTTCGCGTTTCCGCTGTTCCCGCAGGCGGCCGCGCTGATGGCGCCGGCGCTCGCCGTGCTGGCCATCGTCGGCATCATCTACGGCGCGCTCGTCGCGATGGTGCAGCCGGACATGAAGAAGCTGGTCGCGTACTCGAGCGTCAGCCACCTCGGGTTCGTGGTGCTCGGCATCGCCGCGATGAACATCCAGGGCGTGCAGGGCGCCGTCTACCAGATGCTCAATCACGGCGTCAGCACCGGCGGACTGTTCCTCATCGTCGGCATGCTGTCGGACCGCCGCCACACGCGGCTGATCGCCGAGTACGGCGGGCTGAAGAAAGTGATGCCGCGTCTCGTCGCGGTGTTCCTGATCGTCACGCTGTCGTCGATCGGCCTGCCCGGACTGAACGGGTTCGTCGGCGAGTTCCTCATCCTGCTCGGCGCGTTCCGGGCGAACCCGCGCTTCGCGGCGTTTGCCGCGACCGGCGTGATTCTGTCGGCGGCGTACATGCTCTGGATGTTCCAGCGCGTGAACTACGGGCCGGTCACGAAGGACGAGAACCGCTCGCTGCCCGATCTGCAGCCGCGGGAGTGGCTCGCGATCGCGCCGATCGTGGCCGCCGCCGTGCTGATGGGCGTGTTCCCCAATCTGTTCCTGCGGCCGATCGAGCCCGCCGCGGATCGCATGCTCGGCCAGGTGCTGCAGCGAAGCGGACGTGAGATTCACGCGGCGATGCCGCACGTGTCCCCGCCGGTGGATCCGCCGGGCCGGACGCTCACCGTCCGCTCCTCGGGAGACGCGGCGCGATGACGACGGAGCTGAACGCGATCGTCCCGATGGCGTGTGTGACGGCCGCGGGCATCGCCGCCATGGTCGCGGAGGCGTTTCGCGAGCCGGGCGAGCGGATGCCGATCGGCGGCCTCGGCGCCGTCGGCCTCGTCGGCGCCGGCATCGCGTCGTTCCTCCTGTGGGGACGAGACGCGGTCAGCTTCGGTGTCGTCGCCGCCGACAACTTCGGTCTGTTCGTGACGTGGATTCTGATTGTCGTCGGCCTGCTGTCGCTCGGATTCTCAGCGACGACGATCGATCGCGAGCGGCTGCCGGGCGGTGAGTACTACGCGCTGATGCTGTTCGCGATCGCCGGCATGATGCTGATGGCGACCGCCACCGATCTCCTGCTCATCTTTCTGGCGCTCGAAGTGTTGTCGCTCGCGGTCTACGTGCTCACCGGCCTTCGACGGTCGTCGGCCGCGGCGACCGAGGCGGCGCTCAAGTACTTCCTGCTCGGCGCGTTTTCGAGCGCGTTCTTTCTGTACGGGATCGCGTTCACCTACGGCCTCACCGGCAGCACGCGGCTCGATCGCGTCGGCAGCCTGATGGCGGCGCAGGCGATGTCGCCGACGCCGATGCAGTTCGTCGCGCTCGGTCTGCTGCTCGTCGGGTTCGCCTTCAAGGTCGCCGCGGTGCCGTTCCACATGTGGACGCCTGATGCGTACGAGGGCGCGCCGCCGGCGGTCACCGGCTTCATGTCCACCGGCGTCAAGGCCGCCGCGTTCGCGGCGTTCGTCCGCGTGTTTCTCTCCGCATTCGAGCCGCTGCGCAACGACTGGGCGCCCGTCCTCTGGATCGTCGCGGCGGCGACGATGATCGTGGGGACGGTCGTGGGCGTCGCGCAGCTGAACGTCAAGCGCATGCTGGCGTACTCGAGCATCGCGCACGGCGGCTACATCCTGCTGGCGCTGCTCGCGTCGAACGACGTCGGCAAGGCGGCCGTGTTGTTCTACCTGCTCGTCTACGCGATCACGAACCTCGGCGCTTTCGGCATCATCGCGGCCCTCGAGGGCGTGGATCGGCCGAACGATCGCGTCGCCGATTACGCGGGCCTCTGGTACGACCATCCGCGTCTGGCTGCGCTGATGACGATCTTTCTGCTGTCGCTCGGCGGGTTCCCGCCGACCGCGGGCTTCATCGCGAAGTGGTACGTCTTTTCAGCAGCGGTGAAGGCCGGCTACAACGGCCTCGCGATCATCGGCGTGCTGACGAGCGTGGTCTCCGTCTTCTTCTATCTCCGCATCGTCGTCATGATGTACATGACGCAGCCCGACGCTGACGTGCAGGTGCCGCCGGTCTCGAGGGCTGCGGGAATCGCGCTGGCCGTGTCCGCGGCGCTGGTTTTCTACCTCGGCATCCTCCCGACGCGGGTCCTCGACTGGGCCGCTGCCTCCGTCAAGACGATTTTCTGACATCATTGGGCGCGTGCGGTGCGCCGTTCTCGCCGCCGGTCTGACCGTTCTGTTCGCGCAGGTCGGGTCCGCACAATACCCGGTGCGCAGCGGTCAGCTGCTCCGCCCCTCGCGCGAAATCGTCGTCGGAGCCGAGCGTGTCGTACGGCTCGAGCGATGGCTGCTGGCCGTCGAGTCGCACGAGCCCGGCGCGCCGGACGAGCCGGCCACGACGATCGGATCGTGGTCGAACGCGGATCTTCAGGCGCTCTGGGTCGACGCGGGATCGCTGCTGGTGCTCATGCGCGACCTGAAGCGCGCGACGTTCAGCGTGCGGGTCGGCGCGCAGCGTCCCGTCGGGGTCGTTTATCCGTGGGCCCAGTTACGGCGGCTGAAGGTCCTCGCGTGCGCGGCCGCGGGGATCACCGATGATCCGCAATGTCTGAGCGGGCGGGCCGCCGAGCCGCTCGATCCCGGACTCGCCGCGCTGGCACGTCACTCCGCGGCCACCCGTAAGGCCGGCGATGACGACAACTACGTGATTCGCCGTGCGGCGCTGCTCCACACCGATATCGCCACGATGCGGCTGGCGAGGACCACGGAGCCGGCGGCGAGTCCGTCGTTGGTCGGGCCGGAGCGGGTGCGCGTCGCGCTGTCGGACGGACGCGATCTCGACGTCGTCATGGCGGCGATCCACTGGGAAATCGCGGCGATGATCCTGGACCACGTCAGGCCGAAGGGCGCGTCGAGGCCGAACCCCGCCGGCGATGACATGGTTCGCCGCTGGTACCGGGCGACGTCGGCATGGATGCAGCTGAACGAAGACCACGACACACTGCATCTCACGCGCGGCCGTGAGATCTTTCCGACCGATCCGGAGATTCTGTTCCTCAGCGGCTGTCAGCGCGAGACGTACGCGTCGCCCGGGATTCAAAACGCGATTCGGACGGCTGTCGTGCCCATCGGGTACTCAATCGACCTTGGATCGGCTCACGCGGAGCTGCGGCGTGCCGAGACGTTCTTCCGCGGCGCGATCGCGCGCGCTCCCGATCATGCCGAGGCGCACCTGCGCCTCGGACGCGTGCTCGGCCTGCTCGAGCGCCACGCCGAGGCGGCCGGGCAGCTTCGAATCGCCGCCGCGTCGCTGACCGATCCGCAGCTGCAGTACTACGCGCACCTGTTCCTCGGCGTGGAGGAAGAAGCGCTTCGGCAGTACGAGGCCGCGCGCGACGAGTACACGCGCGCGGCCGAGCTCTATCCGCGGGCGCAGTCTCCGTGGCTGGCGCTCAGTCAGCTGGCGCGGCGGAACGGCGACCGCGCCGGCGCGCTCAGGGCGATGGACCGTCTCTACGCGCTGACCGCGGACGATCCCGATCGTGGAGATCCGCTGTGGATGTATCACACCACCCAGGCTCGCGGAGCCGATGAGCGCCTCGACGAGCTCCGCAGGCCGTTTCTCGCGGCGACACGGCCATGAGCGATCCGTCGCGCACGATCCTCGCGCTTAGCGTCGGAGTCCTCGTCATGAGTGCGGCGGGATCCGCGCAGACGCCGTCGTTCTCGGTCCGCGTCGAATCGGTGCGGGTCGACGTGCTCGTCGCGGACGGCGGCCGCGCGATTCTCGGCCTGCAGCCCGACGACTTCGAGGTGCTCGACAACGGGGTCCCGCAGCACGTGGACCTCTTGAGCTTCGACCAGATTCCGCTGAACGTGATCCTCGCGCTCGACGTGAGCAACAGCGTCGCGGGCGAGCGGCTCCAGCAGCTCCGCGATGCCGGACGCGGCATCCTCGACGCGCTCGGGAAAGACGATCAGGCCGCGGTCGTCACCTTCAGCCATGCAGTCACGCTCGCGGCGCCGCTGGCGAAGAATCTCGCGGCGGCGCGCTCGGCGCTGACGGCCGCCGACGGCGTCGGCGAAACGTCGCTCGTCGACGGTGTCTACGCCGGGATGATGATCGGCGAGTCGGACGCCGGCCGCGCGCTCCTGATCGTGTTCAGCGACGGTCTCGACACGACGAGCTGGCTGACCGAGACCGCCGTGCTGGAGACCGCGAAGCGCTCCGACGTCGTGGCGTACGGCGCCGCGATTACGACGAGCGGCAATGCCTCCTTCCTGCGCGAGCTCAGCTCGTTCACGGGCGGGACTCACTACAAGGTCGAATCGACGCGCGATCTGCGCGGAACGTTCCTGAAGATCCTCGACGAGTTCCGCCATCGCTATCTATTGAGCTATTCACCGGCGGGTGTGTCGAAGGACGGCTGGCACCGTCTCGACGTGCGCGTGAAGAATCGGCGCGCGACGGTGAAGGCGCGTCCGGGATATCTGGCCGGACCGTCCTAGCTCCTGTCGTCGACCGCGAAGACGAAGATGGCCCGTCCCGCGGCGACGGCGACATGCTGCCGGCCGTCGATCGCGAACGACATCGGACCCGAGCGGATCGCGCCGCCGGTCTGGAACTGCCAGAGCGGCTTGCCAGTCGCCGCGTCGAGCGCGAAAAAGTTGCCTTCGTTCGATCCGCTGAAGACGAGCCCGCCGGCGGTCGCGAGGACGCCGGCCCACGTCGGCGACGGCAGCGCGAAGTCCCACACCTGTCTGCCGGTCTTCAGGTCGAGCGCGCGCACCGCTCCCCACGATTCCTCGTCGAGCCGCTTTTCGCTGCCGCCCGTGTAGTACGTCCCGGGCCGATACTCGACGGCGGTCTTGTAATAAACCGATCCCATCTCGCGCACCGGCACGTAGAGCAGTCCCGTCGCCGGACTGTACGCCGGGCTCGCCCAGTTCGTAGCGCCCTGCAGGCTCGGGTAGACGAGCGTCCCTTTTTCAGACGGCTCCATGCCGGGAATCAGGATCGGGCGGCCGCGTTCGTCGAGCCCCTTCGCCCACGTTTGTTTCGCGTACGGCGTGCCGCGCAGGTACTCCCCGGTTCGGCGATCCAGGACGTAGAAGAACCCGTTGCGATTGGCCATCACGACGAGCGATCGCGGCCGCCCCGCGATCTCGGCGTCGACGAGCACCGGAATCTGATTCGCGTCCCAGTCGTGCACGTCGTGCGGCGTGAACTGAAAGTGCCAGCGCAGCTTGCCGGTCTCGATATCGAGCGCGACGAGCGACGAGGTGTACAGGTTGTCGCCGACGCGCGAATCGCCGTTCCAGTCCGGACCCGGATTGCCGGTGCCCCAGTAGAGGAGCTTCAGCGCCGGATCGTACGAGCCGGTCAGCCACGTCGCGCCGCCGCCGTGTACCCAGCTGTCGCCCGGCCATGTGTTGCTGCCAGGCTCGCCCGGCGAGGGAATCGTCCAGAAGCGCCAGAGCTGCTGGCCGGTCCTGGCGTCGAACGCATCGAGGTACCCGCGGATGCCCGCTTCGCCGCCGCTGATGCCGACGATGACCTTGCCGTCGACGGCGAGCGGCGCGGCGGTGACGGCGTGTCCCGTCGGGTTGTCGCCGACGGGCACGATCCATCGTTCGGCGCCGCTCTTCGCGTCGAGCGCGGCGAGATAGCCGTCGAGCGTCCCGACATAGACCGTGTTCTCGAGCAGCGCGACGCCGCGGTTGACGCGCGGGAACCCGAGGTTCAGCACGCTCGGAGCGATCGGCCGCGTCCACTCCCAGATCGTCCGGCCGCTCTTGATCTCGAGCGCGGCGACGGCCGTGGGTCCCCACGTGACGTACATGACGCCGTTCACGACGAGCGGCGTCATCTCGACCAAACCGGTCCCCGGCGGCTGATACACCCACGCCGGCCGCAGGCGCGGGGCGTTCGACGGCGTCAACTGCTGCAGCGGCGAAAAGCGATGCGATGCGAACGATCCCGAGTACGTCGTCCAGTCGCTGCTGCTTTGTGCAAACGTCGATGCGACAGTCGCCCCGACCAGCACGGCTGTAGCCGCCCTGATCCTCATCGCTCACCTCGCAGGCTCGCGAGGTACGCGACGAGATCGTCGAGCTCGGCGCCGGACAGCCGGCTCGCGTACGACGGCATGAGCGACGCCTCCAGCTCGCGCTCGACTTTCGCGAGCGTCGATTTTTCCAGCGTGTGAACCACGCCGCCGCCGTCGCGGATCAGAATCCAGAAGACGTCCTCGTTCACGCGCACGCCCCGGATTTCCGATCCGTCTGCTTTCACCGCCCGGACGACGAGATAGCCGGGCGGATGCGCCGCCGCCGGCGTGACGAGCGCGTCGCGCAGGTACGGCGCGCCCCGCAGCGCGCCGACGCGCGTGAGCTCCGGTCCGAGCGGACCGCCGCGCCCCTTCACGACGTGGCACGAGGCGCAGCCGCTCGATTCGTACAGCGCGGCGCCGCGCTGCGGGTCCCCCGGCTGCGGACCGGGACGCACGCGTCCGAGCGATCGAACGTACGCGGCCGTCTGCCAGGCCATCCGATCGGTCAGCGCGATCGCGAACGACGGCATCTCGGTTCCCGGAATCCCGTTGCGGACGATTTGTACCAGCGCCGCGTCGTTCGCCGCGTGGCCGAGCGTCGGCCGCTGCAGGCCTGGACCGGTGCCGCCGGTGCCGTTCGCGCCGTGGCACCACGCACACTGCGCGTCGAAAATCCGTCGTCCGGCGGCGAGATCGCTGGTGCCCGCGGCCGACAACCGGCGATCGAACTGGGCTCCGGCCGTCGATCCCAGGAGCGCGATCGCGATCGACAGCGCCGGCGCCGCAACGAGTCGTCTCATGGCGGCGGATTATAGGCGAGCGAGAATCGCGGCGAGCTGCCGATCCTGCTCGGGAAAGACCGTCCGCAAATCGAGGAGGAGCCGATCGCGCTCGATTCGCGCGATCACCGGCGGCGCGCTGCGCCGCAGTGCGTCGGCCAGTGCGTCGGCGGTGAAACTCTCTCGCTCCACGGCCAGCAGCCACGTCGGCACCTCGACACCCGGTGCGCTGCCGCCCCCGATCGCCGACGTGCCTGCGACGACGTCCACGCGCCATCCCGCACGTCCGCGCAGGTCGGCGGCCATCGCGTCCGCTCTCGCGCGAATCTCGTCGGCGGTCGCGGCCAGCATTCGCCGAACCGGAACGGTCGCCGCCGCGCGGCCGGCCGCGTACTCCATGAGCGTCGCTTCGAGCGCGGCGTAGGTCAGTTTGTCGACCCGGAGCGCCCGCATCAGCGGATGCGTGCGCGCGCGATCGACGAGCGCCCGCCGGCCGACGATGATGCCGGCCTGGGGGCCGCCGAGCAGCTTGTCGCCGCTGAAGCAGCAGACGTCGACGCCGGCGTTGATGGAGTCCTCCACGGATGGTTCATCGCTCAGGTATGAGGTATGAAGGATGAGGGATGACGCGTTCTTACCTCTTCCCTCATCCCTCTGACCTATGTTTGCCAATAATCCACTGCCGAGATCCTCCGCGACCGGCACGTTGAGCCGCCGCCCGACTTCGACGACCTCGTGGATCGCCGGCCGCTCGGTGAACCCTTCGATCCGGAAATTCGACCGGTGGACCCGCAGGATGAGCGCGGTTCGATCCGAGACCGCCGCGGCGTAGTCGACCGCGCGCGTCTTGTTGGTCGTGCCGACTTCCCGCAGGATCGCGCCGGACTGCGCCATCACGTCCGGCACGCGAAAGCCGCCGCCGATTTCGACCAGCTCGCCGCGCGAGACGATCACCTCGCGTCCGGCCGCGAGCGCCGCCAGGATCAGCATCGTCGCCGCCGCGTTGTTGTTGACGACGACCGCGGCTTCGGCGCCGGTGAGGCGGCAGAGGAGCGCCTCGGCGTGGACGTCGCGGCGGCCGCGCGATCCGCGGCCGAGATCGTACTCGAGCGCGGCGTAGCCGCGCGCGACGGCCGCGATGCGATCGAGCGCCGCTGCCGCGAGCGGCGCGCGGCCGAGATTCGTGTGAACGATCACGCCGGTGGCGTTGATGACCGGTTCGAGCGAGTAGCTGAACGCGGCGGTGAGATGGACGGCGGCCAGCCGCTCGATGCGGTCCATTGCGGCGGCTTCGTCCGCGATCGATGCGCCGGCGCTTCCGAGCTCGACGCGCAGGTCCGCGGCGGCCGCGCGCAGCGCGTCGAGCGTCGCGCGCGCGCCGTGCTCGGCTTCGAGCGCGCGGACGGCCGGGCGCCGGCGCAGCTCGTCGATCGACGGGATGACGCGGAAGTCCGGCATCCGCGAAATGGTATGCTATCCGCTCCTCCAGCGGCCAATTCGATGAGCTCCGATCCGCCGAAATTCCGTCCGCTCGAGCGCTTCTGGCCGTACGCCAATCTGGCCGAGCAACCGAGCGACGCGGAGCTCGCCGCGCTCGATCCCGATCTGCACGAAGCGCTCTTCGGATCGCGACCGCGTCCGTTTTCCATCACGCTGGTGTTTCCGGATCTCGAGGGGCCCGATTTTCCGCGCGCGCTGGATCTCGCGCGCGCGTCCGCGGAGTTCCGCGAGACGGGCAGCGGCGACGCGCATCGGTACCGCGCGCGCTTCTGGCCGAGCGACGCCGCCCGCCTGCGCGATCTCTTTCAGATCGTCGGCCGATCGGACGCGACCGAAGTGCTCGTCGACGATCGGCCGGTCCCGTACGCGCGCGAGCTGTGGCTGCCGCTCGTGTGGTTCCTCATCCCGCGGTAACTACGTGGCGAAGACGACGCTCGATCAGGATCTGACGAAGCTCGAGGCCCAGCTGAAGCAGCTGGAAGCCGAGTACAACATGTACTTCTCCGGCCGGCTGCCGAGACCGCCGTGGGAGACGCGCGCGCACGTCGCCGCGCTGATCAAGCAGTACGATCGCGCGCACATTCAGAACTACGGCGATCGCTTCCGCTTCCAGACGCTGCAGACGCGGTTCTCGAAGTTCCTCGATCTGTGGGACCGAGGGCTGCGCGCGCGCGAAGAGGGACGCCCCGGTCCGTTCGCGCACAGCCGTCCGAAGGAGCCCGAGAAGAAGAAACCCGAAGATCGGATCATGCACGTCGCGGCGTTCCGCGATCCGGTGCACGAGGTCGACAAGCTCACCGAGCTGTACGACTCGTTGACCGAGGCGCGGCGCGCGGTCGGCGAGGACCAGGTGCCGTTCCACAAGTTCGCGGAGCTCGTGAAGGGGCAGGTTCAAAAGCTGCGTGCGGCCGGCGGTTCGGAGGTGGCGTTCCGGGTCGCGGTGAAAAACGGAAAAGTGAACTTTACGGCGAGAGCGTTGAAAGGGAAGAAGGACGGCTGATCGGGGCTGAGGGCTAATGGCTGATGGCTGAGAGCCATGAGCCCTCAGCCATCAGCCATGGGTGGTTCAGATTTTGGTGACGTTGCCGGCCTGCGGGCCTTTGGGGCCGTCAACGATCTCGAACTCCACCGCCTGACCCTCCTCGAGCGAACGGAACCCGTCGCCCTGGATTGCCGAGTAGTGCACGAAGACGTCGCTGCCTCCGTCGCGCTCGATGAAACCGTAGCCCTTGGCGTTGTTGAACCACTTGACCTTGCCTGTGATACGCATCGTTCTTCTTCCTGCTTGCTACGACGCCGGCGTGGTGCCGCGTCATTGAACAAAAAAAAAGGCCGCGTCATGCGGCCTTTCCCTTTCGGCGCCAGGCCCGCCCGGCGTCGGCATCGATGATACTGGACTTTTGCCAATATGCCAAGAGCCCTGCTCAGTGTTTCCGACAAAACCGGCATCGTCGGCCTTGGGCGCGGCCTGGCCGCACGCGGCTTCGAGCTCGTGTCGACCGGCGGCACGGCGCGCATGCTGGCCGACGCCGGCGTCGCGGTCGTCAGCGTGTCGGACGTCACGGGCTATCCGGAAATGATGGACGGGCGCGTCAAGACGCTGCATCCGGCGCTGCACGGCGGCATCCTGGCGCGACGCGACCGGGCCGACGATCTCGCCGCGGCCGAGCGCCACGGCATCGGCCTCGTCGACGTCGTCGTGGTGAATCTGTATCCCTTCGCGAAAGCCGCGGCCGATCCGGGCACGCCATTCGACGCGCTCGTCGAGGAGATCGACATCGGCGGCCCGTCGCTCGTGCGCGCGGCTGCCAAGAATTTCCAGCACGTGCTCGTCGTGGTGGATCCCGCCGACTACGACCGGCTGCTTCGGCATCTCGATGGAGGCGCGACGCCGGACTTCCGGTTCGAGCTGATGCGGAAGGCATTCGAGCACACCGCGCGCTACGACGCGACGATTGCCGCGGCCATGGCGGCCGTCGACGTCCACGAGCAGGAATTTCTGCGAAGGCCTGGCGTGCCCTTTCCGCCAGACGCGACGCTGGAGCTGTCGATGCCGCCGATCCGCGACCTGCGGTACGGCGAAAACGCGCAGCAGAAAGCGTCGTGGTATCGATTGTCCGACGCCGGTTTCGGTGCCGCCGAGATCCTTCAGGGGAAGGCACTGTCGTACACGAATCTTCTCGATCTCGACGCGGCGGCGCGGATCGTGCTCGAGTTCGAGGAACCGGCCGCGGTCGTCATCAAGCACACGAACCCGTGCGGCGCGGCCACCGGCGCGTCGGCGGCCGACGCGTACGTTCGCGCACGCGACGCGGACAGCGTCGCCGCCTTCGGCGGCATCGTCGGACTCAACCGGCCGATCGATGTCGACGCGGCGAACGCGATCGTCCAGACGTTCATCGAAGCGATCGTCGCACCGTCGGTTCAGACGGACGCGCGCACCGTGCTTTCCCGCAAGACGAACATGCGTGTGCTGACCGCGGACTTCCGGCCGCCAGCCGCGAGCGCCGGTCCGGATCTGGACGTCGAATTTCGATCCATCCTGGGGGCGATGCTGGCGCAGCAACGCGACCGCGTCGTGGAAGCACGAGCGGCGTGGAACCCAGAATCGCTGCCCGAGGGTCTCCGCGTCGTGACGAAACGTCAGCCGACGATCGAGGAGTGGGACGCGCTCCGCTTCGCCTGGCGCGTCTGTGCGCACGTCAAATCGAACGCCGTCATCTTTAGCGATGCGAGGCGGACGCTGGCGATCGGCGCCGGCCAGATGAGCCGCGTCGATGCGGTGAACGTCGCGGTGATGAAGGCGAAGGCGAGCGGCGTGTCGCTGAACGGATCGGCCGCGGCGTCAGATGCGTTCTTTCCGTTTCGCGACGGCCTCGACGCGATCGCGCGGGCCGGCGCCGCGGCCGTCGTGCAGCCCGGTGGATCGGTCCGGGATGCGGAAGTGATCGCCGCCGCCGACGAACACAACCTGGCGATGGTGTTCACGGGCCGGCGGCATTTCAGACATTGAGATTTCAGAGTTCAGATTTCAGATTT
>Ga0114129_10004189_pt1 | contig 20372 bp, 11 predicted proteins | sample RhiMetdeltSRZDD1_FD_80071 | JGI IMG/M metagenome (GOLD analysis project Ga0114129, IMG submission 80071) | Populus rhizosphere microbial communities from Tennessee, USA - Rhizosphere MetaG P. deltoides SRZDD1 (version 2) (version 2) | ecosystem: Host-associated > Plants > Roots > Rhizosphere >... | reverse complement strand
GAGTGGCGATGCTGCCCCCCTGGTGGCTCCTGGCGCTTCTCGTCATCGTGCTGGGGGCCGCCGGCGGCCCCCAGCACGATGACGAGAAGCGCCAGGAGCCACCAGGGGGGCAGCATCGCCACTCGAAGGACGTCACCTGCCGATCCGGTGACGATGTCGAGGAGCCCGCGCGTGCACCAGAGGGCCGCGGCGGCGATGACCAGCGCGGTGAGCCAGCGCCACGCGCGAACGGAAGCGAACGACAACGGCCGCATCCTACACCTGCCGCGCCGATTCGGACAGACTTCCACCAGCGGTGGTGGATCGCGGTAAGCTGTTCGGGTGCGGGTCCCCGCAGCCCTGACGGTCGCGCTCGTGCTCTTTGTCGCCAGCCTGGGTGTCGCGATCGCGCAGCGCCCGGACGCCTTCAGCGAATCGCGCTCGCACCCGGCCATCGACTACAACTCGGCGCCTTTTCATACGGCGATCGACGATCTCAATCGCAAGCTGGAGGAAGGCGCGGCGGCGTTGACGTTCGATCCGGCGAGCGGTTACCTCCGTTCGACGCTCGACGCGCTGCGCGTCCCGATCGAATCGCAGATGCTCGTCTATACGCAGACCAGCATGCAGGCGCCGAAAATCAATAAAGGCAACCCGCGCGCCATCTACTTCACCGACAGCATCTCGGTGGCCTGGGTCCGCGGCGGCAGTGTCCTCGAGGCCTGGGCGCAGGACCCGCGTCAGGGGACGATCTTTTACACCCTCGACCAGGAGCCGTCGCGCGCCCCGCGCTTCGGCCGGCGGCTCGAATGCGTGACCTGTCACGTGACGTGGGAGACGCTGGCTGTTCCGGGTCCGACGGTGCTGACGACGTTTCCACGAAAGACCGACCGCGACTATGCCGACGGCCACGCCGTCGATCACCGCTCGGATATCGAGGAGCGGTGGGGCGGCTGGTATGTCACAGGCCGCCACGCGCCGCCGAAGCACCTGGGGAACCTCCCGCTCTTCATGGCGCCGCCGTTTCCCGAGTCGGCCGCTCGGCTGTCGGTGGACGGCGCGTTCGATCTGGCTGGCTACCCCGCGCCGTACAGCGACATCGTGGCGCTGATGGTGTTCGAGCATCAAACGCGGATGATGAATCTCATGACGCGCGCCGGCTGGGAATCGCGCGTCGCCGCGCTGGGCCGCGGCGATCCAGCGGCCGCCGCCGCGCGCGTCCGCACTGCGGTGAACGATCTGGTCGACTATCTGCTGTTCGTCGACGAAGCCCCCCTGAAGACACGGATCGAAGGATCGTCGGGGTTCGCGGAAGTGTTCACCGCACAGGGCCCGCGCGACACCAAGGGTCGATCGCTGCGCGATTTGCAGCTCGACACCCGTTTGATGCGGTATCCGCTCAGCTACTTGATCTATTCGCCAGCCTTCGACGCGCTCCCTGACGACGTCAAGGGCGCGGCGTGCCGGCGCCTGCACGACGTGCTGTCCGGGAAAGACACCTCGCCGAAGTACGCTCACCTCACGCCGCCTGTGCGGCAAGCCATTCTCGAGATTCTCAAAGACACCAAGACGAGCGTCGTCGACGGACTGTGACCCGTGGAGATCAGCTGACCAGCTCGAGCAGCTGACTCCTGGTCGGACCGGGCATCGTGGGCGGCGGCATGTGCTTCATGGCCTCGAACGCCACGTTGATGGCTTCCGTGACAGGCGGCCGCTCGAGGATTCGCTGCACCGGCGTAATCGTCGCGATGTATTCGAGGGCAGCTCGAAACAGCTTCGGATCGGCCATCATGGTCGCGAACAGACTCCGGATCGCGCGCGCGAGCGGATCGGTCGCCGGTGTCAGCTCGCGACCTTCGCGCACAGCGTCCATGTCGTCGAACCGCGCACGATCGGCAGCAATCTGGGCATCGTACCAGGGCGCAATTTCCGATTCGGTCCTTGCGTGGAATGCCTCGACAAGTGCACGGGGTTCGGCCCCCGCCTCGCGGACCACGCGGCGCAGCAGCGCGGCGTGCAGGAATCCGACGGTGAGACCACGCCCCGCCGAGGGGTTCGTGCACGCCCACGCGTCTGCCAGCGGCACCAGCCCAGTTGCCACGGGCGCTCCGTTGACGACGAAGCGGCGGTAGCGATCGACGATCCCGCTCATCGCGAGGACCCCGGTGATCGGCTCACCGTCCACCCAATGCGCGTGAAGCGGGCACGCGCGCACCACCTTGGTCCATTTCTCTTCGTGGCGGAGATTCTTCAGCGCGTGATCGCCCGTCGCGCTGAAGACGGTAACCGACCACGTGCCGTTGTCCCCCGGTAACGTCAGGATCGAGATCGATCCAACAGGCATCAAGGTCGGCCCCCTGCGTGCAGGCTCGGTTCCGCTGAAGTACCGCGTGTAATAAACGAAGCCGCAGTCGGCATCCGTCTCATCGGGCGGCCGGCCACCGACCGCGGCGAGCCAGCCAGGGGCCCGCGACTGACGGCCGGTTGCGTCAACCACCAGATCGGCGCGCAGCGTCTCGCCGCCTGCTGTCTGCACCCCTGCAGCGTGCGGCACCCCGGGCATCGCCGAGGGACCGGCCAGCAGGCCTGTCACCTGGACCCCCCGGCGGACGGTTACGCGCGGCTCACGTTCGGCGCACCTGGCAAACACCCACTCGGCGACGGGACGGCGAGCCGTGTAGGTCCAGAGCTTGTCATCGATCGGCTGCGGCGACTGATCGCCGAACACCGGAGGCAATGGGTTGAGCAGGTCGAACCTACCTGCCCCGGCCCGCCGAAGCGCCTCCTGGACGTCAGGCAGGTCTGATTCGAGCAGCAGCCGCAGTCCGGGCATGAGGTTGTGGGGCTGACGGAACTGCGCCACGCCTTTGCGGGTCCAGCTCTCCCACGCGTCGTGCGGGGAATCGGGAACCGGATCGGCGTCGCGTTCGAGGACGGTCACGTCATGGCCATCACGTGCGAGCAACATGGCGGCGCCGAGTCCGCAGATCCCTCCGCCCACGATCAGAATGTTCATGAGGTCGATTATGGCTACAGATCTACCTGTCGGGCGAGCCCCAGCATTCGCTGATCGTCCCAGTTGTCACGAGGCCCCGACGCGGCACGAGCGAACATCCAGAGGCGGACGCGCTCGGCATCCACTTCGAGGAGATCGGCGACGCGGCGGATGGTGCCGAGTGGATCCGCCCGCAGTCTCGCGGAGCAGTTCAACAGATGCTGCGTCGCGTCATAGGCGGGATCGCCCATGAATGGCTTCGGATCGATAGCGAGCCACGGTTCCCGCTGCGCCTGGAGGACGTTGCCCGCGTGAAGGTCTGTCGCCAGCAGGACGTCCCGAGATGTAGGTTGCGAGAGATCTTTGAATAGACGAAGCCCCTCGTGGACCAGTCCGGAATCTGTCCACTCCCTGGATCGACGCATCGTCTCTTCGCGCCAGTCGTCGATCATCGCCGACAGCGGTCGAAACGGATGCGGTAATGGAGGCTGGCGCCACAGGCGGCGGAGCAACCGCGCGATGACAACGTCCTGATCGGGCTCCGGCAGCGCTCGCAGGCTGGTGCCGGGCTCGCAGCGCTCGAGCAGCATCGCGCCGAGATCGTCGTCGGCGTCGATCAGCCGCACCGTGGGATTGCCATTCCAGAAGCGCAGCCCCTCGATCTCGTGCTCGGCTTCCATGTGTGGCATCGCGAGCTTCAAAACCGCCGAAGTCCCGTCGTGGCGAGTGACGGGCGCGACCCACGCACCGTCGACCTCACGGTCGAAGGGCGATTGGATCGTCAGCGACCATCGACTGGCGAGCGCACGGCGGTCGTCGTGCAGCCGGGCGAGCCACGACGCGCGTTCGGCCTGTTGCATCATTAGCCCATCAGTTCAGCGTCGTTGGTATTCGCCTTGCTGGCCCTTCGCGCCGGAGGCAGCTGATGGAAGACAAACGCGACCCGGACATGGACAACGACGAAATCGGCAACACGAACGAAGAAGACATCGTGGACTCCGCCGACGACGAGTTCGAGGACGCTGAGGAAGACGACGAGGCGGACGACGCGGATGAGGATCTGGAAAGTTAAAAGGTAAAAGGTAAAAGGCAAAAGGCAAAAGGCAAAGGATAAAAGGTAGTCGGAAGGTTGGAAGTTGGACCCGGGTTTTGACTTCCAACCTTCCTTTGGGACTTTGGACTTTAAGTTTTGACTTTTGACTTCTAACTTTTAACTTTGGTAACGGCCGCGAGGTCAACCTCCTTTGACTTCATCAGTGCGGCCCACAAGTCGCCAACCTCTGCCAATCGGGACGGAACGGTCCGGATCGTGAATTCGCGGCGATCGAACCCCTGGTCGATTTCACTCCACGTGACCGGTGTCGATACACCCGCGTAATCGCTGGCGCGCGCGCTGTAGGCGCTGGCCAGCGTCTTGCCCAGGATGTTCTGCAGACAGTCGATGTACACGCGCGACCCCCGTGCCCGGACGGCGCGCTCGGTTGTCGCCACCCTCGGGTGTTTGTGCGCGACGAGCGTGGCGATGATCTGGCAGTAGAGCAGTCCAGCCTCGTACGGCGTCCCCGGCGGAAGAGGGATGTATACGTGCAGGCCGTCGGCGCCGGAGGTCTTCGGCGCGCCGAAAGCGCCTAGTGCGGCGAGCTCGTCACGGATCCAGCGCGCAGCGTCGAGCACGCGCGCAAACGGAACACCGTCAGCGGGATCGAGGTCGAGGGCGGTCCAATCGGCGGACTCAGGGTGCGCGACGCGTGAAAACCAGGGATCCTGGGAGATCGCCGCGAGTTGTGTTGTATACATCAACGTCTTGAGTGATCCGCCGACGATTTGCGGCCGCTGCGCGACGACGCTGACGATCTCGCTGCGCACGCCAGGCGGCACATCCGGGGCCCGGTGCTGATAAAACGGCTGCGCCGCGACACCGTTGGGGAAGCGCTTCATGACCAGCGGCCGATCGGCGAGCACCGGCAGGATCGCCGGCGCGACTTTCGCGTAGTAACGGAACAGATCGCCCTTCGTGAGCTTCTCTTTCGGCCAGAAGACCTTGCTGAGGTTCGTCACGGCAAGCTGCTCGCCGTCGGGCAGTGAGATTGTGCCGTCGCGCCTCGCTTCCTCGAGGGCGGACAGCTGATTCACGAGATCCGCCGTTCGTGGTTCGACGTTCGTGGTGCGTCGTGCCGGGTTCGTCGTTCGTCGTACGGCGTTCGTTGTTCGACGCACGCCGAACGACGAACCGCGCACGGCAGCTTTCTCCTCGCGCCGCACATCCGTCGGTTTCTTGTCGTCCCGCAAGCCGAGGTAGACGGGATGCCGGAGCTTTGCATCCGCGGTCCATTCGGTGAACTTGATCTGCGCGACCAGCTCGGGACGCACCCAGTGTGGACGCTCGTTGCTCTTCGGGACATTCACGAACGGACAGGTCTTCGTTTCGAGCGGCTTCAGCAGTTTCATCACGCGGGCGAGCTCTCGCTCGTTGAAGCCCGTACCGGTATGACCGACGTAGACGAGCTGGTCGCGCTCGTAGACACCGAGCAGCAGAGCCCCAAAGTAGGTGCGCGTCTGCCGGGGCTCGGTCCACCCGCCGATGACGAACTCCTGCTCGTGGACGATCTTCAGCTTCCGCCAGTCGGGTGTCCGTTTGCCGGACTTGTAGAGCGAATCCTGATGCTTGGCGATGAGCCCTTCCCATCCCCGCTCGAGCGCGTCTTTGTACAGCGCGCGCGCGTCGCCGCGAACGACGTCGCTGATCCGCAGGAGCGACGATCCGGTCTTTGCGAACACGCGCTCCAACGCGGTGCGGCGCTCCCGCCACGGACGATCGCGCAGGTCGGTGCGGCCGTCGCGCAGGAGGTCGAAAGCGATGAACGCGACAGTAGGCTTGCCCCGCCGAAGCTCGTCTGGCGCGATGCGAGCGGAGTCGGGGCGGGATGGGCTGGACGGGTTGGAACGTCTTCCTTTCGGGGCAGCGACATCTAACAGGTGAATGCGACCCTGGAGCTGCTGAAAGCCGGTCGGCTCGCCTTTCGCGTCGAGGGCGACGATCTCGCCGTCGAGCACGAGCGGTTCCTTGCGCTTGCGCGCCCACTGTCCCAGGGCGGCGGCGATTTCAGGGAACTGGCGCGTTTTCTCGTTCCCCAGCCGCGACCACAGTCGCACGACGCCGCCTGGCTCGATCTCCGCGATCGCCCGGATGCCGTCGTATTTGGGTTCGTAAACGAGGTGCGGGTCGTTCAAGGGGGCGTCGGCGAGCGACGCCAGCATTGGCTGCAGCAGGGAATTCATGTCGGGGTAGGGGCTTGGGGCTAGGGACTAGCTGTCAGGAGTGTCAATCTCCCGTTATAGCTAGCCCCCGGCCGCTAGCCCCGACCCCGTATTATGCAGCGGCCTTCGAGCGCTTCTTCGCGCGGGGTTTCGCGGCTCGGCGCGCCTTGGACGAGCGCGCGCCGCCGCTTTGTTCGAGGCTGCGGCGCAGGCGCTCCATCAGATCCACGACTTCGGCCTGGCGCGGCTCGGCGACCTCCTCAAGGTCCACCTTCTTGCCTTTCAGCTTGGCCTGGATGATTTTGAGCAAGTTCTCGCGGTATTGATCCGTGTACTTCGTCGGATCCCACTCCGCCGCGAGGCTGTTGACCAGCGACTTCGCCATGTCCAGCTCGGGCTTGCGCATGCCGGCGTCGCCCGGAAACTCGAACGCGCTCGTCTCCACCAGCTCGTCCGCAAAGCGCATGATCGTCAGCACCAGCGCGTTGTCGATCGCCTCGACCGCCGCGAGGTGCTGCGCGTCGCGCAGGATGAACTTGGCGACGCCCACGCGCTCGGAATGACGAATCGCCTCGCGGAGCAGCGCGTACGCCCGCTCGCCGCCTTTGGCGGGCAGCAGGTAGTACGGCGTCTCGAAAAACCGGTCGTCAATCTCGTCGCTCTTGACGAAATCGATGATGTCGATGGTGCGCGTCTTTTCGACGGCGGCCGCCTGGAAGTCCTCCTTCGTGACGACGACGAAGTGGCCTTTCTGGTACTCGTAGCCCTTGACGAGATCCTCCCAGGCCACCGGATGCCCGTCGCGAATGCAGACGCGCTCGAAGCGGACCGGCGACTTGTCCTTCGCGTGCAACATCCGGAACTTCGGCCGGTGATCGCGCACCGCAGTATGCAGCTCGATGGGGATGTTGACCAAACCGAACGAAATCGAGCCTTTCCAGAGCGCTCTTGGCATTGTCGGCTCAGCTCTGAGCTCACAGCTCGCGCCTATCGGCTATCGGCTGTCAGCTTCAGACTTCAACCTTCAGACTTCAACCTTCATACTTCCGACTTCTAAGGTCCCGTTCGGCAGCCAGCCAGTCCTCGAAATCCATGCCGTGTTCACCGCCGCGTTCGAGATAGCGTTCGTACGCGCGCTGGCGGATGTCATCTTCGGTTGGCTCGTTGCCCAGAACGCCGGGCTGCACGCCAATCGCATCGAAGGGTGGCGCGCCGACAGTCGAGGTCGATCGGCGCTGTTTCGGCGGTCGTGGAATGGTCGCCGTGTCGTCAGCCTGTGCTCGAGGTGTGATTCGTTTAGCCATGAGGTCAGTTTCTCCGAAGTCTGTGACTATCGTGCAAATGGTCCGCCAGGCCAGGCTAGATGAGCTTCCGAATGCCGATCAGCGGAATCCGTACCCAGTCTGGCCGATTGTTCAATTCGTACGCGAGCTCGTAGAACGCCTTGTCGAGAACGAAGGCGTCGAGGAGCGGACGGCGGGCGGCAGGGCTCGGCGCAAACTCGGTGTTGGCGAGCGTCGCGTCGTACGCGGTGAGGAAGCTATCCGACACCCAGTGCTGCCAGGCGTCGGCCCAGGGTTCGAGCCGCGGGTAATCGCCGGGGGTGTGTGTTGTGAACGCGAACAATGCAGCGTATGCCGCGTAGCTGTACGACCGGATCATGCCGGCCACGTCTCTCAGCGGCGACTGCTTGACCCGCCGTTCTTCGATCGAGCGCGCCGGCTCGCCCTCGAAATCGAGAATGACGAAGTCCTCCTCCGCCCGCAGAACCTGACCGAGATGGTAGTCGCCGTGAATCCGGATGCGCCAGCCGGCGGTGTCGAGCGCGCGCATGCGGCCGAAGCGTCCGAGGAGGTCGGCGCGGTGACTGAGAATCGCGTCCGCGTGCGTCCGGGACACCTCGTCCAGCGTCGAAAGCCGCTGCGCCAGCAGATCGAAGCCCGCCTTGACCTGCATCAGCATCTCCTCGGCCACGATATCGAGCGCGGTGCGATCCAGCGGTTCTGGCGCGAATGCCGGATCGAAGGCGCTGGCGAGCGCGAGGTGAAGCTCGCCCGTACGGCGTCCCAGCGTGGTCGCGGTCTGCAGATACAAATGTTCGAGCCTGGTGAAGAACGGCGGAGGTCCGTTCGCCGCGTCGAGCCCTTCGCGCGCTTCCTGATCGTTTCGCGCCTCCCGACGCGTCGATTTCAATCGCGTGACGACTCCCTCGTAGTACCGACGCAAATCGTCGAGCGTGTAGTCCCAGCCGGATCCCTGATGCTTGACGGCGGCCTGCACGATGGCGAGCGTGCCAGGCTCGAGCCCCGAGCGCAGGTATTGGAGCGCGCCACCAAGGGCCGGCGTGCGCGGGAACTTGCGTTCGGTCAGGAACCGGCCGATCTCGAAGTCGGGGTTTGGCGTCGGCTCGATTCGGCGGAACAGCTTGAGGACCAGCCCGTCGTCGGCAAATGCGACGCTGTTGCTCTGCTCGGCGCCGCTTCTCCGCCACTGGCGCGTGGCGGCTTGTGTACCGCCCGCCAGAACCTCCGGGCTGATGACGAGTCCCTGCGCGCTGCCCCGCCGTGTCGGCGTGTCCTCTTTGGCGGCAATCATCCCGAGCACGCGGTCGCAGACGCCGTCGTCGTGGATGCCGTCGATGATGACCCCTTTCCGCGCCCCGGTAATCCGCGCCAGCACGGCGCCGGGGGCATGCTTCAACACGCGCGCGGCGGCCTCGCCGGACAGGAGCGCGAGCGGCAGCAGATACGTCTCGCGCCAGCCATCGTCATACTCCAGGGTCACGACGGTCAGGAAGGAGGGGTCGGTGCTCGTTGTCTGAATGGAGGCCCAGTCGGTAAATCGCGCCTGGCGGATCTCCCGCGCTTTCGACCCGAACCATCGCTGCCGCTGCAGGAACGGGCGAAGCGCCTGACGCTCCAGCACGAGGCGGGTGCCGGCGTCCAGCACATTCCTCCAGTCCACGCCGACGAGCAGCGAGGGCAGCGCATCGACGGTCGCCACTTCGGGGTCCGGGGCGGTCAGCACGCGCGGGGCCGACTGCATGGGTTCGCGCTGCAGGATGAACCAGAATGACGCGTAGGGACCAAGCGACAGGAAGTACGGGCGGTCGCCGATCCGCGGGAATTCCGCCAGGCCGCTCATCTCGATCGGCAGCAGTCCCGCGAACGCCCGGAGCTCCAACTCGGCGGGCTGCACGTCGCGTGACAGGTTGGCGACGACGAGGATCGTTTCGCGCTCGTCGTGTCGAATGTAGGCGAGCACCTTGCGGTTGGAGCAGCCGATGAATTCGAGCGAGCCGCGCCCGAGTACCTGATGCTGCTTGCGCATCGCGATCAGGCGCTTCATCCAGTTCAGGAGCGAGAACGGTGATCGCTCCTGTGCCTCGACGTTAATCGACTGATAGCCGTAGACCGGATCCTGAATCGCCGGGGCGTACAAGCGCGCGGGATCGGCGCGCGAGAAACCACCGTTGCGGTCGCTCGTCCACTGCATCGGCGTGCGAACGCCGTGGCGATCGCCGAGGTAAATGTTGTCGCCCATGCCGATCTCGTCGCCGTAGTAAATGATTGGCGTCCCCGGAAACGAGAAGAGCATCGCGTTCAGCAGCTCGATGCGGCGGCGGCTGTTTTCGACCAGAGGTGCCAGGCGGCGGCGGATGCCCACGTTGATCCGCATCTGTGGATCGGCGGCGTACACCGAGTACATGTAGTCGCGTTCCTCGTCGGTCACCATTTCGAGCGTCAGCTCGTCGTGGTTGCGGAGGAAGAGTCCCCATTGGCAGTTCTCGGGGATGTCGGGCGTCTGGTTGAGGATCTCGGTGATGGCGTGGCGATCCTCCTGCTGCAGGGCCATGAACATGCGCGGCATCAGCGGGAAGTGGAACGCCATGTGGCACTCGTCGCCGTTGCCGAAATAATCGCGAACGTCCGACGGCCACTGATTGGCTTCCGCCAGCAGCATACGGTTCTTGTAGCCTTCGTCGAGGGCCTGACGCATCCGCTTGAGCACGGCGTGCGTCTCGGGGAGGTTCTCGTTGTTGGTGCCTTCGCGCACGCACAGGTACGGCACCGCATCGAGCCGGAGGGCATCGACGCCGATGTCGAGCCAGAATCTCATCACATCGATGACGGCTTCGACGACGGCCGGATTGTTGTGGTTGAGGTCCGGCTGGTGCGCGAAGAAGCGGTGCCAGTAGAACTGGCCCGCCACCGGGTCGAACGTCCAGTTCGACTTCTCGGTGTCAGTAAAGATGATGCGGGTTTCGGGAAACTTCCTGTCGGTGTCGCTCCAGACGTAGAACTCGCGCTCCGGCGATCCTTTCGGCGCCCGCCGCGCCCGCTGGAACCACGGATGCTGATCGGAGGTGTGGTTGATCACCAGCTCGATCAGCACCTTGATCTGGCGATCGTGCGCGGCGCGGACCAGCGCGTGGAAGTCGTCGAGGGTGCCGTAGCGCGGATTGACGTTGCAATAGTCCGCAATGTCGTAGCCGTCGTCTTTCAGCGGCGAGGGATAGAACGGCAGCAGCCACAGGCAGGTGATGCCGAGACCGTAGAGGTAATCGAGCTTCTGCGTCATCCCGCGCAGATCGCCCATGCCGTCGTTGTCGATGTCGAAGAACGACTTGACGTGCGCCTGATAGATGACGGCGTCCTTGTACCAGAGGTAATCGTCGGCGTCGGGTGCAGCAGGCGCCGGAGCGTCGAGCATGGTGGTCGAGGTCAGGGGCGCGGTGTCGGCAGGCACAAGACGTGTCCTTGGCGAATGCCGGGATCGAATCGCACATAGTTCCGGCCGCGATGCCACGTGTAGCTCGCATCGTCCAGGAGGTCCCGGACCGTGAACGCATCCGCGGCGACGGGCAGGTCAACGAACCCGTGCTGGGTGTGATGCGGGTCGAGATTCACGATCGTCAGGATCGGATCGGAGCCGTCGGGTGCCGCCTTGCTGTAGGCGATGATCTCGGGGTTATCGGTGTCGTGGAACTTCAACGTGACGTCGAACTGCAGGGCGCGGTGGTGGTGGCGGATGGCGTTGATGCGGCAGACCAGCTCGCGGATGTTGTCGGGACGTTCCCAGTCCCAGTGGCGAAACTGGTATTTTTCCGAGTTCGCGTACTCTTCCGAGCCGGGCCTGAGCGCGCGTCCTTCGCAGAGCTCGAATCCGCTGTAGATGCCGTAGTTGGCGCCAAGCGTCGCAGCCAGCAGGAGCCGCGCTTCGAACGCCGGCCGGCCGCCATGCTGCAGGTAGGCATGAAGAATGTCCGGCGTGTTCGCGAAGAGATTGGGCCGCAGGTACTCGCGCGACTCGGTGGTCGTCAGCTCGGTGAAGTACTCCGTGATCTCGGCCTTGGTGTTCCGCCACGTGAAATACGTGTACGACTGGGTGAAGCCGATCTTTGCGAGGTACCGCATCGGCTTTGGCCGCGTGAACGCCTCGGCCAGGAAGATCACGTCCGGCTGGTGGGCATGCACGCTGGCGATGAGCCATTCCCAGAAGGCAAACGTCTTGGTGTGCGGGTTGTCGACGCGGAACGCGCGCACGCCGTGGTCGACCCAGAACACCGTGACCTCGAGCAGCGCGCGCCAGAGCGCCCGCCAGTCCTCGGAGTCGAAGTCGAATGGGTAGATGTCCTGATACTTCTTCGGCGGGTTCTCGGCATGCCGGATGGTCCCATCCGGCCGGTGACGGAACCACTCCGGGTGCTCGCGCACCCACGGGTGATCCGGCGAGCACTGCCATGCGAGATCGAGCGCGATCTCCAGGCCCAGACGCTCGGCCTCCTCACGAAACGCATCGAACTCCTCGATCGTTCCCAGCCCGGGCTCGACGGCGGTATGCCCGCCCTCCAGCGAGCCAATCGCCCACGGACTGCCGGGATCGGAAGGCGCGGCGGAGAGTGCGTTGTTGCGTCCCTTCCGGAAGCTGCGGCCAATCGGATGGATCGGCGGCAGATAGACGACGTCGAATCCCAGGCCGGCGATGCGGGCCAGCGCGGCGCCCGCCTCGCGGAACGTCGCGCTGCGAGTCGGATCGGGGCCGGCCGATCGCGGGAACATCTCGTACCACGCGCCGAAGCGCGCGCGCTCACGGTCCACCCAGATGCGGCGCGCCGGCGAAGTCGTCGCGCGCGATCGATCGGCGTACGCGAACATGCGCGTCGAGAGCCCGTCGTCCAGGGCCGTATGCAGGCGTTGGTCGATCGGCGTCGAGTCACTGAGTGCGTCGGTACGTTCGAGCAGCCAGAGCGCATCGGCTGCGGCCCCGAGACGTTCCGCGCGGCTCGCCGTCTCGCGCACGAGCAGCGACCCTTCCAGCAGTTCGAGCGAGACGTCCTGGTCCGCGGCGGCCTTCGCCTTGACGTCGCGGCGCCAGGTCTGGAAGCGATCGACCCAGGCGACGATCTCGTACTCGTGCCAGCCCATGTGGGCGGTGTCGAACGACGCCGTCCATTCGTCGCTGTCCGGGGCCACCAGACGCATCGGCGTTTCGCGCCACTCCTGACGTTTAACCGCGGAACCCGCTGAGCTCGCAGAGAGAAGGGTTTTCTCTGCGGTCTTTTCGTCGTCTGCAGTTGAATGTGGACGATCGCGAAGCATGGCCGCCACGACATCGTGGCCGTCGGCGAAGATGTCCGCGGTGATGTCGACACACTCCCCGATCGTGCGCTTGATGGGGAAGCGGCCGCCGTCAATCTCGGGCCGCACATGCTCGACAATCACGCGACTCGCATGTGCGGCAGTCGGTAGTCGGTCGTCGGTCGTCGATAGTCCCGAGTCGGTAGTCGATAGTCCTGAGCCGGTCATCGATAGTCCTGAGTCGCCCGTCGATCGACCGTCTGACGGCGCCCGACTGCCGACTGCCGACTCGTGACTCCCGACCCTCGACGTTCGACTACTCACCGTCATGCTTCACGCTTGAACCGTCGCCTCGACCGCCGCGGCGTCGTTTGTGTCCGAAACGCGTCGCCGCAGCGGCGACGCCAGCTTGAAACAGACGATCGAGTGTCCCTGCACGTCGTAGTGCTTGCCGCCTTCGAAACCCTTGTCCGGCCCGTGCGGATCGAACGTATCGAAGGCGCGCTGCCACTGCTGATCCGCGTCGAGCGGCGGCAGCGTGAACGGAACCGTGTCGGAGTGGCCGTTGAGCAGGACGAGTAGTGTGTCGCCGATGATCGGCTCGCCCCGTTCGTTCATTTCCTCGATGGCGCTGCCGGAGAGCAGCATGCCGAGGCTGCGCACGAAACCCGTGTGCCACCCGCTGTCGTCCATCTCGCCGCCTTCGGGCATCAGCCACGCGACGTCCTTCACGCCGCCGCCGCGGATGCTCCGGCCCTGGAAGTACTTGCGGCGCCTTAGCGTCGGCTGCGAAAGCCGGAAGCGAACCAGCTTGGTCGTGAAGTCCAGCAGCGTCCGCTTGTCAGATGTGAGCGACCAATCGATCCAGCTCAGCTCGTTGTCCTGGGCGTATGCGTTGTTGTTGCCGAGCTGCGTACGCCCGAGCTCGTCGCCGTGACTGATCATCGGCACGCCCTGCGAGAGCAGGAGCGTCGCGAGAAAGTTCCGCTTCTGCCGCTCGCGCATGGCGTTGATCGCCGGGTCGTCGGTCAGGCCCTCGACACCGTTGTTGGAGCTCAGGTTGTGGTTCTCGCCGTCGCGATTCTCCTCGCCGTTTGCCTCGTTGTGCTTGTCGTTGTAGCTGACGAGGTCGTGCAGCGTGAAGCCGTCGTGCGCGGTGATGAAGTTGATGCTGGCGTACGGCTGTCGTCCGCTGTGGGCATACAAATCGTTGCTGCCCGCGAGCCGCGTCGCGAGCTCGGACACCGTGCTGCCGTCGCCGCGCCAGAAGCTCCTGACCGCGTCCCGATACTTGCCGTTCCACTCGGTCCACAGCACCGGGAAGTTGCCGACCTGATAGCCGCCCTGACCGAGGTCCCAGGGCTCCGCAATCAGCTTGACCTGGGAGAGCACAGGGTCCTGATGGATGATGTCGAAGAAGGCGCCCAGCCGGTCGACCTCGAACAACTCGCGCGCCAGCGCGCTGGCGAGGTCGAATCGGAAGCCGTCGACGTGCATGTCGAGCACCCAGTACCGCAGGCTGTCCATGATCAGCTGCAGCACCTGCGGGCTCCGCATGTTCAGCGTGTTCCCGCACCCGGTGAAATCCATGTAATAGCGCGGGTTGTCGCCGACCAGCCGGTAGTACGACGCGTTGTCGATCCCTTTGAGCGACAGCATCGGGCCCAGGTGATTGCCCTCGGCGGTGTGGTTGTAGACCACGTCGAGGATGACCTCGAGCCCCGCGGCGTGCAGCGCGCGCACCATCCGCTTGAACTCGCGCACGCTGCCAGCCGGTGTATGTGATGCCGCGAACCTTCGCTCCGGGGCGAAATAGCCGACGCTGTTGTAGCCCCAGTAGTTCGTCAGGCCTTGTTCTTCGAGATGCCGATCGGGGGCGTGGTGATGCACCGGCATCAGTTCCACCGCCGTGACGCCGATTCGTTTCAGGTGGTTGATCGCGTGTTCCGTCGTCAGCGCTTCGTAAGTGCCGCGCAGACGCTCCGAAATGTCCGGGTGACGCTTCGAGAACCCGCGCACGTGCAGCTCGTAGATGACCGTGTTGTGCCACGGCGTGCGCGGCGGCCGATCGTCGCCCCACGTGAACGCGGGATCCACGACGGCCGCGTGAGGCGCCAGCGCGGCGTTGTCGCGCGTGTCCATGGAGAGGTCTTCATCACCGTGGCCAACCGTGTAGCCGAACATCTCGTCGCCCCACTGGATCGGACGCGCGACCGATTTCGCGTATGGATCCATGACAACCTTGTTCGGATTGAAACGGTGGCCCGACGCCGGGTCGTAAGGCCCATGGACGCGGTAACCGTAGAGCTGGTTCGGCCGGACATCGGGCAGAAACCCGTGCCAGACCATGTCGGTCTGCTCCGTCAGCGGAACCCGACGGCGCTCGACCTTCGCGTCAGGCGAGTCGAAGAGGCAAAGCTCAACCTTGGTGGCATGCGCCGAGAACAACGCGAAATTGACGCCGACTCCGGTCCAGGTAGCTCCGAGCGGATAGGGGTCGCCTGGCCACACTCGCACAACAGCCCAGGCTTCACGTTCTGTGCCATCACGGATGTGTCAGGGGCCAGGGGCTGGGGGCTAGCTGTTAAGAGCTGGCTGCCGATAGCTATTCGCTCCGCAATGCGGTCGTTGGATTCAACCCGGTCGCGCGCCGCGCCGGCAGGTACGCCGCCACGAGGGCGGCTATCAGAACAATCGCCGCCGCCGCCGCAAGGGATGGAAGATCCAGCGCCGTGATCCCGAACAGGTAGCGCTCCGCGACGCGACGGCTGGCGACGATCAAACCGAGACCGACTAGTGTTCCGGCAACGGCGAGCCGTACCGCATCGCCCGCGACGAGGCGCACGATGGTGTGTCTCGGCGCGCCGAGCGCCAGTCGGATGCCGATCTCGCTCGTGCGTCGGGAGACCATGTGCGCCAACAGTCCGTACAAGGCTGCCACGCTCAGGATCAGCGCAAAACCGCCGAGCAGCGTGGCGATCGCCGCGATGAGACGTTCGCGCACCAGCGAATCGTCGATGCGGCTGGTGAGCGTCCGGACGGCGACCGGCGAGGCCGGATTCATCGCGCGAACCGTCTGACGAACCGGGCCGATCGCCGCCGCCGGGGCGGCGGCGGTGCGCACTTCCGCGACGAGATTGTTGCCGGCGATGAACTCCGGTAGCTGCTCGTGCGGCAGGTACGCGATCGGGCGAACCGCCTCCTGCAGTCGTTGATACTTGGCGTCGCGGACGACGCCCACGACCAGGAGATCCTTGCGCGCCGAGCTGAGGCCGATCGTGATTCGGCGGCCGATCGGACGCTCCTGTCCGAACGCCGATCGCGCGAGCGACTCGTTGATGATCGCGATGCGCGGCGCCAACTGACCGTCGTGCCACGTGAAGTCGCGTCCGGCGACCAGCCGAGTGCCGACTGTCTGGAAATAGCCTGGCGACACCGCGTTGAAGAACACTGTCTCGCGGCCATCGTCGGGGGGCGCCGCGCCGTCGATTCCGATGGCCCGCGTCCACGACCCCAGATCGTCGCTGATCGGCGGCACCCACGAGAGGCTCGCCGCCGTCACCCCGGGAATCGATTCGAGCCGCCGAACGAGCTCGCGATAGAAGGCTTGTCGCTCGGCGCCGAGCGGTGGATCGACGCCGACCACCAGCACGTTGCCCGGATCGATTCCAGAATCGACTGCCATCACGGCGCCGAGGCTCCGCAGGAGGAGCGCCGCGACCGCAAGGAGCAGCATGGAGAAGCCGATTTGCGACACGACGAGGACTCTGGCAGGCCGCCATTCGCCGATGGCGATGGCGCCCTGGCGTCCTCCGCCTTTGATCGCGTCCGCGGGCGCGGTACGAAGCGCCCGCAGCGACGGCGCGAGCGTAAAGAGCAGCGCCACCACGCACGAGAGCATCGCCGTGAAGGCGAACACGCGCGCGTCGAACATGACGTCGAGGACGACGGGATGCGCGGGCGTCGACAGGCGCGCGACGAGCACGCCGGCGGACCAGGTCGAGAGGACGAAACCGACCGCACTGCCGGCGAGCGACAGCAGCAATCCTTCGACGAGCAGCTGACGAACCAGCCTGGCACGGCCGGCGCCGATGGCGACGCGGACCGCCAGCTCACGCTGTCGGACACAACCGCGCGCGAGGAGGAGATTGGCGACAGCGGCGCATGCGACGAGAAGGAGCAGGCCCACGAGGGCGAACAGCAGGCGCAGCGGATCGCGAAACTGATTCCGCACCCACGAAAACCCGGTTGCACCTGCCTGGAGCGACGAGTCACGCCCGAGGAAGCGCGCCCGACGCACGGGGGTCTCATCCCGAGGCGTGGTCGCTTCGAGGACCTGTCGCCAAACCGCCTGAAATGCCGCGTTCGCATCGCGACGATCGAGTCCGCCACGGAGGCGGCCCATGATGTGAAGCCAAGCGGTTCCGCGGCGCAGCAGGTCGCGGTCTTCCGCCTTCATCTGCGGCACCATCGCGACCGGGATGGTTACATCGGGCGCTGCGCCGACAGCCACACCGAAAAAGCCTGGCGGCGTCACACCGATGATGGTGAACGACACGCCGTCGATGGCGATCGATTGGCCGACAGCGGCGGGATCGCGGCCGTAGTGTCGGACCCAGGCGGCGTGGCTCAGTACGGCGACGGGATGCGGAGTGCCATCGCGGTCGTCGTCCGGTGAGATCAGGCGGCCGACGACCGATCGTAGATCCAGCGTGGCATAGAACTCGCCCGTGACAACGAGCGTAGGAACGGACTCCGTGTCGTCAGCCCATCGCACGTTCGACGCCCGCACCTGCCACGCAAACAGGCCGCTGAACATCCGGCCTCGTTCGTGAAGCTCGCGGAAGATCGGGTACGAGAACGAGGGCTTGTCGAGAAAAACGAGTTGTTCCGGCGCGCGAACCGGAAGCGGTTTCAGCTCGACGGCGTTGATGAGCGCGAAGACGGTCGCCGTTGCGCCGATCCCGATTGCCAGCGCCAGCACCGCCGCGGCCGTGAAGCCTGGACTGCGCCGCATCAGGCGCAGGCCGTAGCGCACGTCCTGCACGAGCGTTTCGAGGAACTGGATGCCGCGCGCGTCGCGCACTTGATCCTCGACGACCGCTGTCGAACCGAACTGCGCGCGCGCGAGGCGCCGCGCCGCCGCGGCGTCGAGCCCCGCGGCGACGTGCCGCCGCGTCTGCATCTCAATGTGGAAGTCGAGCTCCTCGTGGAGCTCTCGTTCGACGGTGCGATGCCGGCAGAGCGCGCGCAGCCGGAGCCAGAGGTCGCGGCCGCCCATCAGTCCGCCCGCAGCGTGCTCATCGGGTCGAGCCGCGCGGCGCGCAGCGCCGGGAAGCTGGACGCCATCAGGCACGCGATGACGACGACGAGCGCGCCGGCGACATAGGCGACGGGATCGAACGCCTGCAGCATCAGGACGCGCCAGCCAAAGAGGCGCGCCGCGCCCAGTGCGAGCAGCACACCGATGGGCAGCCCGGTCGCTGCGAGGCGCAGCGACTGGCCCATGACGAGCGTGATCACAGCCCAGACGTTCGCGCCGAGCGCCATCCGGATGCTGATCTCCTTTCTGCGCTGCGCGACGAGGTAGGAGAGCACACCGTACACGCCGGTGAGTGTCAGGAGGAGCGCGAGCATTCCAACCGCGCCCGATACCCAGTAGGCGGCTCGAAACGGATACAGGCGGCCGGCCGCGAATTCCTGCAGCTTGTGGATTTCCTCGACGCCGCCCGGTGCGGCGATGGCCAGTGCCGCGTCGAGCGAGCGCCGTGCCGCCTCTGGTTCTCCAGTGACGCGGACGACCAGGCCGCTGTTGGACGCGATCGCCGCCGATGGAAAATGCACCGCTGCGGTCGTCGGACCGTCGTTGGCGAGGTCGGCGGCGCTGTCGCGGGCGAGACCAACGATGCGAACGGTGGCGAATCGATTGATCCGCGCGCCTGGAACGAGCTTGCCGTTGTTCGGCGCGACATGGATCGTTTCGCCGACCGCGTGACGGTCGGGGAACAGGCGTGCGGCGGCGGTTTCGGACAGAATTGCAACCGGAGTGCCCGCGCCGGCTTCCTCGCGGGTAAACGCGCGGCCGGCGACGATCGGCACGTCGAAGAGATCGAAGTAGCCTTCCGAGACGTAGCGATACCTGAGGCGAATGGGCGTGGACGATCCCGGCCTGGTGGCCGCAGCCGTCGGGGCCATGCCGTCGAACGGGATCGCCGACGTCGAAGCGATGTGCGTCACCAGGGGATGGCTCTCCAGCGCCGCAACGATGCGCTGCCGCGCTTCATCCCTCACGTCGAGCGTGATGACATCACGTGTCCGCACGCCCGGATCGATCGCGGCGACGCGCTGCGTGCTGCGTGCGAGCACGACCGCGGTGATGAGCAGCAGAACCGATGCCGTGATCTGCGCGACCACCAGCGCGCGGCGAAGCCGCGACGGCCCGAAATCCGATCCGAAGTCGCCGCGCGCCATCTGCACGACACCGGCGCGCGTCGTTTGCAGCGCCGGCGCGAGTCCGAAGAGAACGGCGGTGGCGACCGCGGCCACGACCATGAACGCGAAGACCCGCGCGTCTGGCGGCATGGGCACGACGCGCATGAACTCCGTGAACTCCGACGGCAGCGTCGCAAACATGATGGAGAGCCCCGCTTGAATGGTCGCGCGCGAGATGACGAATCCGAGCGCGGCGGCCGGCACCGCCAGCAGCACGCTCTCGGTGAGCAGCTGTCCGACGAGTCGCCCGCGTCCAGCGCCGAGCGTCAGGCGGATGCCAATCTCGCGCTGGCGCGCCATGCCGCGCGCCAGCATCATGTTGGCGACGTTCGCGCACGCGATGAGCAGCACCAGACCGAAACCGGCGAGGACCGGCGACAGCGCGAACGCGGTCATCGGCGACAGCGGGATTGCCGTTGCGCGGGAGATCAGGCCAACCGATCGCGCCTGATCGTCCTTTCCGAGATGCCGTGTGGCGTTCTGCATCCACAAGAGCAGGGAACTGGTGGCTGTCCGCGAGGTCGTGCCGGGCTTCAGGCGCCCGACGATGTCGAGACGGCGCGGCTGCTCCGGTCCGAAGAGATCGGCGCCGTTCTGCATCTGGTGGGCCAGCGTGATCGGGACCCACACATCGGTCGTCGGCGCGAGGTCGAGACCGACGAACCCCTCGCGAGCGACGCCGACGACCTCGCACGGTTGTCCCTGGATCAGGAGCTTCCGGCCGAGGATCGCGGGGTCGCCGGCGAACTGACGGTGCCAGAAGGTGTGGCTCAGAATCGCGACCGCGTCGCCGCCCGGCCTCGCGGCATCCGACGGCATCAGCGTCCGGCCGGCCTCCGCGTCCACACCCAGCATCCGGAAGTAGTTGCCGGACACCAGGCCGACGAACGCGATGCGGCCGTCGATGCGTGTAATCAGCGGATGCTGTTGCGCAAGCACTACGGAGAACGTCGAGTCGTCGTCGCGCAGTGTCTCGAACTCGGCCCAGGTGAAGCGAGGCGCCACGCCCGAGCGCGTCAGCCATTTCACTTCGTAGAGCGCGCCTGGATCGCGGACGTCGAATGGCT
>Ga0114129_10004188_pt1 | contig 20374 bp, 19 predicted proteins | sample RhiMetdeltSRZDD1_FD_80071 | JGI IMG/M metagenome (GOLD analysis project Ga0114129, IMG submission 80071) | Populus rhizosphere microbial communities from Tennessee, USA - Rhizosphere MetaG P. deltoides SRZDD1 (version 2) (version 2) | ecosystem: Host-associated > Plants > Roots > Rhizosphere >... | reverse complement strand
TGACGGGTGGACAGCGCGCGCTCGAAGAGCTGTTTGTCGGCTTCGAGGACGACCTCGAGCGCGACGGCGCCGTGACGTTACAGGCCGGGCTCGACATCCGGATGGAGCGCCCCGGGTTCGACCCCTTCCCGCAGCGAGATCTCGGGTTCCATTCGTATGCGGTGTCGCGAGCGTTGGTAGAGTTCGTCACTCGCACGCGTCTCAACGGCCACGCCAATGTCGAGATCCACGAGCGCTGTCGCATCGAGCGACTGAGCGCCGACGCGGAGGATCAGGCGGTTACCGGCGTCGAGTATGTCGACGCTGACGGCACGCCCATCAGTCTCGACGCGGACCTGGTGGTCGACTCATCGGGACGCGGCGATCTCACGCTGGACCTGCTGGAGGAGATCGGGCTGCCGCAACCGAGCGTGACGACGATCGGCGTCGACATCGCCTACGCGAGCACCATCTTCGAGATTCCAAACTCCGCGCCGATGGATTGGAAAGGCCTGTTCCACTTGCCGATGCCGCCGAGCAGCCGAGGCGCACTCCTGCTGCCGCTCGAAGGCCGGCGCTGGATCGTCACGATCGCCGGCAGGCATGGCGACAATCCTCCGCGCGACGAAGCGGCTTTCATGGCGTTCATCCAGGGCTTTCGGATGCCGACACTCTACAACGCCCTTCGATACGCCAAGCGTGTGGGCGATATCGTCGGCTATCGGTTCTCCGAAAGCATTCACCGTCACTACGAGCGGCTCGAAATGTTTCCGTCCGGCCTGCTGGTCGTCGGCGACGCCGTGTGCCGATTCAACCCGGTGTGGGGCCAGGGCATGAGCGTGGCGGCGCAGGAAGCGTGCGCGCTGAGCCGACTGCTGGCCATCCGCGCCGCCGAGCGCGGCCCGTTGGACGGACTGGCGCGCGCGTTCTTCGCCGAAGCCGCCACGCTGATCGCGACGCCATGGGCCCAGGCCGCGATCCCGGATTTCATCCATCCGCAGACGCGTGGCGAGCGGCCGGGCGATTTCGAGCAGAGCCTCAGGTTCGGCATGGCGCTCACGAAGCTGGCCGCGCGTGATCCGGCCGTGCACAAGCTCACCGCCGAGGTCGGATCGCTGCTCAAGCCGCGCAGCGTCTATCTGGATCCGGAACTCAGACAGCGGGTGATGGAGGTGATGATGTAACCGGGCTCCGGCGAATGGCGTCCTAGGAAGCAGACGACCAAGCTCGCCGGAGGAAGTGATGTCGCAGGCAGAGCGATTCGAGATCCTCATCCTTGGCAGTGGCGCGGGCGGCAAGCTCCTGGCATGGCACATGGCGGGGGCAGGCAAACGGACGGCCGTCGTGGAGCGCCGTTGGATCGGCGGCTCGTGTCCCAACGTGAACTGCATGCCCAGCAAGAACGAGCTCTGGAGCGCGAAGGTGGCCTCGCTGGTCCGCCACGGCGCGGAGTACGGCGCCAGGACCGGGCCGGTCGCGATCGACATGGCGACGGTGCGCGATCTAAAGCGCAAGATGGTCGACCGCCAGGTCGCCGCCCACCTGGAGAACTACAACAAAAGCGGCACCGAGCTGATCATGGGCTCGGGCCGGTTCGTCGCGCCGAAGACGCTGGAGGTACGGCTCAACGACGGCGGTGTGCGGGTACTCATCGGCGACCGCGTGTTCATCGACGTCGGCACGCATGCGGCCATTCCACGCGTGCCCGGGCTCGAGGACGCTCGCCCGCTGACGAACATCGAGGCGCTCGAGCTCGACTATCTGCCGCCGCATCTCATCGTGCTCGGAGGCGGCTACGTCGGGCTGGAATTCGCCCAGGCCTATCGACGCTTCGGCAGCAGCGTCACGGTCGTCGAGCACGGCCCCCAGCTGATGGGCCGCGAGGATCCCGACGTCTCCGAGGAACTGCAGCGAATTCTCTCAGGCGAAGGGACCCAGTTCATCGTCGGCGCCGAGGTCGTGCGCGTGCAGGGTCGATCCGGCAAGAACGTCTCAGTCATGCTCCGCACGACCGCCGGCGAGCAAAAACTCGAGGGCAGCGACATCCTGGTGGCGACGGGGCGTATCCCGAACACCGCCGACATCGGCCTCGACAAGGCCGGCGTCGAGCTGGACGCTCATGGCTTCGTCCGCGTCAACGAGCGGCTGGAGACCAGCGCGCCCGACATCTGGGCCATCGGTGAATGCGCGGGAAGCCCCCAGTTCACGCATGTGGCTGAAGACGACTTTCGCATCATCCGGGACAACCTCGCCGGAGGCAAGCGCAGCACGCGTGATCGGCTGGTGCCGTACTGCATGTACACGGACCCTCCGCTGGCCCGCGTGGGACTGAGCGAAGTCGACGCCCGGCGCCAGGGTGTCGATGTCCGTGTCGCAAGGCTCCCGATCAGCCGCGTGCTCCGGGCCCAGACGACGGGCGAGACGCAAGGGTTCATGAAGGCGCTGGTCGGAGCACGCGACGACCGCATCGTCGGCTTCACGATGATCGGCGCCGAGGCGGGCGAGGTCATGGCCACGGTCCAAACGGCGATGCGCGCCGACGTGCCCTACTCGACTCTGCGCGATGAGGTGCTGGCGCACCCCACGATGGCGGAAGGACTTGGCCCGCTGTTCTCAACTGTGCCGCCTCGCGCGGGATCAAGCGCGGAGCGATAGCGGTTCACGTCGGCTTTCGTCGTACGCGACCGATTCCGACCGCCGCCACGCCGACGCCGAGCAGCACAGCGGTGGCGGGTTCTACCGCACGCGAGCCCGTTCGGCGTCCAGCCGGCCCAGCCAGCCGCTGAGATCCGTGTACCAGACGTTGTTTCCAGCGTCCACGGCGATCCCGAACGGACGCGCGTCGACGCGGGGTAGAACCAGTTCAGTGATAGTCCCAGCGTGCACACGACCGAGTCGGCGCCCTCGCAGCTCGGTGAACCAGGCATCGCCATCTGGGGCGACCGCGATACCGGTGAGCCCTGCGCTCGACGTGGGGACAACGAACTCCTCGAATCGTCCCCCCGCGAAGCGGCCGATTCTGTTGGCGGCCAGCTCCAAAAACCAAACGGCGCCATCGGCGCCGACGGCGACGTCGCCAAGACCACTGGCGCGCGTTGGCACGTCGAAGGCCGTCTTTTCTCCAGTTGGCGCGATGCGCAGGAGCTTGTTCGCATTCTGCAGCGTCGCCCACACGGCGCCGTCGGGGGCAACGGCCACTCCAAAGGGCGCGGCGTCCATTGGCGTCGCCCCCCCGAACGATCCCACGATGTGACGAGTGAGTCGGCCGTCCTTGAGATGCGTGACGCTCACCAGGCTCGGTTCGGCGAACCACACGTTTCCATCCGGGGCGATTGCGAGTCGGCCCAGCCGCGCCACCGGCGTCGAGAGCGCGAACGAAGTAATCGTGCCATCCGGCGATGCCCTCGAAATTCTCTGCTTGGACGCTTCCGTGTACCAGGCCGAGCCGCGGTCGTCGACGGCCAGGCCGAGCGGCTCGATGCTGTCCGCGCCCTTCGTGAGCTTCACGATCCTCCCGTTCCGCCAAGTCCCGATCGCCCCCGAGGCTTCCAGCGTGAACCAGACCGTACCATCAGGCGACGTGGCGATACTGACCGGGATGTCGGAGGCCGCCAGCCTGAACTCCTGAAAGCCCCAGGTGCTTCCCGTCCCCGGCCGCCAAGCGAGTACTCCGACGGCGACGGCAATGCTCAAGGCGAGCGCGATCCCAGCCCAGCGGAGCCTGCCTCGGCTCATCGCGGCAGCACCGACCGTGAAGCGACAAGGTCAGCTCGTGCCAGACGCCACACTCCCGCTCCAGCGGCGAGGAGCACCAGGGCAATGAAGGGCAGCCACCTCACCACCCTGCTCAGGGTCATGCGACCGAGGATGCCGCCGTCTTCGACCGCGCGCCGGGCGAGCTCGTCGTGTGACGTCAACGCGAAGCCGGCGTAGATGATGGGTCGGTCAATCGGATCGCGCACTAACATTCCCGCTTCGAGGTGAGCCGGAAGGTTGTCGCTCACGAGCGTCCAGCGTTCGCCGCCGTCGATACTCCGATACACGCCGCGGTCCGTCGCCGTCACGATAACGCGGTCCATCACGGCGAGCGCGCGTGTGACGATCGGCCTCTCGGGAAGAGGCTCGCCCACACGCCTCCAGAGACGACCCTGATCATCGCTGCGAAACACCTGATCTGCCACGACCGACCAGAGGAGATTTACGTCGGAGGGGTCGAGCGCCAGGGCCTCGATCCCGCCCTGGGGTAGTCCGTCGACACGAAGCTGCCAGTCGCGCCCTGCATCGGTACTCACCCAGCAACGCCCGTCGACCACCGCGTAGACCTCGTCCGGGCGAGCGCGAGAGACCACGACGACCCTCGCGGACTTTGCTCGGAACGGGCCACCGAGGTTCACCCAGGATTGCCCCCAGTCATCACTGCGATAGAGACCGCGGGGACCCGCCAGGTACACGCGCCCGCGAAGGGATCCCGCCGCGAGTACGTGCGCCGGCGTCGATCCCACCGGCGATCGCAGCCGCCCCCAGCGACCGCCGTCATTCTGGAAGATCGATGAACTGCCCGAGACGAGCGCACGCTCTCCGTCGGCGTCAAACGTCACCGCGAACGCCGGGCCAACCAGGATGTTGGGGGCCTCGGCCACCCAGTCACGTCCGCCGTTTCGCGACCGGGCAACGCCCGTGTCCGTCGCGAGCAGGAGGTGATGTGTGTCCACCGGACTGACGGCCAGTGCCAGCGCACCGCTCACGAAGCTCCCCGGATTGAGCGGTAGCCACGTGGCTCCGGCATCGCGTGTGCGGAACAGACCGCCTGACATGCTCGCATCGTGGCCCGGCACGTGGCTCGGACAGAGAGCGACGAGCACGAGCACGAGCAGGCCGACACTATGAGGCGTCACGCGGAGCCGCATGGGCGAATGGGTCTGGAGCCCGCCGTGCCGGCGAGCTCCAGACCCGCCTTCAATGCTTCCCCTAGGGCGAGATGGTGTGTGGCGGAATTGTGGAGACACACTGGGCCGGCGGCGTCCGATCCGGGTTAGCCGGCACGTGCGTCGTCTTGCCGGGCGCCAGGATCAGCTCGGCCGCGCGCGAACAGTTTCCGTTCGGGATGTTCCACCAGTTGGCGGTCAGGGGATACGCCGCCGTGTACGACGTCGGCTCGTGCGCGGAGACGCAGTTGTTGAAGCTGTTCAGCCGCGACGTGAGGACGTAGCACTTCTCGTACGCGAGGAACTGCTGGATCGTGTCGGTCTGCTGGATGTTGGCCACCAGCCAGTCGCGGATGCCGGTCCACGACGAATACGTGTCGCTGCCGAACACCAGCTGGCCGCGGCGCGTGTTGACCTGCAGAAGCTGAGACCCATAGGTGTGGCCACGGAAGGCTGGGTGGATGACCAGCCCGGGAGCGACCTCGTGGCGTCCGTCGATGATCTTTGCTTTGCCAGTGAGGGTCTTGCCCAGGATTTCCTGGACCGTCTGCGGTGGGTAACCGCACACCGGCGTCCGCGCGCACGCTTGCTGCGGCGGTCCGACTTGCGCTCCCGTGAGGGGATCGACGGTGTTGACGGCACGGATGTGGCCGGCGTTGAAGTCGACGGGATAGTTGAGGAAGAAATCGATCTGCTTCAGCTCTTCCTTCTGGATGTAGACGACCGCGTCCGGAAACTCGTTGAGCTGGCCGGCATGGTCCCAGTGCCCGTGTCCCAGCACGATCTGCTGGACCTTGTCAGGATCGAGGCCGATGGCGGTGAGCTGGGCGCGGATGCCCTTCCAGCAGCATGAGGTGTTCCAGTCGAAGATGTACGCGAGCTGCTTCCAGCCGGTGTCGTACAGCGTTAGATTGCCGTCTGGCCCCTCGATGATGCCCACGTTCACCGGCAAGTCAACGAAGGGGGGATCGCCCACGTCCGGCTGGAATGCGCGGTGGGGCACATTCAGGAAACGACTACTCTCGACGATCCACGCCGAGTAGAGTGGCGCCTTCTCGGCCCGCTCCACGTCGCGCAACAGGCGGTCTGTGCTCTCGAAGCCACTCGGGATCACTTGCGGCGGCCGGTCGGGATCAGCCTGAAGGACGTTGGCGGGCCCGAGGCTACCGAGGATGACGAGGAATGCCAACATCACCGTGACACGTAGCGGGTTTCGTATCATCGACGCAATCTCCTCACGAAAGCCGTGGCCGAGTGATGCATTATGGCGTTCCAGTTCGCAGGTAGCTGCTGAATCTCTCCTCTCTCAGTTGGGCGGGAACTCGTTTGGCCAGAACTTGCCGCCGACCTCTCTGATCTTGTCACTCCCTTCTTGGCTCTTCGGATATGCAGCGAGCAGATGGTCCTCTCGGCCGTCCCCGAACATCTTGAGCACCTCCACTGCGGCCTGCTGGAAGAGACCAACCGCAGCCAGGTACTGCTCGTGATCGTTGCGCAGCGACGCGGGGGGTTCCAGCGCGCGTATGCGCGTCTCGGCCCCTCGATAGGTGAGGAGGGCCTGCTCCATTCGAATCTTAAGTTCGTCCAGGCTCAGGTCGTTCGTCTTGTAGAAAATCTGGCCGAGGCTTGCTCGCATCAGGCTTCGCTCGACGTCGCCATGGATCGGCCACATCGCGCGCATGTACGCCTCCTCGGCCGAAGTCAGCGCCGGTCGCGGTGGGCGTGCGGCCTGTTTGGCAGTCACTGGCGTTGATGTCGTCGTCACCGCACGACTCACGGCAAACGTGAGAACACTCACCGCACCCACGGAGACGAGAGTTAGGACGACTATCCGGGGAGGCATCCGAAACTGCTGGCGAGCTTCAGACATCGTCATGCTCCTGCTCGAAGCACGGTGACCTAGCCACAACCAGCGCCGCGTCCGGGAGGATCAATGCACTCGGCGGCGAAGTCAATAGCAAATTTTTATACCAGATGAATTCTCACAGTCGGCTCCCGCCCGCCGCTTGACCCAGCGCCGAACAAGGGTCTAGGCTCACACCGCCGTGCGAACCGTCATTCTCCTGGCTAGCCTGCTGATGACGTCGTCGGTTGCCTTGGCCCAAGCGCTCCCCATCCTGCGTGGCATCGTCGTGACGCACAGCGGCGTGGCGCGCGCCTACTTCGAAAATCCCCATACGGGAGCACTCGGCGCGTACGCGCCAGGGGATCTCGTCGGTGACAGTCAGATCGAGGCGATCTACGACGACCGCGTCGTCCTGCGACGAGGAGGCGACCTCGTTCACGTGCTCATGGGTAGCTCGTCGCCCACGATCTCAAGCGAAACCACCGAGGTCGGTCGCCCGCCAGATGCAACCGCCGCGAGTCCGGTCGCGGCGGTGTACCAGCCGGATCCCACTGCCGGCCCGATCATTGGCAATGGCCAACCCTGGCTGGACCGGCTCGGGATTCCGCCGCAGGCTCTCTCACGAGCGATCGAGGAGGCACTCCCAGCACAGGATTCGGACGGCAATATCAAGGACTAGACAGCGCCAGTCCCTCGCGCCAGTCCCCAGTCAGGCGCACGCCATCGCGTAGACCTGCGTCGCGCCTTCCGGCAGCGGCCGCTCGGTCCAGCTCTCGCCGCCGTCCTCACTCGCGAAGACCTCGCCGCCGCTGGTGGCGCAGAACATTCGCCGCGGTTGGCGCGCGTCGAAGGCGAGACCGAACATGGTCGTCTTCGGCTTGAAACCCATGTTGACGCGGGACCAGCTGGCGCCGCCGTCCTTGCTGCGGAACAACGTGCCGACGTCGCTCTGGAAGGCGGCGCCGGCCGCGACCCAGATCGTCTTCGGATCGCCCGGGGTCTCGCGAATGGACCGACAATACGTCTGGCCCTTGGGGTTCAGCGGATCGAGTCGCGCGCTCGCCCAGTGTCCGCCCCGGTCGCTGCTCGTGAAGAGGCCGGCGCGGCCGATGGCCAGCACCATGCCGGGACGCCAGCGGCCGACGAGGATGCCGTGCATGTCGACGGTGTCGTCGGTCACGTACTGGCCGTGGCTCACGTTGTCCCACGTCGTGCCGCCGTCGAGGCTGCGAATGACGCCGCCGACTTCGACGGCGCCATAGATCTCATCGCGATTGGCGGGATTGATGGCCAGCCCGAGCACGCGCTTGGCCGGGTTGGCGCCGGGCGCGACGGTCACTTCGGGGAAGCGCACGGTCACCGGCAGCTGCTCCCAATTCTCTCCGCCGTCGTCGCTGCGATAGACCTCGCAGTTCTCGTACCCCGCGTACATCACCTTCGCGTCGCCGGGGTCGAACGCCAGCGACCACACGGGCAAGCCGTGGTCGACGATGTCGACCTTCTCCCAGTGCTCGCCGTGGTCGGTACTGCGATACGGGCCGTCCTGCGTCCCGACATAAACGGTCTCGGGGTTGTCCGGATGGGGCGCGATGGCGCGGATGGTCGGCGCCTCGGGCAGCCCGCCGGTGAGCTTCTCCCATCGATCGTCGCCGGCGGCCATGCGATAGAGGCCGGACTGCATGGGGCGGCCGGGAGCGGTCTCGCCGGCGAGACCGACGTACACGTAGGGCATGCGCTGGGTCGTCATGGCGTGCTCCTCTTCACGTACACCGTATCGTGTTGAACCTGCACCTCATACGTTGGTACGTCGGCCGAGATCGGGCCGCTCAGCAGCTTACCTGTGCGCACGTCGAACGTCGCGAAATGCAGCGGGCACTCTATCACGTGGCCGTCGAGCTTCCCCTTCGACAGCGGCGCCTGGCGATGCCCGCACGCGTCGCGCAGCGCGTAGAAGTCCCCCGCGACGTTCGCCAGCAGCACACGCTCGCGATCGACGACGACCCACTTCATGGCGCCCGGCGCCAGCGAGGACGCCGCCGCCACGGCCACGAAACCGTCCACGACGCTTCAGTTCAGCTTGAATTTGAACAGCCGCGCCGCGTTCTCCGCGGTGATCTTGCGCGTGTCCGCGTCGGGCACGCCCTCGAACATCCGGTCGAGAAAGTCGCGCGACTTCGGCCACGTCGACTCCGCGTGCGGAAAGTCGCTGCCCCACAGCATCGTCTCGACGCCGATCGCGTCGCGCAGCTGCACGCCGAGGTCGTCCTCCATGAACTCCACGAACATGTTGCGGCGCCAGTAGTCACTCGGCAGCAGGCCTTCCTTCGAGCGCCAGCCCTTGGTGAACACCGGCCGCTCCCGATACGTGAAGTCCATCTGCTTCAGCCAGTGAGGAATCCATGCGGCTTCGTGCTCGACCGAGCCGACCATCAGCTTCGGATACCGATCGAAGACGCCCGCGAAGATCATCGCGCCCAGCGAATAGCGCACCCAGTAATCGGTCGTCGAGCGGCCGGCGCCAGTGAGCTCGCCGAGATCCATCGTGAACTCGCAGCCCGGAACGCCGCCGCGCGGTGTGCCGATGTGCAACAGCAGCGGCAGCCCGAGGTCCTGCGCCGTCCACCACAGGCGGTCGTAGATCGGATGACGATACGGACGCTCGGCCAGCGGCGAGACCGGGATGAATGCGCCGACCAGCCCCAGCTTCGCGCAGCGCTCGAGCTCGGACGATGCTTCTTCGACGTCGTCCACGTTGAGCATCGCGATGCCCTTGAGCCGATCGGGGAACGGTTTGCAGAACTCCGCGATCCAGTCGTTGTAGACGTGGCAGATCGCCGAGAGCATCGCGCTGTCGGGAATGCGGTACCAGAACAGACCCTGGCTCGGCTGCAGGCACGAGCCCCACACGCCGTCCATCTCGTTTTCTTTGACCATCGCCTGCGGATCGTAGGCGCCGAGCCTCACGTCCTCCCACGTGCCGAGGAAATCGATCTGCGACGGATCCTCGAACCGCTGTCCGGCCTGGATCACCGCGCCGAGCGTGCCGGCGGCCTTGCCGTCGATGACCCACGAGTCGAACTTGCGTCCCGTGGGCGTTTCTAGTCGCTCGAGACGCGGGGCGCGATCGCGGAATTTGGGCTCGATCCGTTTCGTGTACAGATCCGGCGGCTCGACGATGTGCGAATCGGCCGAGATGAGCTTGTGCGTCAGCATAGCGGTAGTCCTTCCTGACGGCGCACGTCGTTGATGATTTCGCGGACACGCGTGCGTAACGGCGGGTACTCGATGCCGAACTCCTTGCGAAGCCGGCTGTTGTCAACGAGATAGTTGCCCGACTCTTCGCGGCCGCCCTCTTGCGCGAACGTGATCTTGGCGTCGGGCAGGAATTCGCGCACAAGGTCAGCGAGCTCGCCAAGGCTGATCGGGATGCCGCCCGAGTTGTAGATCGGGTGTTGCGGCGCATCGGCCAGCGCCACGCGGGCGAAGACCTCCGCGATGTCTTCCACGTGGATGAGCAGGCGCATGTAGCCCTTCTTGGGAAGATGCGCGGGCGCGCCGCGCGCGGCTTCCGTGATGAGCTGCACGTGGTCGGTCGAGCCGCGGACTTTGTCGGGGCCCGTGACGTTGGCCGGACGGACGCCCGTGATCGACATCCCGTAGTTCTTGATGTACTTGCGCGCCTGGAACTCGTTGAAGATCTTGTGGACCGCATACTGACTCGTCCCGTACATCGGATCGTCCTCGGTGACGAGCCGCTCACCGAAGTGACTCTGGTGGCCACTCACCGCGAGCGAGCTCGCGTAGACGACGCGCCGCACGCCGCCCAGGCGCGCCGCCTCGAAGAAGTTGTCCATGCCGAGCACGTCGAGGCGAAAGACCTGGTGCGGATTGCCCTCGCCCGCCCCGATGCCGTACGCGAGATTGATCGCCCGTTGCGGCTTCACCTCGAGCACGGCGCGCATGACGTCTTCGAATTGCGTGACGTCGCCGCGCACGACGGTGACCTTGTCGCCGAGGTCGGTGAACGTCCCGGGATTGACGTCCATGCAGACGACGGTCTCGCCCGCCGCGACGAGACGCCGGATGAGCCGTGGACCGATGAAACCCGTGCCGCCGATGACCAGTGTCGGCATGCTCATCCTCCTCGCGCTCAGGACGCCAGGCCGTAGTACGCCGCGCAGTTGTCCCAGAGGATCTTGCGCTTGCTCTCCATGGAGATCGGCAGGCGGAGGAACGACTCCACCGCGCCCGGGAACTTCGAGTCGCCGTGCGGAAAATCGGTCGAGAAGACGATCCGGTCGTCGCCGATCGCGTCGATGACGTGGCGCACCGGCTCCTCGTCACACTCCACCGACACGAAGCACTGCCGTTTGAAGTACCCGCTGGGCGCCATCGTCAGCTCGCGCGCGTAGATGTCGCCGAGCCACTCCCAGTGCTCGTCCATCCGCCACAACAAGAACGGCACCCAGCTGCAGTTGCCTTCGAGGAACGCGACACGCAGCCGCGGGTGGCGCTCGAGGATGCCGCCGGCGCAGAAGGCGCCCGCGGTGAGCATCTGCTCGACCGGATGCGAATAGATGTGCTTCAGCATCGTGTTGGCGCCGAACTGCTCGCCGACCTGTCGCAGCTGTGAGCCCGACCCCTCGTGGAATCCCAGCGGGACCTCGAGCTCTTCGAGCGCGGCCCACAGCGGCTCGTAGTACGGATCGTGCCAGTTGCGTCCGTTCACCTCGTTCGGCCGCAGGAAGATCCCGCGGAAGCCCAGCTCGCGTACGCAGCGACGCGTCTCCGCGACGGCGTCGTTGACGTCGAAGGGCGAGATCATGCCGGCGCCGATCAGCCGCTCGGGATTCTCCTGGCAAAACTCGTAGAGCCAGTCGTTGTAAGCGCGCGCCATGGCCGCGGCCAGCCGCGGGTCCATGTCCGGGATCGTCAGCGCGAAGAGGCCGCGCGAGGGATAGACGACGGCGACGTCGATCCCCTCGATGTCCATCGCCTCGAGCTGGACTTTCGACGTCCAGCCCCGCTCGGCGTACGGACGCCAGCGCTCCTGATTCAGCGCATAGTTGCGTCCCTGGCGTCGCCGGCTTCGATCGGCGTCGATGCTGACGCGCCCCCACGGCTTGCCGGCAAGGGCCAGGCGGAGATCGCCTTCATCCTCCGTGAGGCCGACCGGCGCGCGGTCCCGGAACTCGGGATCGATGTATCGCGGCCAGAGATCGGGGGGCTCGATGATGTGGATGTCGCTGTCGAGGACTTTGAAGGCGCCGTGGGCCATGGCTCACCTCCGTGCGCCGGCACCGTAACGCCCGACCGCTTCGTTGTCAAAGCTTGCCTCGCAGTCGGCTATCCGCCGAATGGCAGCCCCGCTGTTCCATTCGGCTCTACGCGTCTTCGGTCGGGAGGCGTTGTCCTCACAGAAGGGGCTTCATGTGACTCATTCGGATTTGCTTCGTGTTCTGTCGGTGGTGGTGCTCGCTCTATGCATGCTCCTGCCGGAGGCGAGCGTCGTTCTTGCGGCGCGCGCCGCGGGTCCTAGCGGAAGCGGTGGCCGTGGCGGCGGTGCCGGCGGCGGCCAGATCGGTGGCGGCGGTGGCCGAGGCGGTGGTGCCGGCAGCGGCGGCCCGATTGGTGGCGGCGGGCCGCGCGGCGGTGCCGGCTTGCAGGGCGGAAGTGGCGGCGTGCGCGGTGGCGGTGGTCCGCCGAGCGGCGGCGCGCGGAGTGGTAGTCCGCCCAGCGGCGCGCTGCAGAGCGGAACCGGCGGCGCGCGGAGTGGTAGTCCGCCCAGCGGCGCGCTGCAGAGCGGAACCGGCGGCGCGCGGAGTGGTAGTCCGCCCAGCGGGGCGCTACAGAGTGGAAGCGGCGGCGCGCGGAGTGGTAGTCCGCCCAGCGGGGCGCTGCAGAGCGGAACCGGCGGCGCGCGGAGTGGTAGTCCGCCCAGCGGCGCGTCGCAGAGCGGAAGCGGCGCCGGGCGCAGTGGCGGCAGTCTACCGAGCGGCAGCTCGCAGGCAGGAACCCCGAGCGGCAACTGGCAGAGGGGAACCGGCGGCGGGCGCACTGACGGCAGTCCGCCGCGAAGCAGGTCGCAGGACGGGAGCGATGGTAGACCGGGCGGCGGGAATCCACATAGCAGCGCTTGGCAGGCAAGTCATGACGGCAAACACGACGATGGACACGGAACCAACGGTCACAAACACGGTGGCAAACACCACGGCAAACACTTCCACGGTGGCCGAAGTGCCGTGATCATCGCGAGCAGCTTGTTCGCGTTTAATCCGTGGTTGTATTACCCTCCGGCGTACTACTCGCCGGCAGACTATCCGCCCGGGTACTATCCGCAGCCTGTCGTCGTCCCCGAGTCGTCGGTCTACATCCAGGGCCCATCACCCGGCCAACTGGCGCCCGGATTCTGGTACTACTGCGAGAGCGCGCAGGGCTACTATCCGGACGTCCAAACCTGTGCCGAGCCCTGGATTCAAGTGCCGCCCAAGGATCACTAGACCTCGATCGCGCCCGCGAAGTGCAGATCACCGACGATGCCGATCCGATCTTGCCGACGCCGTTCCGTCGCGCTACCGAGTCCGTAAGCGCGGGTCCAAGAGATCGCGTAGTGCGTCGCCGAGCATGTTGAACGCGAGGACGACGCTGCTGATGGCCAGACCCGGGAAGATAGCCAGGTAGGGCGCCGTCTCCAGATTCCGTCGCCCCTCGCCGCTCAGCATGCCGCCCCACGTCGGCGTCGGCGGCGGCGTACCGAGACCGAGAAAGCTCAGTGCCGCCTCGATGACGATCGCGTTGCCGAGCCAGACGGTCGCGATCACGAGGATCGGCGCGAAGACATTGGGCAGCACGTGACGGAAGACGATCCGCGAGGCGGAAGCGCCCGAGGCGTGCGCCGCGTCGATGAAGGTCTGTTGCTTGATGGCGAGCACGGTTCCCCGCACCACGCGCGACGCGCCGGGAGCGATGACGAGGCCGATCACGAGAATGATATTGGTGAGACTCTGGCCGAGCACGGACATGACGGCGAGCGCGAGGACGATGCCGGGGATCGCCATGGCGGTATCGACGCCGCGCTGGATCACCTGGTCCAGCGACCCCTCCCAATAGCCCGAGACGAGGCCGAGCGCCGTCCCGAGCAGCGTGCCGATCAACACCGACGCGAACCCGACGATCAGCGACACCCGAGCGCCGTAGACGATCCGGCTGAGCACATCGCGTCCCAGCGGATCCGTGCCGAGCAGAAACGTAGCGCTGGGCGCCTGCATGCGGATGGGAAGGCCGCGGTCGTCGAGATTGAACATGTACGGATCGCGCGGCGCCAACACGGGCGCGAGCAGCGCAACGGCAACCAGTGCGCAGACGACCGCCGCGCTCACCGCGCCCAGTGGCTTGCGCTGGACCAGCAACGCCACCGCGCGCCACACTGTTGCGGCGGCACGCGTCGCCGGAGGCGGTGGCGCGCGTCGCGCGCGTGGCGGGACGCGGGGCGGCGCCTCAGCGGTAGCGGATTCGTGGATCAAGCCAGGAATAGCTCAGGTCGACGAGCAGGTTCATGGCGACGATCACCACCGCGAAGAACAGCACCGCGCCCTGGATGATCGTGTAGTCGCGCAGCAACACCGCGTCGAGCAGCAGGCTGCCGACGCCCGGCTGGAGGAAGATGAATTCGACGATGACGGTGCCGCCGAGCAGGACCGAGAACTGCTGGCCGATGATCGTCACCACGGGAATGAACGCGTTCTTCAGCGCGTGCCGGACGATGACGGTGCGCTCACGGGCACCCTTCGCGCGCGCGGTGACGACGTAGTCCTGTCGCAGCACCTCCAACAGCGAGGAGCGCGTCATGCGCATGGAGACGGCGGCGAGCCGCGCACCGATGATGACTGCCGGAATCAACAGCTGGCTCAGGTTGCGGGCCGGATCCTGCCAGATCGGCGCGAAGCCGATCGGCGGGATCCAGTGAAACCAGATGGCCAAAAACGTGATCACGACGGTCGCCAGCCAGAAATCCGGTAGCGACAGGCCGAGGATGGCGCCCAACCGCCCCACATAGTCGGCTGGAGTGTCCTGGCGCACCGCGGCCAGCACGCCGATGGGGAGCGCGATCAGCAACGCGACGATCATCGACATCACGGCCAGGTGTGAGGTGAGGCTGATGCGCTTGGCCAGCTCCTGCGTGACCGGCCGCCGCGTGATGAGCGAGCGCCCGAGATCGCCGTGCGCCACGCCGCTCATCCACGTTCGGTACTGCTCGAGGAATGGACGGTCGAGCCCCAGCTCCTGACGCGCGCGGGCCAGCTGCTCCGGCGTCGGCGCCGCCGCGGCGTCGAGCTGCATGAGCACAGCGTCGCCAGGCAGGATGCGCACGAGCGAGAACACGGCAAACGACACGAGCCAGAGCACCAGCAGGCCCTGGACTACCCGGCGCGCGATGTACGTCCGCATCGGACCGCAGCGGCGCCGTCTACTGCGCGAACTTGTCGAACTTGCGGGTCGGCGCCTTGTCCGTCATCCAGGCGGTCTTCGCCTCGTACGAGCAGTAACCAGGGAACCAGCAGTACGGGTTACCCGCGGCGTAGACGTACGACTGAGTGATCCGGTAGTGCGGCGGCACGATCGTCGTGATGCGGTACACGTTCGCGCGCAGATGATCCCACACGGCGCGCTGCAGCGCTGGCCGCTTGTCGCCGGAATCCTGCCGCCACGTGGAGAGCAGGTCGTCCAGCTTGGGATCGTTGATGCCCGCGCGGTTGACCGTCCTTGGGTAGGACGAATGGAAGCGCAGATACGCCCAGTCCATGAAGCTCGGCCCGGCGCCGATCGGACTGGCGACGGCGATCGCCTGCGTGAAGGGCTGCGCGCCCCCGACCTTGTTGATCCACGTGGAAGTTTCGAGCTGCTTGAGCTTCACGCGCACGCCGACGTCGCTCCAGAAGCGCGCGACGAGCTGCACGAACTCGTTGTATGTCCACCCCTCGAACTCCGCCCACTCCAGCTCGGTCTCGAATCCGGAGGGATAGCCGGCGGCGGCCAGCAGCTCTTTGGCCCGCTTCGGGTTGTATTGATAGTTCGGCCCGAGGTTCGCGTAGGAATAATCCGCACGTTTCGTGTAACCGGCGAGCCCCCAGGGGAACGGCCCGTACAGCGTCGCGTCGCCTCGGTTGATGACTTCCGCGACCACGTCGCGGTTGATCGCCATCGACAGCGCCTGGCGCACCCGCACATCGTTGAACGGCGGCTTATCGAGGGCCAGGCTGACGCCGTAATCGCCCCAGCCGAACGACGGCACGCGGTAGAGCTGCAGATCGGGCACCGTCTTCATCAGCGCGTAGAGCACGTCCAGCGTGGGCACGCGCATGAGGTCGATCTGCCTGGCGCGGAACAGCGCCGTGTCGGTGGCGCGATCCTTCGTGAAGAAGATCCGCACCGCGTCCAAGTAGGGCAGCGCGCGCCCGTCCTTGTCTTTGAGGTAGTAGTCGGGATTGCGCACGAGCAGAACGCCCTCGCCCGGGGCGAACTCCTTCAGCATGAACGCGCCCGTGCCGATCGGATTCTCCGCCAGACCGCCGGGCGCCTCGACCGCTTCACGCGGGACGATCACTGGCGACAGCGAGTCGACCACGTTCAAGTAGAACTTCGGGTCCGGCATCGCGAGCTCGAACTTGACCGTGTACTTGTCGACGACGTGGATCGTCTTGATGAGCGCGGCGCGCGTCGCGTACTGCACCTTGTCGCGCAGCAGCTCGTACGAGTACTTCACGTCCTCCGCGGTCATCTCACGCCCATTCACCGGCGGCCGGTTGTGGAAGCGGACGCCCTGACGGAGCTTGAAGATCCACGTCGAGGGATTCACCATCTCCCAGCTCGTGGCCAGCGTCTTGCGGATGACCGGGGTGCGCTGGACCTCGGGGAAATACCACGTCGCTTCCCATTCCGTCAGCGTGTCCCACACCAGCGCGAGCTCGGGGCGATAGCCGGCGGTGGGATCGAAGGTGCGAATCGTCGCAGGAAATTGCAGCACGCCGCCGTAACGCGGCGGCGGCGGGACGGGCGGCGAAGCGGGATAGCGCGTATCCAGCTCCTTGATGAAGGCGGGCGCCGCGTACGCGAACGGCGTCGCGTCGGGCGCGTCCGTCTTCGGCGCCTTTTCCTGCGCCGGCGTGGAGGAGCTCGCGAGCGCGAGCACGAGGGCGACGACAGCCAGCGCGATCGGCCGGGACAGAGGCGTCTTCATCGCTCTGATCCTTTCTGTGCCGAACGGGACGGTCGGACGAGAGGGCCAGATGCTACGTCCGGGCCCGTGCGCGGTCAATCTCAATGGGACCGGCGCGGATATAATGCACGGCGCCATGAATACACGGGCCACCGACGCGCTGTACACGATCCTGCCGATCGCCGGCTGGGCGCCCGACCTCGCCCGCGAAGTGCAGATCACCGACGATGTCGATCCGATCTTGCCGACGCCGTTTCGCATCGGTGAGACCAGTGCGGCGGCGCTGGCGGCGGTCGGACTCGCCGCCTCCGAGCTGTGGGAGGCGCGTACCGGACGTCGTCAGCAGATCGCCGTCGATACGCGCCAGGCGACCGCGTCGTTGCGCAGCACGCACTACATGAAGATGGACGGCGCGCCCGTGTCGACCGACCGCAACGCTGTGATGGGGACGTACCCGGCGAAGAACGGGCGCTGGAGCTATCTGCACTGCAATTTCCCGAACCATCGCGCCGCCGCGCTGAGCGTGCTCGGTGTGTCGGAGGATCGCGAGGCCGTTCGGCAGGCGGTCGCGAAGTGGGACGCGCTCGAGCTGGAAGAAGCGATCATCGCTGCCAAAGGTGCCGGCGGCATGGTCCGCACGAAGGACGAATGGGCCAAGCACCCGCAGGCGGCGGCGATCGCGTCGCTGCCGCTGATGGAGATCGTCAAGATCGGTGACAGCCCCAAGGAGAAGCTGCCCGACGGCGATCGTCCCCTGTCGGGCATCCGCGTGCTGGATCTCACGCGCGTGCTCGCGGGGCCGACGTGCGCGCGTACGCTGGCCGAGCACGGCGCCGACGTGCTGAAGATCACGGCGGCGCATCTGCCGAACCTCGGCTACCAGGAGTACGACACCGGCCACGGCAAGCTCTCCGCGCAGCTGGATCTGCGCGAGCCCAAGGACGTCGAGACGCTTCGCAATCTCGTGCGCGAGGGCGACGTGTTCTCGCAGGGCTATCGGCCCGGCACGCTGGCCGATCGCGGGTTCTCACCCGAAGCGCTCGCGCGATTGCGGCCGGGGATCGTCTGCGTGTCGCTGAGCGCCTTCGGTCACGTCGGACCGTGGGCGTCACGCCGCGGCTTCGACACGGTGGTGCAAACGGTCAGCGGAATCACCGCGCGACAGGGCGAGCTGTTCCCCGGCGCAGCACCGGGTCCGCAGTTCTATCCGGTGTCGGCGATCGACTATCTCACCGGGTATCTCATGGCGTTCGGCGCGATGGTGGCGTTGACACGGCGCGCGCGCGAGGGCGGCAGCTGGCTCGTGCGGATCTCGCTCGCGCAGACGGGCCGCTGGCTCGTCGGCCGTGGCGAGGTGCCCGAGACGCAGCTGAAGAACGTCCCGAAGGAATTCACCGCCGCGGAGCTGGAGCGCTGGACGATCGCGAGCGACACACCGGCGGGTCGGCTGCATCATCTCGGGCCCGTCGTGCGCATGTCGGAAACGCCGCCGCGCTGGGCGCGTCCCTCCGTGCCGCTCGGCTATCACCCGCCGGTGTGGCCCGCGCGCGGCGCGTAAGCGTCAGCGCGTCTGATTCCGGTCGGCTTGCACTCGGCCCAATATCGCGATCGCCCGCGCAGCGTCCACCGGTTGGAGGCCGCGCGCAGGATCCGTCTGCACGAGATGGCTGCGAAGCTCACCCATGTCCACGTGATCGTCGATGATCACGAAGCCGCCGACGCCATGCTCGGCGAGCCAGGCGGCGATTTCCTCGCCGCGGTCGGCGCCCGGCGCGAGCGTCGGCGTCTTATCGACCACGCGGCCCGTGAACCCGTGCGCGTGCAGCATCGTGTGGAGCTCGCTGACGCTCCTGCCGTAGCGTAACGTCGACGTGACGACGACGTCCGCGTGGCCGCGCGTGACGATCTCGTTCAGCACCGCGATGCACGCCGGATCCAGATCGCCGTAGCGATCCCAGCTGCGAATCGGCGCGAGCACGCCGTCGATGTCGACGAAGACGATCCGGCGCGTTGCCGTCAGCCGCCGAGCCCCTTCGCCTTGTAGACGGGCGCGGCGTGCGGGCCGGCGAGGAAGTCGATCAACGCCTTCGCCGGGGCGGAGTCCTGTGCCGTGCTCGACAAACCGACCGAAAAGGTCGTCACCGTCTGCAGCTCCGCCGGCAGCGGTCCCACGATGTCGACGCCGGGCACGGCCATGAGCTCGGGAATCTGCGCGGCGGCCAGCTCGATCTCGCCGGCGGCCACCATCTCGCCGGCTTTCGTGCCGGTGTCCTTGTACTTCGCGCGTACCTGATCGGCGATCCCGAGTCGATCCAGGGCGCGCGCGAACGCGACACCCGAGGCGCCCTCGCGCGAGTAGCCGATCGACTTCGCGGCGAGCACCGCGGCTTTCAACGCGTCGGGCGTGCTGATGTCGGGCTTGGGCCCACCGGCCTTCACCGCAATGCCGACGCCGGAGCGCGCAACATCCTTCTTGCTGTTGCCGACGACCTTTCCCTGCTTCGCGAGGTCTTCGATGATCGGCGCCGTCAGGATCAGCACGTCCGCCGGCGCGCCCTCGACGAACTTCGTCTTGAGCACGGCAGCGAGCCCGTACGTGACCGCGACGCGATGGCCCGTCGCTGCCTCGAACTGCGCGAACAGCTCCGGCGTCGCCGGCTGCATCCCGACGGTGCTGAGGACCTTGATCTCGGCGGCCTCGCCGCGTGCCGTTGCGAGAAGCACGGCGATCGCGAGTCCAAGCGACGTGGTGACTCTTACGCGCGCTTTCATGCGTTCCCTCCGGTGACGCGGCGAGAGCCGCTGAGAACCGGCAGTATAGTGTGCCCGAGACCCACGTAGAAGCCGACCAGGAGAAACGCCGCCAGCGCCAGCGCGACGGACTGCATCAGCCACATGCCGGCGATACCCCACGGTGGGCCCAAGATTCCGCCGAAGGCGACGAGGTAGCCGCCGATCACGCCTACCCCCCACAGTGCGCCGGCGTGGATCACGGTAGGAGCGATCGCCCGTCTGTAGGCGCGGAGCACGAAGCTCGCGACCGCTTGCAGCGCGTCGAAGAAGTGAAACGCGGCGAGATAGGGAATCAAGGTCAGCGCCATCGCCACGACCGCTGGATCGCGCGTATACAGCCCGACGATGGCGCCGCGCAATGTCCACAGCATCAGCACGGTGACGGCGGCGACGAGCGCGCCGATCCGCATTCCCGTGAGCGCGATCTCGCGCGCTCGCCGAGGATCCTCCGCGCCGATCGCCTGGGCCGTCAGGGTTGCGGTGGCCACTGAAAGCGACAGCGGCAGCATGAAACAGAGCGCGGCCAGGTTCGCCACCACCTGATGGCCGCCCATCACGGTCGTGCCCAGGCGTGCGGCGAGCAGCGTGATCGCAGTGAACGACGTCGACTCGAGC
>Ga0114129_10004187_pt1 | contig 20374 bp, 20 predicted proteins | sample RhiMetdeltSRZDD1_FD_80071 | JGI IMG/M metagenome (GOLD analysis project Ga0114129, IMG submission 80071) | Populus rhizosphere microbial communities from Tennessee, USA - Rhizosphere MetaG P. deltoides SRZDD1 (version 2) (version 2) | ecosystem: Host-associated > Plants > Roots > Rhizosphere >... | reverse complement strand
CGCTCGGGCTCTACGGCGTCCTGATCGTCGACCCCCGTGAGAGCGACGATCCCGACGTCCGGGAACGTCGACTTCAAGAGCCTGGTGGCCTCGATCCCGTTCATCTGCGGCATCCGCACGTCCATCAGGACGACATCCGGCGCCGTGTCGCGGACGAGCTCCACCGCCTCCTTCCCGCTCTCGGCGGCCCCGACCACGACGAGCTCCTCGGTCCCCAACAGCGACGCCAGGGTCTCGCGGAAGCCCGGGTTGTCGTCGACCACGGCGACGCGGATCCGGGGGCGGACGGACGGGACCACGGGGACGGTCTCGAGGGCCATCGTCCCAGTGTCGGGGTATCACCCGAGCAGCCGGTATCCCGCGCCCGCCCGGTTCCGGCGGGGGGACGGATCCACCGGCCGACTAGCTAAGAAGGACTAGCTCAGCGCGAGGATGCCGGCCTCGTGGGAGGGGAGGCCGTTCGGGACAGGCCGCACGAGAAGGAAGGATCGAGGTCCGAGGGCTGTTATCCTTCCCAGGAGACGTGCCTCGACGGGCCGGCAGCCGGAACCGGCGCCGCCCGCGGGGAGCCAGCGAGTTGAGGTGGCGGGCGACGCCGCCGGATGCCCAGGGAGGCAGCCGAGCGGGCGACGCGGCCCCGGACAGGACACGGTTGCACGCAGCGTCATCGAGCCCAGCGCGCGGCACCACCCGCGGCGCGGGCGACAGGAGCACCCTGCCGATCGATCGCGGCATCCCGGTCCGTTCCGGTTCCACCCCGTCCCCTCGCTCCGAGCGAAGGGAGTGACCATGGACCCAGAGAGCGACCCTGCGCCGAACCGAGCGCAGGCACCCACCGCCCTCCCCTCGATCTTCCAGACCCCGACGTATCCGTCGGGCGAGCGCGCGACGCGCGCGCCCGAACGGACCCCGGAGGATCTCGATCGAGGCAGCGACGTGGACGGGGCACCGGCGCCGAAGGCGCCGGTGCGCCGAGCACCCACGAGGAAGGCGCCGTCCAGACGTACGGAGCAGGAGGCAGCTGCGCCGGAGAAGGCGCGAGCGCCGGAAAGAGCGCCTGAGCCCGAAGGGACAAGCGAGGAAGCGGCGAGTGAGACGTCGGACGACTCCTCGGACCGGCCCCGGCGGCGGCGGCGCCGCGGCGGCCGCGGACGGGGCGGGCGTGGCCGCAGCGGCCAGTCGGAGGCCGAGGGCGACACCGTCGGAACCGAGATCGCCGAACCGGATCAGACCCCGGCGTCGCAGCGCGACGACGCCCAGCCCGACGCCTCCGCCGAGGAGACCGACGGCGATCAGCCGGCGACGAAGAAGCGCCGTCGGCGCCGGGGCGGCCGCGGGCGCCGAGGCTCCGCGCCCGCGCCCGCGCCGGCGGGCGCCGAGGCTCCCGCCCAGCCGGCGCGCACCCGCGGCCCGAAGACGATCGAGGAGCAGGTCGCCGCGGGCGGCCCGACCCGCGGCCTGCGTACCCGATCCCGCCGAGGGCGGGATCGGCGCCCCCGCGAGCACCTCGTCACGCCGCCGCGGATCACCGACAAGCTGATGGTGATCACCGAGCACGGCGAGCGCGACCAGATCGCCGTCCTCGAGGAGAACGTCCTCGTCCAGCACTACGTGACCCGGCGGGGCGCCCATTCGATGGTCGGCAACGTCTACCTCGGCCGGATCTAGAACGTGCTGCCGGGCATGGAGGCGGCATTCGTGGACATCGGTCGCGGTCGCAACGGCGTGCTCTACGCGGGCGAGGTGAACTACTCGCCGGAGGACCTCGACGGCGGGCGTGCGCCGCGGATCGAGCAGGTCCTGAAGTCCGGCCAGGCCGTGATGGTGCAGGTCACGAAGGACCCGATGGGCGGCAAGGGCGCGCGTCTCACCGCGCAGATCTCGTTGCCCGGCCGGTTCCTCGTGCTGGCGCCCGGTCAGGACGCCTCGGGGATCTCACGACGGTTGTCCGAGGAGGCCCGCAAGCGCCTCAAGACGATCCTGAACCGCGTCAAGCCCAAGGGCGACGGCGTGATCGTCCGCACGGCCGCCGAGGGCGCCTCCGAACAGGAGATCGAACAGGACCTCGAGCGCCTGACGTCCCTGTGGTCGCAGATCCAGAAGACCGGCAAGAAGGCCAAAGCGCCCGCCGTCCTCTACGAGGAGCCGGAGCTCACCGTGCGGGTCGTCCGCGACCTGTTCACCGACGAGGAGTTCCGGGGGCTGGTGACCGACTCCGAGCGTGTGCACGACAAGGTGATGGAGTACGTCCGGGACGTCGCGCCCGACCTGGCCGCGAAGGTGACGCTCCATCGCGGGCCGCTCTCGGTCTTCGAGGAGTACCGGATCGTCGAGCAGATCCACAAGGCGCTGGACCGGAAGGTCTGGCTGCCTTCGGGCGGCTATCTGATCATCGAACAGACCGAGGCGATGACGATCATCGACGTCAACACCGGGAAGGCGGTCGGCAAGACGAACCTCGAGGAGACCGTCCTCAACACGAACCTCGAGGCGGCCCGCGAGGTCGCCCGGCAGCTCCGCCTCCGGGACATCGGCGGGATCATCGTGATCGACTTCATCGACCTGCTGCTGGAGCAGAACAAGCGGAAGGTGGAGGACACGATGCGCGAGGCCCTGGCGATCGACAAGACGCGGTCCCAGGTGTTCGAGATCGGGCCCCTCGGACTGATGCAGGTGACGAGGAAGCGCGTCTCGGGCGGACTCGTCGATTCGTTCTCCGAGACCTGCCCGACCTGTGAGGGGCGCGGCATCATCGTTCACTACGACGAGGGCTGAGAGAGAGGACCACGATGTACGCGGTGATCAAGACCGGCGGGAAGCAGCAACGGGTGCAGACCGGCGACGTGATCGAGGTCGAGAAGCTCGTCGCGGACGGGGAGACGGTCGAGTTCCATCCGCTCCTCGTGGTCGACGACGACGGCAAGGCGCACGTCGGCGCGGAGGCCGCGAAGGCGGTCGTGAAGGCCAAGCCGCTCGGCGAGAAGAAGGGCGACAAGGTCAAGGTCTTCAAGTACCGGCCCAAGTCCGGCTACGCCAGGAAGACCGGGCACCGACAGCTGCTCACGATGCTCGAGATCGTCGAGGTGAAGCTCCCGGCGAAGCGCGCGAGCGCGAAGAAGACGACGGCCGACGCCGATGTCGAGGCGTCGTCGGAGTAGCTGGTAGCCTCGGGCCATGGCACACAAGAAGGGCGGCGGCTCGTCCCGGAACGGCCGTGACTCCACCTCCAAGCGCCTCGGCGTGAAGACGTTCGGCGGTGAGACGGTCTCGGCCGGTTCGATCATCGTGCGCCAGCGCGGGACGAGGATCCACGCCGGCGACGGTGTCGGCAAGGGCGGCGACGATACGCTCTTCGCGCTTCGTTCCGGAACGATCGAGTTCACGGAGTCGAAGGGCCGGCGCTACGCCTCGGTGCGCGCCGACGATCGCGGCTGAAACCCCGAACGGATGCGGCCCACCCGACGCGCCCCGAGGCTGACCGTCGGACTGGGCGCGATCCTGATCCTCCTCTCGGTCACGACCTCGTCGGCTCCGGCGATCGCCGCCGGACCGCGGCACACGGTCGGGGCGAAGGCGTGGATGTACACCAGGCCCGCCGACCTCGACGCACGTGGGCGGATCCAGATCCTCAACAGGCGGTGTCCCGGAGCCTGGCCCGCGATCGACGGGTGTATCAGGATCGGGCAGCGCTTGCGCCGTGCCATCGCGAAGAGGGTGCACGTGCATCTCACCTGGGTACGCGAGGAGCAGCCGGACGCGGGTGTCTTCTGGGTGCTCTCACCGATCCGGTTCGACGGGGAGCGCGCACGCTTCTCCTTCCGGTGGCACGAACAGGGCCCGTTCGCGTGCGCCGGGCACGGCCGCCTCGCGTTCCGCTGGGACGCTCTCAGGGACCGCTGGCGTCTGTCGGGGGGCACCCAAGCCACGGGGTGCCCGTAGGGTCTTAGCCGTCCCCGTTCCGCACCCGCTCCTGGACCGCCTCCTGCCAGGCTCGAACGGTCTCCTTGTGTGACGCGCTGGTCGACCGCAGGTACCCGAGGTTCATCCGCGCGATCTGTCGCTTCGACGGTGTCGCCCGTGTCAGGTGCCCGAGCGGCCCCTGGGGCGTGAGCGTCGGGGACCGGGGTGGCTGGGAGAGCGGCGGGGGCTGCGTGAAGTAGAACGCGGTCCGGCGCGGCGAGCCATCACGGGCCCAGTCGAGGAGGAGCACGGGCGATCCGCGGATCCGCTTGGCCCGGCGGATGTCGGCGTAGTCGAAACGAACGTCGGCACCGGAGCGTCGTTCCACGAACTCCAGGCCGGCCTCGCCCAACGTCAGGGTGCCTTTGATCTCTTCGGGTTTCCCCCTGGCGCCGAGGTGGACCATCCAGACCGTCGCGGGCTCGACCACCAGGCCATCTTGGCCCGTCGGGTGCGCACCGACCACCCTAGGCTGTCGGGATGGCGTTCGTCGACGAGACCCGCGTGCACGTCCGAGCCGGCCGCGGCGGTGACGGCTCGGCGTCGATGCGGCGGGAGCCGTTCACGCCGCGCGGCGGCCCGGACGGCGGAGACGGAGGAGACGGCGGCGACGTCGTCCTCCGGGCCTCGGGTCGCGTCGACGACCTGTCGTGGCTCGCCGACCACCCGCACCAACGCGCGGATGACGGCAAGGCCGGCCAGCGCTCCCGCCGCGACGGCGCTCGCGGGAAGGATCTGCTCCTCGAGGTGCCGGCGGGCACGGTGGCGTTCGACGAGCGTGGGCTCCTCGCGGACCTCGTCCGCGACGGCGACGAGGCGGTCGTTGCCCGTGGTGGGCGGGGGGGACGCGGCAACACGCGCTTCGTCAGCTCGCGGAACCGCGCCCCACGCACGGCGGAGCGAGGCGAGGAGGGCGAGGAGGCCGACCTCGGCCTGGAGCTCCGGACGGTGGCCGACATCGGCTTGGTGGGCCTCCCGAACGCCGGGAAGTCCACGCTGCTGTCCCGACTCACCGCGGCCACCCCCCGGGTCGCCGACTACCCGTTCACCACGCTCACGCCGAACCTCGGGGTGGCCGGCGAGGACGAACGGTTCGTCGTCGCCGACGTCCCCGGGCTCGTGGAGGGCGCGCACGACGGCAAGGGGCTCGGCCATCGGTTCCTGCGGCACGTGCTCCGGTGCCGGGCCCTGCTGCTGGTCGTCGACCTCTCCGCGCCGGACCCCTCGGCCGACCTCGAGGTCCTGAGGGGCGAGCTGGCCTCGTTCGATCCGGATCTCCTCGATCGACCGTCGGTCGTCGTCGCGACCAAGGCCGACCTCATCGACGGATCCGCCGAGGCCGCGCGGCGGCTCGGCGCGATCGCCGTGTCCGGGGTCACCGGCCTGGGGCTGGACGATCTGCGGGAACGGATGGCTCGGCTCAACCGAGAGGCCGCCCTCGCTGAGCCGGCCCGTGCGCCCTACGTGGTTCTCCGACCCGGCCGGCCGCGCTTCACCGTGTCCCGTGAGGGATCGAGTTGGCGCGTCGCCGGGCGCGGCGTGGAGCGCTGGGTCCGGGACGTCGACCTGGAGGACGACCGACAGGTCGCCGAGCTGCAGCGGAAGCTGATCCGGGAGGGCGTCGAGCGCGAGCTCGCGAAGGCGGGGGCGCGCCGCGGCGACGACGTCACGATCGCCGGGGCCACCTTCGAGTTCCTGCCGGACGAGCGCCCCACCGTGGCCGCCGAGGAGGGCTGAGGTGGACGTCGAGCGGCTCCTCGACGAGGAGGACCGGGGCTGGCTGGCGATCACCGAGGCGTTCGGCGACGTCCCCCCTGACCGGTTCGAGGAGGGGACGCTGAACGACGCCGGGTGGTCGCCGAAGGACGCGATGTACCACATCGCCGCCTGGACCGAGGAGGCGGCCACGGTGCTCGGCCGGATCTTGGCCGGCACCCATCGGGAGGGGCCGGTCGATACCGACCGGCTGAACCGGGAGTGGCTCGAAGAAGGCCGCGGGCTGGACGACGACATCGTCCGGATCCGGTTCGCCAAGGGACGGGTGGCGATGCGAGGGACGTTCGCGCGGATGCCGGAGGTGGACGCCGCGGCGTGGGAGTGGTTCGAGGAATCGGGGCCTCGCCACTACCAGGACCACCTGCCGGATCTACGTTCGTTCCTGGAGCGAGGCCCGAACCGGCCCTAGGATTCGACCGTGGGGCGTCGCCTCGGCGTCATGGGCGGGACGTTCGACCCGATCCACTACGGCCACCTCGTCACCGCGGAGGAAGCTCTCGTGCAGTTCGAGCTCGAGGGCGTGATGTTCGTTCCCACCGGCCAGCCGTGGATGAAGGCCCACGAGGTCGTCTCGCCGGCGGAGGATCGCTACCTGATGACCGTGATCGCGACGGCGAGCAACCCCCTCTTCTCGGTGTCCCGGATCGAGGTCGACCGCGAGGGGCCGACGTACGCGGTGGACACGCTCCGTGCGTTGAAGGACGAGACCGACGCCGACCTGTATTTCATCACCGGGGCCGACGCGATCGTCGAGATCGTGCAGTGGAAGGACACGCGAGACCTGTTCGAGCTGGCGCACTTCATCGCCGCGACTCGGCCCGGGTACGACGTGGCGGGACTGGAGGTGCCGGGGGACGACGGCGACGCCGTGACCGTGATGAACATCCCCGCGCTGGCGATCTCCTCGACCGACATCCGGGAGCGCGTGAAGGGCGGCCGCCCGATCCGATACCTGGTCCCCGAGGGCGTGAAGAGCTACATCGAGAAGGCGGGTCTGTACCGATGAGCGCGCGGGTCGCGTCGAGGCGGGCGGCGAGGTCGGCGGCGTTGCGGCGTCGCCGAACCGCCGCGTTGGTCGCGGGCGTGGCGGTGGTGGCCGCCGCCCTGTACGGCGTGGGGCGGCTCGGCGACGCCGCCGGTGGGGGACCGCCCGGACCGCTCGGCGGCTCGGGGCGGACCCGGCCGTCGGAGCTCCTGGTCCTCCAGGTGACCGGGACCAGGGATCCGTTGATCGCGTTGGTGGGGACGGGGACCCCCGATCGCCCGGCCGCGTTCTTCACCGTGCCGTTCGACCTCACGCTCACGGTGCCCGGCCAGGGCGAGGTGCCGGCCTCGTCCGTGGCACAGCTGGGAGGCGACAGCATCCGGCTGGCCGTGGCCAACACGTTCGGGGCGTGGGCGAAGCACTTCGCCACGATGGACCTCGAGGGAGTCGCCGCGGCGGTAGACCGCACGGGAGGCGTCCGCGTCCAGGTGCCCGGCTCCTACGTGACCGACGCCGGCACCCTCGGCCCGGGCGCGATGCGACTCCGAGGCGATCAGGTGACCTCGCTGCTGTCCGTTCGCGACGAGGGCGCCGAGGCTCGGTGGGCCTCGGTGGTCCAGGGGCTCCTGCGGGAGCCGGTTCGTCTCGGCCACGGGGACGTGGCCGAGACCGACGGGCTCGCCGGAGTGCGCCGCGTGCTCCGAGGAGCTCGCGGCGCCGGCCTCGCCACGTTCCCGACCCAGACGATCGGGGGCACCGTCGTGATCCCGGTCCAACCCGACCTGGATCGTGCGGTCGACCGTCACTTCGGCGTGCGGCCCCCGATCCCCGTGATCGTCCAGAACGGCGTGGGGATGGCCGGCCTGGGCGAACAGGTCGCAGCGCTGTTGCTCCCGATGGGGTTCCGGGTGGTCGTCTCGCAGAACGTGGAGCCATTCGGGTTGGAGCGGACCAAGGTGGTCGCGAACGGCCGCCGGGCGATCGACGACGCCCGGCGCGTGCGCGAGGCGCTCGGCGTCGGGCGCCTCGGCGTCTCCCGGGTACCATCGGGGGTCGGCGACATCACGATCATCGTGGGGGAGGACTTCACCGGGTGACGGAACGGCACGAGGAGCGGACCGGCGGCCGGATCCCGCCGAGCCGCGACACGGCCGCCGCCGCAGCCCGAGCAGCCGCCTCCAAGCAGGCCCAGGACATCGTCGTCCTCGACGTGAGCCGGTTGATCGTGATCACGGACCACTTCGTGATCTGCACCGCCACCTCGAGCCGCCAGATCAGGACCGTGATCGAGGAGATCGAGCGCTCCCTGAAGGAGACCCTCGGAGTCCGGCCGGCTCGGCGGGAAGGCGAGGGAGATGCCGGCTGGTGGCTCCTGGACTACATCGACGTCGTCGTCCACGTCTTCGGCCCCGAGGAGCGGGCCTACTACGACCTCGAGCGTCTGTGGCGAGATGCACCTCGTCTGGACTGGGAGGAGCCGGACGCGGTCTCCTCTGCCAGGTAGGCCATCCGGCCACTCTCCGTGAGACTTCTGCCACGGAACGTGGCAGATGGACTAGACCAGGTGGCCTACATCGGGTAGCCTCTGCCCCCAAACGCAACAGCCTTTCCCCCCGACCCCCGAAGGGAGGCAGTGGATGCGAAAGCTCTCGCTCGCCGTACTGCTCGGCTCACTCTTCGCGTTCATTATCGGCGGCGGCACCGCATGGGCCGACCCGCCCGGCAACAACGGCACGGTCAAGATCCAGGAACACGGGGACTTCGAAGGCATCCCCGACAACGACCCCCACGTGGGGTGCGTGTTCCAGATCGAGTTCCGCGGCTTCGACGAGGGTGACCTCAACGCCACGTGGGACCTGGCAGCGCAGCCTCCGTCGGGGCAGTTCACCCACGTGCTCGGCGGCTCCACGTTCATCGGTGGGGACCCGAACGGCGGGGCCAACGACGTCGACTCGATCGTGGTCGTCGACCTGTCCACCGTCGACCTCTCCGGGTTGATCGAGCATCCGCAGCAGGGCTTCCACCTGAAGCTGACGGTGCACGCGGACGGGTCACAGGGCAACGACACCAAGTTCAAGGTGTTCTGGGTCACCGGGTGCCCGCCGTATCCCGTCGTGCAGCCCGACAGCGCGGCGACCGCGTTCGGGAGCCCGATCCCGCCCGCGAAGGCACCGGAGCCCTTCCCGCTGGCGCTGATCGCCGGGATCATCGGGGTGCTCTCCGTGGCCCTGTTCCAGCCGATCCGCGGGCTCGTGAAGCGGGGCTTCACGAACGAGAGTTAGTTCCCTGATCGGGGGATCACACGGTGGCCTCCGCCCTTTCGGGCGGAGGCCACCGTCGTTCCCTAGACTGTGGGCTCGCGGCGGCCGATGCCGCCGCTCGCGGGCCCATAGCTCAGCTGGTAGAGCGCTTGGCTGGCAGCCAAGAGGTCAGGGGTTCGAATCCCCTTGGGTCCACCATTCAGACCGGTAGTCGCTGCAGCACCTCCTCGAGGTACTCGATCGGGAGGAACCCGCGGGTGGACCTCACGCGGGCCACGCCGCGAGGGTCGGCCTCGCGGCATCCACCCGCGATCCCGAGTGGCGCTCCGCAGGAACGGGTGTGCCGATGCCGTATGGGTTTCTGCGCAACGGCCCTTCGATCGTCATCGACGCCGTCGCCGGCTTCGAGCAGCGCTTCCGCGGATTTGCGCCTCTCGATGACCAGGTATAGCGTCGCTAGGAGTTTCGCGACGGCGCATTCGAACGGTTCCGTCGACACGGAAAAGCGGTCTTCGCGGAGGGGCGGAAAGGAGGACCGTAGGCGTAAGGGGTGGGCGCCACCGGCGACCTGTCCACGACCGAGCTCGTTCCCGCGGTGATGACGTCGTCTCCCGGGCGGGAACCGCACCGCGTGGTACCGAAAGGAGCACCCGTATGAGCCTTCTACGAGCAAGGATCCTCGGGACGACAGCCCGGAAGCGCCTGGCGATCGTCGGCGTGCTGTCGCTGACGGCGTTCGCCGCGCAGCTGACATCGGCGGTACCGGCCGCCGCGGCGGCCTTCAGTGGCGGCGTGTCGCCGAGGATCTTCGGCGGCCTCGCGGACCTCAACGGTGACAACGAGGTCACCGGCCGCGACGACGCGAACGCCTTCTACGGCGACACGCACATCATCGACGGCGGCCTCGACTGCAACGCCTGGGGGAGCGACAACGCCGGGACCGGCGGCGACGGGGTCATCGACGGCAGTGACGACTGCCGGCTGATCGGCTACGACGGGACAGCCGATGGCGTCGCGATCGACGTCGTCGACGGCGAGTTCCAGGTGGCCGACGGGCCGCTTCCGGGCGTGTTCAACGCGTCGGAGCCGAACAATCCCGACATCGGGGCGTCGGACTTCGCGTGGTCGGCGATCGGCGGCCGCGTGGACTCCAACGGCAACGAGGTGATCAACGGCGGCGATTGCCACTTCGGCCTGATCGGCGAGACCGTCGACTCCGGCCTCGGCGACGCCACGGACGGGGCGGACATCCTCGGCAACAACCTGGCGGAGACCAACCCGTGCGGGTTCGCCAACGCGCCCGATCCGGCCAACAACGGTTTGGTCGACCTGAACAGCGACGGGGAGATCACCGGGGCGGACACGTGCGAGGGGTGCTTCTTCGGGCACAACGTCACCGAAGGGTTCGTGACCGAGCCCACGCCTCCGCCGGAGTGCCCCGGGTACGAAGGCGATCCGCGGCACGACGTGATCGGGACCGGTGCGGGCGAGATGCTCACCGGCACCGGCGGCGACGACATCATCTGCGCCATGGGTGGGAGTGACACGCTGGTCGGTCTCGGTGGGTCCGACCTCCTCCTGGGCGCGGGTGGCAACGACCTCGAGAAGGGCGGAGCCGGTTCCGACTCGCTCCGTGGTGGACGCGGTCGCGACGAGCTGCGGGGCGGCCGCGGCGGCGACGACCTGAGCGGTGGCCGAGGCAATGACCAGCTCTACGGCGGCCGTGGCAACGACCACCTGGCCGGCGGACCGGGGTTCGACCTCGGCGTCGGCGGCCCGGGGGTCGACGAGATCGTGGGCTGCGAGCGCCGGCAACAGTAAGCGGCCTGCGCTGAGTGGGGGCGGGACCGGCCGCGGAGCGGCCGGTCCCCGCCCCGTCCGCCGAGGTCGATCGGGACGGAGGCTCTACACTGCGCGCCCGTGAAGGTCCTGGTGATCGGCGCGGGGGGCGTCGGATCGGCGATCGCGCCGATCGCCGCCCGACGCGACGTCTTCGAGCAGATCGTCTTCGCCGACCACGACGAGGCGAGGGCCCGGCGGGTGGTCGAGCGCCACGCGGACGGCCGCTTCGCGGCCGCCCGCGTGGACGCATCGGATCGGTCGGCCGTCGCCGACCTGATCCGCGCGACCGAGGCCGACGCCGTCCTGAACGCGGTCGACCCCCGCTTCGTGATGCCGATCTTCGACGCCGCGTTCGAGACCGGCACGACCTACCTGGACATGGCGATGTCGCTCTCACATCCGCACCCCGATCGGCCCCACCAGGAGCCGGGCGTGAAGCTCGGCGACGAGCAGTTCGCGAAGGCCGAGGCTTGGCGGGAGCGAGGGGTGCTCGCGCTCGTCGGGATCGGCGTCGAGCCGGGCATGTCGGACGTGTTCGCGCGGTACGCGGCCGACGACCTCTTCGGGACGATCGAGGAGATCGGCGTCCGCGACGGCGCCGACCTCGTCGTCGAGGGGTACGACTTCGCGCCGAGCTTCTCGATCTGGACCACGATCGAGGAGTGCCTGAACCCGCCGGTCGTATGGGAGCGCGAGCGCGGGTGGTTCACGACCGCGCCGTTCAGCGAGCCGGAGACCTTCACGTTCCCCGAGGGGATCGGCCCGATCGAGTGCGTGAACGTCGAGCACGAGGAGGTGCTCCTGGTACCGAGGTGGATCGACGCCGGACGCGTGACCTTCAAGTACGGGCTCGGCGACGAGTTCATCGACGTGTTGAAGACGATCCACAAGCTGGGGCTCGACCGCACCGACAAGCTGCGGGTGGACGGCGTCGACGTCGCCCCCAGGGACGTCGTCGCGGCGGCCCTGCCCGATCCGATGGACCTCGGTGACCGGATGCGCGGGAAGACCTGCGCGGGAACGTGGGTACGGGGGACGGGACCGAACGGCGACCCGCGGGAGGTCTACCTATTCCACGTCGTCGACAACGAGGAGACGATGGGGCGGGACGGCGCGCAGGCGGTCGTCTGGCAGACGGCGCTGAACCCCGTGATCGCCCTCGAGCTCCTGGCGAGCGGCACCTGGTCGGGCGCGGGCGTGCTCGGCCCCGAGGCGTTCGACCCCCACCCCTTCCTCGACCTGTTGCACGAGCACGGCTCGCCGTGGGGCCTCGAGGAGCGCGATCCCGGCGCCTGAGCGGCGGCGGGCCTCAGGCGAACGCCCTGCGACGCCGATGACCTGGATATGGCATCGGTGCGCGAGCCCGAGACCCTCTTCCAGGCTGCCCTCGGGCGCCTGACCGATCTGCTGTCGCCCGGCTCCCTGCTGGAAGCGACGCCGGAGTCCCTCCTCGTCGCGGAGACCGACGGATCGATCCTCTACGCGAACGGCGCGTTCGAGCGCCTGACCGGGTTCGATCGCGAACAGCTGGTCGGGCGGTCCGTCGCGGCCCTCCTCGGCGAGGACGTCGCCCTTCGGAGCGGCACCGACCCGTTCCTTGCCTCCTGCGCTCGAGGCGACGGCGGCGAGATCCCCGTGGAGGTGCATCTGGGCCGGATCGACGCCGCGGTCCCGCTCCTGATCGTGACGCTCCGCGACCGCACCGAGCTGGAGCAGGGCCGCGCCGCGCGGTTCGAGGCCGAGGCGAAGTACCGGGCGCTCGTCGAGCACATCCCGGCCGTGGTGTACCTCGACCCGGTCGACGAGGACTCCGAGTCGATCTACGTCAGCCCGCAGGTCGTCGAACTCTTGGGGATCAGCCAGGAGGAGTGGCTCACGAACCCCTACGCCTGGCGCCACCACGTCCACCCCGAGGACATCGACCGCGCGTGGGACGAGTACCGGCACGCCTATCACTCGAACCAGCCGCTGAACCACGAGTACCGGATGGTCCACGAGGACGGCACCCTGCGCTGGGTGCTCGAGCAGGCGTACCCGATCGACGACGAGCACGGCGATCCGTGGCTGATCCAGGGCGTGATCTTCGACATCACCGAGCGCAAGCGCGCCGAGGAGCAGGTGGCGTTCCTCGCGTACCACGACAAGCTCACCGGTCTGCCCAACCGGGCTCTGTTCGAGGAGATGCTCGAGTCGGCGCTGGCCAGGGCCCGGCGGCACGATCTCGGCGTCGGCGTGCTCTACCTCGACCTCGACAACTTCAAGCTCGTGAACGACTCGCTGGGGCACCACGCCGGCGACGAGCTGCTGACGCAGCTCGCCGACCGGCTTCGCGGCTGCACCCGCGAGACGGACCTCGTCGCCCGCCAGGGCGGCGACGAGTTCCTGCTGCTCCTGTCGGACCTGGAGCGCGGCCTCGGTCCCGTTCCCGGGACCGAGGCCGCCGTCCTGGTCGCGGAGTCCGTCGCGGCCCGCGTCCACGAGGCGCTCCAGGAGCCCTTCGACCTCGCCGGTGTGGAGTTCTTCGCCTCCGCCTCGGTCGGGGTGAGCCTCTTCCCGCACGACGCCGTCGACGCCACCGGCCTGCTGAAGAACGCCGACACGGCGATGTACCGGTCGAAGCGGACGGAGCCGGGCGGCTCGGTCGTCTACGCGAGCGACGGGGCGGATTCGTTCGACCGGCTCGCGTTCACGACCAGGCTCCGCCGTGCGGTGGACCAGGAGCATTGGATCCTGCACTGGCAGCCGGTGGTGGACCTGGACGACGGGCACGTGGTCGGCGCCGAGGCGTTGATCCGGTGGCGCGACCCGAACGTCGGGATCATCCCGCCGGGCGAGTTCATCCCGGTGGCCGAGGAGCTCGGCCTGATCGAGGCGATCGGTGATTGGGTGCTCGACGAGCTGGCGCGCCAGCAGACCGCGTGGAGGGAACGGGGGGTCGACCTCCGGGTGGGGTTCAACCTCTCGCCGAGGCAGCTGTGGTCGACGCAGCTGGCCAAGAAGATCACCGGGAAGCTGTCCGACGCCGGCGTGGATCCGCGCGACGTCGTGGTCGAGGTCACCGAGTCCACCGCGATGGCCGACCCCGATCGCACGCAGCGCGTGCTCCAGGAGCTGCACGCCTGGGGCCTGAGCATCGCGATCGACGACTTCGGAACCGGGTATTCGTCCCTGGCTCGCCTCCGGCACTTGCCGGTCGATGTCCTGAAGATCGACCGGACGTTCATCACGGGCGTCGATCGGGACCCGGACTCCGGGCGGATGGTCGAGGCGATGGTTCAGCTGGCCGGGGGCCTGGGGATGCTTCCGGTCGCCGAGGGGATCGAGCGGGTCGAGGAGCTGGCGTTCCTCAAGCAGGTGGGGTGCCCGCGCGGACAGGGGTTCCTGTTCTCGCGCCCGGTCCCGGCGGAGCAGATCCCCGACCTGGTGGCGCGCGGCTCGCTCCTGCCCTCCTGAGCGGTCGCTCGGGATCGCTCGGCTACCATGCCCTGACGATGACCACGCGGTACGACCCCGCCGAGATCGAGCTGAAGTGGCAGAAGGCCTGGGAGGAGGAGGGCCTCTACCGGGCCTCCGACGACCCCGAGGACCGGCGCCCGCGGTTCTACGCGCTCGACATGTTCCCGTACCCCTCCGGCGACCTGCACCTGGGCCACGCCGAAGCCTTCAGCGGCGGCGACGTGATCGCGCGGTTCCGGTGGATGCAGGGCTACAACGTGTTGCATCCGATCGGCTGGGACTCGTTCGGCCTGCCGGCCGAGAACGCCGCGATCAAGCGGGGGATCCACCCAAAGGAGTGGACCTACGCGAACATCGAGCAGCAGGCGACGTCCTTCCGGCGGATGGGGTTCTCCTTCGACTGGACGCGGCGCCTGCACAGCAGCGATCCGGAGTACTACCGCTGGACGCAGTGGCTGTTCCTGAAGCTCTTCGAGATGGGCCTGGCGTACCGCAAGAACGCGCCGACCAACTGGTGCCCGAAGGACCAGACCGTGCTGGCGAACGAGCAGGTGATCAACGGATGCTGCGAGCGGTGCGGAACGCCCGTGGTGCGGAAGGACCTGACCCAGTGGTTCTTCAAGATCACGGACTTCGCGCAGCGGCTGCTCGACGACATGGAGACGCTCGAGGAATGGCCGGAGCGCGTGATCACGCTGCAGCGCAACTGGATCGGGCGCTCCGAGGGCGCGAACGTGCGGTTCACGATCGACGAGACCCGCGACGAGGTCGAGGTCTTCACAACCCGTCCGGACACGCTGTGGGGCGTGACGTTCTTCGTGTTCGCCCCCGAGCATCCGCTGGTGCCGAAGCTGGCGGAGATCGGCGAGACCCGGACCGAGACCCAACGGCTCCTGGACGACCTGCGGTCGACGCCGTTGACGAACCGGGAGCAGGCCGAGAGCCGCGAGGGCGTGCGCCTGGGCGTGCACCTCGTGAACCCGGTGAACGGGGAGAAGGTGCCCGCGTTCGTGGCGCCGTACGTGCTGATGGAGTACGGGACCGGCGCGGTGATGGGTGTGCCCGCGCACGACCAGCGCGACTTCGAGTTCGCTCGCCAGCAGCGGCTGCCGATCCGCGTCGTGATCCAGCCGCCCGGCGAGGAGCGCGACGCGGCATCGATGACCGAGGCGTACGACCACGAGGGCGTGATGGTCAACTCGGGGCCGTTCGACGGGGAGCCGTCGCCCGCGTCGATCCAGAAGGTCGCGACGTGGCTGGAGGAGCAGGGGATCGGCGCGCCCGCGGTGACGTACCGCCTGCGTGACTGGCTGATCTCGCGGCAGCGGTACTGGGGCGCGCCGATCCCGATCATCCACTGCGAGGAGCACGGCGAGGTGCCGGTGCCGGAGGAAGACCTGCCCGTCGAACTGCCCGACGACGTCGACTTCCGACCGGGTGGGGAGTCGCCGCTCGCCCGGCACGACCGCTTCGTGAAGGTGCAGTGCCCGATCGACGGCCGGGACGCGCGCCGGGACACGGACACGATGGACACGTTCGTGGACTCGAGCTGGTACTTCTTCCGCTACTGCTCCCCTGGGGACGACCGGGAGCCGTTCCGGCGCGAGGACGTCGAGCGGTGGCCGGTGAGCCAATACACCGGCGGGATCGAGCACGTGATCCTGCACCTGCTCTACGCCCGATTCTTCACGAAGGCGCTCCACGACGCCGGGATGGTGCCGTTCATCGAGCCGTTCCCGCGGCTGATGAACCAGGGCCAGGTGATCTACGGGGGCGGCTCGATGTCCAAGTCGAAGGGCAACATCGTGGAGCCGATGCCCCTGGTGGAGCGGTGGGGCGCCGACTCGATGCGGCTGACGATGTTGTTCGCGAGCCCCTTCGAGGACGACATCGACTGGAAGCTGATCGCCGGCGACCCGGATCGACGGCCGGCGGCCAACCACTGGCTCGGGCGCGTCTTCGCCGTGGTCGGAGACGCGGCGGATCGCGCAGGCACCGAGCCGGACGGACTGGTCCGCTTGACCCACCGCACGGTCAAGGGCGTCACCGAGGACATGGAGCGGTTCCGGTTCAACACCGCGATCTCCAAGCTGATGGTGCTGACCAACGAGGCGCGCGCCGCGCTCGACGCCGGAGGCGCCGCGCGCGGCGCTGCCGAGGCGCTCGTCCTGATGCTGGCGCCGTTCGCGCCGTTCGTCGCCGAGGAGCTGTGGCGGGAGGTGCTGGGGGAGGACGGGTCGGTGCACGTCGCGCGGTGGCCGTCGTTCGACGAGGCGCTGACGGTCGAGGACACCGTGACGCTGGTGATCCAGGTCGACGGCAAGGTGCGGGACAAGGTCGAAGTCCCCGCGGACACCGATGAGGGGCGGGCGCTGGAGCTGGCCCGCGGGTCGGAGAAGGCGGCGCGCGCGATCGGCGACCGGACGGTCGCCAAGGAGATCGTCCGGGCGCCGAAGCTCGTGAACCTGGTGACGCGCGAACCAACCCCCTAGCTTCCAGGGATCTTCGCGACGATCGTTTCGCGGGCCCACTGCTCGGAGCGAGAGATCTCCAGGTCCTGCGCGGAGACCGTCAGCCGGATGTCGCTGCCGATCGACGCGACGGCACCGAACGAGACCCGTGCGGGGCCCTCGACGCCGGCGTCCTGGAGCCGTTCGTGGATCGACGCGATCGAGTCGCCGCGCCGCCCGCCGATCCGCCTGGCCAGGGCCCCCGGTCCGGAGAGGATCGCGCTGACGACGGGCGGGCCGCCCTCCGCCGGGAAGGTGAGCTCGAGATCGTCGATGTTCCCGGCCATCCGCCCCTCCGGCTGATCGACCATCTGCCGGTCGAGCAGCTCCAGGCCGGCGTCGAGGATCCGCCCCGCGAGGCGCTGCGTCTCGAGATCCTTGGCCACCTCCGCCCCGGGAACGCGCAGTCGCAGCTGCCGCTCTTCGATCGCGGCGAGCTGTGCCCACGGGGCGACCCGCATCCGGTCGTGGAGCGCGGTGAAGACCGCTCGGACGGGCCACGGCCCGCGCACGTCGCGTCGCGCGAACCCGAGCCGCACGCCGATCGACGGGGCCCCGAACAACAACGCGTGGAGCCGGAACGCCGCGCCCACCGGACCGATCGGAGGGCCGTCCTGGACGAGGATCAGATCGTGGACGCGCCCGAGGTCCGCTCCCTCACGGTCCAGGACCACGGCGCCGACCAGGTCGCTCGCGCGCATCACGAGCCGCCCTTCGTCACGATCATCAGCGGGATTGTCGCCAGGGCCACCAGGACCAGGACCACCAGGTAGACGAAGCCCAGCGCGTTCAGCACCCGGGAGTTCGTCGAGTCGCCCACGTAGGTGGGGTCGTTCGCGACGACGAGGATCGGGAAGTAGGTAAGGGGCAAGGCCGCCGCGGAGAGGACGATCGAGTACTCGGTCACCTTCACGGGGTCGAGCGTCGTGAAGCCTATCGCCATCGCGCCGACGATCGAGACGATCACGACGAGGTGGAACAGCGACGCTTCCTTCGGTCGCACGTACTTGCCCCACTGCCAGCCGAAGAATTGGCTCACCGTGTAGCCGGCGGAGAGCGCGGTCTCGATCGCGGCGCTGAAGATCGCGGCGAACATCCCGATCAGGAGGATCGCGATCCCCACACGACCCAGGCCGAGCCCGACCGGCAGCGTGACGTGCCCGAGGGTCTCGGCGGTGATCCCGCGAGGCCGAAGGACGACGGCGGCCGACGCCATGATCGCCAACGAGAGCAGCCCACCGAGGGGGAACCCCAGATAGACGTTGGCTCGGTTCACGTTGAGGTCCTGCTTCGTCCAGCCGTCCTCGACGGCGCCCGAGGAGAAGAAGAAGACCTCGTAGGGGGTCATCGCCGCGCCCAGGAGTGCGATCGCGAAGAACGCGTACGTCGCGAGACCTTCGTCCGGCGGCACGGTCGGCGACGTCGCCTGATGGAGCAGCGAGCCCCAGTCCGGGCCGATCTTCCAGAGCGCGACGGCGATCACGATCATCAGCAGCCCGGTGAGCCCGAACGCTCGCTCGATCACGGAGAACTTCACCTTCCAGATCACCAGCCAGACGACGATCGCGGCGAGCGGGAGCCACAGGAGGTAGTCGATCCCCGTCACGAGCTCGACGATCACCGCGAGGCCCGCGATCTCCGCCGTGAGCGTCAGCAGGTTGATGAAGAACGAGGCGACCAGGTTCACCAGCGCGGCCCGGGCCCCGAGGCGTTCGCGGATCACGTCGAAGACCGGTCGGCCCGACGTCGCGGCGACGCGGCCGGCCATCTCCGCGTAGAGGCAGATCCCGAGGACGCCGAAGGCCACGACCCACGCCAGGCTCATGCCGAACCGCGCGCCGGTCTCGCCGTTCGCCACGAGATCGCCCATGTCGACGAACCCGCCGAACGCCGTGAGGACGCCGAGGAAGATCTCGAAGACGCGTTTGAGCTTCACGCGTGGTGGGCGGCCCAGGACTCGAGACGGCGAGCGGAGTCCGCGAGCGCCCCGCGGAGCCGGCGGAACCCCGCGATGTCCTCATGCCGGGCCGCGAAGCGCATCCGCGCGATGAGATCGGCCGTTTCGTGAAGCAACGGCTCGAGGCCGGCGCGGAGCGCCACGGAACGGTGATCGGGGGGGAGCACCGACGCGAAGCCGTGAAGCGCATCGCCGGCCGCGTGCTCCGCGTCCTCGAGCTGCACCGCGAGCGAGTGCTGGAAGAGACGACCGCGGAGCCAGAGGTCGCCGGCCAGGAGCGCGGTCTCCGCCTGCGAGATCGCCGCGTCCGCCGATGCGGTGGCCTTGCCCAGGTAGTCGCCGAAGTCGCGAGCCGGGAGCGAGCAGGCCACGAAGCACACGAGCGGGAGGACGAGGATGCGAAGGGTCGGTCTCGCCATGGCTGGTCACCTACCCCGCAAGGCTTCCCCCGGAAACGTGTACTCCCCGGTGAGAACGTGACCCCGGTCACGGCGGTCGGACGTGCCGCGACCTACCGTCGCGCACATGTCGCTGCGGGACCGATTGGATCTCCTGTCGCGCGGTGAGATCGCCGGACTGATCGTCGTCCTGGTGTTGTTGCTGGGCGGCGCCGGGCTCTGGTACGCACGTTCACTGCCCAGGCCGGTCGCGATCGAGGCTGCGACGGGGCCCGGCGCCGCCCAGCCCACCGCCTCCGCGTCGACGACCCCGGTGCCGCTGATCGTCGACGTGGCCGGCGCGGTCCACCGTCCCGGCGTCTACGAGTTCGTCGAGGGCGACCGGATCGTGGACGCGATCGAGCGCGCCGGCGGTCCCCTGGCCAAGGCGGACCTCAGCCTGCTGAACCTGGCCGCGCCGCTCACGGACGGCTCGCAGATCCTCGTCCCCAAGGCGGGGGTCGCGGTCCCGGGTGCGCCGACGGGAACCGGATCCGGGACCGCCGGCGGGCTGATCAACATCAACTCGGCGACCGCGGCCGAGCTGGAGGCGCTCTCGGGGATCGGCGAGGTCCTGGCGGCGACGATCGTCGAGTACCGCACCCAGAACGGCCCGTTCACCTCCGTGGACGACCTGCTGGACGTGAGCGGCATCGGTCCGGCGACGCTCGAGGAGATCCGCGACCAGGTCACGGTCTGACGGTCGGTGGGCCCTTGGCTCCTGCCGGTCGCCGCCGCATCGTTCGCCGTCGGCCTCGTGAGCTGGTCGGCCACGCCCGGCTGGGTGGCGCCGTGGATGACGTTGGCCGTGGGCGCAGGCGCGCTCCTGGGCGCCTGGCTCGGCGGCGGGCGCGCGGGCAGCGGCCCCGCGCCGCTGGCCCGCGCGCGCCTCCTCCCTCCGGACCCTCCGACGGTCGGGGCGGTGGCCGCGGAGCCGGCGACGCCCGCTCGCGTTCCGCTCGCGGTCGTCGCCCTCCTCGCGTTCGGCTTCCTCTCGATCGGGAACGGCTGGTCGGGACTCCACGACCGCGGCCTTCGGACCTCGCTGCTGGCGCGGCTCTCGCCCGAGCGGGTCACGATCGAGGGCATCCTCCACACCGACCCTGGGGCGTCGACCTTGGGGTGGTCGGCAGAGGTCTCGGTCCGCCGCGTCGAGTGGGCCGACGGCGCCGCGTCGCTCCGCTCCTCGG
>Ga0114129_10004186_pt1 | contig 20378 bp, 13 predicted proteins | sample RhiMetdeltSRZDD1_FD_80071 | JGI IMG/M metagenome (GOLD analysis project Ga0114129, IMG submission 80071) | Populus rhizosphere microbial communities from Tennessee, USA - Rhizosphere MetaG P. deltoides SRZDD1 (version 2) (version 2) | ecosystem: Host-associated > Plants > Roots > Rhizosphere >... | reverse complement strand
GGCAACTTGAACCAATCGGCAATCTGAAACCAATCGGCAATCTGAAATCAATCTGAAATCATAAATCTGAAATCTGAAATCTCGCGATCATGATCACGCCGACCCACTACATGCTCTTGTCGGCCGCGCTGTTCATCATTGGCGTCGTCGGTGTGATGGTCCGGCGCAACATCATCATCATCTTCATGTCGATCGAGCTGATTCTGAACGCGGTGAACATCAACCTGGTCGCGTTCTCCGCGCAGCTGCAGAACGCGATCGGCCAGGTGTTCGCCGTGTTCGTGATTGCCGTCGCCGCCGCCGAAGCGGCCGTCGGCCTCGGGATCATCCTGGCGTTCTACCGGAACAAAGAGACCGTCAACATCGACGAGATGAACTTGATGCGATGGTGATTGCAGGATGGTGAATTGCAGATTGCAGATTGGAGATTGCAGATTGATTGAACGATTGTCGATTGAAGGATTGTTATTGTCCGATGCGACCAATCCGCCAATCAATCTGCAATCAACAATCTGCAATCTGACATACGCACGATGAAGTACATCTGGCTCATTCCTCTTCTGCCCGGCCTTGGCGCCGCGATCAACGGCCTCGTCGGGATCCGGTCGTTCGATCGCAGGACCGCGGGCGCGCTCGCGAGCGCAATGATGGTGGCGGCGCTCGGCGTGTCGTCGTGGGCGTTCTGGCAGCTGCTCGGGCTGCCGGCGGACGCGCGGGCGTACGACGTGACGATCGCCGAGTGGATTCCGAAGATCCCCCTGGCGACGCACGACGGTATCGGCAATTTCCAGGTGCCGTGGGGATTCCGGCTCGATCCGCTCGCCGGGATGATGATCCTCGTCGTCACGGGGATCGGCACGCTGATCCACATCTATTCGATCGCGTATATGGCGGACGAGCCGCGCGGCGGCGTCGCGCGCTTCTTCTGCTATCTGAACCTGTTCTGCTTCTTCATGCTCATGCTCGTCCTGGGAAACAACTTCCTGGTGATGTTCGTAGGCTGGGAAGGCGTCGGCCTCTGCTCGTACCTGCTGATCGGCTACTGGTACGAGAAGAAGAGCGCGTCGGATGCGGGCAAGAAAGCGTTCATCACGAACCGCGTCGGCGACTGGGGATTCGTGCTCGGCGTGTTCCTCGTGTACTACACGTTCGGCACGCTCGACTTCCGCGCCGTGCAGAACGCGGCGAACGCGATGCCCTTCGAGACGGCGCATTTCGGCGTCCTGTCGCTGATCAGCGTGCTGCTGTTCATCGGCGCGACCGGCAAGAGCGCGCAGATTCCGCTGTACGTCTGGCTCCCGGACGCGATGGAAGGGCCTACGCCGGTCTCGGCGCTGATCCACGCCGCCACGATGGTGACCGCCGGCGTGTACATGGTCGGGCGCAACGCCGTGCTCTTTTCGCATGCGCCGATGGTGATGGAGATCGTCGCGATCGTCGGCGTGCTGACGGCGCTGATGGCGGCGTCGATCGGCCTCGTGCAGTACGACATCAAGCGCGTGCTCGCGTACTCGACCGTCTCGCAGCTCGGCTACATGTTCACGGCGATGGGCGTCGGCGCGTTCTCGGCCGGCGCGTTCCATCTGATGACGCACGCCTTCTTCAAGGCGCTCCTGTTCCTCGGCAGCGGATCGGTGATCCACGCGATGGCGGGGGAGCAGGACATGCGCCGAATGGGCGGCCTGAAGAAGTACATGCCGGTGACCTTCGTCACGATGTTCATCGGCACGCTCGCCATCGCGGGCATCCCGCCGTTGTCCGGATTCTTCAGCAAGGACGAGATCCTGCTGCGCGCGTTCATCGCGAACAAGGCGATCTGGGTGATTGCGGTCGCGACCGCGATGATGACCGCGTTCTACATGTTCCGCCTGATCTCGATGACGTTCTTCGGCCCGTATCGCGGACCGGCGTGGGAAGCGGCCGGCCACCCTTCGACCCTTCGAGAGGCTCAGGGTCGCCCCGAGCAGGGTCGAGGGGCGACAAGCTCAGGGCAAGCGGCGGCCGCGGCGATCGCGGCCGTGCACGGCGCGCCGCACCCCGCGGATCCGCACGCGCACGGGCAGGCGGCCAGAGAGGACCACGAGGTCAGCCACGGCCCGGCGGAGCCGCACGCGCACACCCCGACGGCTGGCGTCGTCCATCAGCCAGCAGCGATCAGCCATGACCACGGTCACGGCGCGTGGCACGGACCGCACGAGTCGCCGCGCGCGATGACGTTCACGCTCCAGGCGCTCGCCGTCGGCGCGATCATCGCCGGGTTCGTCGGCATCCCCGCCGCGCTCGGCGGTCCGAACACCATCGAGCATTTCCTGGCGCCGAGCTTCCAGGCGGAGTCGACGGCGCGCGCGACGGCGGAGACGCCGGCCGAACCGGGCGCCGCGGAACACGCGGCGCCAGGGCACGAAGCACACGAAGGCGGCGAAGCGGAGGTGTCGCGCGGCGTCGAGCTCGGCCTGATGCTGTTTTCGGTCCTCGTCGCCGCCGCCGGACTCGGGCTCGCGTGGCGGTTCTACGTCACGCATCCGGACATCTCGGCGCGGCTCGCCGATCGGTTCGCCGGCGCGCACCGGTTGTTGTCGAACAAGTACTACGTCGACGAGCTGTACGACGCGACCATCGTGTCCGGAACGTTCGGCGCCGGCCGCAGCCTCTGGACCGTCGATCGCAACGTCGTCGACGGCGCGGTCAACGGCACGAGCTGGGTGACCGTGGTCAGCGCGTGGTTCTCGGGGCTGACGGATCGCACGGTCGTCGACGGCCTCGTGAACCTCGTCGGCTGGATCGTTCAGGAGTCGAGCCACGCGTTCCGCCGCGTGCAGACCGGGCTCGTGCAGAACTACGCGATGGTGATGCTGTTCGGGATCTTCGCGTTCGTGACGGTGTATTTGTTTGTCAGGTGAACTGGGCGTTCGAGGGTTCGCAGGGTTCGCAGGGTTCGAGCGAACCTAGAACATCACTTATGAGTCATCTTCTTTCGCTGATTCTCTTCACGCCGCTCGCTGGCGCGCTGATCGTGCTGCTGGTCGGCAAGCAGAACGAGAACGCGATCCGGTGGATCGCGAACATCGTGGCGTTCGTCGGGTTCGTCGTCTCCATCCCGCTGTGGTTCTGGTACAACCCGTCGAACCCCGAGTTCCAGTTCGTCGAGCGCGCGCCGTGGATTCCGTCGATTGGCGCCGAATACTTCCTCGGCGTCGACGGCCTCGCCGTCCTGCTGATCCTGCTGACGACGATGATGGGGTTCATCGCGGTGCTGTCGTCGTGGCGGGCGATCACCGACCGGTTGAAGGAGTACTACATCTTCATGCTCGTCCTGCAGACGGGCATGCTCGGCGCGTTCATGTCGCTCGACTTCCTGCTGTTCTTCCTGTTCTGGGAAGTGATGCTGGTGCCGATGTACTTCCTCATCGGCATCTGGGGCAGCGCGAACCGTCTCTACTCGGCGATCAAGTTCTTCCTCTACACCCTGGTCGGCAGCGTCGTGATGCTGCTCGGCATCCTGGCGCTCTACTTCTACAACCACAGCCAGACCGGCGTGTACACGTTCGACGTCACCCAGTTCCATCGGCTGGGCCTCCCGCCGGATCTGCAGTGGTGGGTCTTCCTCGCGTTCTTCCTCGGCTTCGCGATCAAGGTCCCGATGTTTCCGTTCCATACCTGGCTGCCGGACGCCCATACGGACGCGCCGACGGCCGGCTCGGTGATTCTGGCCGCCGTCCTGCTGAAGATGGGAACGTACGGATTCCTCCGGTTCAGCCTGCCGATCCTGCCGGACGCGTCGCGCCGCTTCGTGCCGATGATGGTCATCCTGTCGATCATCGGCATTGTGTACGGCGCGCTCGTCGCGCTCGCGCAGAAGGACTGGAAGCGGCTCGTCGCCTATTCATCCGTCAGCCACATGGCGATGGTGATGCTCGGCATGTTCGCGCTCAATCCGGTCGGCATCACCGGCAGCATCGTGCAGCAGCTGAATCACGGCATCTCCACCGGCGCGCTCTTCCTCATCGTCGGCATCGTGTACGAACGGCGTCACACGCGCGAGATCTCCGAATACGGCGGGCTGTCGAAGGTGATGCCGGTGTTCGCCGCCGTGTTCCTGATCATGACGATGTCGTCGATCGGGCTGCCGGCGCTGAACGGCTTCATCGGCGAGTTCCTGATCCTGCAAGGCGTGTTCGTCGCCAGCAAGACGTGGGCGGCGTTCGCGGCGAGCGGCGTCGTGCTCGGCGCGGCGTACATGCTCTACCTGTATCAGCGCACGATGTTCGGCAGGATCGAGAACCCGAAGAACGAGCGGCTGCTGGACCTCGATCAGCGGGAGTTCGCGACCTTCGCGCCGCTGCTCGTCCTCGCGGTCTGGATCGGTCTGTATCCCGCGCCGTTCCTGCGCCGGCTCGAGACGTCCGTGCGCCACATCGTGTCGCGCGTCAGCCCGCAATACGAGGCGCAGTACGCCGCGAACTGCGATCCGACGCCGACGCCGGAGCGGGTCGCCGCGTCGGCGAATCCCGCGGCGAAGTTCCTGAGCGCAGTGCCGTGCGATGCCAACGGCAACCCGCTCCCTTCGACAGGCTCAGGGCAGGGCCCTGGCAGGCGCTGAGCGAATGCCTCCAGGAATTGCGACGAGCGACTTCTATTACATCCTGCCGGAGCTGGTGATCACGGCCGGCGCGCTCCTGGTGTTGATCCTCGACGTGCTCCTGGCGCGGTCGCAGCGGTCGATGCTCGGCTGGATCACGCTGGGCGTGATCGCGGCGACGCTCTATTCGCTGACGCCGTTCGCGTCGACGCACGCCGAGGTCGCGCGCGGCCTGATGGCGGTCGACCAGTTCGGCCTGTTCTTCAAGGTCGTGTTCCTGATCGCCGCGGCCATCACCGTACTGATGTCGATGCGCTACTTGGAAATCGAGGGCGCCCCGCCCGGCGAGTACTACTTCCTGATTCTGTGCGCGACGCTCGGGATGATGGTCATGGCCGCCGGCATCGATCTCGTCACCATCTTCATCGGCCTCGAGACGATGGCGGTTTCCTTCTACATCCTCGCGGGCTTCATCAAACCGAACCAGCGCTCGAACGAGGCGGCGGTCAAGTATTTCCTCCTCGGCGCGTTCTCGCTCGGCGTGCTGCTCTACGGCATGTCGTTGATGTACGGCTTGTCGGGCACGACGAACCTCCGCACGATGGCGACGCTCTTTTCCGGGCAGGAGCGCGATCCGCGCCTGGTCCTCGCGGTCATTCTCGTGGTCGCCGGCGTCGGCTTCAAGATCGCCGCCGTGCCGTTCCACATGTGGGCGCCGGATGTGTACGAGGGCGCCCCGACACCGGTGACGGCGTTCCTCTCGGTCGGCTCGAAGGCGGCGTCGTTCGCCATGCTGCTGCGGATCTTCATGGAAGGGCTGCCGTCGATGAGCGGGGCCTGGCGGCTGCTGTTCTACGTCGTGTCGATCCTGACGATGACGGTGGGGAACGTCGCGGCCGTGACGCAGTCGAACGTCAAGCGCATGCTGGCGTACTCGTCGATCGCGCACGCCGGCTATGTGCTGATCGGGATCGTCGCCGGCACGACGCGAGGCGTCACGGCGATGCTCGTCTACCTGCTGATCTACAGCTTCATGCAGCTCGGCGCCTTCGCCGTCGTCGTCCTGCTGCGGCGGCACGACATCGTCGGCGACGAGCTGAAGGACTTCAGCGGTCTCGCGTTCAGGAGCCCGTTCGCCGCGTTCGCGATGCTGCTGTTCATGCTGTCGCTCGGCGGCATCCCGCCGACGGCCGGCTTCATGGGCAAGTTCTGGCTCTTCGGCGCCGCGATCGACGCACACTACTACTGGCTCGCGGTGATCGGCGTGCTCAACAGCGCGATCTCGCTCTACTACTACGTCCGCATCGTCGTGTTCATGTACGTGAAGAAGGAGCGGCTGGGATCGGAGCCCGTCTCGTCGCCGGCGCTCACGGCCGCGCTGGCGATCGCGGTCGTCGCGACGCTGGTGCTCGGGGTCTACCCGCGGCTGCTGTTCGAGGCGGCGGAAGCCTCGGCCCGGACGCTCGGCGTTGCCAGCCTGGCGGCCGCCATCCGGTAGCTACGTGAACTTTTTCACAAGGTGAGATATACTGGCCGCGAACTGCGGGCGTGCCATGGCCACTGACGGGGGCGGCAAGAACTTTCTGAAGCGGTCGACCGAGCAGTTTCAGGAGACCGCTGGGCAAGCGGGGCCGGCGGCCGGCGCCAGCTACACGCTGATTGGCGCCATCATCGTGCTCGGCGCGATCGGGTACGCGATCGATTCGTGGCGCGGCACGTCGCCCTGGTTTCTCTTCGGCGGCCTGATGCTCGGCATCGTCGTCGGGATGTGGGAGCTGGCGAAAACCGTCTGGCGGAAATGAAAGCCGCCGGCTGGATCGCCGCGGGCAGTCTGGCGGCCGCGCTCGGCGCGGTGGCCGTAGCCGGGCGCGGAGCCGCGCCCGAGATTCTCCTGGGTATGCTTGCGCCGCTCGTCGCGACGAGCGTGTCGTGGGTGCTGACCGAACGCACCTACACGCGCGCGCCTGCGGCGCTGACTGCGCTCACGACGAGCGGGTTCGCGGCCAAGATGGTGTTCTTCGGCGCGTATGTGGCGGCGGTCATCAAAGGCGTTGAGGTGAAAGCGGTGCCGTTCGTCGTCAGCTTCACGAGCTTCTTCGTCGGGCTGTATGCGGTCGAAGCCCTTCTCATGCGAAATCTGTTTTCGCGCGAGATCTCACGCCGCTCGCTCTGAAATCTGAAATCTGAAATCTGAACTCTGAAATCTCGATGATTCAAGAGCACGCTCAGCACGCCGCCGAAGCCGCCGGGGCCGCGCCGGAGAAATTCAACCCGGGCGTGACGATCATCGAGCACGTGTCGAACAGCAGCCACGATCATCCGCTGATCCATCTGCCCACGGTGCTCGGCGTCGACCTCTCGGTGACCAAACACGTGCTGATGCTGTGGCTCGTCGCCATCGTGGTGTTCGCGATCGTCACCGTCGCGGTGCGCCGCTTCCTGAGGCAGGGCCGGCCCATTCCATCGGGCTTCATGAACGCGCTCGAAGCTGTCGTGGAGTTCGTCCGCGACTCGATCGTCCAGCCGAACGTCGGCAGGAAGTGGGTCAACACCTGGACGCCGCTGATCCTCACGTTCTTCATCTTCATTTTAGCCGCGAACGCGATCGGCCTCGTCCCGATCTTCGAGATCCTCGCGCTGCTGGATCGCTGGGTCCTGCACACCGGTGAGCATTCATTCATCAAGCAGGTGATGCACGGCGGCACGACCGCGACGGCGAATTTCAACGTCACCGCCGCGCTCGCGACGATTACGTTCGGCGCCATCATCGTCGCCGGATCGCGTGCGCACGGCTTCATGAAGCACTGGAAGAACATGGTGCCGCGCGGGCTTCCCGGGTTCGTCTACGTGATCCTGATTCCGATCGAGATCATGGGCATGTTCGTGCGTCCCTTCGCGCTGACGATGCGACTTGCGGCGAACATGACGGGCGGCCACATCGCAATTCTCGCGATCCTGTCGTTCGTCTTTCTGTTCGCGGACCTGTTCGGCCGCGCGATCGCGGGCATTGGCGTCGGCCTCGCCGTGTCGGTCCCGCTCGCGGTCGGCATCTCCGCGCTCGAGATTCTGGTGGTTCTGATTCAGGCGTATGTGTTCACGCTGTTGACGGCCGTGTTCATCGGGATGGCTATTCACGTGCACCATTGATTTCGCCGGGTCCGAAGGACCCGGCCTACAGATGGTCCGGGTCCGAAGGACCCGGCCTACAGATGGTCCGGGTCGGAAGGACCCGGCCTAGAGATGGTCCGGGTCCGAAGGACCCGGCCTACAGACGGTGCGGGTCCGACGGACCCGGCTTACAGGCGGCCCGGTCCGAGGGACGCGGCTGCTTCAAACGGAGGAGTTAATGACAGGTCTCGTTCAGTTTTTCGCGATTCCGTTCGGTCTCGGCATGATCGTCATCGGCGCCGGGATTGGGATCGGCAAGCTCGCGGCCGCGGCCGCCGAAGGGATCGCGCGTCAGCCGGCGGCCGCCGACAAGATCACCGGCGCCGTGAACCTGCCGCTCTTCCTGCTCGAAGGAGTGGCGATTCTCGCCGAGGTGTTCGCGCTGCTCGTCCTCTTTCTCGGAAAGTAAGCGATGGACAATCCACTCGTTCAGCCCGATCCCGGGCTGTTCATCTGGACCATCCTCACCTTTCTGGTGCTGCTGGCGCTGCTGGCGAAGTTCGCCTGGCGCCCGCTGCTGCAGGCGCTGGAGTCGCGTCAGAACGCGATCCGGAAGTCGCTCGACGATGCGCAGCTCGCGCGGCAGGAGCTGGAGCGGCTCAACCAGGAATCGGCGCAGATTCTCAACCGCGCGCGCGTCGAGGCCGACCAGATCATCGTGCGCAGCCGCGCCGACGCGGAGCGTCTGCGCGAGGAAATGAAGCAGAGAGCCCGCGCCGAAGCGGACGGCATCGTCAAGAACGCCGAGCGCCAGATCCAGCTCGAGACCGCGCGCGCCCTGCAACAGATTCGAACCGAGGCCGTCGACCTCTCGATCATGATCGCGTCGAAGCTGATTCAGAAGAATCTGACGAAGGAAGACAACGAGCGTCTGATCGAGGAGGCGCTGAGGCAGGTGGCGGGCACCAAGCACTGATTCTGCCAGACCGGCCCGACCCACGTGACCCACGAGTGACCTGCGTCCGCTCCGTCCAGAGCTGGGACACCGACCAAAAAATTGGATGCACAGGCGTTGCTGCCGGTGGATTGCTGTCGTAACCCGTTGCGGCGGCACGTCTTCGTGCTAGGCTCAACGGCTCTGGCTCGAAAGAGGAGGGTCCGATGATTCGCCTGTGGAGGATGTTTGCGCAGGTAGCCCTGGCCGTGGCGCTGGCCGCACCCGCGTTCGCGCAAATCGATCAAGGGCGTCTGACCGGGACGGTCAGCGACGCGCAGAATGCCGTGCTGCCCGGCGTCACGGTGACGGTCCGATCTCCCGCGCTGATGGGCGTGCGGTCGGGTGTCTCCGAGGCGGATGGCAAGTACTCGATTTCGCCTCTGCCGTCTGGAGAGTACGAGCTCACGTTCGAGCTCGCCGGCTTCACGACGTTCAAACGCGGCGGCATCAAGCTTGGCCTCGGCCAGATTCTGACGGTCGACGCACAGCTGCAGGTGGCTTCGCTGCAGGAATCGGTGACCGTTTCGGCTGCGTCGCCGGTCGTCGACATGCAGAACACGAAGGTCGGTACCGACTTCACGGCTGACAAGCTGGTCGGCGTGCCGACCGCGACCGACGTGTGGGCCGTTCTCGGCCAGGCATCCGGCGTTCGCATGAACGGCTTCGACGTCGGCGGCAGCCACAAGAGCCAGCAAACCGGCTACGAGAGCTTCGGCATCCGCAATCAGAACCGCGTGCTCAACGACGGCGTCGACACGACCGAAGGCACCGGCGGCGCCGGGTTCTACGCCGACTACTTCGCGAACGATGAAGTCGCGGTGGCAGCGGCCGGCGGCGACGTCGAGATGAACACTCCGGGCTCCGCCGTGGTGAACACGATCAAGAGCGGCGGCAACAGGGTCAAGATGTTGAACAATCTGACCTACCAGCAGGAATCCTTCGTCGGCGACAACCAGACGGGCGACGCGGCGAAGACCGCCCGCGGGTACACGGGCCAGCCGAACCTCAAGTTCTGGGAAGGACACGTGGACATCGGCGGGCCGGTGATGAAGGACAAGTTCTGGTACTTCGGCGCCTACAACCACTTCAAGATCGACAAGCAGATCTCCGGCGTGCCGCGCAACGTCGCGACCGACCTGGGGCTGTTCGACAACGAGACGACAAAGGAGACGTGGAAGGTTACGCAGAACGATACCGTGATTGGCTACGTCCAGTACGGACGCAAGCAGAAGCCGAACCGCGGGCTCTCGGTCACGGTTTCACCCGAAGCGGCGCAGCCGCAGGATTCGATCTCGTGGGTGTACAAGGGCGAGTACCAGCGCGTCTGGACGAACCGCGTGTTCACCGATATCAAGGTGAACCTCTTCGGCTACGACTTCCCGCTCGGCGTCAAGGCCGATTTTGCGAGCCAGCCGCCGCGCATCGATACCGGCACCAGCTTCGTCAAGGGCGCCGCGTGGGACGCGTTCGATCTGGCGCGCCAGAAGCCGCAGGTCGTCGCGCAGTCCACGTACTATGTACCCGACAAAGCCGGCAGCCACGATCTCAAGGTCGGCTTCGAATACGTGCTCGACATCAGCAAGTACACCATCGACGGCCGCTCGGGGCCGGTTCGCTATCGCGATCTGAACGGCGCCACCAACGAGATCCAGTTCGTCGACGTCGGAAAGAACAGCGATCTCGGCAAGACCTGGAGCGGCGGCAACAACCGCAATCAGCGCTACGCCGGCTATGCGCAGGATCGCTGGAACCTGAACAGCCGGACGACGTTCACGCTCGGCGTCCGGTGGGACTATCAGCGCCCCTACTACCTCGAAGGCACGCGCGATCCGATCATCAAGGACGTCCTGCCGCCAGCTGTGGTCAACCCCTCGCTCATCGGCAAACCGATGTTCCAGGCGAGCACGTTCCCGCAATCGGCGATCGTCACTCGAAACTCGGTCGCGCCGCGGCTGGGCGTCAGCTACGACGTCAGCGGTAAGGGCGCAACGGTGCTGAAGGCGTTTTACGGCCGGTACTACTACAACTACGCCGATGGCTTCAGCGCGCTGAATCCGGGCGGCGCCAACTACAAGCAGTTCAAGTTCAACGATCTGAACGGGAACAGGCTGTACGACGGCCCGCAGGAACTTGGCGCGTTCGTGAGCTCGGCGGGCGGCGTATCGACCGTCATCGATCCGAACATCAAGAAACCGTACGCGGACGAATACGACCTGTCGATCGAGCACCAGTTCTGGGGAGAGTCGTCGGTTCGCGTGGCGTACGTGCGGAAGAACACCCACAACGAGATCGCCACGATCGATTTGTCGCGCGTCGGACATTTCACGGTACCGGTGACGCGCACGGTCACGCTGCAGGAGTATCAGAAGGTGAACGGCGTCGCCACGACCGTGAATGCGGGTACCGTCACGCTGAACCTGCTCGATCTCGACAGGCAGCCGACGGGCCAGAATACCGTTACGAACGTGCCCGACGGCAGGTACATGTACGACACCGTGCAGCTCGCCTTCAACAAGCGGTTCGGCACGGGGCTGTTCCTCCAGTCGAGCTTCGACTACCAGTGGCGAAACGAGTTGCGCGGTGGCGGCGGCCTCGGAGGCGACGTCAGCTTCACGAACACGCTACGGGCCCCGAGCACGAGCCCGCTCGACTCGGACCCGAACCGCATCGGGTTCTTCAACAACTCGAGCCCGGACGTCCCGAACCGGCAGAAGAGCACGAACTGGCAGGGCCGCGCGCTGGCGCGGTACGTGTTCCCATTCGACATCGGCGCGGCGACGAACCTCCGCGTCCAGAGCGGCTTCGCCTACTCGCGAATCTACTCGGCGTCGCTGCCGAACGCAGGAACGGTGCGCGTCTTCTCGGCGAACATCGACACGAACCGCAGCGAGACGGTGCCGATTCTCGACCTGCGCGTCGACAAGGCGTTCCGCGTCGGCCGCTATCGCCTCACCGGCATGGCCGACCTGTTCAACTCGCTGAACTCGAATGCGGTCACCAACTTCGGTCTCCTGAACGGCGGGGCGTACAATCAGATCATCGCTGCGCTCGACCCGCGCACGTTCCAGGTCGGCATTCGGTTCGACTTCTGAGGCGTCGACGCGTCGACGCGTCTGCTGATCGTGGGCCGGGTCCTTCAGAGGGCCCGGCCCTTCGTTTTCCAGTCAGGTCAACGGCGTGATGCGTGCGGTCATCTCAACATGCCGCGGAGGCGGCTGATGTCTGCGGCGTACCGCGCCTGCGGCGCCTCGGCGACGAACCGCTCGAGCAGCGGACGCGCCTCGTCGCGCCGTCCCGCAGCATAGAGCACGGTGCCAAGATTGTAGAGCGCATCGTAGAGCCGCGGCTCGATCTCCAGCGCAGCGCGCCACTGATCGATCGCTTCCGCGCGCCGCCCCTGCCGGAGCAGGACCGCGGCCATCGCGTTGTGCGCGCGCGCGAGTTTGGAATCGAGCTCCAGCGCGCGCGTCAGATAGGCGGCCGCGGCCGCCAGATCGCCGCTCGCGTTCGCGTCGACGCCTAGGTTCTCGTACGCTGTGGCCGACGTCGGGTCGAGCGCGAGCACTCTCTGGAACGCCTCCTTCGCGCGGTCGTGCCGCCCCATTCGCGAATACGCGACGCCGAGCGAGTTGTAGGCCTCCGCGTAATCGGGATGCGAGGCGACGAGCGCTTCCAGCAGCTCGATCGATTGCGCGATCCGGCCGGCTTCCTGCAGGTAGCCGGCGAGCACGACGAGCACGCTCTGATCGGCGATGCCCCGGCGGGCGAGCGTCTCGAGTGTCGCGATCGCACCCGCGAGATCGCCGCGGTCGTGGCGCATCGACGCCAGCACGCCGGACGCGGTCGAGAAGTCGGGGTACTTCGAGACGATCGCGCGCACGGCCTCCTCGGCGGCATCGGCGGAACCGCCTCTGAATGCCGCGAGCGCCCGATTGAGATCCTCGGCGGCGCCGATCAGATTCTTGGGATCGTCTGCCGCGGTATACGTGCGGCGGCCGCCGCCGGCGCTGGACGCGACGTAGCCCAGCGCCTGCAGCCGCTGGCGCGACTCGGCCGACAGCGTCACCTTTTCGGCCGGCGCGCCGCCGAACCCGGCTGTCGTACCCCGCAGCAGCGATTCGAGAGTGCGCGCACGCTCCGGGTTGCTCCCGTACAGATTCTTCATCTCCTTCGGGTCGGCATCGAGATCGTACAGCTCGGCGGCCGGAAGATCGATGAGCTTCGCCCGCCCGGTCACGATGGCGGTGAGCGGCGCCCAGTTGCGGGTGAGGTTCGCGTCCATGGCTTCGATGTACGCGGGAGGGCTCTCTCGTCCGTCGCGGACTCTCGCGACCATTGAATTCCCCTCGAACCCGTTCGGCGGCGAGACGTCGAGGAGATCCAGCAGCGTGGGCGCGACGTCGATCAACCGCGCCATCGCGTCCGAGGCGCCGCGCAGCCGCGGGCCCGCCCACACGATCCACGGCACGCGGACGGTCACGTCGTAGACGAACACGCCGTGCGTCCGCTCCCCATGCTCGCCGAGGCTCTCACCGTGATCGGCGGCGACCGCCACGAGCGTCCGCTCGAGCGCGCCGCTCGCGCGCAGGTCGGCGAGAAGCCGGCCGACTTGCGCGTCGACGTACGCGACCTCCGCGTCGTACGGCGCGTAGCGCGAGGCATAGGGCTCGGGCGCGCGGTAGGGTTCGTGCGGATCGTAGAGGTGGAGCCAGGCGAACCACGATCCGGAGCCGGGTGCCGCGTGCCGGGCGCCAGATGCGTCGGGCGCCACGGTGCTCTCGTGAATCCACGCGAGCGCGGGCTTGATCACGTCCTCCGCCCGGCGTTCGGCGCCTTCCGCAGGATCATCCGCGTGCTTCTCGCCGTACCGGTCGTCGTACACATCGAATCCGCGATCGAGTCCGAAACGCGCGTCGAGAACGAACGCCCCGACGAAGGCGCCCGTGCGATAACCGTCATCCTTGAGCACGGTCGCGAGCGTCGGAATTGACGGTCCGAGTCTGAACAAGCCGTTCGCCCGCAGTCCGTGCACGGGCGGCGACGTGGCGGTCAGGATCGAGGCGTGCGACGGCAGCGTCAGCGGCGCCGACGCGTACGTACGCGTGAACCTGAATCCTTCGTCCGCGAGTCGATCGAGGTTGGGCGTAAGACCCTCGGGCCCGCCGAAGGCGTGCAGACGGTCGCTTCGCAGCGTGTCGATGGTGACGAGCAGCAGGTTGCAGCCGCTGCAGATCTTCGACTCGATTCGCGGCGCGCCGGCGCGGCGAGCGAGCCACGCACCGCCGATTGCAACGATGCCGGCGAGGAGGAGGGCGGGGAGGACGAGGGGCTTGCGCGCCAACGTCACGCGCTCGCGCGGCCGCGTCGACGACCGCACACCGTGGCGCGCAGAAGCGTCGACCGCACTGCGGTAAATCCAATGGATTGGAGTTCTGCCGCGACTGCCTCGACGGCCAAGAGATCGGAGCTTCGCAAGTCGTTGTCCCGGCAAGCGCGCGGTGTTAATCTCTCACGCCTTACATCTTCATTGTAATTCTTGCTTTTGCGAGGGGGAGGCGTTCATGGGACGTCGAGGGCTCCAGCTACTCGTCGCCGGTCTGCTCGTATCGCTGATGACAACCAGTGCATTCGCGCAAGGCGGCGGCGCGAGCTCCACGGGCACGATTATCGGCCGCGTTGCGGACACCAGCGGCGCGGTGCTGCCAGGCGTAACGGTCACCGCGAGCGGCCCTTCGATGATGGGCGTGCAGACCGCTACGACCAGCGCCGAAGGTGCGTACCGCTTTCCGGCGGTGCCTCCCGGAACGTACACGCTGACGTTTGAGCTCCCCGGCTTCAACACGCTGAAGCGCGAAGGCATCGACATCCGCCTCGGCTTCACCGCCACCATCAACGTGGAGCTGGCCGTCGCGTCGCTGCAGGAAACGGTCACGGTCTCGGGTCAGTCGCCCGTCATCGACACGTCGACGACGCGGGTGCAACAGAACTTCAAGCTGGAACAGCTGCAGTCGCTGCCGAACGGCCGCGACATGTGGGCGCTGCTCGCGGTCACGCCGTCGATTCAGATGAGCCGCATCGACGTCGGCGGCAACCGCTCGGGCACGCAGACCGGCTACACCGCGTACGGCTTCAACGGTCAGGTGCGCGTGCTGATCGAAGGCATCAACACGACCGAAGGGACCGGCGGCGCCGGCTTCTACTTCGACTACGCGTCGCTCGACGAGGCGTTCCTCGGCACGAGCGGGCAGACGGCGGAGATGCCGAACCCCGGCGTCCAGAGCCAGTTCATCGCGAAGTCGGGCGGCAACCTGTTCTCCGGCGAGTATCACCTGGACTGGTACAACAACTCGATGCAGGGATCGAACATTCCCGACGCGTACCTCGCGCCGACCGCGTTCAACAACAGCCCGATTCGCGCGAACAGCAACGAGATCCAGCGCTACTACGACAACGACATCAACGCCGGCGGTCCGATCAGGAAAGACAAGGTCTGGTGGTTCGGCACCTACCGCCGTCAGAAGAACCAGGTCTCGCAGCCGAACTTCCAGTTCGACAAGACCTTCGACACGACGCTCTGGAACGCGGTGGGCAAGACGACGTACCAGGCGAACAGGAACAACAAATTCATCGGCTACTATCAGTGGGGCCAGAAGCTCCAGCCGAATCGCCTGCCGTTCAACACCTACACGTATTTCTCGCCCGAGCAGACGTACTTCCAGAACTCCGGGAGCTGGGTCTACAAAGGTGAGTGGAACGGAACCATCAGCAACAAGCTGTACGTCGAGGCGCGGTACGGCGACTTCGGCTACTACTTCCCGCTGGTCACCAACAGCCCGGACAACTTCTTCTGGCACGACACGGGGAAGCTGATCTCCGAGGGCGCGCACCAGGCGCAGCAGCTCGATCGCGACCGCGCTCAGTGGACTGGCGCCTCCACCTACTTCCTCGAATCGGGCGCCGGCAGCCACACGTTCAAGTTCGGCGGCGAGCTGCTGCAGGAAAAATCGTGGGAGGGCTACACCTCACGCCGCGGCGGCACGAGCAACATCGAGCAGATCTACAACAACGGCTCCTCGACGCAGGTCCTCTTCGGCTTTCCCACCGCGACATGCACCGGCAAGTTGAGCTGCCACGACGCGCTCACGTCGAAAGGGGCGCTCGACGCGCTCGGCTTCTTCGTCAACGACACGTGGGCGTGGCGCCGGTCGACGATCAACCTGGGTGTTCGCATGGATCGGTATCACGGATGGCTGCCGGAACAGCAGCAGCTCGGCGCAACGGTCGGACTGATAACGGTCCAGGCCAAGACATTCCCCGAGAGCTCGCTCTATACGTGGAACAACCTGTGGGCGCCGCGCTTCGGCTACGTGTTCGACATCACGGGCGACGCCAAGACCGTCGTGAAGGCGAACTACGGCCTCTACTGGCACAATCCGGGCGTCGGCATCTCACAGAACGCCAACCCGAATATCGCGAACAAGTCGGTCACCTACACCTGGAACGATCAGGCTGATTGCGCGGGCTGCATCAAGGGCGACAAGCGGTGGCAGCCGGGCGAGCAGGTCGGCAACCCGACGCAGACGCAGCTCGAGGGCGCCATCAGGCTCGACTCCGCGATCAAGGCGCCCTACTCGCACGAAGCGAGCGTCTGGCTCGAGCGGCAGGTGACCAGCACGATGGGCGTGCGGGTTGGCTACGTCTACAAAACCGAAGACGATCTGATCACGAATAACTATCAGAAGGACCGCCCGATCGGCGTCTACACGCAGCCGTTCGGCTTCGTCGACATCGGCCCCGACGGGATCCGCGGCACGGCCGACGACCGGAACCTGACGATGTACGGCATCCCGGCCTCGGTGGCAGCCGGGCTGCCGACAACACAGTACGTGATGAACCTCCCCGAGTACGGCCGCTACAAGACGATCGAGGCCTCGTCGAACAAGCGGTACGGCGACAACTGGTCGGTGTCGATCGGCGGCAGCTACACCTGGCTGCACAACTACCCGGACAGCTATCCGCAGACACCCAACAAGTATCTCGACTACCAGGATGCCGAGTTCCGGACGACGTGGCAATTCAAGGTGTCGGGCAGCTACGATGCGCCGCTCGGCATCCGCGTGTCGCCGATTCTGCGGCACCAGTCGGGCGTCAACTACGCCCGCGAGGCGACGATCGCCGCGCCGGCCGGCTCGGGTCTCGTGGTGTCCGGCGGCGGGCCGAACGCGACGCGCATCCACGTCGAGCGCGCGAACGCGAACCGCGAGGACAACATCTGGGTGTTCGACACGCGCGTGGAGAGGTCGATCAAGTTCACGCACAACCTGCAGCTGCGTGGCTTTCTCGATCTCTTCAACATCACGAACAGCCACGCGTCCGAGACGATCGGTCGCGCGACCGGGACGTCCTATCAGAAGCCAACAGCAATCCTGGCGCCGTTCACGACGCGGGTCGGGTTCCGGATGATGTGGTAAGAGGCCCGGGCGATCGCCGACGTTTTCTTCAGGGCTGCTTCGAGAGCAGATCGCGCACACGCGCGATGTCCGCGGCGTAGCGGGTCGGCGGCGCTTCGCGCGTGAAGCGATCGAGGACCGGGATGGCCTCGGTCCGTCGACCGGATTGCCAGAGCAGCATCCCGAGGTTGTAGAGCGTGTCGTACTCCTGCGGCACGAGCGCGACCGCGCGGGTCCACGCGTCGATCGCCGCTGCGGGATAGGCCGCCGCCTGGGACGCGCCCAGGCCGATCCAGCCGGGCGCGAATCCGGGATCGCTCTGCACGGAGCGCTGGAACGCGCGAGCCGCGTCGGCGGCGCGATGGTCGGAGAGCTCGAGCAGTCCCAGATTGTTCCAGATTGAGGCCGCGGATGGCGCCTTGTCGAGCGCTCGCCGGAAAAGCGCGCGCGCGCGATCGCGCTGCCCGGCTTCGGCATGGACGATCGCGAGCGCGTTCAGCGCGTCGACGCTGGCATCGGAGCCCGCCACGAGCGGCTCGAGGACCCGCGCCGCCTGACCGCGATCACCGGCGGCCAGATAAGCGGCGCCCAACCGCTCGAAGAGCTTCGGATCGGTCAGGCCGCGGCGTCTGGCCTCGATGATCGCGTCCACGGCTTCGCGCGGGCGGCGGTCCTCGATCAGGACGGACGCCAGCGTCAGGTACGCGGCCGTAAAGTCCGGACGCCTGTCAATCACCTCGCGAAAGAGCGCTATCGCTTCGGGGTGTCGATGCTCGCCGACGAGCTGCAGCGCCGACTGATATCGGCGATCGACGTCCACGAGCCGCTTCGGGTCGTCGTCCGGTCCGTAGCGGCGATCGCCGGGTGGCGCCGCAGTCAGTGCGGTGTATCCGAGGGCGCGCAGCCGCGCGGCGGCGTCAGGGTCGACCTCACGTGCGATCGCGGACGGCGATCCCGCCGATAACTGGTTCAGCAGGCGGTCCAGTGCGGTCTTACGGCTGCGCTCGCGCTCGGCGAGATTCGTCGCTTCCTGCGGGTCGCGCGCCAGGTCGTACAACTCGGCGATCGGCAGCGCGATGTACTTCCACGTGCCGGCAACGACGCCGACGAGGGGGGCCCAATGCCGGGTCAGGTTCGCGTCGAGCGCCTCGAAGTAGATCGCTCGGTCGTCCGCCCGTCCGGCGCCGCCTCGCATCGCGGGAACCAGCGAGCGGCCGTCAAGCGATGGCGGCGCCTCCGCGCCAACCAGGTCGGCGATCGTCGGCAACAGATCCGCCTGCGCCGCGAGATCCTCGACCGTCGAGGGACGCAGTCCTGGTCCGCTGACAATCAGCGGTATGCGGAGCGTGGAGTCGTAGGCGAACAGCCCGTGCGTCTCCTCGCCGTGATCGCCGAGCGACTCGCCATGATCCGCGAGGACGATCACGAGCGTCCGATCAAGCAGGCCCGCGCCTCTGAGAGTCTCCAGGAAGGCGCCGAGCTCCGCGTCCGTATACGCCACCTCGTTGTCGTACGGGTCGTCCACGATCCGCTTCGGCGCGCGGTAGGGTGCGTGCGGATCGAAGAAATGAAGCCACGCGAACCACGGGCCGGCCGGGGCGCCGGTCGGGGCGCGCAGGATCCACTCGCTGGCCGCCCTGGCCACTTGAGCCGCCGGACGCTCGACGAACCCGAAGGTGATCGGTCCCCGCTCGGTGCCGACTCGATCGTCGTAAACGTCGAAGCCACGGTTGAGGCCGAAGCGAGCGTCGAGCACGAACGATCCGATGAAGGCGCCCGTCCGGTATCCCGCACGCCGCAGGAGCTCCGCGAGCGTGGGCGCCCTCGCATCGAGCGCGGCGGCGCCGTTGATGTGAATGCCGTGGTGGAGCGGGAACAGCCCCGTCATGATCGACGCGTGCGCCGGCAGCGTCATCGGTGCGTGTGCGTACGCACGCGAGAAGCGAACGCCGCTGGCGGCGAGCCGATCGATTGTCGGCGTCAGGTGTCGCCCGGAGTACGCGCCGACACGATCGGCGCGCAGTGTGTCGATCGAAACGAGCAGAATGTTCGATCCCTTGAACGCACCCGGCTGCAGAGCGGCGTTGGCCGGAACGCGTCCCGTCGGGCGGCAGCCGGTGCCGGCGGCGAGCATCCAGACGCTTGCGGCCGCCGCCAGCAGCGGCGCGGCCAGACCCTGGCGTTTCACTTCACACGATTGTAGGATGCGTGGAGGGCCGCGGGTTCCGCTCGACGGCGGCGAACCCTGCACGGCCGCGCACCGACCCGCACGGGTCTATTTCGGTGCCACGCCGAGGCCGCGCACACGCGCGCCGGGCATCCGCACGCCGATCTTGACATCAGCCGCCTTCGATCCGACCGGGACGAGGTACTCGATCAGCATCTCCGTCGTCAGACGAGCCACCACGCGATCGAGCGCCGGCTGGAAGGACGGTGCCGCGTAGATCGCGGTGAACTGGCCGTGCGTCTGCGTCGCCAGCGAGCGGAGAACGCCGCCATCACCGGCGCCTGGTGCGCGCTCGTCACCGGTGCGGCTGCTCGCGACGACGTGAACGACGGCGCGGCTGTCGATGACGGGGGCCGTCAACGACGCGTCGGTTGAACCTTCGCCGGACGCCGGCGCCGCCGCGACGATGACGATGGCGGAAAAGAGCGCCCCGGTCGCGCGAATCGCCTCGGCGGCGGCCGCCGCGGCCCGCAGCGTCTGACCGTCGTCGGCGCCCGACCACTCCACTTTCTGCAGCCGCTCGAGGACGACCTCCCGATCGTCCTCGAACGTCGCGATCGTTGTCGACCCGCCGGCGGTCGTGACGATCGAGACCGGCCGCACGCCGAGACGCTCGACCATCCGGATGACGGCGGTTCGCATCGCCTCGAAGTCGGCCGAGGCGGCGGTCCCGTTGTCGAGAACGATCGCCACGGGATAATCGGCGACGCGGACGTCGAGAATCTCGCGCGCGGCACCCGATTCCTCGACGAGGAAATCGTCGGCGCCGACGTCGACCGTCGCCCTGCCGTGCCCGTCCTCGACGATCGCGAGCGCGAACCGGCTCGCGCCTGTCTGGCTCGTGGTCGACTCCCGAAGGTGCTGATCGGTCTTGCGAAGGTGCTGATCGGTGCCGCGAAAGTGCTGATCGGGGTCGCGAAGGTGCTGATCGGGGTCGCGAAAGTGCTGATCGGGACTGCGAAAGTGCTGATCGGGACCGCGAAGGTGCTGATCGGGGCCGCGAAGGTGCTGATCGGG
>Ga0114129_10004185_pt1 | contig 20380 bp, 11 predicted proteins | sample RhiMetdeltSRZDD1_FD_80071 | JGI IMG/M metagenome (GOLD analysis project Ga0114129, IMG submission 80071) | Populus rhizosphere microbial communities from Tennessee, USA - Rhizosphere MetaG P. deltoides SRZDD1 (version 2) (version 2) | ecosystem: Host-associated > Plants > Roots > Rhizosphere >... | reverse complement strand
TTCGTCAGCGGTCAGCACGAGTGGTTCCAGTGGTCGACCCAGTCGCATCGGCGCGTCCTCCTTGTAGCCGAATACGACCGTCGATCAAATTTATTTCACGAATCTCTGACTCAGGACACTAGCGAGGCGGAGCCGCGTGGTCAGAGGCGGAGCCTCGCTAGAACGTGAATCGCGCGCCAAACCGCGCAATCCGTGGCGGCACCACGCCGGTCGCGTACCCGAAGGTCGGACCCGATGCGAATGCGGCGCCCGTCGGCGTGGCGGTGTTCAGCGCGTTGAACACGTCGACGTCGATCATCAGTCTGCGCCCGCCGAAGCGGAAGTCCTTGCTCACGCGCAGATTCAGGATGTTGAACGCCGACAGCTTGCGTGATCCGAACGGCTCGAGACGCAGCGTGATATTGCTGCTTTGCGCAATTGCAGGTCCGCCATCCGGATCAGCCTGACGGAAGATATACGTCCGTTGCCCGTTGACGCCGCTCTTGCTTTGCAGGAACGCGGACACGGACACGTCGCCGGGCAGCCGATACATGCCGGTGACGTTGCCGGCCCACGACCACGTGTCGTCCACCGGGAAGAACTCATCGTTCGGCGTCGTCAAGTTGCGCGCGATCCAGCGATGATTCTTCACGCCGAAATACGAGACCTGCCCCATCCAGCGATTCGAGGCGCGCTTGGTCACGGTGAATTCGATCGAATGGAACCGATCGGTGTTCGCCGCGTTGACGGTCTGGGTATTCGAGAACGCGGCGCCGCGATATGCCGCCGTGTAGTCGTACAGCGTCACTCGACCGCCATCGTCCGCCGTGTTGAGCACGCCGTCGGGGCCGGGATCGCGTCTCGTAATCGGAATGCTGTACGCGCTGTACGGCCGCAGCGTGTTGATGTCGGTCAACTGATCGGCGACGGTCTTGTAGATGTACATCGCGCGCACGCCGAGGCTCGCGGCCAGCTCGCGTTCGTAGCTGGCTGTCGTCTCCCAGGTCGTCGGCTGCTTCAGGTTTGGATTCAGCACGCGGTTGCTCGCCGCGCTGATGCTCACGAAGTCAGGCCCGTTGAGATTGAGGTTCACCTCACCCGGTTGATACAGCTTGTCGTCGTTGAGATCGTGCCAGAGGAAGACGGCGTTGGCCGTGGCATTCCGATTGAAGTCGTCCGCGTACGTGTCGCCGAGGACGTAGTTGTATTCGCCGAAGGTCGCTTTCACAACGGACTTCCCGCCGAGATCCCATGCCACGCCCGTGCGAGGGACGACGCGGCTGAACGTCTGGACGTCGATATACGGGAATGAACCCGCTGGAAATACGGTGGGGAAGTCGCGCGCGCCGTCGTAGGTCTGCGCCGGCAGATACGAGTGCTGCCGTTCCCAGCGCGCGCCGAGATTGATCGTCAGCCGGTCGTTGAGGCGCCAGCTGTCTTTGATGTACCAGGCATAAATGTCTTCGTGATCCGACGGCTTCACCGGCGTGTTGTAGATCCGCATGCGCGACGGCGTCCCTGAGACGCCGCCAATGCGATCGGTGTACAGGATGCAGTTGCACGAGAGATTGTTCAGGTACCCATCGGAGCTTCGGTCCCAGTAGATCATCGCGCCGGTCTTGAGGTCGTGCCGGCCGGCGATCGATCGTTCCGGAAACCACGTGACGCTGCTTTCGACCTGATACCGATCGCGCGTCTTGCCCTGATGCAGCGGATGTGAGCCCGTGTTGAGCCCCGTTTCGATATCGTTGCGCGGAGGCGCATCGGCGCGCGAGTACGATCGCGCCGCGTCGTAGTCGGTCACATAGCCGCTGTACCCGGCGACGACGTTCACGAGGAGCTGCGGCGACACGGTGCTCTGGAGCTCGAGCTTTTGAATCGCCGTTGGATTCACATAATCGCGCGTCGCTTCGAGCGGCGTGAAGCGGCCCGCGCCGTTTTGCGGCTGCGCCTTCGTCCCGCGCTGCCACGCGTAGACCAGCCGATTGCCCTTCGACAATTGGTACGAGAGCTTCAACGAGTACTGCGTTAGCGACGTTTCGAAGAATGCCAGCGGCTCGTCGCCGGTGAGATACCGCCCGTCGGGGCCCGGATCGGCCACGAATCCGAGTTGTCCCTCTTTCTTGTACTGCCGGCTGTAGCCAGCATAGAACCAGAGCGTGTCGCGAACGATGCGGCCGCCGAGATCGCCCGCGGTGTCGTAGAACTGCTTCAGCGGCGAGGTGGCGCTGAGTCCCTGCTGCCGAAGCGTGTCGTTCAGGTTGACGCTCTGCAGCTTTGGCGACTCGGCCGCCGCCGAGTAGACACCATGGAACGTGTTGCCGCCCGACTTCATGATCGCGACCATCGAGATGCCGGGCACCGACACTTCGGCGTCGTTCCCCGCCGTTTTGATCTGCACCTCTTCGAGCGTGTTGTCGTTGAAATAGATCGCCGTGTTGAGGTCGGCGCCCATCGTGATGTTCATGCCTTCGACCTGCAGCTTCGGCTGCGACGCCACGCCGTAGCTCGAGATGTTCTGGCGCTGCGCCATCGTACTGCCGCCGACATCCATCGTCGCCTGCGTGACGCCGGGCGCCATTGCGAAGACGTTCTGCAGATCGCGCCCGCGCGGAATCGCATCGAGCACTTCTTTGGTGAACGCGACGCTCGCGCTCGTGCTTGTCACATCGACGACTGGGCTTTGGCCGCTGACGGTGACCGATTCCTGCATGACGCCCACTTTGAGCGTTTCGTCGATGCGCGCCACGAAGCCGACGGTAAGCCGAAGGCTGTCCCGAATGAGCGTGCCGAACCCGGGCAGCTCGAACTTGAGCGCGTATGTGCCGGCCGGCAGGTCAACGAAGCGGTAGTTGCCGCTCGTGTCCGTGACCTGCACAAGCTGTCCGACCTGCAGCGCCGGACTCGTGAGGGTCGCGGTGACTCCGGGCAAGACCGCGCCAGAGTCGTCCTTGATCGTTCCGTGAATCGTTCCCGACGACACGCTCTGCGCGAGCGCCGTGGTGAAACCCGCGACAAAGGTGCAGGCCACTGCATAGACCACGATCAACCGCCGGCTGAATGTCGACATGCTGACACCTCCGTCGAGCAGATCAATGCGGCAGACTTATACTCCACATCGCCTGTTATGTCTCGAAGTTTCAGCCCACGCGTACATGGGTTTGCGTAACGGTCATCGACCTCACGGCAGCTTGGAACTCGCGCCGTTCGAATGGCCGGGTCGGCGATTGAGAACTGGACCGGCACGCAAACGATGGCGTTGATGCGCCGCGACCGTCTCGGCGGGCTACTACACGAGTACGAGCGAGCGGCTTGAGACCAAATTTGTGCACCGTATACGCCAGCCGAGTGCGTGGGCAAGGGCCGCTGATCGCCTGCACGTCACGGTCTCGGCGTTCAGTCATCAGCTGCGTCAACTCGGCGAGCATTCGACTCGGGGAGCAGCGATGACACCAAGATCTTGCGCTCGTGGACACGTTCTGTGGTAAAAGGATGCCGCTTGGACCATCGCGCGGTCTGCTTCCGGTTTGCCTCCTGAAACCTGCTCTTCCTGCCGCAATCATTGTAGGAGGGGGGAGCCGATGAAGCACCGAAAGGAATCACTGCCGCGCTGCGTCGCGTTCGCCTTTGCGCTGGGTCTGGCGACGACGAGCTGGGGGCAGGTCACCACTGCGACGTTCTACGGGGTTGTCACGGATGCCACCGGCGCGGTGATTCCCGGCGCGACCGCCACGCTCATCCACACGGGGACGGGCGCAGTCAGCGCGAAGACGACGAACGCCGCGGGCATCGTCGTCTTCGACTTCATGCGCGTCGGCGAGTACACGCTGCGGGTCGAAGCGCCAGGATTCAAGACGTACGAGGGCGTCGGGATTGTGCTGACCGCCGGCCAGCAAGTCCGCCAGACTGTCACGCTGGAAGTCGGCGCGATGAACGATCGAGTCACGGTCGAGGCGACATCGCCGCTTGTGAGCGTCGCCAGCACCGAGCAGCTGCAGACCTTCGGTCGGGCGCAGGTGACCGAGTTGCCGCTGCCGCGGCGCAATTTCTCGACGTTGCTGCGAGTCGGTACCGGCGTCACGTATACGGGTGACAGCGTCCGCCTGAACGGCGTAGGCAAAAACGGCGCGGTGTTCTCCGTGGACGGCACCGATGCCGGCGGAAATCCCGAGGGCCGCAACTCGTCCAATTATCTGCAGCCGAATCTCATCGACATCATGAGCGTCGAGGCGATCCAGGAGGTCCACACCGTCAAAGGGATCGCGCCCGCGGAGTACGGCAACATGGTGGGCGGCCAAGTGAACCTGCTGACGCGCTCCGGCACGAACGTGTGGCGGGGATCGGTCTTCGAGAACTTCCAGTCCGACAAGCTGAATGCCCGGAATCAACGGCTCGATTCCAAGCCGCCGGTGAAGTTCAACCAGTTTGGGGGGTCGATCGGTGGCCCGATCTCCCGGGACAAGATCTTTGTATTCGGGGTGTACGAGGGCTATCGCGACCGGGCCTTCACGCTCGTCCAGGAGAACGTTCCGACTGAGCGGCTTCGTAGCGACATGCTGCGCGCCACGCCGTCGTACGCCTTGCTGCTCGACTACCTCCCGCTACCCACCGAGCCGCACAGCGCAACGGCCGACGTCGGATTGTTCAAGGCCCCGCGAGACTCCATCCGCGAGGACAACCACGTGGATTTGAAGGGCGACCTGCGGCTGACATCGGCGAGCCAGCTCGCCTTCACCTACAGCCGGGGACGCCCGTACCAGCTCGTACCCAGGCACTACGTGAACAACTCGAACGATCGCGATTTTCGCGTGCACGACGACCGCGGCACCGTCGCGTTCACGACGGCGCGGTCCAACTGGACGTCTGAGACGCGGTTCGGCTATCACCGCAGCGACATGGCCCGAGAGGATCGATTCTTCTTCACACAGTTCGATCCCATCGTGCGGGGCGAGGATCTTCCATTCGGCCGCCGCGTCGGTCGGATCGGCACGACCCTCGGATGGGGGTCGCCGGATCACGAGCTGTACCTGTTGGAAGGACGAACCTGGAATTTCGATCAGAAGTATTCCCGGCACCACGGCGATCACCTGCTGAAGATTGGGGTGAGCATCCGGCGCGATTGTTGTCAACGCACGAACCCTGAAGCGCCGTGGCTGAACTACACCAGCCGCGACGATCTGGTGAACAACATCCCGAGCGAAGTGGCGCCGGTTTTCGGCAACGGCGACTACGTCGCGAAAATGTACCAGGCCGGGGTGTTCATCCAGGACGACTGGCGCGTTGCGGATCGGCTCGTGGTGAACGCCGGCATCCGCTACGACTACTTCGGCCACCTCGTGCCGCGCGGCACGAACGCGGCGCCGGAAACCGGCTTCTACAACCCCGACGGCCTGCGCGATCCCGTGACGTTTGCCGTTGGATCCGTTCGCGATCAGAACAATCCGTACGAATCGGACAAGGGGATCAATCTCGGACCTCGGCTCGGCGTCGCCTACAATCCCGATGGTGCGGGAAAGACCGTGATCCGCGGCGGCGCCGGCGTGTTCTTCAGCAGCCAAGTGCCGGGCGCGATGTGGCAGGCGGCGCAGCCGGCGCCCGCGATCCCGTTCCGGATGCGGATCAGCAGGCTGGATGCTGCGAGGCTGGGGTTGAAGTGGCCCGTGTACAACGATGACCTGCGCAGAATCATCGAGGCTGAGGCGGCGCGTCTCGGCGCCATCAACACGTTCTCGATCTTCGACCCTCAGCTGCAGAACCCCTACACCGTGCAGTTCACGGCCGGCGTGCAGCACGAGCTGACATCCAATCTCGCGCTCGATTCGGCATTCGTCGGGACGCGCGGCTTCAACTTTCTTATGCATCGATGGGCCAACCTGCCGGACCGCGAGACAGGCCTGCGCCCCAATCCGCTCCTGAACGTCAACTACTACGTCGACGGCTCGCAGACGACCGAGTACGACTCGTGGCAGACGTCGCTGCGGAAGCGGTATTCGCGGAGGCTGAGCGGCAGCGTCCACTACACCTGGGGGCGAACACGATCGACGGGCGGCGGCGACATCGGCGCCTACTACCAGGGCGATGCCACGGGCGACGTGATTCAGGATTTCACCAACCCGAATGCCGATCGCGGTCCGAGCGCTGGAGACGTCACACACTACTTTGCGAGTGAGTGGATCTACGAGATAAGCCCGTGGGCGCAGGTAAGGAATGCGATTGCGCGGCACGTACTCGGAGGATGGCAACTGTCCGGCATTTTTATCGCTCACAGTGGAGAAGCCGTGACTGTCACGCAGAGCTCCGTGATTCCGACCAGCCGCCCCGACCTCGTCCCCGAGCAGCAGATCGTCAACCCCGACTATCGAACGACTCTGCAGTACTTGAACCCGGCCGCCTTCATGGCGGTCCCGGTGAGCCCGGTCTCGCGCGCGACGATTCGCCGCGGCGATGTCGGCGTGGGCGCGATCAGGGCACCCGGTGTCTGGAACGTCGATTTGTCGATCGCCAAGAACATCCCATTTGCGGGATCGAGGGCCATACAGGTGCGGGCCGATATGTTCAACGCCTTCAACCACACGAATCTCGCAGGGCTGCGAACGAACATCAACGACCGGTTCTTCGGCCAGCTGCTCGGCACACGAGGGGCGAGGGTGATGCAGTTGGGTGCACGCGTGAATTGGTAGCGACTGCCAGGCGATTCTCTCATTGGCGGATTCCACCAGCCGGAGAGGCACGAGGACCTGAATCCGCGGCCAACTCTTTCGTGATGGGTTCGCGAGCCGTGTACGGACGGGGCCTTACTTCACCAGCCCTGATGGCCGACGGAGTTTTTCGAGCTTCTCTTTGCGGTGCGGCTGTTCGGATCGAGCGTGAGCGCGCGCTCGTAACTCTCGATCGCGCGAGTCGTATCGCCGGCCTTGACGTATGCGTCTCCGAGCCGCTCGTGCGTGGCGCCAGATGTCGCAAAGGCTTCGACGTTCAGGCCGAACACGGCAATCGCGAGATCGACCTGGTTGGCGTTGAGAAGTCGTGAGCCGATCTCTTCGAGAAGAGCCTCGACAAAAATCGTCGGGCCATCGTTCGCGAAGCTCCCGATCTCGCTTTTCCGCGCTCAATTCCTTCCTCACGAAAGCTCCGGGTGATCGCCAGCGACGCATGCTGACGTTTCGCAAACGCGGATCCGGGGTTCATGTCGACGTTGAGGGCGTGGAGCTCCACCCCGTCCTTAGACGCGCCTGAATCCCAGATCTCGCCCGCCAGGTCTGCGAGAGGGACTTCACTGAAATCGTAGTTAAAACGTCCGTAAAACCGCTCCCGCAGCGCGCGGTATTTCGCCTTCACTGCGTCGAGCCCGCCAGCCTGGTACTCGCGACGCAAGACGTCTTGAAGCATGCGCGGTTCGGTCGTCCCGCGGTGGCACGTCGCGCATTTCGACCTGCACGGGCGGGTCACTGCGTTTGTCGAGCGCCGGCAGATGCGTGCTGTTGATGGCGCGCACCATCTCGATCATGAGGCGCGCAGTGCGCTTCGCCGGCTTGTCATCCGCCGCGAATTTGTACGTTGAGAGCGGCTGTCCCTCCTCGCCGACGTGACAGTGCGTACAACGGACGCCCAGCGCCCGTGTAAAGCTCCCATCAGCGCCGTCAGCTCCCGGCGTGTTGATGTCTTGCGGAAGCACTTTGAGGTTGGTGAAAGACTCGGGAGGCCACTGCGCGTTTGCCGCGGACCTTGAGAAGCACAGTAGCGCGACTGCGATCATCGATACGAATGCGAACCGGGACATATGACCTCCTGAGGAGGGCGGAGACCGCGCGATTCTAGATTGTCGAGGAGTGGTACACACGTCCGGTTACGTGAGCCGCCTTGTGGGACGAAGGGCTGTCGGTCCGGGACGAGCGCAGGCCCAGGCTGGCTCGGATGTCGACGCTGAGCCGGACATCTCGCTGAAAGAGCGAGAGGCGCCTCGAAGCGCTAGTCGTGTCGAGAAGTTCCCCGACGCAATCAGCCGCAATAGCCTGTGCAGGGAGGGGGCTCCGGTGTGGGTGCGTTATTCAAGCTGCCAACCATGCTCGGATGAATCGAGCAGTGATAGGCCTTCGAGACGGCGCCCAGCGGTTGCGGCTGCGACGACGCGCCAGGAGCGATGTCGCCGGTGTCGATCGAGCGATCGTCCAGAACGACACGGTGTGTGACCACATCGGCGTTCCGGAACACAACCATCTGACCGGCAGGACAGGCTGCCGGGTTCGGCGAGAACGACTGCGCACCCTTTACACCCATAATCGTAATGGTCACGACGTTCGTCGAGCCTCCCGATCCGGGCGACGGCGTCGTCGGCGTGCTGCCACCGTATCCGCCGCCACCGCAGCTGATCGCTATGAGAACGCTGACAACACCAACGCCCAGCACGCGTGATAGGAGTCTCATGCTTTCCCGCCGGACGATTGTCATTTCCTTGTTCCTCACAGTTACGACTGCCGCCGGAGCCGGCGCGCAGGAGCGGGCCTATTTCGTTACGTACGATCACTACTTAGAAGAGCGCGGCAACCTGGAAATCGCCGTCGCGAGTACTACAGGTGTGCCCAAAAGTGATCGATCGGCCTACACAGCACCCTGGATCGAACTGGAGTACGGCGTGACTGGGTGGTGGACGACCGAAGTCTATTTAGAAGGCGTCGCTACACGACACGACGGCCATGGGTTCACCGGATGGCGATTCGAAAATCGTTTTCGTCCTCTCCGAAACGAACATCGCGTCAATCCGGTGGTGTACGTCGAGTACGAGAGCATCAACGAAGCCAGCCGAATGCAAAAGGAGATCGTCGGAGCAGGAACTATTCCATTCGAACCAATACACGAATTGAGACGTGAGCATGCGCACGAACTCGAGGGCAAGCTGATTCTCTCGAGCCTTGTGAGCGGATTTAATGTCGCGCAGAACATCATCATCGAGAAGAACCTGTCCGAGAGCGAAGGTGTCGAATTCGGGTACAGCATCGGTGTTGCACGTCATCTCGGAACGCTCGCGCGCAGCAACTCGTGCCGTCTGTGCGCCGAGAATTTGGTGATCGGTGCCGAACTCTATGGCGGTCTGGGTTCATCCGAGGCGTTCGCGCGGAAGGACCAACGACACTACCTGGCGCCGGTGTTCAGTTGGCGCCTGACGAACCGAGTGACGGTCAAAGCGTCAGCCGGTTTTGGAGTGACGAAGAACAGCGATCACATCCTCTTGCGAGCCGGGGCGACATACGAACTGCCCGTCGGAGGTGGTCGATGAAAATGCTGGTGTGGGGGCTGGCCGGCGTTCTCGTCGCGACCGTCGCGGTGACCGCGGATCAGACGCGCAGGACTCGCCAGCGGGATCCGAGGTGGATCGCGCCCGCCAGTGCCGACGCGAAAGCCAATCCGCTCGCGAGTGACCAGAACGCCGCGGCTGGCGGCCGAAAGTTGTTTCATCAACGATGTAGCACGTGTCACGGCGAGGATGCACGAGGCACCTCACGTGGACCGGACCTTACGACGGCGGACGTTCGAGCCCAAAGCGATGGGGCGCTTTTCTGGAAAATCACGAGCGGCGACACGCGAACCGGAATGCCGACGTTCAGTTTTCTTCCGGAGCTGCAGCGGTGGCAGCTTGTCCTCCACGTCCGTACGCATGGTGGTACCTAGGCCGAGATTCGCAGCAACTCGGACCGTTCTACAATGACGTCGCGTGGGTGCGTGCTCAATCCATGACCTTACATTCGCACCGCTCTCTTCTGCGGGTGGCCGCGATGCATCGGTTCGACAAGTCGCCCTCGCTGGACTCGGCAATGCATTCGTGGTCGAGGGGTGCGATCGTCGCGATCAGCCGAGATGTTGTTTTTCGGTGGCGGCCCGGTGGCGCTGAGACGCGGAAGCGGGCACCGAGCACGAGCCTGCCACAAAGCAAATTACCATTCCATTGAGCGCCGAGCCGAACACGAAGTAGGGTGGGTTCGCGAGATCTAGTTGCGCGATCAGCAGCGGATACTGCAACGTGAATTTGCCATATCGGCGTTTCTGAGTTTCCTTACCGCTTCGCCGACGTTGCCGACGTTCTCAACTCGTTGCGAATCGCCGATTCCGTGACGGCGATCGTGCTCCCGCCGCGCATCTTCCAGCGCCGCCTTCGTCGGAAATTCCTTGCCAGTCATTTCCTTATAAACCTGCGCGACCTTCGCCTCGAAGATGGCGGGCTTCGCACTGGTGTCGATGTAGGTTGCGTGGCGTTTCAGCAGCGCATCGCGGATGGCCGGCACGTCGGCTTGCACACGATCGGGCGGCAGCGCCTTTCGTTTCTCGACTTCGCTTCGAAGATCGATGAAGAACTGCCGCTGGGCGTCGATCACACGGCCGTCGCCGACGGGACCGTGTCCCGGCGCAACCACGGTGGCGCCGAGTTTCCCTGCTTCCGCGAGCGATTGAACCCACGCTGCGCTGTCGCCGTCGCCCATGTAGTTGTACGGACCGTTGACCGCGGCATCGCCGGTGAACAGAATCCGCTCCTTCGGCAGCCACGCGAAGCCGTCGCCGTGCGTGTGTGCAATGCCGAAGTACCGCAGCTCAACCCGATGTTTCCCATCGTCGAAGATCATCTCGTCGCGATAGAGCAACGACGGCGGCTTCAAGTGGGTGCTCTTCATATCCTCGCGCTGTTCTGCCGTGTCCTCCCATCGTCTGGGCTTGTCCCCGAAAAGTCCGGTCTCATACTTGCGCATCTCCGACACCACGTTTTCGTGCGCAACCGGAACGGCGCCATTGTCCACCCAGACCTGGTTGGCGTATGAGTGATCGCCGTGGTGGTGTGTATCGAACGCGAAGCGGATCGGTTTGTTCGTCTGCGCCTTGATCTTCGGGGATGATTTCCTGCGCGCCGGACGGAAAGTTCGCGTCGACGACGAGTACGTAGTCGTCGAAAATCACCCAGCCATTGTTGCAGTGCCCTTTCCCTCGAAGGTCGCTCGTGGAAGTACACGCCGAGCGCGAGTTCCTTGACGGTGTTGACTTGACCCGACACGTGACGCTGGTACAGCACTTCAGTGATCAGGCAGGTGACCAGAAGGTACAGTGCAAGACGCCTCATCGGTACCTCCAAGTTCATTAAGGCTTCGTTCGTCCTGACAATGGGATGACCTGTGGGCAGCCGGGCGATGGATTACGCAATCCACCGCTCTGGAGGATCGACTTGGACCGCGAAAGACGAATTCCGGGCAGGAGCAGGCGGCGGATTAAACTCGCCGCGAAGTACATGTTCGAGTACTCGGGGGGAGGACACTGAGCAAACCGGAGTCAACGGCTTCAGGGTGCGTGACGATTGAAGTCGCCGCGCCAACAATCTGCTGCGGCGAGGGCGTCGGCGCGACTCGTGAAGAAATCAGCCTTTATCGTTCCTTCGGGGTGAACCAGCCGAAGTTGGTAACGTGTGTCTTCGTACGGTGCGATAACACATCCGATGCCTTCGGCAGTTGTCCAAACCACAGAGCCGCGCGCGGCGTTGAGAGCAAAGGGAGAATTCATCAGCAACCGCGAGCCGCACTCGATAGTTTCACGTACCGAATTCGTTCGTCTCCCGACAGGCTTTCGTGATTCTAGCTCGGATTCATGTCTGTTGACGGACGAACCCTAGCTCCGCCGCGGTTAAATCTCCCAGTTGAACGCGGATAGGTGATCGATGCAGGACAGGGATCTGCCCGCAGCGTCAACATCGCCAGCGCTGAGTCGTCGCTTTAGAAATTTGTCGAGCCGCCACGTGTCAGGAGCGTGCGATGACGTCTCCCCTGAAAACGACGACAGTCCAAGACTAGAGTAAGGACGCTTCGACAGTCCGCCAGGAAGGGAGAGCGACCGATGAAGAAGTCAAGATTCACCTAAAAGAGAGCATGAGCCGTGATGGCAAGGACCTGTCTTTCGTCGGCGACGGCAAAATGATGGCGGCGGTGCAGAGCGATTCGTCCACATTCGAGCCGAGCTTCCCCGGCCGCTTTTTGCCGTGCACTTGCCGCTTGCCGTTCGGCGAAATCGCTACGTCGTTTCACCGGACGGGCAACGATTCCTCCTCGCCGAAGCCGTCGAACAGTTGTCTCCGACGATGACGGTCGTCGTCAATGAGCCGCATGCGTCGCCCGCGCAGCTGCGCCTTCAGTACCCGATTCTCTTCCCGAAGGAATTCGATGACATCGCGCTGCTCCCCTTCGAGCCAACCGACCAACGCCGCCATGACCAGTGCAAGACGCACGGAGTCTACGACACAAGGGCGTGGAGGCAGTTTTTCGGGCACTACGGGCGCGATCGCCGCCACAGCGGTCGGCCCTTCACGCCGAAACCACCTGCCTACCCATCGGAACGCTACCATTCAGAAACGCGCCCGCGCGCTGTTCGCGGTGATCGGCTCCCCGGATCGCGTGCTGGTCTACGAACGATTGTGCGGGCTCGTGAGTGGTCGAACGGGAACCCGGTGAACGAAAAGCCGATCTTCGAGAGCCGTTGCCCGGCGTGCCACGCGTTCAACGGCGCCGGCAGGCGGCTTGGTCCTGACCTCACCGGCATTCGCAACCACCCCGTGGATGCCATCTGCTGCACGCGATCGTCCGCGAGTACGAGATCACGCCCGGGTACGACGCCTACATCGTCGAAACGCGAGACGGCCGGACGATCTGGAGCGGCTGGAGTCCGAGGCGCCAACAGCCTGACGCTCAGGGATGCTTCTTCACAGCCAGACACGATCCTTCGCACCGATGTCGTGACGATGGCGGCGTCGAGGAACTCCTGATGCCGAACGAGCTGGAACGGGGGCTTGACGGAGCAGGACCTGGCCGATCTGATCGCCTACCTCAGACGCGACGCGGTGGCCAGATAGGCGCTAAGTACGCCGACGTTTTCTGCAAACGTCCGAGACCTGACGATGCGCTCCTTGGGTGGTTCGGGGCCCGAAAACACCTCCAGTGTGTCGTTCTCCTTCAGCGGAAGGGTCTTCCCACCAATCGTCACAATCAGTTCACGGCCGGCAAACACCGACACGAGACGGTTGGCCTTGCCGATGGTGCCTTCTTCCACCCATGCGCCTCGCGAATCCATGGCGCCGACGATCGTGCGAACCCGCGGCTCAAGCGCCCGACGGTCATTCCCCGTGTCCGCCGTTCGCGTGTCGGACCAGGGCGAAAGACCGCGCAACCGATCCGGTCGTTTCGAAGAAACAGGATCGCGACTCTGGATGTCGGTGTACTCCCGTTCGATGTCCGCGAATGCGGCCCCCGAGACGAGTACGCTGTAGTGCGTAATCACAGACTCGTCGTTGTAGCTCAGCTCATAGCCGTCGACGTTCGTGGTTCCCTGATCGAGCGCCGTGACGCGCGTCCCCTTCGTGATGTACAGCGGCCGGTTCGTCTTCAATTCGTAGAAGCGGGCCGCGCACGGCGTCCGCCCGGAACACACACGCCGGCGAATCTCTGACGGATGCTCGACATCGGGGAGGATCGACCGTTTGTAGTACGCAAGCGCGCGGGGGATCGGATCCAGATATTTCTTCTTCCCGGTCTCGCGATAGAGCAGCAGCAACGCCCGCATGACGGCTTGGGATTCGCCACCGGTGATCGACGGCGGCTCGAACCGCCGCGCCCACGCCGGATGCATGTCGCGATCGTACTGCTGCGCCCAGCCGGGCTGCGGGTCGGGCATCTGCGCGAGAATAATGAACTCTCCGCCTTTTTCCGCCGACGCGAGGTACCGCGGATCTTTATAGATTCGCGCGGCCTCGAGCATCGCGTCGATCGCATCGACGATGGAGTTGTCGTTGAAGGTGTAGTGGGTGAAGTAATTCGATCCGGGCCACGTCCGGGACCATGACTCGGGATAGCTCGCTCGCTTGACCGGGAACTCCCTCGAGTCCGGAAATCGCGAAAACCGCTGCGGCCACGCGCCGTTCGGATACTGCGCCTTGATGAGACTGTCGAGCGCAAAGCGCGCGGCGTCGTGGATCTGCGCATCCTTGAAATCGAGCGTGCGATCGACACGCATCAACAAGCGAACTGCCGCTTGCGTGATATTGTCATCGAGTGTCGTCGGCCGGTTAGATTTCTCGGACTCGGGTTGCGCGCACCCGCCATCAACGCGATAGGGAAACTGTGCACGCTTCGTCGGGTCGAATTCGATGTAGTAATCCCACCCGCCGCTGCAGTACTGCCCTCTGACGAGCGCCCGTGCGACGTCGCGCGCCGCTTCGAGGTAGTAGGTGTCCTGCGTGGCTTCGTACGCTTCCAGGTACGCCATGCCGACGAGCGGAGTGCCATCGCGCTGGACCTCGACACGCGTCGGCCCTTCGCTCATCTCGGATCGTCCGTAGCTGAGATCCTCCGCGTAGGCGAAGTGGTAGCCGCCTTCAGTGGCCACCTTCGTTCTGTAGAACTCCACGGCCTTTCGCAGCGCCGCTTTTGCCTGCTCGCCGAGCGCCACATCGTCTGACTGGGTGAAGCCCGGGCTCCCGGCCGCTGCGACCGCGGTCGCGAACACGACCGGCAGCAGCATGCGCGTGAAGACCATGATGAATCCTCGCTTTACCAGTCGAATCTGATTCCCATGCGGAACGCACGCGGACCTGACGGATCGAGGTCTGACACGTCCCCGACTCCACTGATCACACCGACCTGCGCCGTCGAGGAGATGTTCGTGCCCGGGTTCGACCAGTTCGGCGTATTGAGGATGTTCGTTCCGGTGATCTCCCACCGCATCCGCAGCGGACCCGCCAGATCGAAATGCTTCGCCAGCCCGACGTCCCACACGTTGGCGCCGGGACCGTGGATGACGCCCTTCGCGGCGGTGCCAAACGATCCGGGCGTTGGGGGTGCAAAGGCCGCCGCGTCGAACCAGCGCTCTGGTGTGCGTTCCGATGGCGGCAGGTTTGGATTGCCCACCTGATTCGGGCGGATCGTCACCTGCGCCGGCGTGCCGCTCGATGTGAACCCCGTACCGGTCGGGTCCGGACCGGTCCAGAGGGGCGTCAGGAACTGGCCGGAATGGTGCTGATAGACGACGCTCAACTCCCAGCCGCCGGCAATCGCGTTCACCATCGGATGCGGCGCCGTCAGAAACCGTTTCCCCGCTCCGAATGGGAGCTCGTAGAGCACGTACCCCGCGAGACGATGCGTCGGAATATCCAGCCAGTGGCCGCGCTCGCGGCCACGGTCGGAGGCATACTCTGCGACTTCGCCGCGTTCGAGGTCGCCGATGTCCCACGCCAACACATACGAGAACTGGTACGCGAGCCCGCCCGCGTAGCGGCGTTCCATTTCGAACGTCAGGGAGTGATATTGGTGTCCCGCGCCATTGTCGATGAAGATGATCGCCGGATAATTCGGGAACAGCCGCGGCTTGTCGAGATAACGGCGCGTATCCGGCACAGGCTGGTTGATGTCGCGGCCCCATTCTCCCTGGCGTGTGTTCGTCCCGATATAGGAGAGCCGGAACCCGGTGTTCCATTGCTGCCGCTCGACCGTCAGGTTGTACTGCATCGAGTACGGCGTGCGCAGGTCGCCTCGCGTCGCCGAAGGCAGTCCCACCTGCGTGGGGCCGCCGACGCTCTGCGGAAAGACGCGTGGAAGAATGACGGTCGGCGCTCCCGCAGGATTTGTGAAGCTCGGCTCGTTGATGACAAACGGCGCCGCACCAGTCGAGACCGTGCGTGGAATGATGTCGAAGAAGATCCCGTAACCCGCACGGAGCACCGTGTCGTTGCCCCACGGCCGGTACGCGATCCCAATGCGCGGGGCAACGTTATTGAGATCAGTCTGCAGCAGTCGGCTGGAATGAAGCCCCGCCTGGCTGGCCTCGACGACATCGACGTACCCGCGTGGCAACAGCGGGCTGACCTTCGAGAGTGCGCCATCGGGGACGACGATCTTGCCCGTGGTGACATCGAAGAGGGCCTGCTGGCCGCTCTCCTCGGCCCAGCCCGGATGCACTTCGTATCGAAGCCCCGCGTTGACCGTCAGATTCGGCCGGAACTTGAAGTCGTCTGTGACAAAGAAGTCATAGGACCATCGATTGCGGTCGATCCGGATTGGTGGGAAGGCGCGTGCCGCCGTTGTCGGGATCCCGAGCAGAAAATCGGCGTACGGGTGGCCGGTGAATCGATTGGAGAAGGTCACATTGCCGAACAGATTGTTGGACGCCTGGTGATCGGCAAACCCGGTGTAGGAGAGCAGCGCGCCGGTCTTGACCGTGTGCCGCCCATGCGTCCAGGTGAGGTGCTCCTGGAACTGGTGCACCGAGTTGAGAAATCCTGGATGCCGCCATTGCGTCTGGGTAATGCCAGTCAGACCAATCCCGGAGAAGCCCACGTTGAGCACGCCGTTGATGTCCGGCAGACCGTCGACGAGGCCGACGATCCCGAGCTCCTGCGTCACCTGTCGGCCCATGAGCGGGCCATTGCGAGGGTTGTCGTTGAACGCCAGTCCGTATCGAAACTCGTTGAGGATGTTGGACCGCAGCGTCCGCGTGAACGACACATTGAATGCCCGCGTGCTGCGTGTCTGCCAACGCTGGCCGATTGTGGGCAGATTCCCCTCGTAGGCGCGACTGTAAGAACGGTTCCAGGTCCAGCGTCCGAACACGAAGGAGTTAGCAGAGAACCGATGGTCGATCCTGATCGTGTAATACGTGTTCGGATCGAACGGCCGCATCTTGTTCTCGCGGTAGTTCTGACTGACCAGCCGCGAAGTGTCGCCGAAATTCGGCAGCGGGAAAAACCGTTCCTGAATCCTTCGGGAGACCGGATTGATCTGCGAAGACGGAATCACGTTGCCTGGAAATGGCGCGTTATTGTTGAACAGATCGCGGATCACGGTTCCGGGAAGCAGCGACGAGAAATCTCCCTGGCGCCAGGCCGCGGGCGCGACCGTGGGGTTCAGTAATTGCTCCGTGTCAGAGCCGCGCGACGTTTCGAACGAGTGAAAGAAAAAGCTTCGATTGCGTCCGTCATACAGGCCGGGCAAAAGAAGGGGCCCGCCGATCGATCCGCCAGGGACGTGCCGGACGCCTGAGGTCCTGGTCGGCGAGAACGGGTTGCGAGCACGGAAGAGCGGAGTCGAGTAGTAGTCGAAGACGTTCCCGTGAAACTGGTTCGTGCCGGACTTGGAAATGACGGTGACCTGACCGATGGCGCCGTACTCGGCCGTGTTGTTCGCCATGTCGACGCGAAATTCCTGGAAACTCTCCACGTAGGAGACGAGCGGGCTGATCTGGGTGCCGTCGGTGCCGTTGCTGACGGTGATGCCGTCAATCGAGGCGTCGGACTGGTTCGCGCGGCTGCCGGCAAACCGGCGGGTTGCCGAGCCTCCGCCGGCCTGGACCACGCCCGGTGTGAGACTCAGGTAGTCCCACAACTGGCGCGTGTTGAGCGGGAGCGTCTTGAGCGCGCGCGCGTCCTTGCTGTCGCTGATCCGTGGCGTTTCTGTTTCGATCAGCGTGGCGCCGCCTGCCACCTTGACCGACGCTTCGATGGCGCCGACCTCGAGTCGCGCGTCGATGCGACGCACATCCTGCGCAGCCAGCCGGATGTTCTGCGCGACGAATTCTCTGAACCCGGCCAGCTGGACGCGCAGGACGTACTCCCCTTCGCGCAGCTGACTCAACGTGTAGTTCCCGACACTATTCGTGACGGTGGTGTATTCGTAGTTGTTTGCAACGTGAGTGGCCTTCACCGTTGCACCGGGCACCACCGCGCCGGCGCTGTCGGTGATGAGGCCGGTCAGGGTTGCGAAGGTGGTCTGGCCTGATGTTCGCGATGGCAGGCCAGCGGTGAGAAGGGCGGCGAAAAGGATCACACAGCGCATGCTCATAGACCCCTCCGGCGCGATACGGCGCTACTTTAGCTAAACGAGTGCTTCAGCGCCAGTTGGATCGTAGCGGCCAAGGCCGTCCCCAAGCCAGGTCGAGGGTGGCGCCGAACGGATCTTCGACTGACGGTCCGACCTGACCCGCCTCCGACCGTTGCCCTACATCCGATCAGGTCTGCGCGAGTCGACTGGGTTCCAGGCACCTCAGGAAGTCCACGGGGAAGACCCGCAGACACGTAAGTAGGGCCAGCGACTAGTCTCGCTACTTCCACACAATTCGGGCAAGGCAACGTTCTCCTTAGAGGTTCCACTCTGGATAAGATGGCGCGAGCAGGGAATCCCCACCCCACCTCCCGTTTCGACCCCCGCCCCCGCAGATTGATAGAAGCCCACAAGGATCACGACGGTGGATATGGCCGTTTTCAGCGCAACGCGATCGTTTCAAAGGAATCGACAAGACCGTGAAGGAATCGGTAGGCGCATCGTGCGTCCATCCGCAGCGCTCTACAGCAGCGGCTCGTAAGAATTCGCGCGCCCGAACGCCCGGTTCTTCGTCGCACGACTGGGCTTTGACCCAAGGGGCTCGACCTAGGCTCCTCAATTCACGCAGACCTGGACGCGAGAGTTGCGCCGGCGTGCGTCAAATCAGCGCGACGCGGACTGAGGTAAACCGATCCGTCTCGCGAGCGCCCGGAAGCGCGGATCCTCATGAATCGAATAGCGCTCCCATCTCGGATCCACAAAGACCCGCAGCAACATTACCCCACGCTCCTGAAACGCTGCGTCCAACCATCGGAATGCTTCATCGGCGTGACCGAGCGCCGCGTGGAGCTCGGCGATCGCAGTGGGTGTACGTATCGCCGCTGCGATTCGGCGATTAATTCGGCCAGGAGTTGAGGCGTATTCGTCGGCCGTCCCGCCAGCGCGTACTGCCGGTCATACGCCACTCTGCCGTTCGGCGATATCGGTCCTACGTTCCTCTGATCCAATTAGTCCGCGGCTACGTCATACATGCCCTGGAGAGTGTACGCGGCAGCAAGTTCAAACCGTGCCCGCGCATACGTCGAGTCGATCTCTAACGCCTTTTGTAATTGCGGCACCGCCAGATCCGCCGTCGCGCGAAGTTATGAACCACGCCTAGACATCTTCTAAGAAGATCTTCGTGACGATTGAAGCAAGTTTTTCAGGCAGCAAGGGCAGCCTCCTCAGAGAGCTTCTGGACTTCCAGGTCGAGTTGGTCAAGGACGGCACGCAGTGATCTGGGCAGGTGATCGTTGTCGGGAAGCAGGGCGTTCCACTGGGGACGAAGGACACGGAGATAGAGCTTGCTGTAGAAGAAGGTGACTTTCAGACCGTAGGTCGTCGCGGTATAGCGATGGGTGTTGGGAATGCGATGAATAATGCCTTTCAGGCGGAGCCGGCGTAGGTCGTAGGTCATTTGGGCAGGGTGTAGGGCTGCCCGAGCAGGGCTTCGACGTGGGGACGGAGATCGCGATTCCGAAATCCACGAGGGAGGTGGGTGAAACCGGCGATCGCCTGGAGGAGGGCCATGACGCGTGGATCGCCGAAGCGGAGGGCCGAGGCGCGTTGACCGGCTTCCACCGTCGGACGTTGCAGTCGATCGAGCGCGTCTTGGGTGAGGACGCAGTGATGGCTCACCCGTTCGACTTCGAGCAGCTTGCGGTTGACTTGCTGGCCGAGGTTGCGCAGGTGCGGCAGATTCTCAAGGCCCTTATTGATCTCGAAGTCCTTCGGATTGTTGATGGTCGTTTCGGTTCGTAGCGCGTGTTGCTCTTTGAAGTATTGCTTGACGTGGGAATGCTTGTATTCGATGTGCAGGCTCGGTTCCACCCCGTCGGTGATGACGCGCGTCCGGTAGCCGTAGCGGGGCGGCGGCGTGCGGCGGGTGATCCGCCGTGGAAAGAGCAAGCCAACGCGATCCGGTCGGCCGAGATCCAGGTTCTCGCGAATCACGGCTTCGAAAAAGTGGCGGCCTTGCACCGGGCGATCGAAGACCTGCGTCAGACTCATTTCGAGCTGACAAATCGCCACGCGATGATCGTAGCCGGCGGCGCGGTCCGCCGCGGTCATCGGCCAGGGGAGGCGATGCGACCAGCGGTCGAAGAAGGCCTGGACGTCGGCGGGGCCCAAGGCATCGCAGGCGGCCTGCAACGCCGCACCATCCGGACACGCCAGAAACCCGTTATCGAGACTCTCGAAGGGGATGTGATCACGACGAAGACGCTGCTTGACCCACTCGTGCCCGTTGAGACACAGCTTGACCGGATACGGAAGGTAGGTGCCAATCTTGAGGAACGCCGGGTGTCAGCGCTCACCTGAAACCGCGTAAATCTGGACGGAGCTCGTAGCGCTGATGTTCGTTCTTCGTTCTTCTTCTTTTCCAAACGAAAAAGAGATAAAGGCTGTGGGCGCTTTTATGAACCGGCGTGTCAAGTCAGCTCGTTGGCTGTAGCCGCGTCCGATCGTCAAGACAGACCTCCAGTGAGCGCGCACCGCCCCTTCAACCAGCAAGGGGTGTGCGCGCGAACGGGTTT